>Ga0224508_10000119_pt1 | contig 81121 bp, 96 predicted proteins | sample SF_Jan12_sed_USG_4_FD_170157 | JGI IMG/M metagenome (GOLD analysis project Ga0224508, IMG submission 170157) | Sediment microbial communities from San Francisco Bay, California, United States - SF_Jan12_sed_USGS_21 | ecosystem: Environmental > Aquatic > Marine > Sediment | place: USA... | reverse complement strand
CGAGCCGCTGCAATATCTTCGGCCCGACGAACAACTGGCTGACAAATTCACTGCTGCCACCGACAGCGACTACCCGGTTGGCAGAGCGCAGGCCAATGGTATAGGTCGACGGGTTGCGCCGGGTATTGGCAATCGTATAAATCAGATTTTTTTCGTCCTGTCCCGGTACCCAGGCCGATAAAAAGTAGTGGTGGATCATGGCAATCCATCCGCCGGTAGATTCGAGTTTCAGCTGCGCATCCTCCATGTCATCGAAGTCTACTTTTTCGTACTTGGCCTCTTCGTTATAGTAAACCGAACCGGTATAGGTATAGAGCAGGCGCGAGGTCTCGAGCGGGCGTGAGCGCTGGATCTGGCGATATTCGCTGCCCTGCCATTCCTGCGCCGAACCGTTCTCTATCCGATGCCTTACCTCGACCAGGTAGTCACCACGCCTGAAATGATAGCTTTTGACGACCTTAATTCCGTCCTGGGTCCAGTACATCGGCACGACAAGTTCATCCTGACCATCGGCAAGCTCGTAAGCTGTTTGATCAGTACGGTAAGTGCTGTAGTGCGTTGGTGCCTTTTCTTCTTTGTTACGCAGCCCGCTTTGTACAATGTAGACCGAGTCGCTATCGCTATGAACCAGTTCCAGCCAATCGTCGGGTTGCTCCAGTGAGGTTGGATACTTTTTGAGTTTAAGCGAGCGTATGACCCCGCCCCGTGTATCGATCATTGCGCGCACGACATCGGTATCGATTCTGACCAGTTGCTGCTGTGGCAGGGTTGGTGAAACTTCCCCGCTGCCGGTGCTACTGTCGGTTACCGTGCCTGGACTTAATTCATCGGCCTGCTCCGGCAAATCATCTGCGGGGACCCCCTGTTCGCCAACATCACCCTCGGCGGCGGGTAAAGATTCACTGCTGGAAACCGGCTGGGGACCATAGTCAATTTGCCACTGCTGCCACATCAACATGCCAACGAAAACCAGTGCCGCAAACAGAAATAGGCGTGAATTATCCATGGTTGTGCTCGCTGCAGGAGCCTGGAACCGGGTCATAACCCCCCTCATGCCATGGATGGCAGCTGCTAACGCGCTTTAGGGTTAGCCATAAACCTTTCAGCACACCATGTGATTCGAGCGCTTCAAGCGCGTATTGGGAACAGCTGGGAGTATAACGACAATGGTTGCCAAGCAACGGGCTTACCAGGTAGCGATAGGCGTGAATCAATATTAGCAGGGGCTTTCGCATTGTTTGATGATGCTGTTCCAGTGTTGATCCAATGTGGCTCGAAAATCGGCCGGCCGGGTTAATAATATTTCGCGTTTCACCATAATCACAATGTCACGCGGCGGCAGGCGGTGCCTGTTTTTGCGAAAGCTCTCTCGAAATAACCGTTTCAGCGCATTGCGCTTGACTGCTGCTGGTACCTGTTTGCGTGCTATCGCAAACCCGATGCGAGGGCATGCACCCGTATTTTTACCAACCAGGAGCGTGATATGGTTATCGCCAACTCGAATATTGTTCTTAAAAACCTGCTGAAAATCGATTGCACGCGTTAATCTCAGCCGTCTTGGGAAAGACTCGCTGACACTGACATCCACTTTACGGTGTCAGGCGTGCTCTGCCTTTTGCTCTGCGGGCCCGAATTACGTCGCGTCCACCGCGGGTTTGCATACGCGCACGAAAGCCATGCGTTCTGGCACGCTTAAGATTACTGGGTTGAAATGTACGCTTCATAGCAAACGCCTCGGCTGTTTAGTTTGTCGATTTCAACAAGGCGCGACAATGTACTGTTAGAGTCGCGTTACGTCAATATTTAATTCAGCTTTACGACAATTTTTCTATCTTTGCACGGTTACGGCTGCGATCGATTATGAATTGACCACAAAACTATTTTTTTTGCTCAAGCCTCTTGCTAGGGCTGTGGATAAGTATAATATTACGCCTTACCGGTCGAGCACATAAATTCACCGAAAAAGGGTTAAAACAGCCTGAATTTCCGCTTTTTAGTGGTGTTTACAGGTATGCGCGCAGTATTGACTCTGGCTCTGACCGCTTATTCCGTCCACTTTTGGTACGTGAATACAAACAATCGGGGGTGTTTTGAATTCAATCTGGCAACAGTGTATTTCCTGCCTGGAAGGCGAAATCAGTGAGCAACAGCTCAATACCTGGATTTTGCCATTACAGGTAGAACAGGAACTTAATACGCTGAAATTGTTGGCTCCGAACCGTTTTGTTATGGATTGGGTTCGCAAACATTTTCTTGACCGCATACGCGAACTGGTTACCAGCCTTGATGACAGCAAGTCAATGTCGGTCAGCCTGATGATCGGTTCCCATGCCAGGGCGGCAGAACCCGACGCGGTTACCGCGACACCGCCGCCGCGAACTTATCGTTCCTCCGGTCTTAACGAATCCCAAAAATTCAAAAATTTTGTCGAGGGCAAATCAAATCAGTTGGCGCGAGCTGCATCGATCCAGATCAGCAGCAATCCCGGCTCTGAGTATAATCCGCTTTACATTTATGGCGGGGTCGGCCTCGGAAAGACGCATTTAATGCATGCGATTGGCAACCAGATCCGGGAAAACAACCCGGATGCGAACATTTTGTATGTAAATTGCGAGCGTTTTGTCTCCGACATGGTTAAGGCCTTGCAGCATAGCCGTATGAATGATTTCAAGAATTCATATCGTAGCCTCGACGCCCTGCTCATCGATGACATCCAGTTTCTCGCTGACAAGAACCGCTCGCAGGAAGAATTCTTCCACACCTTCAATTCTCTTTACGAAGCGCGAGCCCAGATGGTCATTACCTGTGATCGATTTCCAAAAGAGATTGAAGGGCTCGAAGATCGAATCCAGTCCCGCCTGGGATGGGGGCTCGCGGTCGATATCAAGCCTGCCGATCTCGAGACTCGCGTGGCGATCCTGATCAGCAAGGCTGAACAAGCGGATGCGGATGTGCCGGATGATGTCGCTTTTTTTATTGCCGAGCGTTTCAAATCGAACATTCGCGAACTCGAAGGTGCGCTAAAGCGGGTGGTTGCACATGCTCGTTTTACCGGTGAACCGATTACCCAGGATTTTGCGCGCCAGGCCCTGAGGGAGTTGCTCGCGGTGCAAGACAAGCCCATTACCATCGATAATATACAGAAGCTGGTCGCGGAATATTTCAAAATCCGGGTCGCTGATCTATTATCAAGTCGGCGCAACCGTTCTATTACACGCCCGCGCCAGATAGCGATGGCTCTGTCTAAATCATTGACACGGCATAGTTTGCCCGAGATAGGAAGTGCCTTCGGTGGTCGGGACCACACGACAGTGCTCCATGCTTGCCGTAAAATTGATGAATTGCGTGGAGAAGACCGGCGCATTGATGAAGACGTGGAAATCCTGGCGCGCATGCTAAGCAACTAGGAATGGGGAAAAACAGGGTCAGGGCCTGTGGATAAGTTGGGTGTAAATAAAAGCAGCATATTTATCCCATGGTTATACACAGTTTAGTAATAAGTAACAGACAGTTTAAATCCGGATTTTCTCGGCATAAGGCATTGATAAGTAAAGAAATAATCAACTTATCCCGTGAAAGCGTAGTTACTAATAAACACAGTAAATTAGATATATAAATGAAAACAACTATTAAAAGAGAAGATATACTGGGACCGTTACAGCAAGTAATAGGCGCGGTAGAACGAAGACAGACGCTACCGATACTGGGAAATGTTTTATTTAAGTCAACAGGCGGTGACATAACACTAACCGCAACAGATCTCGAAATCGAGATGGTTTCCAGGGTAAATGCCGGTAAAAGCGATGAATTTCAAACAACGATCCCGGCGCGAAAACTTCTCGATATCTGCAAGGCCTTACCCGAATCCTCACCAATTAACTTCAATATCGAGGATTCACGGGTATCACTTACGTCGGCTCGCAGCCGCTTTAGCCTGGCGTCACTTTCCGCACGCGATTTTCCCGGACTAGACGAAATAGAGGAATTGCACTCTTTTTCTATACCGCAAAATAGTTTTAAGGAATTGTTCGATAAAACTTCGTTCGCAATGGCGCAACAAGACGTGCGCTATTACCTGAATGGTATTTTAATGGAGATTTCATCTGACAAAATCAAGCTTGTTGCAACCGATGGACATCGCCTGGCTTTAAGCGAAACCAGCCTGGATACCGGAATGGACGAAGAAAAGCAGATTATTATTCCGCGCAAAGCCGTTCTCGAACTCTCGCGCCTACTCGATTCTGGGGATAGCCCGGCGCGGTGTGTATTAAGTCAAAATCATTTTCGGGTCGAAACAGATACCCTGGTGTTCACCACTAAACTCATTGACGGAAAATTCCCCGACTACCAGCGGGTAATACCGGTCGATGGTAATAAAACACTGGAAGTAGATCGAGAAGTACTAAAGAACTCGATGAGTAGAATTGCTATTTTATCGAACGAGAAATATCGTGGCATCCGACTGACATTAACCAGTGGTAATTTATCAATCCAGGCAAATAATCCGGACCAGGAAGAGGCCGAAGAAGAGCTACAGGTCGATTACAGCGAGGGAGATGTGGAAATAGGTTTCAATGTGACCTATCTAATTGATGTCCTGACAGTCCTTGATTCCGCTAAGGTCCAGGTTAAACTAAAGGATTCGAATAGTAGCGCGATCATCAGTGACAGCAAGGACGATTCCAGCCTTTATGTTGTTATGCCGATGCGGCTATAGCGATATCTGAGGCCTAATATGGCGATCAGTCAGCTTAGTCTGACGGATTTCAGAAACCTCAAGAGCACGACGCTCGATCTTGATCCGCGACTCAATTTAATCAGTGGCGCCAATGGGTCTGGAAAAACCAGCTTGTTGGAGGCTATTTATATTCTATGCCAGGCGCGCTCGTTTCGTAGCCATCAACTCAAGCAATGCATTCAATACGGTAAACCGGGCTTTCTATTGTTTGGACGATTCGAAGGTTTCAAAGCCGGGTTGGCCAAAAACAGTAAAAAGCTCGAAATACGTATCGATGGGGAAACGATTAAACGGCGTTCTGAACTGGTCAGCAGGGCGCCGGTAAATATACTCAATGCTGACATTTTTCAGTTGATTGAAGGTTCGCCGCAAAAGCGAAGGGCATTTCTGGATTGGTGCTTGTTTCACGTGGAACCAGATTATGCAGAGCACTGGAGAAAGTTTCAGCATGCATTGAAACAACGTAATCGACTTTTAAAAAGCCGTAAAGATCTTAAGCTGCTTGATTACTGGGACCAGCATTTACTCGATCCTTCATTAGAAATCAGCTCAATGCGCCGCGAATACTCTGGAGCCGTTGAAAATATTCTTACCGGCGAGCTCGGCAAAGTATTATCGGGGATACCACTCGAGATTAATTATCAGCAGGGTTGGCCAGCACATCAGGATCTTGCTGAAGCACTACACGGTCACCGAGAAGGCGATATTCGAAGTGGCTTCACCAGTGTCGGCATTCACCGTGATGATATTGTTATGACCTCTGAGGGCAGAAAGGTGGGTGAAATTTTGTCTCGTGGCCAGAGCAAGCGGTTATGCCTGGCGTTGTTACTGGCTGTTTTAAATCTGGTGAACAAGACCCGGAAAAACCGGATTATTCTGCTGATCGATGACCTCCATTCAGAGCTTGATCAGGAAGCGCAGCACCTGGCCTACGACCAGTTATTAGACATGGATTTACAGTTGTTTATCAGTAACATAGAAAGTATTGCGCCAGGCCCTCCCGGGGCAAAAGAATTTAAATTGTTCCACGTGGAACATGGTACAATAAAGCCTCGAAATTTCAGCTAGATCCTCACATGACGAAATACGATTCCTCTAGCATACAAGTGCTAAAAGGCCTCGATGCTGTACGCAAACGGCCCGGGATGTACATAGGCGATACCGATGACGGTACCGGCTTGCATCATATGGTTTTTGAAGCAGTTGATAATTCTATTGATGAGGCGCTAGCCGGCCACTGTTCGGAAATAAAAGTAACTATAAATACCGATGGATCGATATCGATTAAGGACGATGGCCGGGGTATACCGGTAGATATCCATGAAGAAGAAGGGCGCTCGGCAGCAGAAGTTATCATGACGGTTTTGCACGCCGGCGGAAAATTTGATGATAATTCTTACAAGGTTTCAGGGGGATTACACGGCGTCGGGATTTCAGTCGTCAATGCGTTGTCTGAAACACTGTCGCTGCGTATAAAACGAGAGGGCAAGCTGTATCACCAGGAATACCGGCTCGGTGAGCCACAGAGCAACCTTGAAGAGGTCAAGGACACTGACCAGACCGGCACGGAGCTCCGTTTTCTGCCCAGCCGCGAGATTTTTAGCGATATCGAATTTCATTACGATATCCTGGCGAAACGGCTACGAGAGCTGTCTTTCTTAAACTCGGGTGTACGCATTCATCTCGTTGACCATCGCAACAATAAGGAAGACACCTTTGAATACGAAGGCGGAATTCGCGCCTTCGTCGAGTATTTGAACAAGAACAAGAATCCGATTCATGAAAAGGCGATAGATATCAACATGGAACAGGATGACGTCGTCGTTGAAGTGTCGATGCAATGGAATGACTCATACCAGGAAAATATATTCTGCTTTACCAATAATATCCCGCAGCGAGACGGCGGCACCCATTTGTCGGGCTTTCGTTCCGCACTGACGCGCACCTTGAACCAATACATGGAGAGCAGCCAGGCCAAAAAGGAAAAGCTTAATACCGGCGGTGACGATGCACGGGAAGGCTTAACCGCTGTTTTGTCGGTCAAAATTCCCGATCCCAAGTTTTCCTCGCAAACCAAGGACAAGCTGGTGTCATCGGAAATAAAAGGAATTGTTGAATCGGTAGTTAGTGAACGGCTAAAGGATTTTCTGGAAGAGAATCCAGCCGATGCGCGCGCAATTACCAACAAGATACTGGAGGCGGCAAGAGCACGCGAAGCAGCACGCAAAGCCCGGGAGATGACACGCCGCAAGGGTGCACTGGATATCGCAGGCTTACCCGGCAAGCTCGCCGATTGCCAGGAAAAGGATCCATCCCTGTCTGAAATTTACCTCGTGGAAGGGGATTCAGCCGGTGGCTCGGCAAAACAGGGGCGAAATCGCAAAACCCAGGCAATTTTGCCGCTTAAGGGCAAGATCCTGAATGTCGAGAAAGCGCGGTTTGACAAAATGCTGCAATCGGCAGAGGTAGGTACTTTAATTACCGCGCTGGGATGTGGAATTGGCCGCGAAGAATTTGATATCGACAAGCTGCGTTATCATCACATCATTATCATGACGGACGCAGATGTCGACGGCTCGCATATTCGTACGCTATTGCTAACCTTTTTTTACCGGCAAATGCGCGAACTGGTGGAGCGTGGCCATGTCTATATCGCTCAACCACCGCTTTACAAGGTCAAGAAAGGCAAGCAGGAGCGATATGTTAAAGATGACCGCGAGCTCAACGCTTATTTACTGCAGCTTGCAATAGAGGGCGCCAGCCTGCATTTGACGGCCGATTCGCCAGCGATATCTGATTTGGCACTGGAGAATCTCGCCCGTCAATTCATAACCATCCTGGCGATAGTCGAACGCCTGTCACAGCATATTCCAGTCGAGGTGTTGGAAGAACTGGTTGATTTATCGCCCGTAACCGAAGCAATCCTGCTGGATGAAAAGGCAATGGGCGAGTGGGGCGAAACATTGGCGGCACGACTCAATTCGAAAAGCGAGGCATCGGTGTCCTACGTTGTGTCAGTCAAAGGTGACGATAATAGCAACCGCTTCGGGCTGATTATTGACAAGCGCCTGCATGGTCTCAGTAACTCGTTTGAGCTTAGCAGCGAGTTCTTTAATAGTGCCGATTATCAGCCTATCAGCCAGTTTGTCGAGCAGGTCGGTGACATGTTTACCGCGGAATCTTATATAAATCGAGGTGAACGCCGACAGGAAGTTAAAAAGTTCAGCGAGGTTTACTTCTGGCTGATGCGGGAGGCGCGCAAGGGATTGAACATACAGCGTTACAAGGGCCTCGGCGAAATGAACCCCGACCAGCTCTGGGAAACGACCATGGACCCGGATAATCGACGCTTGCTGCAGGTACGTATCGAAGACGTGATTGCTGCGGACCAGGTGTTTACCACGCTTATGGGTGATCAAGTTGAACCGAGACGGGATTTTATCGAAACCAACGCCCTCAACGTTAACAATCTTGATGTATAGCAACCCCTTGATTTAATTCAAATAATCTCTATATAACAGGAACATTTTTAAATATTAGGGGAGTAATACGATGGATAATATTGGCAGTTACATCTTCTGGGGAGTGATTGCGGCACTGGTGATTTATATCATCAGTATTTACAACCATCTAGTCCGTATCAAACACAATGTTTCGAAAGCATGGTCGAACATCGATGTACTCCTCAAGCAGCGCCACGACGAAATACCAAAACTGGTAGAAACCTGTAAGCAATACATGAAGTTCGAACAGGAAACCCTGGAGAAAGTCATGCAGGCGCGCTCACAGGTTTCAGAAGCGAGACAAAAACAGGACGTTCCCGGACTGGGCCTCGCTGAAGGCGCGCTGCGCATGGGGCTGGGCCAGCTTTTCGCTCTCGCCGAGGATTATCCGGAACTACGGGCAAACGACAATTTCCAGCATTTACAGGCGCGCATCAGCACCTTGGAAAACACCATTGCCGATCGCCGGGAGTTTTACAACGAGTCTGCAAATATCAACAATATCGCGATCGATACATTCCCGGATCTGATCGTCGCCAGGCTGCTTGGTTTCGGGCCGCGTGATCTGCTTGAATTTGAGACCGGCGAAATTGCCGATGTCAGCGTAAAAGAGCTATTCGAAACCTGATACCCGGGACCATACCGCGGTTATGTTTTCCTGGCTCGAGTTTGAAATCCTTGAATTGCCCAGGATCGAGTACCTGGTGATACTCGGCCTGTTGATCGCGGTGTTTGCATTCCTGGTTTATTACTCATTCAGTATTATGAAGCGTTACCGCTTCATGGATGGAACCGCGACCTCCAGAATCAGGTCAGCGCCGCAAGGCCATGTCGAGCTCAAGGGACTGGGTGAATGGATGCCGAATGGTGAAATACACTCACCGTTTAGCAAGCGCCGGTGCTTATGGTATCACTGCTCGATTGACAAGAAGCATCGATCGGGAAAACGCCTGACCTGGACTAATATCTCGGACGAACGCAGCAGTCACATGTTTCGCCTGGTCGATGATACCGGCGACTGCATCGTAGATCCCGATCATGCACACGTGATACCGGAGATGGATACCACCTGGTATGGGCATAGTACCGAATACAGTGCGCGTGCCCCGAAAAAACCGACTAGATTTAATCTCAGTATGGGCAGTTACCGCTTTCGTGAGCGCTTGTTACTGCCAGCCAGCAACCTGTATGCGCTCGGATGGTTTCGTACCGTGCATAGCAATCCGTCCGACGAGTTTATCGCCAGGCAGGTTGAAGAACTGGTTAAAACATGGAAATTACAGCCTGCAAGGTATTTGCGTGAGTACGATCTTGATCAGAATGGAAAAATTGAGAAACGGGAGTGGAAGGTGATTCGAGCAGCGGCGCGAAAACAGGTTTTAAACGAGCTGAATAAGGAAAAAAAGGAACACCACGTTATTTCATCTCCCACCAATAGTCGGCAGCCGTATATCCTGTCGGCAAGGGCAGAGGAGGACATGGTTGCGCTTAAAAAATGGAAAGCCCGCTGCGCTATGGCGGGAGCCTTTCTGACTTTCGGCACGGTAGTCGCAATGATTTCTATTCGATCCCCCTTTTCCATTTGAATGCATTCTCTAGTTGAGTAGACTAGCGGGCTTTAGACAAACCTAATGGCTCAACCTTGACCAATCCGTTACTCGAACCCGGGATATTGCCGGCCTTCAGCAAAATAAAACCCGACATGATCGAGCCTGCAATCAAACAGCTGATCAATGAAAACCGTAATGCGGTATCACAGTTAACCAAGCAGCCGGAACCGAGCTGGGATAACCTGATCAAGCCATTGGAACTGATGGGGGATCGACTCGACAAGGCATGGTCGCCGGTGAGGCACCTGAATTCGGTAAAAAGCAGCCCGGACATGCGGGATGCGTACAACAAGTGTCTGCCCTTGCTGAGCGAATATTCAACCGAAATCAGCCAGAATCACGACCTGTACCAGGGATATCGTGATATCGCCGCATCTGCCTTATTTGATGAATTCAGCCCGGCACAACAGAAAGCCATAACCGATGCATTAAAGCATTTTCGCCTGGGCGGGGTAGAGCTTGAGGGGAAAGACCGGGCCCGTTATCAGCAATTGCAAAAGGATTTATCTGAACTGCAATCCAGGTTCGAAAACAATCTGCTCGATGCCACACAGGCCTGGCAATACCTCACCGGGGATGAGGCCGAATTACAGGGACTGCCCCAATACGCCCTGGCAATGCTAAAGCAATTAGCCGAGCAAAAAGAGCTAACCGGCTATCGGGTAACGCTGGATATGCCCTGCTATCTCGCCGTGATCACCTATGCGGATAACCGGGATTTACGCAGGGCCGTTTACGAGGCCTATGCGACGCGTGCATCGGACCAGGGCATTACCGATAAAATCTGGGATAATGCCGCCATAATGGTCGAAATTGTCGCTAAAAGACAGGAAAAGGCCGATATCCTCGGTTTTAGCCACTATGCCGAGTACTCACTCGAAACCAAGATGGCGGCAGATGTAAAGCAGGTGGTCGACTTTCTCAACGACCTTGCCCGGCGTTCGCAACCAACCGCCATCGACGAAGTTAATGAGCGCCAGGCTTTTGCCGAGTCGTTGGGGTTTGTCGGTGAACTCGAGGCATGGGATTATGCTTATTACAGTGAAAAGCTTAAACAACACCGCTACCAGATTTCCGATGAAGACCTGAAGCCCTACTTTTCAGAAGGACGGGTTATCAAGGGATTGTTCGATATCGTCGCCAGGCTTTACCGGGTTGATATATCGAGAATCGAAACCGGTATAGATACCTGGGATGAGACGGTTAGTTTTTACCAGATAGCAAATCAACAGGGTGAGGTGATCGGGCAGTTTTTCCTCGACCTGTATGCGCGCGAGAACAAGCGTGGCGGGGCCTGGATGGATGAGTGCGTTAATCGCTATCGTATCGACGGCAATATTCAATTACCCGTTGCCTATCTAACCTGTAATTTGACACCTCCTTTGGGAGATGAAGCAGCGCTTTTCACCCATGACGAGGTAATTACGCTGTTTCATGAATTCGGCCATGGACTCCACCATATGCTGACCCGGGTGGATGTACCGGATGTAGCCGGAATTAATGGTGTCGAATGGGATGCGGTTGAATTACCGAGTCAATTCATGGAGAACTTTTGCTGGGAACGCGAGGCGCTGAACCTGTTTGCCCGCCATTACCAAACAGACGAACCGTTGCCGGATGACCTCTATAATCGCATGCTTGACAGCAGGAACTTTCAAAGTGCCTTGCAGATGTTGCGCCAGATAGAGTTTGCCCTGTTTGATATTCGGCTTCATCAAGAGCTCAAAATAACCTCGGCTGGGGAGATCCAGGCGATTCTCGACCAGGTTCGGTCCGAGGTTGCGGTCGTAAAAACACCGGCTATCAATCGTTTTCAGAACAGTTTTTCACATATTTTTGCAGGCGGGTATGCGGCAGGTTACTATAGCTACAAATGGGCCGAGGTCTTATCCGCCGACGCTTTTGCTGTATTTGAAGAAGAAGGAATATTCAATCCTGAAACCGGGCAAAGATTTCTGCAGTGCGTGCTTGAACAGGGCGGCTCACGTCCCGCAATGGAGTCCTTTCGTTGTTTTCGTGGGCGCGAACCGGAAATCGATGCATTATTAAGGCATAGTGGAATTGGCTAACTAATGACAAAAAGAATTTTTCTGGGTTTGACCCTGGTGTTTTACTGTGCGCTGATATCGGCACAGGATGCGAGTGATCAGGATACAGACAATCAGTACGTGACCGACCAGTTGCGATTGTCGCTATACGCGAATGCGAATTCATCGAGCCAGGTTCTCAAGTTACTGCAATCTGGCGATTTACTCAAAATCGAACAGATCCAGGGCCCCTACGCCCTGGTAACCGCTCCTGATGGCACCAGGGGATGGGTAAAGCGTGGCTTCCTGGTAACCAAACCGACTTTCAATATATTGTATCGGGACGAGCTGCAGAAGACCGAAGGCCTCACCGCCGAAATTGAAAAGTTTGCCAATAGCAAGGCTGTTATCGACCAGTATGAAAAGGATATGGATGAGCTGGTTGGAAAAATAGATCAACTGGAAGAAGAGAAACAAACGGCGACCGAATCCATCGCAGGACTGCAAAAGGAAGTTGCAGCAAAACAACGCGAAATCGATCTCAAAGACGAGGATAGTGCGCCGGCCTGGTTTGTTTTAAGCGATACTTTCCTACGCTACTGGACAATCATAGTTCCGATCATTATTGCCATCATAATTTTGAGCTTCCTGGTAAGCAAAATAGTTATTGAAACCCGTATCAAAAGAAAATTCCACGGCATCAAGATCTGGTAAATGGAATACCGGGATCTGCGAGGTTTTATCGACCAGCTGGAGCAGGGTGGCGAATTAAAACGCATTAACAAGTCGGTCTCCCCCGATCTTGAAATTACCGAAATTTCCGCCCGGGTCCTGCAGGCCGGTGGGCCGGCGCTGCTGTTCGAGCAACCTGGCGGCAGCAAGATTCCGTTACTGTCGAACCTGTTTGGTACCGAGCATCGTGTTGCACTCGCACTTGGAGAAGACAACGCGACTTCGTTACGCGAAGTCGGTAAATTATTGGCCTTCTTGAAGGAACCAGCGCCGCCGAAAGGATTCAAAGATGCGATGAAAACGCTGCCAATTTACAAAAAAATCCTCGATATGTCGCCGAAACTTGTTAAAGGCGGCAAATGTCAGGAAATCCAGTTTCACGGTGACGAAGTCGATCTAAGCATGTTGCCAGTCCAGACCTGTTGGCCAGGCGATGCTGCACCACTGATCACCTGGGGTCTTGTCACCACCCGGGGACCCTCAAAACAACGCCAAAACCTGGGTATCTACCGTCAGCAATTGATCGGCCGCAACCGCCTGATAATGCGCTGGTTATCGCACCGTGGCGGGGCGCTCGATTACCAGGAATGGCGCCAGCAAAAAGGCGACGACCCGTTTCCGGTTTCAGTGGTACTGGGTTGTGATCCCGCCACTATCCTCGCTGCAGTAACGCCCATTCCGGATGCCCTGGCCGAATATGCTTTCGCCGGACTGCTGCGAGGTTCAAAAACCGAAGTAACGCGCTCACTGCTTTCTGACCTGGAAATTCCGGCACTCGCAGAAATCGTACTCGAAGGCCATATATATGCCGATGATGTAGCCGCAGAAGGACCCTTTGGCGATCACACCGGCTACTACAACGAGGTCGAAAATTTCCCGGTGTTTACGGTCGAGGCGATGAGCATGCGTAAAAACCCGATATATCACAGTACTTATACAGGTCGGCCACCCGATGAACCATCGGTGCTCGGGCTTGCTCTTAACGAAGTCTTCATCCCGATATTGCAAAAACAGTTTCCTGAAATTGTCGATTTTTATTTACCCGCGGAAGGATGCTCCTATCGGGTTGCGATCGTCAGTATCAAAAAGCAGTACCCCGGCCATGCCAAGCGCATCATGATGGGCGTCTGGTCGTTTTTGCGCCAGTTCATGTATACCAAGTTTGTCATCGTGGTCGACGATGACATTGACGCGCGCAGCTGGGAAGATGTTATCTGGGCCATTTCAACCCGCACCGATCCGGCGCGCGATATTACGCTGGTTGAAAATACACCCATTGATTATCTCGATTTTGCATCCCCGGTATCCGGCCTGGGGTCAAAAATGGGTCTCGATGCGACTAACAAGCTGGCTGGTGAAACTGACCGAGAGTGGGGCGAGCCGATTACCATGTCCCCCGAAATAGTGGACAAGGTAGATCGGATCTGGACTGAACTGGGACTCGATTGACGCCATTATTTTGCACCGCTGTAGAAATTCAACGATAATCGAAACTCGGAATAACCAACGGAATCGGAGGGAACATGCGCTCAATCATGGTGTTGAATTCTAAGGGCGGCTCGGGAAAAAGTACGGTTGCAACCAGCATAGCAAGCTACTATGCCGCGCAGGGGAACAAGGTCATGCTGGTGGATCTTGATCCACAGGCCTCCAGTCTTGAATGGCTGTCGGCACGACCCAGCGGGCGCAGCTCAATAACCGGAGTCGATGGTTCCGCCGGCCATTTCCGCGTGCCCAGGAGTGCCGATTATGTTGTATACGATACGCCGGCCGCGGTTCACGGCAGGGAATTAAGCGACAATTTACGGCGCGCGCAAAGCATTATTATCCCGGTTCTACCCTCGCCGATTGATATGCGGGCAGCGACCCCTTTCATCCAGAAAGTGCTGGATAACGGCCGCGTTGCGCGCAAGGAAGCCAGGGTCGCGCTGATTGCCAACCGCTGCCGCGAAAATTACAACATCTATCATCAACTCGATACTTACCTGCGCAAGGTCCGTAAAGCACCTTTTATCAGCGTGCTGCGGGAGACCCAGAACTATGTGCGTGCCGCGGAACGCGGACTGGGTATTTTTGAGCTCGCTCCCTACTCGGTGCGTAAAGATCTGGATCAATGGGAACCGATTATCCGCTGGCTAAAGAGCAAGCGCAGCCAGCCGTTGGGCTGAATCCATCTCGGAAACGATTCATCACGTCACGGTATTGCCGTCGGGTGAAAGTTTCGCCTGTCCTGTGCAGCAGTCCGTTCTTGCGGCCGCTCATCAGGCCAATATCCTGATTTCCTATAGTTGTCGCAGCGGGCAATGTGGCTCCTGCATGGGCAAGCTGCGCCAGGGTGAAATTCAGTATCCGGCAGGGCTGCCCGATGCCATTAGCACAGCTCAAGCTGAAGCAGGCTATGTATTATTTTGCAGCGCATATGCGACTTCGGATCTTACTATCGAACTAATCGAGCCTGAATTTCCGCAAGATTAAACTATTGCAGGGCGAGCTCTACCGCCCGCTGCGCGTGAATTGCCGTGCTGTCGTAAAGCTTGATGTCGGTGTGTTGCGGTTGCAGCAGCAAACCAATTTCGGTGCATCCTAGAATCACGCCATCGATGTGCTGTTCGCATAAGCGATCAATGATGGCGAGATAAACCTCGCGTGATTCCGCTTCAATCTGACCCTGGCATAACTCCTGGTAAATAATGTCATGTACCATCTGCCGGTCATGCAATTCAGGCACCAGCACTTCAATCCCGCAATGTTCGCTGATGCGGTTGCGATAAAAATCGAGTTCCATGGTAAAAGCGGTGCCGAGTAATCCGATACGCTCGACACCGTCATCCTTCAAAATTTCTGCCGTGGCATCGGCGATATGCAGTAACGGGATACTGACGGCCGCGCAGACATCGTCGGCGACGCGGTGCATGGTATTGGTGCCGATCAGGAAAAAGTCCGCGCCGCCCGCCTCCAGTCGACGCGCCGCATCGATCAGCACGTCTGCGGCCCCGTCCCAATCTCCCACGTGTTGCAGCTTTTCGATCGGTGCGAAGTCGACGCTGTACATTAGTAACTGCGCCGAATGCAATCCACCCAGGCGTTGTTTGACCGCATTGTTGATAAGCTGGTAATAAAGCAGGCTGCTCTCCCAGCTCATGCCGCCTATTAAGCCAATGGTTTTCAATGGATAGTGTTCACTAACAAAAATTGCACTATAACAGGTAAATATGTCCAAATTTGAATTTGATATGGCGCTTTCGGCGCGCAAAACCCGGGCCATTTACGAGGGCCAGGCGCGTTACATCCTGGTTGAGACGGATCGTGGGCTAAAGTTGCAGCTACCCGCTGCCAACTTCTACAAGTATGTTACGGCGGACGGAATCCAGGGTCGATTCAGCGTTAAAGTAGACACCGATAATAAACTCATCGAGATGCGGAAAGTTTAATTTTCAGTTTTGCGTTGTGCCTGTTTAGCGGCAAGCTTAGTTAGTTTGCGTTGCCTGGCCTGCTCGGCCGCATCGGCGCCGATATGCTGTTCGCCACGCGCCCGCGCAAGCCGGACCTGCTTTTCTCGCTCACGAAAGCGGCCGCGCTCAATGCTCGATCTGGAATCATGGCAAGCCGGGCAGCTTACGCCCGCCTGGTACTTCTCACTGCTCTTGTCGGCATCGGTAATCGGTCGCCTGCAGGCATGACACTGGTCGTAGCTACCCTTTTCAAGCGCATGATTGACGCTGACCCGGTTATCAAAGACGAAACATTCACCGTGCCACTTAGAATCTGCTTCAGGAACTTCTTCAAGGTACTTCAAAATGCCACCCCGCAAATGGTAAACCTCGTCAAAACCTTGTTGGCGCAAGTATGCGGTCGACTTTTCGCAGCGAATACCGCCGGTGCAAAACATTGCTACCTTGCGATTTTCTTGCGGATTCAGGTTCTGCGCCGCGTAGGCAGGGAAGTCGCGGAAAGAAGCGGTGTCTGGGTGTATGGCATTATCAAAACTGCCAATCGCCGACTCGTAGTCATTGCGGGTATCGATCAGGGTAACCCCGGGGTCGCTGATCAATTCGTTCCAGTCAGAGGGACTGACATAGGTTCCCCTGTTTGCAGGATCGAGGTCATCGATTCCCATGGTGACGATTTCGCGTTTTAATTTAACACGCGATCGATAAAAAGGCATTTCATCGTCGAATGACAGTTTGCAATCAAAATCCTGCAGGCGATCATCCTGTCGCAGCGTGTCGAGCAGAAGTTCAATAGAAGAGCGCTTGCCGGCGACGGTCCCGTTGATACCCTCGGCGGCCAGCAGTATGGTGCCACGCACCTGGTTGTCGAGCATGGCCCGCAGCAGTGGGTCACGCAATTTAGTAAAATTATCCAGACGCACAAAGCGATAAAACGTCGCGATAACGACAGGTGATTTCATCGAGCCTCCTGGAGCGTAAATCCAGAGCCGGGTTGGAAAAGGGTGGTTATTCTAGCCTGAAAAAAATAACACGTCATCCCGAAAATCGGGCGTAAATGTCAGCCGTCAGCCCTGGCGATTACGTCGATATGATGATCGATAAAATCGATCTGATCACCGGCTTTAATCTTTTTGCGTTTACGGGTTTCAATCTCGCCGTTGACGCTAACCCGGCCCTCGGCAATTGCCTGCTTGGCGTCGCCGCCGCTGTCGGCGAGGCCTTCAAATTTTAGAATCTTGAAGAGCTCCACAAACTCGGATTCAAGCTCGGCGATGATAGTTTCAGAATCACTCATTTATTATTCGTCGAAATCGATAGGGACATCGTCCGGGTAGGGCTGACCTCTACCCGTCTCGATACAGGATTTTATGCTCATCATAAAAACACCCCATTTGGAACTGCAATGCGCAAAGAACTCATCCGCATTTTGCCAATTATAATGACTGAAGTTGAGAATCGTCTGCTGTTTGTCTTCACCCAGCTCGAACAGAATTTCAGACCCCATCCAGGCCGGTGGCATCTCACCTGAATGTCGCCATCGAACCAGTCGGTCCGGAATCAACTCGATGACTTCAAAATCAGGTCCGCCGCCACCGAAGCGAAACTCGATAATCGAGCCCACCTCGCCAGCACCCCGGGTATCCGTGGTCCACCATTTCGAAAGTCCTTCGTCGGTAGTCAGCAGTTGGTACACCTGCGCCGCGCTGCCTTTGACGCCAATACGATGCCTAATCTCAGCCATGGCGCTAGTTTAAACGTTTTAATCAGATTGGGAATACGGAAAACAGGCGCCGACGGAGTATTTTTTTTCAATTTGCGATACGATCCAAGCTTTTGTAGAAATACTTCGCCGCGGACAGCTCTCGCGGCCGGAATATCGGATTCTTGTTACTGCAGGCAAATCATGATTCAGTGGTACCCGGGCCATATGCACAAAGCGAGCAAGGAATTTAGAAAAATCCTGCCGCAAGTCGACCTTGTCATCGAAGTACTCGATGCACGTCTGCCCGGTTCCAGCGAAAATCCGATGCTGGCAGAGCTGCGACGCGATAAGCCCTGTATCAAACTGCTCAATAAGAGCGATTTATCGGATCCAGAACGCCTGGGTCCGTGGATCAGCAATCTGGAACGGCAAAACCTGGTTAAAACACTGGTGTGCAGCACGGGCGACGATTCCATTTTCGAGCTACCCGCGGCATGCCGTTCGTTAGTACCGAAGCGCAACAATCGGTCGTCGATGATTTACGCGATGATTGCCGGCATCCCGAATGTCGGTAAATCAACCCTGATCAACAAGCTTGCGGGCCGCTCCGTTGCCAGGACCGGTAACGAGGCGGCGCTGACCCGCATGCAACAGCGCATCGAAATATCATCCGATTTGACCCTAATTGACACCCCTGGAATGCTCTGGGGCAACATCGAAAACGAGGCAAGCGGCTATCGTCTTGCCGCTACGGGTGCAATTCGCGATACCGCGCTCGATATACAGGAAGTCGCAAGTTTTGTCGCCGAATTTCTTATCGAGGCCTACCCCGAACGCCTGGTTCAGCGCTATGATATCGAGCCACTGCCGCGAACAGAAATCGAATTGCTGGAAGCGATAGCGCGCAAACGCGGCTGTATCGTTTCCGGTGGCCGGGTAGACCTGGAAAAAGTATCCCGCCTGTTGATCAAAGAGCTACGCGATGGTGAACTAGGCGGGTTATGCATGGAAACCCCCGATTCCTTCGCAGCAGAGTGGGCCGAGGTTGAAGTTATCCGGGCGCAAAAGGCAGCTAAAAAAGAAGCGCGCAAAGCAATGCGCCATAAACAGTAACAGGGGAAATACCATGATTATACGCACAGCACTGTCACAGGACGCTGCTGAACTCACCGAATTCAATATCAACATGGCGCGTGAAACCGAAGGGGTGGAGTTAATCCCCGAGGTAATCGGCGCCGGTGTCAAGGCCATGATCGAGAACTCGCAATTGGGATTTTACCTGGTAGTCGAGCTTGACAATGGAATCCAGGCTTCGTTGATGGTGACTACCGAATGGAGCGACTGGCGCAATGGTATGTTCTGGTGGGTTCAGAGCGTATACGTACGCCCCGAATATCGGCGGCAGGGCCTATACCGGGAGCTTTACGAGCGCGTCAAGGAGCTCGCCGAACAGGAATCTTCCGTCTGTGGGTTTCGCCTCTATGTCGAGCATTGGAATACCGCTGCGCAAAAAACCTACGCATCCTTGGGCATGACGGAAACCGCGTACAAAATCTTCGAGGAACTCAAGCCAGGCCTCGAATATAAAAAATAGTACAGCTGGCACCATTTCAGCCAGCCATTATTCCCGCTTGCGCGGGCATGGCACTAATAATATAGTCGTCCTTCCTCGACGGGGTGCTCAAGTGAGCTGAGAGGTGTTGCTAGGACACCAACTCGATGAACCTGATCCAGTTAATACTGGCGTAGGGATGTGAGCGGATCGAAGCTGTTTCCCACCTCTCCGTTTTAACTTCCCGCTAAATGGAGACTTTTATGTGTTTGAATTCACGATGCTTCGGCGCTGGCCTGTTGCTGCTGTCGATGTCTTTCGCGGTACAGGCAGCGACGCCTACCCTGGTCGTATATACCTACGACTCGTTTACCAGTGAATGGGGTCCGGGCCCCCAGGTCAAGGCGGCATTCGAAGCACGATGCAACTGCACGCTCGATCTTGTCGGTCTGGAGGATGGAGTCTCGATGCTCAATCGGCTAAAGCTCGAAGGTAACAACACCCGGGCGGATCTGCTGCTCGGTCTCGATACCAGTTTGACCGCCGAGGCGGGTGCCAGCGGGCTTTTTGATACCCACGGCATGGTGCTCGAGAACTCGTCGCTACCGGACCCCTGGCAGGATGATTTATTTTTACCCTATGATTACGGCTATTTTGCCTTTGTCTACAACCGGGAGCGGCTAACCAATCCGCCCACGAGCCTGCGCCAGCTGGTCGAAGATGAGCAGGGCCCCAGCATCCTGGTGCAGGACCCGAGAACCTCTACCCCGGGACTGGGATTACTGCTCTGGATCAAGAAAATTTATGGCGACGAAGCCGATAAGGCCTGGGCCAGGTTGTCGCCGCGTATCGTCACGGTTAGCAAGGGCTGGAGCGAGGCCTATGGTTTATTTCTGAAGGGCGAGGCCGACATGGTACTGAGCTATACCACTTCTCCCGCGTATCACATCATTGCCGAAAAAGATTCACGCTTTTCAGCGGCGCGCTTTAGCGAAGGTCATTACCAGCAGATCGAAGTTGCCGGACTGGTGCAGGGCAGTCAGCAAAAAAAACTCGCGCGGGAGTTTCTAAAATTTATGCTGAGCGAAGACTTTCAAACGATTATTCCGACCACCAACTGGATGTATCCGGCGGTATTGGCAAGCGAACGGCTACCTGCGGAATTCAGGCAATTAATCGACCCGTCCCCGGCGCTACTATTGGATGACAAGCGGGTGGCCAGCAAGCGCAAAGCATGGATCGACGAGTGGCTCGAGGTCATGTCGCGCTAGGCGATGACGCAGTTAAATTCACGAGCAATACCTGCGGGCATCGTACTGGCACTGGTCGGGTTGATCATACTGGCGCCGCTCGCCGGCCTCCTGAACCTGAGCGGCTTACCGGGCTATGAGCCCGGTGACCTGCGCTTCTGGCACAGCAGCTACATTCGTCGGGTGCTGTCTTTCAGTCTCTGGCAGGCATTCCTTTCTACACTTTGCAGCGTTTTGCCGGCTATCCTGGTGGCACGCGCGTTTGCGCTTCAAATGAATTTTCCAATGCGCGGGTTGTTGCTGCGATTGTTCGCATTGCCGCTGGTGGTCCCCGCGGTGGTTGCCGTTATGGGCGTGGTTTCGGTATACGGTAGCGGGGGCTGGATACCACTGGGTAAATCGCTTTACGGGCTTAACGGCATATTGCTGGCGCATGTCTTTTTCAATTTGCCGCTGGCGGTACGCTTGCTGCTGCCGCAGTGGCAGTCCATCCCTGAGCACCACTGGCAACTCGGAGATCAGCTTGGCATGAGTACCTGGCAGCGCTGGCGTTATCTCGAGTGGCCGGCGTTACGCGAAGCATTACCGGGCGTTATGCTGCTCGTATTCATGCTATGTCTGACCAGTTTTGCGGTTGTGCTAACGCTGGGCGGTGGTCCGAAAAGTACCACGCTCGAGGTTGCGATTTACCAGTCCTTACGCTTTGACTTTAATCCTGCGCGTGCCGTGGTGCTGGCGTTACTGCAGTTGGTGATATGCATGCTGGTGGCCGGCGTAACGCTGAAACTGCAGCGCCTGCCCGAAGTTGAAATTACCCTTTCTCCTGGTTCGCGACCCCAGGGCCGATTACAAAAACCGCTCGATATGGCACTGATTCTGGCTGCCACGATTTATGTCGGGTTACCGCTTTCATCGATGCTTGTCGATGCCTTGAGTGGACCATTGCTGCAGATAATTAGCAGTATTTATCTATGGCAATCAATCGCCAAGACCCTATTCATCGGTTTATCGGCCGCGCTAATATCAGTCATTGCGGGCTGGTTCCTGGTGCAATATAGCGCCGGCCTCGCCCAGGTGGGGCTGGTCAACAGGGCCAGGCTTATCGACCTTGCCGGGTCCATCGTTTACGTAGTGCCGCCGTTGGTAATCGGTACCGGCATGTTCGTCCTGTTATCATCGCATGTCGATGTCTTCAACTGGGTTTACCCGATCGTGATCACGATAAACGCGTTGATGGGGCTGCCCTTCGTAATTCGCTCCCTGGGCCCGGCTTTGCGCCAGAATCATGCCCGTTACCATGACCTCTGCCAAAGCCTGGATTTACAGGGCTGGAACCGCTTTCGTTACCTGGAATGGCCATTATTGCGACGACCATTGGGCCTGGCGACGGCGCTGGTCGCGGCCCTGGCGATGGGTGATCTGGGTGTCATCGCGTTGTTCGGAACCCCGGAAACCGCAACCCTGGCGTTAGTTATCTACCAGCAGTTGGGCGCCTATCTGATTCCCCATGCAACGGTAACAGCCCTGGTTTTGCTGCTGCTTTGCCTGGCTGTATTCTGGTTGCTCGAACGCGGAATCGGCGGTAAATCCGATGCTTGAAATCAAACAGCTGGAGTTTCGTTATGCCGGCACATCGGCCCCGACAATGCACTTCGACCTCAATGTTCATGCGGGTGAAGTAGTAAGCTTGATCGGCCCCAGTGGTTCGGGCAAGTCGACCTTGCTGAGCCTGGTTTCCGGGTTTCTGACACCCGACTCGGGCGAGGTCCTGCTTGACGGTGTAGCCATCGAACAGCTGGCGGTGCCCTCAAGACCGGTCTCCATCGTTTTTCAGCAGCATAACCTGTTTCCCCATCTCGACCTGTTTACCAACGTGGCGCTCGGTGTCGATCCGTCTTTACGCCTGTCGCGCCAGCAAGTCAGCGAAGTAACCGCTGCCCTCGAACGACTCGGACTGGATCAATTACAGCAACGCAAGCCGGGTGAACTTTCAGGCGGGCAACGTCAGCGGGTTGCGCTGGCGCGGGCGCTGGTACGCAAACGAAAAATTTTGCTCCTCGACGAGGCCTTTGCCGCACTGGGTCCGGCGTTGCGCGAGGAATTGATCGGATTGGTGAAAACCCTGGTAAGCGAAAACAAAATGGTCGCCTTGCTGGTGAGCCATCAACCTCGAGATGCATTAATTGCATCGGCGCGAACCGCTTTTGTTAGTGAGGGGCGTGTCGTAGCCTTAGAGGACACCGTCACATTACTCGAACAATCCCGCCTTGCGCAAGTGCGTAATTACCTGGGTACGCTGTGAGCCAGGTCGATCTCGAAGCGGTATTTCAACGTCTTCCATTGCTGCAGGAATTTGCGCCCGGCGATTTCAAGATAACGCCGTTGGCGGGCTACACTAATCACAATTTCCGGCTACAGAACCACCGCGATGATTGGGTATTGCGAATACCGAAACCTGAAACGGATGACCTTATCGATCGCCAGGCCGAAGCTCATAACCAGTCGCTTGCCTGTAGTCTTGGCTTCGCCCCGGTAGTAAGTTGGCGAGATGGCTCCGGGATAACCCTGACGCCGACACTCGGCTCGAGCCGTGCGCTACGGGCGATTGATTTCGATGATGACAATATGCTGCAAACCATACTCACACCAGTTCAACGCTTGCATCGAAGCGGACTCACGTTTCTCGGTCGGGTAGATCTGAAGGAGCTACTATCGCGTCATTTTGCGATGTTGAAACCAACCGAGCAGGAAAAATTGAAACCACGTTTGCTGCAGGCCGAGCGCCAGCTGTCCTTGCTTGAAACCCGCGACAGTCCATACGTTGCTTCGCACAATGACCTGGTGCTGGAAAATCTGCTACTTGATGACGCGAACCTATGGTTAATTGACTGGGAATATTCCGCGATGGCATCCCCTTACTGGGACCTGGCGACAATATGTAATGCCGCCAACCTGGACCTGAATCGAAGCCGGCGATTATTGTACCGCTATAGCGACGGCGGCGAACCAATGCAGGAATCAATTCTTTTTGATTACCGGGGATTACTTAAATTGCTAACCGATTGCTGGATGGCCGCACTGGTGGAATCGCGAGGTCCCGGTTGTTAACCCATTCAGCCAGTTTATACCTGGCCGCGGTATTGATCTGGGGCTCAACCTGGTTCGCGATCAAGTTCCAGCTTGGGATTGTCGCACCCGAGGTCTCCCTGGTTTACCGGTTTGGCCTGGCGGCGTTGATTTTGTTGTTGTTTTGTCTGCTGACTGGACGCAGCTTGAGATACTCCGCGCGCCAGCATGGGTTTATTGCATTACAGGGACTGTTTCTGTTCTCAAGCAATTACCTCATATTTTACTGGGCCACCGGGTTGTTGACCTCGGGCATTATTGCACTGCTGTTTTCCACGGTCATCCTGATGAACATCATGAATGGCGCGATTTTTATGCGCAGCACAATCCGTCCGCGCGTAGTCCTGGGTTCATGTTTCGGTATTGCCGGCATCGCCGCGATTTTCTGGTCTGAAGTCAACGTCGTTGAAAACACGGCCGATACCTGGAGCGGACTATGGATGTGCCTGATCGCAACCTACTTTGCTTCGCTCGGTAATATTATTTCGGCGCGCAACCAGAAATCCGGTATCCCGGTGGTGCAAACCAATGCCTGGGGGATGGCTTACGGCACCTTGATCATGATGGTTTATGCGGTTATCAGCGGGGCCTCCTTCAACTATGACCCCAGTTTAAGTTACAGCGTCTCGTTGATTTACCTTGCAGTATTCGGTTCGATTCTCGCGTTCGGATCTTACCTGACCTTGGTCGGGCGTATCGGCGCCGACAAGGCGGCTTATGCCGCGGTTTTATTTCCGGTAATTGCCCTCGGTCTGTCTACCTTGTTCGAGAGCTACCAGTGGACCCTGCAGGCCATATTCGGTTTTACGCTGGTGCTGCTGGGTAACTATGTTGTTCTCAGCAAGAGCAAAAAAATAGCCTTACCCCCGGGTTAGCGGATCACCTAAAAGGTTGGAAACATTCGGTACCTGTTTCAGGGCCCAGTCCAGTTGATCGCGTGACGCGGAACTGAGGCTGCCAGGCGCAACCCGGTTTGACAGGGAGATGCCCACTTCCAGGTCGAGCAGTTGCTGCTCGAGGATGGTATGGAAGATTATACGGTGTGCTTCGCGCAGGTTTTCCAGGGTGGTTTGCATCTTGCCAATCTCGCGAATTAGCGCGGTAAAGCGTGCTGGTGTTGAGTGAGCCCGGATGCCGTGTTTAATCGCAAGTACGCGCGCGGTCGAAAACAGGGGCATGATACCGCCCATCTTTAAATCCATGCGTCCGTTGTCGAGTTTGAAACGACCAAACAACCCTAGTGGTGGCGAATTCTTACAGGCGTTGATCGACATCAGCTTCATAAACTGTTTCGACTTACGGCCTTTTTTAAATGCATAGTCGAGAGTTGCGTTGGCAAGCTTGATATCACCATGCACTCCCACGGCATCGAAAAAAATGTCGCATTTAAGAATGTCCTCTGGTGATTGCCGCCGAATCCAGGTCTTCAGCATCTCCCGCCAACCTGCGAGTGATAGCCGCCAGTCCGGATTGCTGGCCATAACCTTTCCCTGGCAGTAGGGTACGCCCGCCACATCGAGCATGTCTGCTACCTTGTTGCCTAGTTCGGCGAACCACTGGTCTTCAGGCCCTCCAGGTTCACCCTCGGCGAACACGATGGCATTGTCCTGGTCCATCGCCAGCAAACTCTCACCGCGACCACCTGAGCCAAGCACCAGCATGGCGTAGGGGCAGGGGGGTGGGCCCTGCATTTCCCGCTCGGCCAGGATACAGGCCTGGCGCGTCAGTGCGCAGAGTTCACGCGAGATCACCGCGGCCACGTCCCGCACGTCGACTTCTTCGGCTACCAGGCTTTTAGTTAGCAGTACGATATTGCCCCATACCGCAGACATCTGCCCGGCATTTTCGGCAGCATCGATATCATCACCCAGCAGGACCGCGTCATCGGCGCGCTGGCGCAGCAGGTCGCGTGCCGATAACGCACCGATAATTTCGCCATGGTTATCGTGCACACCCAGGTGACGCACATGCATGCGTTTCATGCGGGCGATCGCGCGATAGACAAATGCATCGGCAGAAAGGCTGGCCAGTGGATAGACCGCGATATCGCCAACCGCTAGATTGAATGCAGCATCACCCATTTCGCGAAACTTGCGCAACAGATCCCGCTCGGTGACGATGCCCGCCTTGCCGCCCGCTACTGCGGGTTGCACGTACAGCGAGCTGACCTCGTGGTCGATTAAAGTAGCCAGGGCGTCACGCAAACTGATGCTGGGGTCGACGAATAACGGGGGGCTGTTCATCAGGTCGCGCAAGCGATGCCGGTAGGGAAAGCTGTCGATGCGAGCCAGGGCAGTGCGCATGCTTTTGGCCTGGTGAACATCGAGCCAGCCGATTTGTGCTTCCCGGGTGCTGGTCTCGCTGAAGCGTTCACAGGCCCTCTCAACTTCGGCCAGTGTACGAATACCGCGCTCCCGCAGTCGTGGAATCAGGGCTACAAATATTTCGGCCGTTGCAATAGCGTCACCCAGTGCGCTGTGGCGATCGTGTGTTTCGACCCCGATCCAGCCGGCAATGGTATCGAGTGAAAAATCGGGCAGGTTAGGGGACAGCAGGTTCACCAGGTAACGCACGTCCAGGCAGCGTGGCGCCGACCACTCGAGGCCGGCGATTTCCTTTTCCCGTTTCAGCATCGCAAGATCGAAACCGGTGGCATAACCGATCAGAACCGAATCCTGGCGCCAGTCGTCAAACGCGTTGACGACTTCGCCGAAGCTCGCGGCTGCAGCGACATCGGCATCACTGAGGCCGTGAATGGCCTGGCTTTCCGGTGGAATGGGTATCCCGGGATTGATTAATTGCTGGAAATTTTGCGCTTCATCCACGTGGCCATGCACGATGCGTACGGCACCGAGTTGAATCATGCGCGCGATACTGGTATCGAGGCCGGTGGTCTCGCTGTCGAAGGCGATCGCATTGAGTGACAATAATGGTATCGAGGCCGGGTTGTGCTGTATCGCCATGCCCTAGCGACCACCTGATACGTCGATAAAGCTACCCGAGGTATAACCCGATGCGTCTGACAACAGCCACAGTATCGCTTCGGCCACTTCGGCTGGGGATCCGCCACGTTGCATCGGCACTCCTGATTTGAGGCGGTCGACACGCCCTGCCTCACCGCCATCCGCGTGGATGTCGGTATAGATTAATCCGGGTTTTACCGCGTTGACGCGAATACCCTGGTCGCCTACTTCTTTGGCGAGCCCGATTGTCATCGCGTCGATGGCCCCCTTGGCGGCGGCATAGTCGACATACTCGTGGGCAGCACCAAGGTCGGCCGCGCGTGAGGATAGATTGACGATAGATCCGCCCTTGCCACCATGCCGGGTCGACATGCGCTTGATCGCTTCGCGCGCGCACAAAAAACTGCCGATAACATTGGTCTCGAGAATACGTTGCCAGCGCTCCGGCGACATATCGACGAGGTCGCTTTGCGGCTCCAGGATACCCGCATTATTGACCAAACCGTCGAGACGCCCTAAATCGCGATCAATGGCGCGAAACATGGCTTCCACTTCCGACTCGATGCCGACATCAGCCTGAAACATGATCGCCTGGTGCCCGCCGGCAGTGAGCGCTTCGAGTAATTCGTTGGCGGCGGCTTCATTGTGTAAGTAGTTGAGGCACAGCGAATAGCCATGCGCCGCGGCGAGACGCGCTGTTTCAGCGCCGATACCGCGACTGGCGCCGGTGATGAGTAGTACTTTCGACATGGTGATTGCTTATCCTCGGGCAACAACCAGGGCTTTTAACGGGTTACTGGTAGATCAATTCAAGGGTCTCGGGCCGATGCCCCCGGTTGCGAATCGCATGTAGGCCCAGTACCCCCTTGGTATCCTGCCGAATTTCGATATAAATCTGGCTGCTGGAGAGGTCCAGGCTATCCACCAGCGCAAGTGCATCGGCCTGCTGATTGTAAACGATAATCGATTCGGGATTGTCATCCAGACTGGCCTGTAGTTGATTTTGATCAAGACAGGGCTCGCAATCGTCAGCACCCGGCATTAACAGCGCAACCAGCGGCTGGTCATGCAGGTGCACGGCTCGGGTGATTATTTTGTAACTGCAGCTGCGCTTAATCGTAAGCATTGGATATTATTTCAACTTGTCGCGCAGGATGGCGTTAACCTGCCCTGGATTGGCCTTGCCCTGGGATTGCTTCATAACCTGGCCGACGAAAAAACCGAGCACTTTTTCCTTGCCGGCACGGAATTGTTCTACCTGCTCCGGGTTGGCGGCGATGACCTCGTCGATCAGGGTTTCAATTGCGCCGCTGTCGGTTATCTGCTTCAGTCCGCGTGCCTCGATAACGTCATCGGCGCTTCCCTCACCCTGCCACATCGCATCGAACACTTCCTTGGCGATCTTGCCCGAAATCGTATTGTCGGCAATTCGTGCCACCAGCTGGGTCAGCATTGTAGGTTTTATCGGTGAATCGGATATCTCGAGGCCGGCCTTGTTCAATGCGCCGGCAAGGTCACCCAGGATCCAGTTAACCAGTTGCGCTGACAGTTCGGGTGATTCGGCAAGAGTCGCTTCAAAAAAAAGCGCGGTATCGCGATTACCGGTTAGCAGTTCCGCGTTGTAATCCGATAGCTTGAGTTCATCGATATAGCGTTGTTTTTTCTGCTCTGGCAGCTCCGGCAGCCCGGCACGAATTTGTGCAATATCCTCGTCACTGACAGTGACCGGCAATAAATCCGGATCGGGAAAATAACGATAGTCGTTGGCCTCTTCCTTGCTGCGCATCGAGCGAGTTTCATCGCGTTCGGCATCGTAGAGCCGGGTTTCCTGTACCACGCGGCCACCGTCGTCGATCAAATCGATCTGGCGTTCGATTTCAAAATTAATCGCACGTTCGAGAAAACGGAAAGAATTGATATTTTTAAGTTCGGCACGGGTGCCGAGTTCCTGCTCCCCCTTGCGCCTGACGGAAACGTTGGCATCGCAACGAAACGAGCCCTCCTGCATGTTGCCGTCGCAGATTTCAAGATAACGTACCAGCGAGTGGATCTTGCGTGCATAGGCAACCGCCTCTTTCGCCGAACGCATATCCGGCTCCGAAACAATTTCGAGTAGTGGCGTGCCGGCGCGATTCAGGTCGATGCCAGTTTGCTCTGGAAACTGGTCGTGAATCGACTTACCGGCGTCTTCTTCGAGATGTGCCCGGGTAATCCCGATTTCCTTATGTTCGCCTTCGCCGGGGCTGACGGAGATATGTCCCTTGCCGACGATGGGAAGTTCAAACTGGGATATCTGGTAACCCTTGGGCAAGTCAGGGTAAAAATAATTCTTGCGCGCAAACACTGAATGACGATCGATTTCGGCATCGATTGCGACGCCAAAGCGGATAGCCATCGAGACAGCTTCGCGGTTCAGTACCGGCAATACCCCCGGCATGCCGAGATCCACGGCGCAGGCCTGGGTATTGGGATCAGCACCGAACGCGGTCGAAGCGCCTGAAAAAATTTTACTCACTGTAGCGAGCTGTGCATGAATCTCGAGCCCGATAACACTTTCCCAGTCGCTCATGAGGTCAGCCCCGGGGTTTGCAAGTGCCAATCACTCACCTGTTGGTAGCTGTGCGCAGCAGCAAGCAAGCCAGCTTCATCGAAGTAGTTGCCGATCAACTGCATCCCGACCGGTAAACCATCGACGAAGCCAACCGGGAGTGACATCCCCGGCAGACCGGCGAGGTTCAGCGAAATCGTATAAATATCCTGCAGGTACATGCTCACGGGATCATCGGTTTTGGCGCCGATCTCGAACGCTACTTCGGGCGTGGTCGGGCCCAGGATTAAATCGACGCTATCGAAAGCGCTTTGAAAATCATCCTTGATCATGCGTCGAAGTTGCTGCGCTTTGAGATAGTAGGCGTCGTAGTAGCCCGCGGAGAGCGCGTAGGTGCCGATCAGGATACGGCGTTTAACCTCGGCGCCAAAGCCTTCACCGCGCGAGCGCTTGTATAAGTCTTCGAGATCGACCGGATTTTCGCAGCGGTGACCGAAGCGCACACCGTCGAAGCGCGACAGGTTGGAAGAGCATTCCGCCATTGCAACCACGTAATAGGTCGGAATCGACAAGCCGGTATTCGGCAGTGAAATTTCCTTGATTTCGGCGCCGAGCTTGCGTAACTCGTCTATCGCAGTTTCGATTACGCCGGCTATTCGACTGTCCAGCCCGTCGGCGAAGTATTCTTTGGGTAATCCGATCTTCAGGCCCTCGATTCCCTGCCCGAGTCCCGCGCTGTAATCAGGTACTGCCTGCTCGGAGGAGGTCGAATCCCGGGGATCAAATTTCGCCATGGTCTGTAACAGCAGGGCACAATCCTCGGCACTGCGCGCGAACGGTCCGCCCTGGTCAAGACTCGAAGCGAAAGCGACCATGCCGTAACGCGACACGCGTCCATAGGTCGGTTTGATGCCGGTCACGCCACAGAAAGCGGCCGGCTGGCGGATTGAACCACCGGTATCGGTGCCTGTTGCTGCGGGTGCAAGGCCGGCCGCTACTGCGGCGGCCGAACCACCCGATGAACCACCCGGCACGTGCTTCAGGTTCCACGGGTTGGCGACGCTGCCGTAGTATGAATTCTCGTTGGACGATCCCATTGCGAATTCATCCATGTTGGTTTTGCCCAGCATCACCGTACCACCCTGGTTGAACTGCTCGATCACGGTCGCATCGTAGGGTGCAATAAAGTTATCCAGGATTCGGGAGCCGCAGGAGGTTCTGACCCCGTCGGTACAGAACAGGTCCTTGTGCGCAATCGGCACCCCGGTAAGGGCGCCTGCATTACCGGCGGCCCGGACCGTGTCGGCCTGGCGCGCCTGTTCGAGCGCGAGCTCCCCGGTAACGCTGATAAAGCAATTGAGTGCTGGATTGTGCTGCGCAATACGCGCCAGGTAATCCTGGGTAATTTCAACGCTCGAGAACTCGCCCGTGGCCAGGCCCTCGCAAATTTCGATGACGCTCCTGGTCATTATTCAATTACCTTGGGCACCCGGTAAAACCCATCGGCAACATCGGGGGCGATTTGCTGAAACTTGTCGCGCTGGTTGGTTTCGGTGACTTCATCGGCACGCAGTCGTTGGGTTGCATCGAGTGGATTTGACAGCGGCGCGACGCTGCTGCTATCGACCTGGTTCATCTGGTCGACCAGTGACAGAATGTTGGATAAATCGTCTACATAATCGTCAATTGCGTCTTCGTCAATGTGCAGTCGCGCGAGGTGAGCTATATTGCGAATGTCTTCGGATTTCAGGGTCATTTCGGGAAATTTCCATGGGGCCTGAGAAAAGCTCGCAAACTTACCACAATTTCACCGCTTGTATAAGCAAAAGACTGATTTTTAAGGTATTTCACCTTGTGAAAATGACATACCGTTGCTAGAGTATGTTAGATCTGCGTTAATTTTACGCAGGGTCGGGAAATTTCGTGCGAACGCACATCGAAAAATATACAACGGGTTAAAAGCACAGCATGTTTGGAGCTATCCGAGGCTTGTTATCTAATGATTTGTCTATCGATCTGGGGACAGCCAATACGCTTATTTATTCTCGCGGTCAGGGAATAGTCCTTAATGAACCATCGGTAGTTGCAATTCGTCAGGATCGAGGACCCGGTGGCCCCAAGTCGATCGAGGCCGTTGGTACCGATGCCAAGAAGATGTTGGGTCGAACCCCGGAGAACATCACCGCCAAGCGCCCGATGAAAGACGGGGTTATTGCCGACTTCACCTATACCGAAAAAATGCTGCAGCACTTTATCCGCAAAGTGCACGAAAACCAGTTCATGCGACCCAGTCCGCGCGTGTTGATTTGTGTACCCTGTGGTGCGACCCAGGTCGAGCGGCGCGCGATCCGTGAATCAGCATTGGGTGCCGGTGCGCGCAAGGTCTACCTGATCGAGGAACCGATGGCAGCAGCAATCGGTGCCGGCATGCCGGTGGACGAGGCCCAGGGTTCGATGGTACTCGATATTGGTGGTGGGACTTCGGAAGTTGCCGTAATGTCACTCAACGGTATTGTTTACTCCGCCTCGGTACGTATCGGCGGAGACCGGTTCGATGACGCCATCATCAACTATGTGCGCCGCAACTACGGTATCCTGATCGGCGAGGCAACCGCGGAAAGAATCAAGGTGGAGATTGCCGCCGCGTATCCAGGCAAGGATTTACTCGAGATGGAAGTTAAGGGGCGTAATCTCTCCGAAGGTGTGCCGCGTAGTTTTACCCTCAATAGCAACGAAATTCTGGAAGCGTTGCAAGATCCGCTATACGGTATTATTTCGGCGGTAAAGAATGCGCTCGAGCAAACCCCGCCCGAACTTGGTTCTGATATCGCGGAACGTGGCATCGTTCTGACCGGTGGCGGCGCGCTGTTGCGTGACCTGGATCGCTTAATCATGGAGGAAACCGGGTTACCGGTGATTATCGCTGAAGATCCTTTGACCTGTGTTGCCCGTGGTGGTGGACGGGTACTCGAAATGATCGATGAACATGGGCTGGATTTTCTGGCTGTAGAGTAAAAATCGATCGGCCACTGCCTAAATGAAGACAATAATCGAGGTTCGTGGCGCAACATTACAGGCGCTGTTTCTGATTGGGTTTTGTATTGCGATGATGGTTGTCGATCATCGGTTTCAGCATCTCGAGATCGTACGCACCAACATTTCCCTGGCCCTTTCTCCCCTCAGATACCTGGTCAGTTTGCCGGCGACTGGTGGCAACTGGCTCAACGACTGGTTCACCTCACATACCGAGTTATTGGAAGAAAACGAATCACTCAAGGCCGAGGGGCGCATTCTCAGCGCACGCCTGCAAAAACTTGAAATCCTGGCGGAAGAAAATGCGCGTCTGCGTAATCTGCTAGGTTCGTCGCGCAAGATTGCCGACGAAGTTATCGTTGCCGAACTTTTATCGGTGGACCAGAATCCATATAGCCAGCTTATCGAGATTAACAAGGGTAGTAGTGATGGTGTCGCAATGGGCCACGCCGTAATTGATGATTTCGGTATTATGGGCCAGGTCATTCATGTCAATCCTCAATCGGCGACAATTATCCTGATATCCGACCCGGAGCATGCAATTCCGGTGCAGTTTATCCGCAGCGGCACTCGCTCGGTTGCGTTTGGCCGGGGCTCGACGCGCCAGCTTGAGTTGCGTTACCTGCCCGCAACGGCGGATATCATGGTCGATGATGAACTGGTTACATCGGGCCTGGGAGGGCGGTTCCCGCCGGATTATCCGGTTGCCAGGGTAACCGCAATAAGCGAAGACAAGGTGCGCGGATTCGTATCGGTTCTGGCCGAACCCAAGGCCCGGCTCGATTCCAGTCGCGAAGTACTCGTCATAAAACCCAGACAATAAAATGTCGCAGCTGAAATATCTGGTTATATATTTAAGCTTGCTGGCGGCCCTGGTTTTGATGATTCTGCCACTACCGGACTGGGTACAGATTTATCGACCAAACTGGATAGCATTGACGCTGATTTACTGGAGCATGGCCTTGCCCAAGCGTGTCGGCCTGTGGTTTGCGTTTTTTACCGGCATCATTCTTGATACCTCGCTCGGCACGCTACTCGGTCAGCACACCCTGCCACTACTACTTATCATTTACATCAATCTGAACCTTTACCAGCGCATTCGTGTACTGGCCCTGGCCCAGCAAGCGATTTACATATTCGTACTGTTGTTGATCGACCAGGTGATAGTGGCCTGGGTGGAGGGCATACTGGGTCGGCCGACACCCTTGCTGACTTTCTTTGCAGCACCGTTTATTGGTATGTTGATCTGGCCCTGGGTGTTCGTGATATTGCGCGATATCCGACGCAAAGCGTTGTTGAGGTAGCAGCATTTTGGCTGCACAACAGGATTATGAATACATCGACAATAATGCCGGGTTGGTGCGGTTTTGCGCAGGGATAGGCGAAGCCACCTATTGTGTGATCGATACCGAGTTCATCCGTGAGAGTACCTATTATCCTGAGCTGGCGTTGATACAGATTGCGAGCGGCGATCAACTGGCCTGTGTTGATCCACTTGCGATTACTGAATTCGAGCCGCTGGCTGCATTGCTGGTCAAGCCGGACCTGTTGAAAGTATTTCATTCGCCTTCACAAGATCTTGAAATTCTTTACCAGAAGTTTGCAGCAGTGCCTGCGCCCGTGTTCGATACTCAAATAGCCGCCGCGGTGCTCGGCTACAACCACCAGATTTCATATGCAGACCTGGTACAACAGATTACCGGGGTGACGCTCGATAAAAAACATACGCGCGCTAACTGGCTTCGCAGACCCTTGAGCCTGGATGAACTCAATTATGCGATGGACGATGTGCGCCACCTGATAGCAGTTTATGAAGCGCTAAAGCAGAAGCTTGATTCAACCCGGCGCAGCAGCTGGATTGAAAAGGACTTAGTTGCGATGAGTGAGCCGGAGAACTACCAGGTAGACAAGTCGCAATTATGGCGGCGGCTCAAAGGTGTGCTCAAGCTCAAAGACGAAAAGCTGCAAATCGCAAGTGACTTGTGCCGCTGGCGCGAGGAACTGGCGCAGCAACAGAACCGACCGCGACGCTGGATAGCCAAGGATGATGCCCTGGTCGAAATTGCACGCCAGAAACCTGAAGACTTCGAAGACCTGGCGCGAATTCCCGAGCTGAGTGAAAAAACTGCCAGGCGCCATGGTGAAGAGCTGTTAAAAATCGTTGCGCACGCAAAGACGGTCGATTCGGCGCAGTGGCCACAACATGACAAGTTGAGAAATTTGAACAAACAGCAACTAGCGCTGGGTGACAGCCTGATGGCCTTGTGCCGAAAGATCGCGGATCAGAATCAGATTGCGCTCGCCACGCTTGCCACGCGCAAGGATATCGATAGCCTGATTGTGAATCGAAAAAGCAGCCGGCTGACCCAGGGTTGGCGTTTTTCGATGGCGGGTGAGCAACTACTCGAGTTTATCCATGACCAGTCCGCTATCAGCGTCGATAACGAAGACCACAAGCTCGACCCCAAATAACCCATTCACGGACCCATCGATCAGCACAGTATTTACGGTTTTGGTGTCGCGGTATCTTTGCCGGATCGCCGTAAATACATCCATGTAGGCTCGCGCCCGGAGTGCCGTATCACAACATCCCTGTTGCGCAGCGTCCCGCAAAGATACCGCGACACCAAAACCTCGAAAATCGAGCTATCTCGGGGGAAAGGGCGCAAAAGTGTAGCGAGGCATGGATGCCGAGCTCCAAGCGGTTCCATGGATGGACCAACCGGCGCTTGCGCCGGTTGGGAGCGTCTTTTGCGGGCTTTCCCCCGAGATAGCGCTATCAGGAACTTGTGGAGTTGGCCTGCGGATGGGTTACTGGACGAGGATGTTGGAGAACAGGATTTCGCCGACGTTCTCGCTACCGGACAGGTCGGCAATCAGCGCCTGTACCTGTGAGGTTGCCTGTTGGCGAATTTCCTCGCGCCGGGCGGGTGACTTGATATCGCCAGCCTTTTGTTCGCTAAGCAGCATGATCAGGCTATGTCGAATCGCCGGCACGTGCGTCTTGATGGTTGCCTCGGCATCAGAGTCACTGACTAAAACATCCGCACTGAGTTGCAGGAAAGTCAATCGCCTGGGGCCGCTAAGGTTGAGCACCATCGGGTCGCCGAGTGAAACATAAGCCGATGTTGTCGATGCTTTTGCCTCGTCCTCGGCGGCTTGTACCTGGGTAAGGCAGAACATCAACATTATTGAACATAAAAATAGTTTTTTCATGGTAATTACCAACACCTCTTGTAATATAGTTTATCAATCCATCGATTGACTTAAATGCCTTAATCCATGACTCCAGAACACATTCAGCAGTTAATCGCAACCGGCATGCCTGACGCTGCGATTGAAGTTAGTGGCGGCGAGGGCAAGTTTGTTGCCAACGTCGTCAGCGATACTTTCGCAGGCCTGACACCAATAAAACGCCACCAGTTGGTCTATGCCTGTGTCAACGATGAAATTACCTCCGGGGAACTGCATGCATTGACCATTGTTGCGAAGACACCCGACGAGGCCAGTTAATCGGCAATAAACTGGCAATCACGTCCAGAATTCTTGGCCTTGTAAAGGGCCTTGTCCGCACGCTCATAAATCGACTCGACACTATCGCCTTTGCGGGTTTCAGTAATGCCCGCTGATAACGTCAGGGTTACCGGTTCGCCCTTGAAATGAAAACTGCTGGCGGCGATCCCCGCGCGCATCTTTTCCACCATCTTGTCGGCATTGTCTTGCGCAGTATTTGTCAATAGCAGCACGAATTCTTCACCGCCGATGCGAAAAACGTAATCCGATTGGCGTACATATTTCGTCATCAGCTGGGCGACGATTTTTAATGCCTTGTCTCCGGCGTTATGCCCGTAGGAATCGTTAATGCGCTTAAAGAAATCGATGTCGAGAATGACATAGCTAAAGGGAGTATCGTAGCGAGTCCAGCGTGCGAGTTCCTGTTCAATGCGCTCGTCGTAGGCCATGCGACTATAAACACCGGTTAGCGCGTCATAAAGCAGTTTGGTCCGGTTTTCCTGCAGCATGACCTGCAATTCCTGGGTTTCCTGTTCCATTTGGGAGAGTTGCTCGGTGAGCTTGAGATTGCGTTCGGCGGTTGCGTCGTGGCGCTCGTCGAAGCGATCCGCGAATTCGTCGACGCCACCACGAATGTCATCAATATTCTTGGCTACCCCGGACTTCACTTCTTGCAGGTCATTGCTTGACTGGACGTTTTTCTGGATTAACTCCATACCTTCCTGCACAAAACTTTGCAGAGACTTTGCATCTTCGTGATTGGACTCGTGGTCCTTCTGATCTTCTACGATGGTCTGGGTTACGTCTTCGAGTTGTTCGGTAACCTTGACAATGAAATTTTCAAGTTCACGCTTTTCCTGCTCCAGGTTTTTTATTGACCCCGAAATTGAATTGACAATATCGTTTAAGGTGTCGGTCCACTGCTCATCATCGACCCCTTCGTGGACTCGTTCCTGGATCTCTTGCGCGCTACTGTCTGCGCCCTGAATAAGCGTAAGTCGTTCCAGCAGAGATGTCATCAGCTGATCGATATGTGTCTCACCGGGCTTCGAAGGCTGACCGCCGCTGTTAATGTTATCGAAATTCTCGTTGATCAATTCGGAGAGCTTTTGAATGTAGACGCTGACCGAATCGCTATCGTGGCCATTGGCGACTGACTTCAGTAAGTCAGAGCAAATTTCTTTCAATTGACCGCGCTGCGAGGTATCAAAATGAATGTTCTGTAACAGTTCGAGCATCAGCATAATCGGGTCGGAACGACGCGTTTTGGTGCTCACTTTCGAATTACCGGGGGAGGTCACTACCTGGGCGAGCTGATCGAGCGCATCGACAAGCTTATCGTCGTGTTTTTCCCGCGATAGCTGTTCGATGGTGTTTAGCTGCTTATCCAGCCTTGTATCGAGCCCACGACAGGTAGCGCTCAAACGGGCGATTGCCTTACGCAGCAGCTCCTCGCTTTGCACCCACCCCTGCTCGCGCGCCTCAAGATCTTTGAGTGCGTCTTGATATCTCGACTTCCAGTCGCTATTTTGTTCGACCTTGTGCAGCATTAATTCAGTATCCTTGACCCTTAACCTTGCCTGGTCCGGGGTGAATTCAGATTCTTGTCTTGTTGTGGTGGCCCAATTGTTATCGGCTGTAAGAGAGGATTTATAAGCAAAAATATGGAAAATTTGGTCTTTATTTGTGAACTGGAACGGTTGTCCGACCCCGGGTCCTATGGGTTTTCGCTCGATTGTGCCGGAAAACAGGTTGACGGCTTTGTCGTACGACGCGATGGAGAATGTTTTGCTTACCGCAATAGTTGCCCGCATACAGGATCGCCGTTGGACTGGGTTGACCACCAGTTCCTCGATATCGAGGGCTCGCTGATCCAGTGCGCGGTGCATGATGCACGTTTTTTGATCGACACCGGGGAATGCGTTTTCGGTCCCTGCCCGGGGGAAAGCCTGGAATCCCTGCCAATCAGGGTAGAAGGCGATAAGGTCTACCTGCTGGGCAGCGCGTAAAGGTCATATTCGTCGGCGGTGCCAATCTCGACGCGATAGAATTCACCCAGGGATAATTTTTGGTCAGTGGCAATGTTAACCACCCCGTCAATTTCCGGTGCATCGGCGTAACTGCGCCCCACGTAACCTTGCGCATCACTCGTTTCCACCAGCACTGTCATCTGTTGACCGATGCGTTGCTGCAATTTTTGCGCACTGATAGCTTGCTGTTTAAGCATGAAACGGTGATAACGTTCCTGTTTCAGCGTCTCCGCAACCGGGTTTGCGAACGCGTTGGCGGTTGCGCCTTCGACCGCGGAATAAGTAAAACACCCGACGCGGTCGAGTTGCGCAACTTCGAGAAAATCGAGTAATTCCTCGAATTCTGAATCGGTCTCTCCCGGAAACCCGACGATAAAGGTGCTGCGGATTACAAGCTCAGGGCAAACCTCCCGCCATTTCAGAATACGCTCGAGCATACGATCTCGATTTCCCGGCCGTTTCATTGATTTCAGGACGCGCGGGCTGGCGTGCTGCATCGGCATATCCAGGTAAGGAAGAATGGCGCCGTCAGCCATTAGCGGAATCACGTCATCGACATGCGGGTAAGGGTAAACATAGTGCAATCGAACCCAGACACCCAGCTGGCCGAGGGCGCGGGCCAGGTCCAGGAATCGGGTTTGCAGTGCCTGCCCCTGCCAGAAACGAGTGCTGTACTTGCAATCCACACCGTAGGCACTGGTATCCTGTGAAATTACCAGGATCTCCCGGATACCGGCATCAACCAGAATTTGCGCTTCATCCATGACTTCATCAATCGGCCTGCTTACCAGGTCACCGCGTAGTGATGGAATAATGCAGAAGCTGCAACGATGATTACAGCCTTCGGATATTTTCAGGTAGGCATAATGCCGTGGCGTTAGACGCACGCCCTGTTTCGGCACCAGGTCCAGAAACGGATCATGTGGAGCCGGTAAATGTTTATGCACTGCCTGCATGACTTCATCCCGGGCATGCGGTCCGGTAACGGCAAGCAGCGATGGAAAGCGATTATTGATCATATCGGCGCGCGTGCCGAGACAACCGGTGACGATGACGCGACCGTTTTGATGCAGTGCTTCGTCGATTGTATCGAGTGATTCTTCGATAGCGCTATCGATAAATCCGCAGGTATTGATGATAACCATGTCGGCGTTATCGAAATCGGGCACAATATTGTAACCCTCGGCACTTAACTGGGTAATAACCTGTTCCGAGTCGACGGTCGCCTTCGGACATCCGAGGCTGACGAAGCCGATTCTGGGTGTTGCCGCGCTCATTCCCGGATCTGCCGCGGTAAAAAGAATTTGCTTTCCGGCAGCGATTTGCTATCAATCCTGAACAAACAGCATCTTGCTGGGATGCAATTGCTGTTGTCGAGGTTGTCGCCGGGATGACAGTGGGGCGGTACCATTAAGGAAGCGATTCGGTGTTTCAATTCGGTGATACGGCCTGAAAGACGCCGCATTATCCTCGAAATTGTGATGCAGCGCAAAAATGAGGGGCTTTGGGCACTGGATGAAGTGTGTGATCCATGATTTAATCTTGACTATCAGCAGATTACGGTAAAGTGATGAAATCTTTAAAATTACTGCTTGTATTATTTATCCTGTCGAGCCTGTCATTTTCTGCTCGGGCCGAGTTACTCGACCAGGGCTTGAACTCGATCATGGTGATCATCGATAAGGCGATTGACGAGCTCAGCCAACAGGCTTCCGAGGACGGTGCCGAAGTCGATGCAGCGGCGCTCGAAAATGCAACCAGCACCATCGTCAACCTGTCGAGGACTCTTGGCACCCTTAGCTATTCGCGTTTGCAGTGTGGTGAGGCCGGCGTACTCGCGGAGTTTACCCAGCGCGTTCAGTTGATGCCCGAGGAAAGTCGCGATCCCATGCGTGACGCTTTTCAGGAAGGTTTCGATAAGAGTAAAGAGGAAACCCCGTTATTGTCGACGGATGAATGTGAACGCCTGACGCGCTCACGTCTTCGTAGCGAAGAGCCCGCTGACGACAATGTTGTCGAAGATGAGAGTACGGCCAGGCCCGAGGTCGAAGAGGTCAAGGAAGAGCTGCCACCCGAGGATCCGAAATTCCGTCATTTACGTATTGCCGAGTTGACCGGTCAACTTGCCTACAAACGCAAATTTTGCGAAGACGAGAAGGTTTTCAATCGGGATTACAATGAATATCTGCTATCAATCCCGGAAGAATACCGCGAAGAAGTTAAATCGGCCTATTGGAAGGGTTACAAGCATGGCAAGCGCCTGAATAAAAACTTTACCCGGGCGCAGTGCTAATTGTCGAGATAACTGCTGATTAGCAGGTAAATCCCGGGTATTGCAAGGGCCGCGCTCAGCAGTGGCACGATCAATTGTCCACTCCCAACCATGATTGGCGCGAGGCCGTCCAGGCCCAGGATGATGCACGCGCTAATGACAAAACTGGCACCGATGATGGCGCGAATACTGCGCCGGTTGGATTGGCGAATCTCCCGTTTCAAATCATCTATCTGGCGCGACCGCAATTCTACCCTGAGCTCATCATTTGCAATCCGGTCTAGTGCCTTGAAGGCGAGCTGGGGCAGGTCGGGCAAATGCTCGGCGATGTAGGGCAGGTTTTTCTTGAGACCCTTGATCAGGGCGCGTGTACCGAGTTGCTCTGAAAGCCATAGCTCGATGAAGGGTTTAGCCGTATCCCAGAGGTCAAGCTGGGGATATAACTGCCGACCGATTCCCTCGATATGTAGAAATGTTTTTTCGAGCAGCAGCAGCTGGGGTTGAATCTCCATGTTAAATGTGCGTGCTGTCTGAAACAGACGCAACAACAGTTGGCCGAAAGAAATTTCTGCCAGCGGGCGTTCAAACATGGGTTCGCAAACACTGCGTATTGCAGCTTCGAACTCATCGATACGGGTGTCATGATCAACCCAGCCAGAATCGACGTGAAGTTCGGCAACCCGTCGATAATCCCGATTAAAAAACGCTGCGAAATTTTCTGCGAGATAGCGCTGATCGCTAGTCGACAAAGATCCCATGATGCCAAAATCAACCGCGATATACCTGGGGTCTTCGGGCTTGCCGGATGCAACGAAGATATTGCCGGGGTGCATGTCGGCATGGAAATAGTTGTGCCGAAACACCTGGGTAAAAAAGATTTCTACGCCCTTGCGCGACAAAACCTCGAAGTTGATGTCGTGTGCACGAAGCTGCTTGATATCAGTTACCGGGATGCCGTGGATACGCTCCATCACCATGACCCGTGAGCGGCAATATTCCCAGTGAACAAACGGCACGTAAAGATCGGGTGAGCCCTCGAAATTACGACGTAGTTCACTTGCATTCGCGGCTTCCCGAACCAGGTCGAGCTCGTTGAAGATCGTGGTTTCAAATTCGCGTACAATTTGAATCGGTTTGACCCGCTTCGCTTCATCCCAGTAGCGGTCAGCCATCTTTGCCAGTAGCAACAAGACTTCGATATCCTGGCGAATCCTGTTTTCAATCCCGGGGCGTACAATTTTTACAATAACTTCCTGACCATCAGGCAGTTGAGCAGCATACACCTGCGCAATTGAAGCAGAGGCGATTTCGTTTTCATCGAATTTCTTGAAAGCTTTTTCCAGCGGCATTCCCAGTTGCTGCTCGATAATGTCGCGTGCCTCGTACCAGGGGAATGGCGGCACCTGGTCGAGCAGCTTTTCTAGTTCGTCAGTGATTTCATCACCAAACAGATCGCGTCGCGTCGCCATCATCTGTCCAAACTTGATGAAGATCGGGCCCAGGGATTCGATGCATAAACGCAGGCGCTCGGCTTCGCTCAGGTCGTTACTGCGAAACCAGTTAAACGGATTAATCTTGCCCAACAGGTAAAGCGGGCGGTAGAAATGAAGCGATAAAACGACCTGGTCGAGGCCGAAACGCGCCAACGTGAAGTTAATCGAGATCAGGCGTAGCAGGTTGTGCATTACTGCGGTTGAATCTTCCCGAGCAACTGCTGCAGTCTTGCCTCGGTGCGCGCGACATCGTGCTTGAGCTCGGTAAGCCGTGATTGAAAAACTTCGAACTCGACCTCTGTGGGGCTGAGACCTGCCTCTTCGCGCAGGTACTCGCTGCTGGTCTGCAACAGGGATTCTGCACTTTGCCGCAGCCAGGTTCCCAGGTGACGCGTGCGTTGATGAATCTGAAACGCCAGTACATCGCCGCTGCGCTGTGCCAGCGCCTCCTCCCAGTCGATGTCGAGACCTGCGAGTATTTTTTGCAATTTTTGAGCGAGCGCGATATTTCCCTGAAAGCTGACGCGTTCCTGGATCGAGGTCGAAACCTTATCATCCAGTGATGCGAGATTGACCAGGGCCATCATGCGCCCCGATATGGTTGCGTCCACATCCCGCGCCGGAGCATTGCGGCTCAGGCGAATACCCCAGTTCCCGGGGTGACAGTAGAGCTGAAAATCAATATCGGTAATGTCAATGGCGATGCAATGCCCCTGCATTTCGTGGCAGCCCTTAAGCGCAACTTCGTCAAATTCGAGCAGCCGGTTACCGCCGATTTCTGCAGCCACCAGCAATGAATTCTGGATTGAATCGAGAAGAGTCGCGCTGGGGCTGTCGGAAGTTTGCACGATAAAGGAAACTGCCTAGTACTTGAATGCACGATGCAGGGCAACAATGCCGCCGCTTAGATTGTGCACCTCGACTTCGTCGAAACCCCCCTGATCGAGGATTATTTGTTTTAGCGCGAGCTGGTCTGGATGCATGCGAATAGATTCGGCAAGGTACCGGTAGCTGTCACGATCCCTGGCAATAAACTCGCCCATGCGCGGCAGTAGTTTAAAGGAGTAAAAGTCGTAAAGCTTTTCCAGCGGCTGGTAAACCGGTTTCGAGAATTCGAGTATACATAAGCGACCGCCGGGTTTCAGTACGCGCTGCATCGAGGCCAACGCTGCGGCTTTGTCAGTAACGTTGCGCAAACCGAAAGCAATGGTGATGCAGTCGAAGTGATTGTCGGCAAATGGCAACAGCTCGGCGTTGCACTGCACCGATTCGACTCGATTAACGAAGCCGTTGTCGATAACTCGGTCGCGCCCTCGTTGTAACATCGCGGCATTAATATCAGCCAGAACAACCTGTCCGGATTCACCGACCATCCGCGCTTCTTTAAGCGCCAGGTCGCCGGTGCCGCCGGCGAGATCGAGTACTTTATGTCCGGGGCGTAAACCACACATTTCGAGTGTAAAGCGCTTCCACAGGTGATGCACACCCAAAGACATGACATCGTTCATCAAGTCATATTTTTGCGCCACGGAGGTAAAAACCGCGCCTACCCGTCCCTGCTTTTCAGCAGCCGGTATTTCTTCGAAGCCAAAGTCGGTGGTTGATTTCTGTTGCATGAATCGAACCATATCAGGCTCGACGGTTACTGTCATCCCGCGACCCGGCCGCGGGATCCGCTAGGAACTCTCGCGGCGCTTGTGGCCCCCGGCCTCGAGTCGGTCCAGGTAATCTTGCCATCTTTCATCATAGCTGACACCAAGCTCGTACAGATATTCCCAGCTATAAATTCCGCTATCATGATTGTCGTCGAAAGCGAGCTTGACCGCGTAGTGGCCCATCGGCTCGATACTGTTAATATTGACGTCTTCCTTGCCGACCTGCAGTACTTCCTGGCCGGGGCCATGGCCCTGCACTTCGGCGGACGGCGAGTAAACCCTTAAATACTCGATCGGTAACTGAAAACTCGATCCGTCTTCGAAACTAAGTTCAAGCACACGCGATACTTTATGCAGGTTTATCTCGGTTGGTTTCATCAGAGAATGTACTGCGAAAGGTCTTCATCCAGTGACAGTTCGCCGAGATGCTCATTAACATACTCTGCATCGATGGTGATGGTCTGATCGACCATGTCCGAGGCCTCGAAACTGATCGTTTCGAGCAGGCGCTCCATCACGGTATGTAATCGGCGCGCGCCGATATTTTCCTGCTTTTCGTTGACCTGCCAGGCGACTTCGGCGATGCGTGCGAGACTGTTATCGGTGAACACCAGGCCGACACCCTCGGTTTCCATCAGCGCGGTGTATTGTTCGGTCAATGAAGCGTTGGGCTCACGCAGGATGCGCACGAAATCATCGATGGTCAACGCCGAGAGCTCGACCCGGATAGGCAGGCGCCCCTGCAACTCGGGAATCAGGTCACTGGGCTTGGAAACGTGAAACGCGCCGGAAGCGATGAACAAAATATGGTCCGTTTTTATCATTCCAGCCTTGGTCGACACCGTGCAGCCCTCGACCAGGGGCAGTAGATCGCGTTGCACGCCCTCGCGTGATACGTCGGTACCACTGGTTTCCCCGCGCTTGGCAACCTTGTCAATTTCGTCGATAAAAACGATGCCATTTTGTTCCGCGTTTTCGAGTGCGCTAAGTTTCAGCTCGTCTTCGTTAATCAATTTCGCAGCTTCTTCGTCGGTCAGCATTCTGAGCGCATCCTCCACGCGTAACTTGCGCGTCTTGGTTTTCTGGTTACCAAGATTTTGAAACATCCCCTGCAGCTGATTAGTCATATCCTCCATCCCGGGTGGAGCCATGATTTCAACGCCCAGCGAGGGCAGCTGCAAATCAATTTCGATTTCCTTATCGTTGATCTTGCCTTCGCGTAACATCTTGCGGAATTTCTGGCGCGTGCTGTCACTTGCCGTATCAGCCTCCCCGGTAAAGTCTTTCGGACGGGGCAGTAAGGCATCCAGCACCTTTTCCTCGGCCGCGTCTTCGGCACGATGTCGAACCTGGCTGACTTCTGACTCGCGCATTTGCTTGACCGATACGTCGACCAGGTCGCGGATGATCGACTCGACGTCGCGACCGACGTAACCGACCTCGGTAAACTTGGTTGCCTCGACCTTGATGAACGGTGCGTTCGCGAGTCGCGCCAGGCGACGCGCGATTTCGGTTTTGCCGACCCCGGTGGGCCCCATCATGAGGATATTTTTAGGCGTGATTTCATTGCGCAACTCTTCGCTGACCTGCTGCCGGCGCCAGCGGTTACGCAGCGCGATGGCGACCGCACGCTTGGCCTTGTCCTGGCCGATAATATGATTGTCGAGTTCCTGCGAAATCTCGCGTGGGGTCATAGGTGACTGCGCAATGTATTTACTGTCCACGGGGTTACCTAGTAGTCGATTGCTTCGAAGGTATGGTTGAGATTGGTGAAGACACAGATTTCACCGGCGATCTGCAATCCCTTCTCGACGATTTCGCGAGCGCTCATTTCAGTGGTGTCGAGCATTGCCCGGGCAGCGGCCTGGGCATAGGCACCACCCGAGCCGATCGCCATCAGGCTATCTTCCGGCTCGATGACGTCGCCGTTACCGGAGATTATTAACGAGGCGTCCTCGTTGGCGACACAAAGCAGGGCTTCGAGGCGGCGCAATGCGCGGTCTGAACGCCACTCCTTGGCCAGCTCCACCGCGGCACGAATCATTTGACCATTGTGCTTTTCAAGTTTGCCTTCGAATAACTCGAACAACAGGAATGCGTCGGCAGTGCCCCCGGCGAACCCGGCAATAACCTTGTCCTTGTAAAGACGGCGTACCTTGCGTGCATTTCCTTTCATGATGGTATTTCCCAGGCTGACCTGGCCATCACCGCCTATTACGACGCTGTTGTCACGGCGTACCGAAAGAATTGTTGTGCCTTCGAATTGTTCCAAAATCCCATCCCGGTGAAATCACTGCAGGTATTGTCATATATGGGCAGTATAAAATAAATACAAGGAGACAGCGGCTTTCCTGTTTCCTCCAGCATAACCGCAATCACGGTAATAGCGATTTAACTCTTGCGCTTCGCTCGCGGATGCGCTGAATCGTAAACCCTGGCCAGGTGCTGAAAGTCAAGATGCGTGTACACCTGGGTGGTGGCGATATTGACGTGTCCAAGCAATTCCTGCACCGCGCGCAAGTCCGAGCTGGATTCGAGCATATGGGTGGCAAAGGAATGGCGCAAGGTATGTGGCGACAGATGTTGGTCGAGTGCCTGTCGCTGGATCAGGCGGTTGAGCCGGCTTTGCACGTTGCGCGGGGAGATACGGTTACCCTGTTTACTCAGGAACAGCGCCGACTGTTGTTTATCCCGGGTAAAATCCTGGCGCAGTTTAAGCCACTTTTTTACCGCGCTAACTGCCCTGCTGCCGATCGGAAGTTGCCGGGTTTTGTTTCCCTTGCCGGTGACCACCAGTTGTTGTTGTGGCAGATCGATATCGTCGAGGTCGATGTTAATCAGCTCTGCGAGGCGCAGTCCCGACGAATAAATCAATTCGAAAATAGCAACGTCGCGAACCTGTAGCCTGTCACTGTCGTCGTGGACGGACAGTAGATGGTCGATAGTTTCAGCATCGCAGGTTTTGGGCAGTGGCCTGTCGCTTTTTGGCGCACTCACTTCGAGCGCCGGATTTTTCGCGACTAGCGAGTTACGGATCAGGTACTGGTAAAAGCTGCGGATCGAGGATAGTTCGCGCTGGATGGTGCGGCTCTTGCGTCCCTGCCGATGGCGCTGCGCGGCAAACCCGGTGACTTCTGAATAACCAGCCTGCTTCCAGGATTCGATACCCTGCTTGGCGAGGTACTTTCGAAATTGGTTCAGATCGCGGCGGTAGTTAGTGCAGGTGTGTGGAGAGTAATACTTTTCGCTGCGTAACATCTGGATGAACTGGTCCAGATATTCATCCATGCGTGCTACCCCGCCTGCAACAGGCTTTTCAAACGATTACTGACCAGTTCGCCCAGTTGCTGCAGAAAAATAGTGCCCATGCTGAGGCCAAAGCGATCGGCATTGACACTACCGAGGCATAACAGGCCGAGATTGCCGGTATGATAAAGCGGGATCAAGGCGCTTGAACCGATGCGGATATCCGGTCCGAACAGCTGCTGATTGATTTTATCGTCCTGCTGGCCGCAAACAGGCTTGCGTGCTTCGATCCAGGGCTTGACGCTGTCGACGATACCGCTGTCGCCATCGAGATAAAGCCCATCGAGTATATTACCGGCTTCGCTGATGCCCGGTAGAAACCGAAAACAGACGAAATCGGTATAGAAAAAGGTTTGCACCTGGTCCTGCACCATGGCCAGTATGTCGTGTAACTGATCGGTATTCATCAGTTCCAGCGCGAGGCGATGAAAGCGCTGATTTAACTCCTCGTTTTCGCGTGCAATGCCAACCAGTTCATCGATTTTCGACTTCAGCGACTGGTTTTCTTCACGTAGCAGTTTGAGCTGGCGTTCCACCAGCGAGGTCGCGCCGCCGGTCTTGTGTGGAATTGCCAACGAGGAAAAAACCTCCGGGTACGCCATCAGCACTTCGGGATTGTCGCGGAGGTACTGAATGACCTTTGATTCGTCGGTCAGATCGGATTGCCGTGGTTCAGCTGATAATTCACTCATAATCGATTTCGCCCTGATAAACCATTACAGTTTCGCCCGTCATCATAACGGGGTTTGCGTCTCCTTGCCATTCCAGTTTGAGCTCGCCGCCCGATAATATCGCCTTTGCGACCGGCTCGAGCAAGCCAAGCTGCACCCCGGCGACCATTGCGGCGCAGGCGCCGCTGCCGCAGGCACGGGTTTCGCCGACCCCACGCTCGTAAACGCGCAATTTAAAAGCATCGCGTCCCAGGATCTGCATGAAACCGATATTCGCTCTTTCGGGAAATAGCAGGCTGGTTTCGAAGTAAGGTCCAAGCGTTTCTATGCCGGCGGCATCAACATCATCGACCTGGATTACCATGTGTGGATTACCGATGGACATCGCGCTGAAAGTGATCTCGCGACCCTCGTAATCGGTCTGGTATAAATCCTGTCGCTTTTCGGCACGCAGCGGGATTTCGGCAGGCTCAAATAATGGTATGCCCATGTCGACCCGGTAGCGGGTTGCATCGATCGCTTCGAGCTTCAATAGCCCGGTATTGGTTTCCACCGGAATAATGTCCAGTTCGGTCAAACCCTGTTCGCGTACGAAACGAGCGAAACAGCGTGCGCCGTTACCACATTGCGCAACTTCGCCACCATCGGCATTGTAGATGCGGTACTTGAACGCGGCAGCATCGCTATGCGGATTTTCAACAATCAGCATTTGATCGAAACCGATGCCATCGTAACGGTCCGCCCAGCGCCGCACCAGTTCCGGGCGTGGTTCAAAAGGCTGGTTGATTGCATCAATAACGGCAAAATCGTTACCGAGACCATGCATCTTGGCAAACTTCAGCTTCATGGCAACATTGACTCGCCGCGAACCAGGTCATCGAAAGATTCACGCTCACGCACGCAGTAGTGTTGATCGCCGTCGACCATAACTTCGGCAGCGCGTACCCGCGTGTTGTAATTGGACGCCATACCGAAGGCATAAGCTCCAGAAGACCGGATCGCGAGTAAATCGTTTTGCGCGAGGCTCAAAGCGCGATCCTTACCGAGAAAATCGCTCGATTCACAGATGGCACCTACCACGTCGTAGACCTTTTCGCTGGCGTCGCTGTTTTGATCGACGCGGATAATCTCCTGCCAGGCCCCGTACAGCGATGGCCTGATTAAATCGTTCATCGCCGCGTCGACCACGGCAAAGTTTCTATCGGGCCCGTGTTTCAGGTAATTCACCCGGCTCACCAGGATGCCCGCGTTACCCGCGATCGCGCGCCCGGGCTCAATCACTACAGTGCCGGCGAATTTTTTCAGGCGATCGCGCAGGGCACTGGCCCATTCAGCAGGAAGCGGCGGCTCCTCGTCACGATAGCGGATGCCGAGACCGCCACCGAGGTCCAGGTGGTGGATATTGATGCCCTGGTCGCGCAAGCGGTTGATCAACTCGAGCAGCCGATCAAACGCATCGATATAGGGCGAAAGTTCAGTCAACTGCGAACCGATATGACAATCCATGCCGATGATTTCGATGTTTTCCAGTCCGGATGCCTTGAGGTAAACCTGTTCGGCGTCGGCGAAGGGAACGCCAAACTTGTTATCCTTGAGTCCGGTCGAAATGTAAGGATGGGTTTTGGCATCGACGTCGGGATTGACGCGAAAAGAAATGCGCGCGGTTGTTTTAAGGCGCCCGGCAATTTCGTTGATGCGATCGAGTTCCTGTTCTGATTCGACGTTAAAGCAAAGGATATCGAGTTGCAGCGCGGTTTCGATTTCGTGGGCGAGTTTGCCGACCCCGGAAAATACGATGCTTTCGGGCTTGCCTCCCGCCAGCAGCACGCGTTGTAATTCACCCCCGGAGACGATATCGAAACCCGAGCCGAGGCGCGCCAACAGGTTTAAAACCGCCAGGCTCGAGTTCGCCTTGACGGCGTAACATACCAGGTGGTCGTGCCCCTCAAATGCACTGTCGAAGGCGTGCCAGTGGCGTTCCAGCGTCGCCCGCGAATAGACGAATAATGGTGTCCCGTATTGCTCGGCCAGCGCCGCAATCGCGACGTCTTCGCAATATAGTTGCCCCTGCTTGTATTCGAAATGGTCCATCGCTAACCGGTATTACCCTGGGTCTTTTTCTCTTCTTCCTCTGGCAACTCCAGGGGACCCTTGTTACCACAGCCGGACAACACCAGCAGCAGGCAAAGGCAGATCAAGCCGTTGATAATACTATTTCGCATCATGTCGCGGAGATTACACGCTTTGCAGCGAGGGCCCAAACTCCTGCACCCATCAACAGTCCGCCCCCGACCATGCCATAGGTCTTTTGTGCGCGTGGTGACGCGAGCCAGCGGCGAATCGAGGCGGCAAACAATGCATAACTGGTGGCACCGATGGTGGCGAGCACGACAAAGGTTATCCCGAGGATCCAGAGTTGCGTTATCACCGGGTGATCGGCGCTGATGAACTGGGGCAGCAGGGCAATGAAAAAAACGATGCTCTTGGGATTTAACGCGGTGACGATAAACGCGTTGCCGAATAGCTTAAGTGGTGCTGACGCCGGTTGCTGTTGGGCCTGCACGGGCATCGGTTGGCCGGCGCTGCGTAACAGGGTAAAGCCGAGGTAGATCAGGTAGCACCCACCAATCCACTTTATAATCGTAAACCAAAGTGCCGACGTAGCCAGCAGGGTACCGAGGCCAATCAATGACAGGGTGATCGCAACTGAATCGCCAAGCGCAACTCCCATAACCACGGGCAAAGTCGTTTTGCGCCCATGCGCGATGGCATAGCTCAATACCAGCAGTATGGTCGGGCCGGGGATCGCCAGCACCACCGAGCTGGTGGCGACATAGGCAAGCCAGAGTTCAAGCGGCATGTTCAGGCCCCCGGGAACAGCTCCCGGCGTCGCGCTTCGAACTCCAGCAACAGGCGCCCTGGATCGATGCACAAGGCATCGCGCGCGCTTTCGATATAGACGCGTAAGTCGCTATCAAGGTCATCGGGTAATTCGTCTTCATCCAGCACTCGGCAACGCAGGTCAGGGGTAATCAAAATATCCACGCTCAGGTCGCGCCATGCGACCTGTTGACGTGATATGCGGGTGTTATCGCAGATATTAAAGTATAACGCCAGTGTTTGGCATTGCGCATCGATCCAGTGATACGCGTTATAGGCGCGGTCTTCCCAGAAATAGCCGATGCTGATGGAATCTTTGCGCAGCAACAGGTCTTCAAGCTGCACATCGCGCGGCATTCGATATATAACCACGACCTCGCCCCGGGCGAACTTTAACAGTTCACAATCGAATTGTTTGCGCTCTCCCGCGAGCGTGGTCTTGATTTCTACAATACTGGTGGCGGGCTGATTCAAATTTCAAACAGGATCGGTTTGGCACCTTCCCAGAGAGTGGCAACACCTATTTTGCGCAGCTGTTCCAGATCGGCAGTGATTGTTGCGAAATGATTGCCGGCGAGGGTGCCCGCCTTCGATGCAAACTGGACGCTGCCATAGGTGATCAGGATCTCGGTTTCACTTTTTCCTTTTGGATACAACAGGATTTGCCCGGGAGCGGGGTAGGTGGTCGCGTCTTCGTGGCCGACCTCGAAGTCCATGTTACCGAGGGGTATCCACACCCCCTCACCGCTCCAGCGCACATGCACGACCTGGCTTTCGAACGGCATAACCGCGCGAAAGGCGTCGCAGGTGGCAGGCGATTTATCGTCCTCGAATACGGCATTGAAGCGGTGCTCGGCAATCGTTATTTTCATGCGGCTGAGTCCTCTATAATGCGGGCGCTGCCGGAAACCCGGATTGAACTGCCAGGCTCATCGCTGATTTCCGCCCTGAGACGGGAACGCATCCCCATGTCTTCGCCCTGGATAATTTCAATCGATCCCTGGTGTGGCCATTCGAGGTCGCGCAGATAGCCTGCAAAAGCAGCGGTTGCAGCGCCGGTGGCCGGATCCTCGTAAACGCCACCCGAGGCAAACGGATTACGGGTATGAAACAGGCGTGGAGATTCAGCGTAAGCTAGTAGAATCGTAATCAAACCCTCACGGTTCATGAGTTCGCGTCCGGTTGCAAGGTCGTATTGCATCGCCGACAACGCCGCACGTGAATTGAGACATACTGCCAGGTGATTCGCACCGCCGTGCACGCGCGCAGGCGGAATCTCAACATCGAGATCGCTTTCGCGGTAAGCGAACAGGGCCAACACTTCGGCCAATAGTTCAGCAGGCATTGGTGCGCTATGCGTCCGCGGTGACTGCAGTGCCGCGTATAGCGATCCGGCGTTGTGCTCCCCCTCGACGGTAATATCGGCCTGGTTCAGTTGCAGCTTAAACACGCCGTCGCCGTGCTTGAGCGCCAGCGCCGCCCCGAGTGCGATGGTCGCATGTCCGCAAAACGGGACTTCGGATTCGGGTGAGAAATAACGCACGCGCCAGGCGTCACCCTCGGGCATCGCAAACGCGGTTTCAGAGTAACCGACCTCGGCCGCAATGCGTTGCATTTCGGCGTCGTCGGGATGCGAGTCGGCAATCATGACCCCGGCCGGGTTGCCGCCGAGCCCGGCGTCAGCGAAAGCAGCTATTCTTAAGATATTCATTGGCGTTAGTCTGGTGTTACAACGATCTTACCACTGGTTCGATTTTCGTCCATCAATGCATGCACTTGTTGAAGCTCATGCGGCAAATGCCTGCGCCAGGAATCCAATAAGTATTCTCGTCTTCAATGGCAGGTATTCTCGCGAGGGTTACATCATGGCAGGCGTTGCTCGTCTTTACCTGTCAACACTCAATTAGCAGCAAGCACCAGGATCAGGCCGAGAGCCGCGGGTGCGGCCTGGATCCACAGGATTCGACGGCTTACGGTGGCCGCTCCGAAGACCCCGGCAATAATCACGCAGGCAAGAAAGAAAATCTTGATTGCGCCACCCTCGGCACCAAGAATCAGGCCCCACAACAGCCCGGCCGCAAGGAAGCCGTTATAAAGCCCCTGGTTTGCCGCCAGTACCCGGGTTATCGCGGCGCGCTCGGTGGTTTGTCTGAACACGCGCAGCCCGAGCGGTTTTTCCCACAGGAACATTTCCAGCAGCAGGAAACCGAGATGCGATATCGCGACCAGCGCGACAACAATATCAGCCAGGTAGCTAATCATGGACAGCGTTGATTTGGTTTATAATTGATGCTTATCCTCTCATAGAGACGACGACCTTGTCTGTTCGAATTTCATGACCCACCAACTCCCGGTAATCGATCTGGAACCCTGGTTTGCGGGAGACAGGCAAAGGCGGCTCGAATTGTGCCGGCAACTTCGCCAGGTATGCCATGAAATCGGTTTTTTCTATGTCGTCAACCATGGCATCCCGGGGTCGGTCAGCGAGGCTTACCTGGCGATGCTTAAGAAATTTTTTGCGCTGCCGGAGGAACTCAAGAAGGCGATTGATAAGAACGGTTCCCCGCAGTTTCGCGGTTGGGAAAAACTGGGCTCGGAACTGACCAACAACCAGGTCGACTACCGCGAGCAGATTGATATCGGTGTCGATCGCAATCCGCTTCCCGAACCGGATCCCTATTACATGGCGTTGGTGGGCCCCAACCTGTGGCCATCCGAAGCGGCTATCCCGGGTTTCAGGGAAACGGTCAATGACTATTTCTCACGCCTGTCCGGAATTTCCCGGCAAATTCTGCGCATGATGTCGCTTGCCCTTGACCTCGATGAATTTCATATAGAACAGGTGTTTGGGGAAAATCCCTCACCCTACCTGAAACTGATTCGCTACCCGCAAACCCGTGCTGGCGGGCAGGGTGTTGGCGTGCACAAGGATTCAGGATTCCTGACGCTGCTGCTGCAGGATGAAAATACCGGCCTTGAAGCGCAGGCCAACGATGACACCTGGTACCCGGTCGATCCCGTTGCGGGTAGCCTGGTTGTGAACACGGGGGAATTGCTGCAACTGGTAACGCATAACTATTTCATCGCGACCCCGCATCGGGTCGTCAATAAAACAGGGCGAGAGCGTTATTCATCAGCGTTTTTTTACAGCCCAGACCTGAATACGGTGCTTGAACCATTGCCGCTAGCGGCCGACTACATCGATCGCGTCAATGCAAGTAGACGTCATCGTAACGAGGGGTTAATGGCGTCACGCTCGGAGATGGCTGCCGGTATCGGCGGTATGGAGAGTCGGGTACAACCTGCAGTATTTGGCGAGAAATACTGGCAACGCTGGGTGCGCAGTTATCCCGAGATTGCACGAAAGTTCTACCCCGGCTCGACGGGGTAGCATCCCGTTGCTGGTGGATAAATTTCTATCGTATAGCACTGCACGTCATATACCTGGCCGAAGCATGCAAGCAGATTAGCCCCTGGGGCGAACCCAGAACCAGCTGCCGACTACCAGTGCCCCGAACAGGGTATACAGTAAAATAAACACCCATTCCGGCGCACGGTAATAAAGCAGTGTTTCGAGCCAGTACGCAACGAACGATCCCGGGTAGGTTACATCACCGGCCCTGTCCCGCAGTTCCATTTCCCACAGCGTAAGAGGACAGATAACGCTGAACCAGGATTGCAGCACGACGATACCGATCGCCGCAAGGTGTGCCATGCGAAACCGGCGATTGCGCACCCAGGACCAGGAAAACAGCTTGCCGACAAAGACCAGGATTAATCCGAAAACAACAAAGCCGACAAACGACGCATGGATGAAAAGAGTGGCATCGGCTGCAATCAGGTATAACTGTTTCGTTTCCATCAGATTCTCAGCCTTAACAAGGTGATCATTGTCATAACCCGACTTCAGTCAGAGCTCAATGCCTGCCTGGTCGAGTAGTGCGACCATTAGCCAGTAGCAACCGATGGTTATCGTAATCGATGCCCCCATGCTGAGATAAAAATTGTATCCCTGTTTCAATAGCAGCGGCAAAGCAATGAAAAGGGCTAGCGACGGTAATACCAGCCAGAAAATGCTGGATGCAAGCGCGCCTACCCGGTCGACATCCTTGGTATCGATATAAAGCCAGATCATCGCCAGCACCGACACCAGCGGTATGGATGCCAACAGGGCGCCAAGCAACGAACTGCGCTTGGATATTTCCGAGATTGCGACAATCAGTATTGCCGAGATAACAATTTTAACAATGTAGTAAGTCATGTTTTGCCTGGCATCTATTAGAGCCATCAGTGCATCGCGCTACTATGCCCGATGTAATCACGAATTTGATCAACTATTTGATCCAGTTTCTTGCTGTGCAAACCTGAGTAACCCCGCGTCAGGGGTATGATCGTATTATCGTCGAGGATCACGACGAGCCGATGAGAATATTTCAGACCACCCGAATCGCCGGATTCGATAGCATCGCGCCTGACCTTGGCGATACGGCTGAATGGCACTTGCCCAGTCTTTTTATTAAACAGGTTGCGCCAGCGCCAGTGAAACACACCTTCAGTTCTGGAAAAGGTGAAGCTCGCAAACTCAATGTAATAATAGGCCCCTACTAGCGGCAACAGGATGCCGATAAACAGGCCAACCAGTTCACCGGTTTTAATGCTGCCATCAAGTACCCCGGGGCCAAGCTCGATCAGCATTAGCGGTGGAATGCACAAAAATAGCACCGGAATCACGTAACTGTTGTTATTGACCTGGTAAGTGGATTCATCCTCGTGGGTAACAAGCACCGGTCTCTTCCCGACTTCCTCTGTTAAAAGCCGTTTTCGGTTTCTGTCGTGGTATGAAAACTCGTCGCGCGTGCGCTTGGTCTTGCCTGCATTTGTTGCATCCAATGTTCCAGTCCGGGATACGATTTCAGCATTGTCGAACCCTCCGGGGTTTCCATGAAGTAGCGAAGCATCGGATAGGCATGCAGGTCTGCTAGCGATACTGAATCGCCCGTCAGGAACTCGTATTCATCCTGCAGGAGTTCAAGCTGCTGGAGGACATTTTTCAAGTTTGGCAAGGCCGCTGCTACCAGGCTTTCATCCGGTTTGCCACCGCCACTGGGCACGACAATACGCTGCACGTAAACATCCCAAACCATCGGCCGATAGGTATAGGCATCAAGAATGCTAATGATTTGATTCATGCGCGCGCGTCGTGACGAAACCGACGGCTGCAATGCCACGCCGGGAAATGTTTCGTCGATATAGCGGGTAATCGCACCGGTTTCGTACAGGTAGAATTCACCATGCATCAGGCATGGAATAGTACCGAACGGATTGTGCGCAAGGTATTCTGCGGGAGGTCCCGTATCGGCGAATATATCGACTTCCTCAAGCTCGTAATCGACACTTTTTTCCTCGAGCGCCATTCGCGCGATGCGGGTGTAAACGCTGATTCTAAGTCCGAGTAGTTTGATAGTGGACATGGCGGAGTTCAGTAAGCCAGTGATTTACTGTCGATGATACCCTGCGTAGGTACAAATTGCTTTAGCTGCACTTGTCGCGATGGCAATGGCCCCTGGTTACAACGCGCTGCAATGTCAGTTCACAGGATTTTGTGATTGCCATCGTTTTCTCAACGCATTTTCGTCTTCGGGTTCCCGCTCGAAACAGCGGTAGTGATCGTGATCGATGGCTATCCAGGGTTGTGCGCTTTGCAACCAGATATGCGCCACCGGATCCAGCCAGCTGGTATCGTCCAGCGAACCTGCCTTGATGCTGACCACCTCATCTGGACTGTCGGAACCGTGAATGATACGGGTGCCACAATCGGGGCAAAAGGCGCAGCGCTTGATTGCACCGTCTTCACCGCGGGTATCCCAGGTTTTCAAGCGATCCTCGCCCTGTATGAAAGCGATGTCGTGAGGATCCATCCTCAACGACATGCCAAATGCACTCGACGACTGTTTCTGGCAGTCCTTGCAATGGCAGATATAGAGCATTTTCGGTGCGCCGGTTAATTCATATTTAATGCTGCCGCATTGGCAACCGCCGGTTTTATTCACAGTTGTTCTCCAGGTTAATTACGCTTGAATTTCGCCCAATACTTCTGCGGTTGAACGAAGCACGCAGAATTCGCGGTCAAGGCTTACCAGGTTAACCCGGTGGATTTCCTCGCCGGAATAATGAACACCGTCGTAGCCAACGCGTTCAAATGCCGCGGTCGCATCACTAACCAGGATCACATCAAAGCCGAGATCGGAAGCCATGCGGGTTGATGCCGAGACGCAGTGATCGGTAGTGAGCCCCATAATGACCAGTCTCGAAATACCCGATTCTCGTAGATACTGCTCCAGGCCGGTTCCGATAAAGGCGCTATTAACCGCCTTGGTAAATTCTTTTTCTCCAGTTAACGGCCTTACCTGGTCTTTATACGCATTACCGGGCAGTTCGGGGCGTAATGGAGAGTTCGGTTCGACTGAGCAATGCCGAATGTGAATGATCGCAAGCTCGTGTTCGCGCCACGCGCTGAGCAAGGCGGACATATTGTCCTCGGCGTCCGGATTATTGCGCAATCCCAGTGATGGTTCGGCAAGACCTTGCTGAACGTCGATGATCAATAATGCAGGATTGTCGGCGATAGCCATCATCATTCTTGAGTCCGGTTAAAAATCGAACTTTCGGGCTGTATCGCCGTTGGGCCATATTCCCGAATAGCTTTGTTCGGTCCTTGGTAATGCTAACTCAACTTTAACCGGAGTTAAATTTTGTCGGTTTCGAGGTCAATCAGCACAGCCGCGTGATCGCTCAGCGCATCACGGCGATGGGAATGTCCCGAGTCACTGCCCCAGGCATGTTGCAGGCCTGCAATCGCTGGCACCAGCTGCGGACTGCAAAAAGCGTGGTCGAGCCGAAATCCGTTATTACGGTGCGAATACCAGGTGTACTCGCGGCGATCTCCGTGAAGGTGGCGAAAAGCATCTGCAAAGCCATGCTGCTCCATGTCGACGATCCAGTCATGTTCGCGCTGAAACCTGGGACCCTGTGGCTTTTCCTCGTCAAGACCGCGCTTACCGCAGTTAGTGTCTCCCATTAAGAGCCCCGGCCCCTGATTCCATTTCTTAACCATCTTCAACAGCGAGGCCAGGAATGGATATTTCAAACCTGGCGCAGTGTAGTTCGGCACATGCATAAGGCCGAGCGTCAATGCGGGTTGGGTATCAACAGCGGCCATCAGCCAGCGTTCACGAACACGCGGCATTCCCCTTGTCTTGATTGCCTGCAGGGGATATCGGCTGGCCAGAAGGAGTGCGTTTTTGGCGGGCAGTCTCGGGTTAATACTGCTCAGCTGGTAGCAATATCCGGCTACCTCCAGTTCGCATGCCAGCCACTGGCTTGCACTGGTACCGCGAAATTCGCTTAGTCCGATAATTTCAGGCTGCCATGCAAGCAATTGCGCCAGTACCCCGGTTGCGCGTTTACCGCTGCCGGCGCGGATATTCCAGGACACGATGCGCATGCTTTAGCCCTTTCCGCCCGAGTGCGCCTTGAGGCGTAACCTGGCCGAGTATAAGAGCAGCTGCGAGTAAATTTTATGAAAACCGAGCAGGACGCGAAATCCGTTGCCTAGCGTCATCTTGCCTGTTTTTTGATCTGGTACCGTCGTGACCGCGGAGCCGAAATATAGATGCGTCCCTGAGTCGTTATCTTCGCCAGCTGGAAGCGCCATGAACCAGGACCTGGTGCGGCCGCGGAAATCGGACATTAACAATTGGTTTTCGACTCTGCTTTCCACCTGCCAGGCAGCAAACAGGTTGGTCGAACCTGCTGCCAATTGTTCCACCTCGCGATCAGTTGAGGGTTTTGATACAAACCTGGCCAGTATCATGCGTTCTAACTTGAAGAGTGAAGTGGTATAGAAGGCGCTGACATACTGTGTATTCGTGACGCTCCCGGGCACTTCGGTGCGATAACAATCCGTGTAGGCGCCACTGTCAGAGTAGCTATTCAGCAGCGCTTCTTGTGGAAGCTCGCACGATTCTATGGAAAACATGATTCGTCCTGCCGTTGCCCGTAATCTTGTACCTGCAATAATTTATCCGTGGGCAATCTCATCCTCGGTGAAGAGGTAGTCTTTAAGCTCTTTATCGAATGTCGGGTCCTGTCGGCGAATCCATTCAAGTACCATTGCCGCATGTTCCTTTTCCTCGTCGCGGTTGTGTGCAAGGATTGCTTTAAGTTCGTTGTTCTTACAGGCATCAACGCGTTGGTTATACCAGTCAACTGCTTCCAGCTCTTCCATCAGCGAGGTTATCGCTCTGTGCATATCCCTGGTTTCATCGGTTAGTTCGCCAATGGGTTCGTGATAGCCTTCGTTTGCCATGTCTTTCTCCAGTATCTCTTCGTTATCAAGAATGATGAATAATCGGCAAAAGTTCTAGCTCGATCATCCGCTGCCTATTATCAATCATTTTGACTCTTCATCGCCAGAGAATACCCGCGTTAAAATGGCTAACCTGTCCTGGCCCAGGCTTTTCATCAATGCAATGTTACGCGAAGGGATTTGATCTGCATCTGGGAATTCGGCAAGGGCTCGCTCAAGGCTTGCTTCTCTAATCAGGTGCAAAACGGGATAGGGTGATCGGTTCGTATAGTTTTCTACATCATCCGGGGCGGTGCCGCCAAACTGGTAATCCGGGTGGAAGCTCGCGACCTGGTAGATACCCTCCAGTTTCAGTTGCAGCAGTAATTGATCGGCGCTATCCAGGAACTGGTTGTAGTCGTAATAGTCTTGTAATACCCCGGGGTGAATCAGCAGCGTGGTTTCGATCGATGGGTCGCGACTTAGCAGTTCCAGTTCAACTTGCAACGCGGTTAGTAACTGTTCTTCGGTCGCTGCACCTGCCACGGTAAAACGTACCCGGCTATCTGCCAGCACGCTCTTGGCAAACGGGCATAGATTCAAATCTACAACAAAAGATTCCACCCAGTTTTGAACCGACCTGATTACCTCATCGTTGTTAGTAGTCATGCGGTTCATCTTGTATCAACCGCTTGCTCAGTACCATGACCGGGTCAATGTCATAGCCGGCACTCTGGTAAAACGAAATAACATTTTCGTTAGTCTTTCTGACCATTAGTTCTACCTTCGGGCAACCCAGCTTAATCAGTTCTGATTCGGCGTGATCTACGAGCATTGAGGCAAAACCTTTGCGTTGACAGGCGTCTTTCACTGCGAGGAAATAAATCCAGCCGCGATGACCATCATACCCTGCCATGCAGCTTGCGATCAGTTCGTCATCGAGTAATCCGACATAAAACAGGTCGGGAGAAGTTGAAAGTTTTCGCTGAATATCAGTCTCGGGATTGTTCCAGGGGACGATTAACCCGCACTGACGCCATAGATCGATGACATCAGGTTCGTCGTCGGAGCGAAATGTTCTGATGACAAAATTTTTCATACGGCTTTGCACATGGAATTGAACCTATTCCAGTCTTGAGGCCCATATTGCCAGTTTATGCATCATTGATTTTTGTGAAATCTGATCCTGTGGAATAGGCTGGATTACTTTATCGTGCACCAGTAGCCGATATATGTACTCAATTTTTTCGTTTGCCGAGTCGGTGGGTTCAAACTCGACCACGCCTCTTTTCTCTCCGTACTTAACGCCTTCGATAATTGCTTTTTTGAGCATCTCTTTTTCATTTTTAAGTTTCTTCATGACTGTTCCTCATCGCACATCGGTTCTGACTGCAACAATCCCAGGGTCTCATCCGCTTGCGCAAGCTTTAGCGGGCAGTTGTTCAGTCCGCCGGTTCGTGCTGGACAGGTAATTTTTAGCCTGTGCTCCATGCGCGCGGTCTTTTCATGCCGGCAATTTTACACGCCTGTTTAACATATCCGTATGGAAACAATTTAAAAACAAGTTTTTTTGCTTTTCTTTTTTCGCATTGCTTTTGATCTGCCAGGTGCTTGATCAGGTGACGAACATCCGGGGCAATGTTATGTTCGTCGTAATACGCCCTCATAAACTTAAGAACCGACCAGTAAGTGTCATTTAATTCAACCCCTTCTTCGGTCGCGAGCTCAATGGCAATTTCCTCAGTCCAGTCACCGGGATTTATCAGGTATCCTTCAGTATCTCTTGGTGCCTGTAAGCTCATGACTCCAGTTTGCCAATTTTCTTAGCCACACTTTTTGATAATTCATTTCGATTTTTTAGCAGGCTGTATTTTATCATTATTTTTCCAGGAACCCCGGTAAGCGGAAATTGCAATCCATACCGCGAACAAAAATATACCGACGAATCCGAATATTTGAGCGGCGAACATAACGATTGCGCCCATCAGGCCCGGCCCCTGTGTATCGAAACTGGATGTCGGAACCACGATTAAAAGCCAGGCTACGCACAAAAAGCCTGCAAACGAAAAACCTAAAAACAGGAACGCGGTATATTTAAGTATGTTCATGGATGTTAAGCAATTTGGCCGAACTATATTAAGGCTCTATATCATGGCACCAATGTTCTGGATCGGTAACTCGTCCTTGCCCTTTTACATGTTCCAGACATAGCCAAACGCTAAAATAATTGAAAGGATGGATACTACGGTTGCGTTTACCGGTTTTGGCGACGTTTTTTTAATAAACAGAATCGTGGCAAGAGCCAACGACAGTACTCCTGAACCAATAGTAAGCACCACGCCGACAGAACTCACAAAAACCATTCCCTCGTAACCGATGGGTGGGAATTCAAAATAGGTAACACTAATAGCTAACAGTGCTGATTTTTACGTCACCTTGGAAAGAAACCTGGATAGTCGATACATCGCAAACTCTTGTTAAGTGGCTTTCTATATACGCCTGTCAGGTATTTTCATTTCATAGACATCTTTGAATTGTAACATTTCGCCTATTCTCTGTTCCGCGCCATCCGGAAATCCACATCTTTCGGTAAATGATATGGAGTCCTTGTAAGTGCCGAATAGACGATCCCAAATCGGTATGTCACTGAAATTATATTTATGTACATCGTATTGATGATGCACAGAATGTAGTTCAGGTGTCTGGATAAAATACCTTATCCAATTCGGCGACTTTAAATTTGCGTGGTAGAAGTATTCACCTGTTGCCGCAAAAAAGTTATACCAAAAACTCGCCATTAACGAGACACCGAGTAACGGAAAGAGTATGACTGCAGCAAGCAATGAATTTACGAAAATTTCGACCGGGTGCTTATAAAACGAGGTAAGTACTTCGATACGTGAGGCGGAATGGTGAATCTGGTGGAAAACTTGCCAGAACCTGTTCTGATGCCTGAGCCGATGCCACCAATAAAATACAAATGTTCCTATAAACCAGCCAATAAAACCCTCGACCCAGGGAGATGCGAGTTGGGCCAGGTTAAAAAATGATTCTCCTCCAAGCCACTCCAGCCATAATCCACCGAACAAGAGAGTAATGGCAAGTTGCACGAGGTTTATTGACAGGCAACGTATATACCAACCCGCTGAATGGGGTAATGGTCTTCCAGGAAAAACTCGTTCGGCGACAAGGAAAATTATTGTTGCGCAAATGAGCAGAATGGTCGGTAAAGCTATCAAAACGTTATACGTCCGGTCAGGCAGCAATTCATTTCAATTGATGCCTCTCCTTGTTTCGACTTCGACATGCATGGCATTCAACAGCAGTTGCATCAATATGGCCCTTTGCTTCTTCGTAATACCATTTTTGATCCCTGGCTTTCCATATTTCATGTTTGCCACATTGCCGACAGGTGAATGGCTGATCTACATAGTATTCGGGCAATGATCCGTAGGTATTAATATGATCGAGTTTACTCACATCTGCCGGAATAGCTGACGGGTGAGTTTTTCTCTGCTGTGGGTGAAGGCTCAATACCCGCTCAGCTTCGAGCAACTCTTTGGTGCTGGGGTTTCGCCCTGTGTTCAGCTTCTTTCCCACCAAGTTTTTATCCTGAAGATTCGCATCAACGGACACCATATACACAGAGCGTAAGTGGTGCCATTCCGGGGCACAGGTTAATGCGGTTATCGTATTTAATTTTACACTGGCATCTCAACCAGCTCGGATACCTCAAGTGATCCTCCAATATCCAGGAAAGGGCAAGCCTTTGCAATCGTCAGTGCCGCTTCCATAGAATCTGCTTCGATTATAGTGTAACCGGACATTTTCGTTGCGCCCCCGTCTGTAACAGTACCGTCGGTATTTACTGTGCTCGTATTTTTAAGCGGATTGGCGGGACTGACCGCCGAGTCGCCCAACGAGGATAACCACGCCATATATTTCGAAAAATGCTGCTTGCCCTCTTCGGGGCTGGATGGCTGATCGCCACCTAGATAAACAATGAGGTACTGAGCCATTTACAATTCTCCTTTTTCATTTATTGTCTACGGGTAAATCCGCATCACATTTTTTACAATCCAACTTATAACCTAGCATGGATTCTCTGCCGGGCTCTGATTCAACCCAGGGTCTGCTGACCAGGGGTGGATTGTTTCGGACATGTTGATTGTGCCCACATGCCAACTCCGCAACCCACTGGTTCTCTTCATCCTTGTGGTATCCAACAATAGGGTGCTTCATAACCCCCTACCGCTCATATCCCAGCCCGCTCTAGTCGGGTGCTGTGGCATGTGCTTGTTATGTGACCTCCAGATCAATCTCTATCCTTTCGTGAATCAGGCGGATTTCTCACTCCTAAATCATGCGGACTTGGTTCATAAGGTTTTCCCATAAACAGGCTTGACCTGAATCGAAAATGGAAATATGCCACCCCAATAAATGGAAGGAGCACAAGGAATGCACACCAAAATATTTTACTTTTAACGGAAATAGATGCTCGCAGAGTAGTGCTGATTGGCACGACTATCAGCAACAGGTGCAAGATACCGAATACTGCCAAAACCCCGACTATTGCCTTGTCCACTTGTATCTCCAATTGCTAAATAATGCTCACATCAGACGCCCGACTTTAGTTTAATCTGACTGCATGCGCTTGCTATTTGTCTTGTAAGCATAATGACATTTCATGCCAGCTCAGACCGCCATGGTCCGAGGCCGATTTTCCCAGGTTAACAAAACCGTATCTTGCATACATGCCGATTAGCTCTGGTTGACAAATCAGGAAGATCTCAGTTTTACCAAGCGCTTTCATCTTGTCTATAAAGCTATTCATGAGTTTACCGGCCATACCCCTTCCCTGGAAATCGGGATGAACAACAACTGACAGAATGACTATATGTTTACCTTCAGGATCGTGGCCGACTAGCTCTTTAAATTCTTCGTCCGATAGTTCAACCTTTTGAGTGGCTCCGGAGTTAATAAAACCAATAACCTCCCCATCATTTTCTAAAACAATGAACCCTTCCGGGTAGGTCTTAATTCGCTTTAAAATCTTGTCCTTGGTAGCGGCCTCATCACCCGAGTACGAAACAGATTCAATTTCGTAACATCGATCCAGGTCTTGTTCGTTTACGATGCGGATATTTATATCTGACATCCTCCGTCAATTTTCATTGCTACTCCCCTGGTTCAGTGTTTTGTAGTGGTTAAGGACATCCAGGCCAAATTCCTTCCAGCCTTCCGCGCTAAATGCGATCGGCCGAACAGCCAGTACTTCTTTCATGGATTTGTGTACATCGTATCCTTCAAACTCAATTAAGTAGGCAGCCATAACCATACCTGTCCTGTCCTTTCCGGAACGGCAATGAATCAATATCGGGCCTTTCTTAATGTTTCTGCGGATAAAATCCATCGCTTTTGGCAGGTTTTGTAAACAAAGTTCCTTATCTCCTTTCCTGGCTGGCGCATTCGAAGACATCGGTATGCTTGAATAGGTTATACCCAGGTTTGAAAGCATCGTTTCATGAACTGCGTCCCCATTATTTACCGAAAGGATTGCAGTAATTCCATTAGCCTTAATTTCGTTTAGATCCCACATGACGGTATTTGGTCCCGAGCGACCCGCGATTTTTCCTTTTCTCAACCAGAATACGTGTTCCATGATTCTTTCCTGTACAAAATGCTGTGTTCAGCGGCCAACCGCAGGCTGGCCCGACTGCAGCGCCGTGTTAGAGGTCAGCCAAAAATACACATTCACCCCGGCTTGGTTGCAATGGTCATCATCGCCGGAAAAGCCATCTCGATCTTACTGCCCGAGCGGAATTCTTCCGCTCCTGAAATAATCGCCTCGTGAATGCGTTCACGAGCCTCCGGTGTCTGTGCTTCCAGCACCATGGGTGCACGAACGATGCTTTTATAAATTAGCTCGATAATTTCATCAGCATGACTCGCAGTCCAGGTCAGCTCCAATCTCGAAACCTCTGGATTTGAGAAACCGGCTGCCTGTACCGCGTTTTTACATTCTTCAGAGTCTGCAAAGCGGAACATCGGAGGTGCAGGCGGAAGATCTACATCAGGATTACCGTGAGCCTGAACTGCTGACCACACTAGACGCATGAAATCGCAGCCTTGATCAGGACTGCACCAGGCAGTAAATGCAAATTGCCCTCCACTTCGCAGCACGCGATGCATTTCCGAGATGGCTGCGTCCGCGTTTTCAAAGTGCAAAAGGCCGAAATTGCATGCGATGGCATCAAAAAGTCCATTGTCGTAAAAAAGGTTTTCGGCATCACCCTCGTAAAACGCAATATCAGGATAATTGGCGGAAGCCTTCGCAAGCATTGTATCTGCAAAATCAGTGCCTTCGGCATGGGCGCCTCTCTGCGTGGCCTCAGCAGCTAAATGGCCAGTTCCACAGGCCACATCCAAAAGGCGCTTTCCTGTTAAATCGCCAAAGCTGTCGAGTAGTGGGCTAATTGCCTGCCGGGTAATCAGGGCGAAGATATCGTCATAAGCGGCTGCTTTATCTCGCCAGCCCGATTGTTCGAGCTGTTTGAATGTTTTCTTTAACATCTAGTTTCCCCTACGAAGCCAGGTGCTTCCAACGCTACGTATCGGCAATGCAGCTCTGCTGGGTCCGTCTGCCTACGCCTGTTATGTGGCAGGGCGGTATAGTTTTCGTCTTTAGCCCGGATAGAATCGAATCACTAAAATGATCAAGGCTGCAATCAAAACCAGGAGCATTGTGGACAATACGACGCGGCGCTGGACCACAGAAACACCCTGAAAGCGGGTTATACCAAGGTATATTCCACTGCCTAACGCAACCAATGCAAAGACTCCGACGAGTAACCCGGAGCCGCCATAATACAATACTCGCGCGGGTTCTCCACGGATCCTCAAAACACCGGGGTCTGAAACTTGGGAGAGGCCGGTAAAAAGCAAACATAAAACCACACTTCCAAAAAAAACTTTGCCCGCCATGTTAACTAACCTGTTGCATGTTATGAAGAATGGTCTTCAAGCCAGGGCACCCCGAAAGTGATAATTTTTTCGCATACATCTTTTACTTGCCGTTGGGTAAACTCTTTATCGGCAGAAAATCGCCACCATTTATCATGAGACCCAAAGATCATTCCCAGGTACGGAACGTCCTTAAGCAGTTCCGACTTTGGTGGTAACACACAGCCAATTCTATTTTGTGATGGGCAACTGTATGGATAAGCCTTACCTAGTTCTACACCTTTCAACAGTGCCTCTTCCTGGGATAAAACGCCTAAATTGACGGTAAACTTACCTTCCAGGCGTCGTTGACCTAGTTGGAAATTAATGATCTCGGCAACAGTTTGTTCGTTTGTAAACCTGCGGTATGTTCTGCTTTTATCAAATTTAAATCCGATATCAATTAGTTTTGGGCTGACAATTTCTATTAAACACTCATCGAAGGTGTCGGATCTAGCTGTCATGATCCTTCACAATGCCTGGCATCAGTGAACCAGCTTTGCTGGGCCCAACGGCATGCACTTGCCGGGAGATTCCAGGTTAGTTGTCCCGGTCGACACGCACATACCTCCCGTCTTTAAACACAGTAAAGAAGTGTTCCACCATGGGGTGATTGATTGATTCCAGAATATCATCTGGCTCTAAATTCTGTTCAGCGACATACGTAGAATGATCACTTCCATGCACTAAAACGTGGTACCAGGGCTTATTTTTCGGAGGGCGAGACTTAGCGACTGCTTCGTACCATTCATCCGTTGCCTGAAAATCTTGATCGACATCTACAATGACGCCGCGATAGTCAAAAAGGCGATGATGTACCAACTCGCCAACGGAAAATTTGACCTGTGTGATATTTGTTACAGTTCCCATGCTTTTTATACCGTCGTCGTGTTGATCAAACTCATAACGCATCGTATTAGCGGTAAAGTGCTCGCGTAGCGGGCATCTTGTCGACCTTCATGCGCTCGTTAACTGCTTATAATTCATGCTCCTTGACAATGAATGCCGAGGATTTTGAGTGATCGATAAAATTTCCCTCATCTTCCAGCAGCGCGGCACCTAACTTCTGGCCTTCCGGTGAGCTCATTCCTGCCATCAGCTCTTCCTCCGATTCAAACCACACCTCGGCGACGCCATCATATTCAGGCTGCATTCCCCGCGAACTCCTCAGCCCTTCGTTCAAAGGGGTGTCTATGGTTTGAGATTGCACATATTTTTTGGCCCTCATGGCAGCAGCGTTTTGCATGAAGAATGGGCCATGTTTATTCATCCAGTAATCCATGAATTCTTCGCGAGACATGTCCGGGTGCCGTGTTATACACATAACAAATTTGATCATCTTTGTATGCTCCTGTGTTTATTCGAATCTTCTGAGAAGATTGTACCAATGATTCAGTTCAGCTTTAAAATTTGCCGTTATCGTTCTTCCATTCGCTGCGCGGAGGCACCGCCTCGGTCGTATCCCAGTGTTCTACAAGCTTGCCATGGACAACCCGGAAAAGGTCAAAGAACGAGGAGTTCACGTCATTTACAGAACCTTCACTGACAGTAAGCACAAAATTTCCCTCTGCCAGAATACGATGCATTCTGTCGTATTTTATAGTGATGCCGCCGTTAGACATTGGATCAGAAAACGCCGAGCGTAGCGCCGACAGGCCATCTCCGATACGCGGGTTATGTTCGCAATAGGATTTGTCGTCAATGTAATGCCCCAGTTTGTCGAGTTGGCCATTGATAAGGACGTCTTCGACAAGGGAGCGCACGATTTCCCGATTGGGTTCGGTTCTATCGAGGTCGGTTACTTCGGTTGGCCCATCAACCATCGAATGACCGGAGGGGTTGGGTCCTTCCCTCGGCTGGATATTGTCCCAATGCTCAACGGTGAGGTCACCCTCGAAGCGAAAGATTTCAAAGCCCACCCTTGAAGTGTCAAAGTCGTATTCAGTGTGGGCAAATACATAGTCGCCATCCGAGAAGATGCGCACGATATTGACGCGGGGCGAGCTCTTGGAGAGTCTTTTGAACAGTGCCACCAGGCCCTCTCCTCCTTCGTGAGTCTGAGGATTATGCTGGATGTACTTGTCAGGATTAACCACGGCGACCGATGCCCCATCACCAGTTTCAATGCCTTTGAGTAATGTGCAAATTTGGTCTTTTCTTTTTGAGGCCATGGACAATTACGCATCATTTGTACAGCTAACGATTACATCAACGGCCTGGCCGTAGGCCAGGTCCGACTGCATGCGCTTGTTAAGCGATATTTTGCTATTAGTTGCGTGGGACTACAAGCTGCGAGTAGAGTGCCTTCGTTAATCTGCCCTGAACCGCAATAACCGACTCGCAACAGACAGTTGCAAATCAAGGACCAAGTTGTTCCCGTGTAAACAGGAATATTGCAGAGAGACGCCGTTTACTCGTATGGCTCAACGGATTCCGCCTCGAGCGTATAGGCACTGGGGATATCTGACGAACCGTCGATAAATTCCAGGTTGGACTGACTCTGTTCGGTTTTCATCAGCCCGTTTACCCACACCGGCGTATACAGTCCGCCGTCGGTTGTGTATGCCTCGTCGTTCTTGACGTGAACGATCTGGTTGGGTGGCGGCGGCGGAGTGTGGATACAAGCGCCAACATAGGGCACCAACAGGAATTCGGTGACCTTGTCGCCGTCGAATTCTAGCGGCAGCAGATAGCCTGGAATCCGAACCGGTTTGCCGTCCAGGGCCTCGTTGGCGAGGCGGGTCTTGGCGATGCGCTCCTGGGTGATTTCGTCTCGCATTGCGATCAGCCCATCGACATCGACACCATCGTCAACCAGCTTCCTGGTGCGTTCATGATGGCCGGCGAGCGTTTTCTCATCGATTTCCATCCCCGCATCGAGCCGATCCCGAACTCCAGCAACCATGCTAAGTTCGAAGAGCGTGTCATCATCCAGCCTGGTGAATGCGTCATCGAACTGTGCCTCGGCGGGCACCAGGTCGTCCCAGGTAATTTCCCGGGGCTCGCCTGCGGTACTAACGCTACTGAGCAGCAGGCTCGTGACAACCGCAATCGCGGCCAGGTATCCGTTTTTCGTCATTTTTACGCTTCTCACGGGGTTTCAAATTCGAATGGTCATGCCGTCTATCAGTGAATAACGATACATTCGTATGCCTGGAATCAGGCCGATCAGAAAGCCAATCAGCATAACCAATAATACAACATAGACCAGATTCGGGGTTAACAAGTTCATCTCGATAAACAGTCCGAACTGGCGAGCGATCCAGCCATGGCCAAGCAGAAAAACTCCGTACACAAGTATTATGCCAAGTCCGATGCCGGATAGCGTTATGGCGATCGCTTCACCGAGAATCAGCGAAAAAACATGACCGGGCCGCGCACCCAACGCGCGCAGGATGGCCATTTCCCGGCGCCTCTCATTGATACTCGTCATCAGGATAATCAACATCGAAGACAGGCCGACAACGACGACAAACAGCGATATGGCGCGCAGGGTGTGCTCGACCAGGCCGACAATCTGCCATAGTTCCAGCAGGGTAACACCAGGCAGGATCGCGCTCAGCGGCTCGTCTTCGAACTGGTTGATCCGGCGCTGCAGGCCAATCGCGGCAGCGCGTGAGTCGAGGCCGAGCATAAAGGCGCTGATGTTGCGGTCGACAGCGTGATCAGTCGTATCGTCATGCTCATCGTGCTCTTCTTCCCCGTCATGTTCGGTGTCGGGACTTGTAGCATACAGCGGATCGTGGTTGTGATCGTCATCGGCGCCTGTCCAGTCTTTGTGCATACGGTCGATGCCGTCGAGGCTTACGTGCACGCTGCGGTCAACGGGTGTACCCGTGCTGGCCAGGATGCCGACCACACGAAATGGCTGCTCGTCGTGGGTGATAAAGCTCTCGTCACCTGCGCCGTGGGCGACGACGATTTCATCGCCAGGGCGATAACCCAGGCTGGCCGCAACCTCTGCACCTAGTACGGTTTCGTCTTCGTGTTCGAACCAGGCGCCCTTAGTCAGTGCCAGGTTTCGATCGCGGCCATAGCGGTAATGCTCGAAATAATTGTCATCGGTACCGATGACGCGGAAACCCCGATGCGAATCACCCATCGACAACGGAATACTCCATTTTACACCGGTCAGATTGCGAATCTCGTCGTAGCTGTGCCACTCGATATTATTGGTCGGATTACCAATGCGAAACACTGAATACAACAGAAGGTTTACCGAGCCGCCCCGGGCGCCGACGATCAGGTCGGTACCGGAAACGGTGCTGGCAAAACTGGACTTGGCCTGGTTGCGCACGATTTCAACCCCGAGGAGCAGGGCGACACTCAGCGAGATAGAGGCAATCGCCAGCCCGATGCTGAGCTTGCGATTGCGAAAACTTTTAATTGCCAGGACTCCGATATTCATAACGCGATTTTAGCTGACTTGTTGCAAATCTTGCTGCTCGCCGTTCGCCGGTCGATTGATCCGGTCGAACTCGATCGCTCGTTCGAATAGACCTTGCAGCCCGGCATCGTGGCTGACGAACAACAAAGTGGTTCCCGCCTGCTCGCACTCACGGAAAAGTAATTCTATAAATGCCGCACGCCGATCGGCATCCATTGAAGACGTCGGCTCGTCGGCAATCAGGATTTCTGGCGATCCGATCAACGCGCGGGCTGCGGCGACGCGCTGTTGCTGGCCGACGCTGAGTTCGGTGACCGGCTTGTGAATTACGCTGGTGTCTGCCATGTCGAGGTGTTCGAGCAGGCGTAACGCCTCGTCGGTCGTGTTGCCACTGCGTGCAATCGCCTTACGCCGACGCGCGTCCGAGAATTCGCAGGCCAGGGTTACGTTTTCAATGACGCTAAGATAAGGGATCAGGTTGAACTGCTGAAAAATAATGCCGAAATGATCGGCGCGAAACCGGTCGCGCGCGGCGGCGCTTTTTGCATCGAGCGATTGGCCGAGCACTTCAATCACACCGGACTGACCTGCTATGACGCCTGCGATCAGTCCCAGCAGCGTCGATTTACCAATGCCGCTGGCGCCACGGACAAACAAACGCTCACCCCGTGCCACATCGAGACTGGTAATGTTCAGCAACGGCGTCGACTGCCCGTCCCAGGCAAAACGAAGCTTCTCGAGACGGATGATATGGTCAGACTGCATGCGCTTGTCAGGCAATTTTTTACTATTCCCACACGTTTGCTTTTTCTTCGAAATCAGGGCGTATCGGACCTATAACACAAAATCGATGTTTGCTTGGTGCTTCCATAACTACCCACTTTTCCATTCTTTCTACAATCTCGGCTCCCAGAGACAACAATCTATTAACTTCGGCCTCGATGTCGTCTGTTTCTATATCAAAATGAACCCGGCTCGGGTGATCGACTTTCTGTAAAATTACCTGTGCCTCATTAGGCGCCCGTTGAGCCGAATATAGCGTTGGTCAATTTGCCCTTCTTGGGATTCTGGTTCAGATCCTAAGGCCGCTCCCCAGAACTCGGCATGTCCAAACAAATTTTCAGATTGACAATCCACTATCAATGCTCCTAACCGACTTTTATGCATTTTAACGTCTCCGGGTTTTAGATCTATTGCCTAAAGCGCTGCATCAGCGGCAAAATCGTGAGCGTAGCGAGTGTTGTGATCCGATCGCATGCGCTTGTTAGGCGCCAATTTCCAGCCTGCTAAAACCGTCACTCTTATCGACAGCAGAAGATGTAGGATAAACATCATCATTTGAAAAGGGGTCGCCATCAAGACCAATTCCAAAAAGATAGTACTCTTCGCCATCGTTTCTTTGCTCATAGTGAAAATGACGTACTCTTTCACCAAGTCTAATTGGACCCATAAAGTCCAGGTCTGGGTAAATTTCACCTTCCTTCAGGTAGGCTCTTGCGTTTTCCAATGATACTGGATACTGGCCTTTAGCGTTTTTGTAACGCTCTACCATTTCTACCGATTTATCAAGCATCATAACTGTATGGCGCTTAAAAAGATTACCCAGTTGACCTAATTCCAGTGTATTAAACAATGCTATGCCGCCAAGTACGATCGCCGTAACGAGTGTGACAACTATTCCGATAGTAGCTACGGTAACAGTGGAAGACTGCATGTAGGTTGGCGCCCGGCAGGAATTTTAATTAGTTTTTGACCTTTAATATAGATACTAGCAGGTAGATCTGCTACATCGCCTGGTTAGATGACCGCTTGAGCGGATTCACTGGTAAGTCTTCCCATTGTGTTTCAACCAACCCGATACATGCCTGCCTTGAGGGTCATGGTGCGTCCAATGAATGACACCACCCTTTTGGTTCCACTCATACTCTCCGTAGAACTCCACAAAATCGCCTGTATTCAGGGATGCAATCCTGGGTGCCAGGTCAATGTTGTGAGCAACCAGCAACGTCCGACCAGAGGTCAACCGCAGGATAAATCGTTGATGGCGGGAACCGTCGTTATCGTCAGCTAAGAGCTTCACGATCTCACCACTTCCTTGTACCTGAAGATCGCTCTGGCGCTGTTCGAAAGCTTCTTCCAGGATAGAGTCCCCGGACGAGCCTGGAGCTCCAATGTGATCCTTTGGTTCTCGATCATTCCATGCGTAGAATGCCAAAAAAAGGATCGCTACAATCGATAAACCTCTCCTTGTATATATGTGGAGTCGCCTAGCGTTTCGCATCAGTGGCAAGGATCGAGCATAGCGGGCTCTACTCCCGCCAATGTTGAGGTTGGTCTAGTATCTTTGAGCATTGAATCCTCCCTTTTTCACCAGCAAGACCGCCTGTCTTCAATGCTTGAACCATCCAGGCGTCTGCGTGCTCCGACGGAATTGTATGTGGAGCTTCAAACCCTAAAAGACCTGCAGTCTGGAACCCGAATCTCGGATAATAGTGAGGATGGCCCAGTACGAAAACCAGGTCCACACCTGATTCTGCTAACTGTTTCAGACCTTCCTTAATCAAGCCTCCGCCGATACCTTCCCCTTGATTTTCGCTTGAAACCGCGAGTGGTGCGAGAATTCGAATTATGGTTTCTTCATTTCCAGGTTGTAGTCGTGCCGTTGTGAAAAGTATATGGCCTACTAACTTTCCGTCTTTCTCTGCCACCAGTGAAAGCAAAGGTTTTGCCGTTTCATCTTTTAACAAGTCATTGACGAGATCCACGATTTCTTGACCTTCCGGCTGTCCAAACGCATTCATGTGTATTGCATCAATTGCGCTGCGATCCGATTCTGTAGATTCCCTTATCTTCAATTTGGAATTCTCATCTAGCCCGCTTACTCCCATATTCGAAGAGTCCGGTACAGAAAGTGCCATATTGCGCCTAATATTTTCGACACCAAGTTAGTCAATGTTGCGAAGCCCAATACAAACATAAGAATACTGAAGATGACCACATATATAAAAGAGGGTTGGTACTCTATATTTACCATCGAAAGAGAATAGAAAACGACAAACCATATAAATGTAGCCGTCAAAAATGCTGCGATACCACTTAGTGCACCAACAGCAAGTCGATCGGTTAATTTTGTATCTTCTTTAGGAGAATTGTTCATAACCTATAACGCCTCGCATTAGCGGTGCAGCTCTGTCGCGCCCGATTGCATGCACTTGTTAGGCGGCCTTGTTATTTTCACTACACTATTTTCTAGCTGTAACTATATGTGCTGATGTAGGGAAGGCGACCGCGCCATTTGATGTTCTAAAGCTGGTGAGTTCTTCTTCCGCAGTCTTCAGTAAAAGCTGTAATTGATCATCACTAAGCGCATCGTCCTCTGTCCATCCCTTTGCTCCAGTATGAATCCAGCTCTCTATTGAATCAAAGCTGGCAGTTCCTTCGTGAGTGGTAATTTGAACATTGGCTACGCCTGATTTTCTAAACAAACTTTCGAGAGCTCTTTTGTCGCCAAGCCTATAAGGAGTTTCGTCCACCTCATCATCAAATATTTGCCGCCACAAATACTCTTCGGCAGCGAGGCCAGGGTTATTATCAAGTCTATCCCAAACAACTACTGCAAGTGAGCCGCCTGGTTTTAGTACTCTCATCATCTCCCGTATCGCGCTTTCCTGATTTTCGAAGTACATGAGACCGAATTGACTTACAACACAATCGAAATGTTCATCATTAAACGGCAACGCTTCCGCGGGCGCATTGATCCATTCAACCGAAAATGACTTTGATCTGGCAATATCCAGCATCCCTTCATTTATATCAATCCCGACAGTCTCTCCATTTGGGGCTACCTTTTTAGACACAGCTATGGCGAGGGCTCCCGTGCCACAAGCGATATCGACAACGTGATGTCCCGACTTGACATCGGCAGCTGCCAATACCCGCGGGCACCATTCCTTAAACAATGCAGGAAGATATACTGCTTCATAAATCATCGCGGCGTCTTCTGATACCTGACCTGTTTCGCTATCGACCATCTCCTTCTCAGTAAATAAAGTTGTGCCGCCTAACGTCTCGCATCAGCGGCTTTGCCGGGCCCTACTGTATGCGCTTGTTAGGCATTTTTTGGCCGTATCCTTACCGCCGTTCCATAAGCTAGCAATTCTGCGGAGCCCTGCATAACTGGAGAGGTGGTAAACCTCATGGCAACAACGCCGTTCGCCTTTTTACTCTTAGCCTCAGCGATCATTCTATCTATTGATTGCTCCCTGGACTCGGCAAGCATTTTTGTGTACTCGGAAATCTCCCCTCCGATTATCGTTCTTAATCCGGCTAGTATATCTTTGCCGATGTGCCTGGCTCTTATTGTATTGCCACGGACTAAACCTATCGTTTCAACTATGTCATGATCCGCAAATTCGTCTTGCGTAGTAATAAGCATTATTTATCAACCTCCTTAGAATAGTAATCGTCCTCTTTATTCTGCATCCGCTCTTTTACTACCTTAACCAGTAAAACCCCAATGCCTGCCATTAGGAGAAGACCTAGTAGGCCATACGGAAAGGCCGCTATCATTCCTACAAACATAGCAATCAAATAAATTGCGGCAATAATCGATAGTAACGAGTATCCCCACTTTTCATATATGTCCATTATTTCTCCGTTTAATCGTGGTTACACAATTCGATACAATATAGATCATCTTAGTTCGTCGAATTTGTTCTTTGAAATTGGAACGATATAAATCTGTATCAGCGAAAATACAATTGCTATTACTAATCCTATAATCAAAATTTGTATCGTCTCCAGTTTCACCATCTGTGAACCAAGAAAAAGTAACCCCAAAGCGACTATCATCAAAACGTAATACTTCCCCGGAATGGTAACTTCTCTTCCACAGCTATTGCATGGTCTTGAAGATGCCGAACCCATGAATAACTTTTGCATCGTAGACATGCATTCATCATGACAATGTGGGCACAAATGCTTCATCTATCTGTTAGGTCTGAGAAAATCGCATAACACCTCGCAAAGTGCGTAGCGGTTTGCAAGTCCGACTGCAACCGCTTGTTATGGGGCAGCATACCATTGCACTTCATTTAATAGCTTCGCTATTTCCATGGGTATAATTTTTTCATATCGACAACAGACCTTCGTATGATCTGTTTCAACACCCTTACGTCGATGTTTTCCAGATTATTGAAATAAATGCACGATACACTGGTCTTGTGACGTCCGAGCTTTTCCAGCAAATCTTGATAGTTTGCGAACCCTGGCATTATATAAACCGTCATATTACGTTTTCGTGGGGAAAATCCGGTAAGAGGCCAATCGCCTTCTTGTCTACTTCGCTCGGATTTGTAGTGATACTCGCCAAAACCCACGATGCTGTTGCCCCAAAGTATCGGCGGCATTTTCGTGACTTGTTTGAATATGTCTAGTAGCTTAAGACTATCTTTGCGTCGCTGTTCATTTTCAACGGATTTCAGAAACGCCGGAACGCTTGCTCTCGTTTTCTTGGTTTTTAGTTCTGTCACTTTACGAGACTGGAAACTCGAGAATAGTTTGAAGTTGCCCCATAACGCCCCGCATCAGCGGTCAGCAAAGCGCGTAGCAATTTGCTGATCCGACTGCATGCGCTTGTTATGCATCTTATCCTGCAGCTTTGAGTTCTTCTCGAATCACCTTACGGAGTGTCTTCTCTAATCCTTTATCACGTACCTGTATGTGTTCTCTCAAAGCATCATTAATCAAGGTTTGATAACTACCTCCGCCAGCTTCATGCACAATATCTTTAAAATACTCAATAATATCCGCGTCCAGGCGGATTGTAATTCGCACTTTATTTGGATCCGGCTTTACGACCGGACCTCGTTTACCTTTACTGAAATCTTCACTCATAACTCAAACCCTGGAAATAAAATTTGGTTTCCTTCTTATCTGCTTTGCGGGCAGAAATAACTCGAATGCTATTTGCGGTTTGCTCACAATGAACGACAAATAGAATATTTAATGTGGGGCCCATTCCCAGCGTTTTGAACCGTGGCTCATCGTGGCCTGGATCTTCTATGGTGAGTGCGTTTTCATCTTCGAGGGCGATGACCGCATCTGCGAAATCAACGCCGTGTTTGCGCAGATTCTCCTTCGCCTTCCTTGGGTCCCACTCAAATTCCATCGACTAAGTGTATGCACAATCTGTGCATAAATCAAGTTTGATAGTTTTCCGCTGAATGGAGAGATGCATAACGCCCCGCATCAGCGGTCAGCAAAGCGCGTAGCAATTTGCTGATCCGAGTGCATGCGTTTGTTAGGCGACAGTGGCACTAATTATTCAGGGCCTCAGTAAACATGAAACGATGACCGTCCGGTGTGATGACGCCAAACTCTCTGAAACCCCAAGGTTTGTCTTCTGGTTCCGAAACGTCCACACCCTTCGATATAAATTCTTGGTACAGTTCGTTTGCATCATCAACGTTCGCTTGAACTATTAACGAGTGATCTTGACAACTCGTCATAGGAACAATGCCTGGACAGTGGCCGATGCGAAGATTCAAAGATCCGCGATTTAGAAATGACCAGCCGCCAGTTCTAAGATATTCATTGAAACCCAGCTGGTTGATATAGAAACTTCTTGAAATCTCGATATCTTCGACTGCGAGTATTGTCAGGTTGTCAAATATATTTGCCATCACTTTTGTCGTCTAACGCCTCGTCCGACTGCATGCGCTTGTTAGCCGTTTCACGATACAGTTTTTGAGGCTAACTAGATGAGCCGTGGATTTCATCCGCGTCCGGGCGATTCCAATATCGGTTGGGGTTGTCTTTATCATCCAGATATTTTGAATGGCTTCCCCAAACCTCTTCTACGCTGACCGTTGGCTCCTCTTGAACGCCATAAGTAAATATCACGTCAAACGCTAGTTTCAATATTTCCGGATCGGCGGTAATTGTAAATATGATTTCACTCGATTCAGTGGTTTGAATGGTTCCTTCATCACCTGCGTGGGACCCTTCAAGCGCGCGAAACTGTTGATAGCCATTATTCCTGACATATAGACAATTGTCATAGGCACCTTGTTGTAGGGGCAAATCACGACCTAGGGCCTTCGTTAATACCTCGATTCCAGCTGTAGGGCACTGAATCGTTATCCGCCATTCGTGCTGTAGAAAGGTAGGCCCCAAGTCCAATTCATCGAGAATATGGGTCATGTTTATAATCCTCCAATTTGTTAATTACGTCTGCTAACGCCTCGCATCAGCGGCCCAGCTTTGCTGGGCCCGACTGCATGCGTTTGTTATGTGGCATATGTTCACATTTCAACATTGCAGATATATTTACTTGAGGGAGCTATTTGGGTGAACACTGATGCTCTTGATTTCTGTTCCATAAAACCGTGTTGGTTTGAAATATACGCAGTCAGTATAAAATACTCCGGTACAATGTCCCAATGGCGGGTTATCGAAAACTGTTACTAGTTTCGTCAATTGGTCTAGCGGCGATTGTGATGGCGCTTTATAGCCTTCCATTAGTCGATTGGTATCCTCTGCAACATCAGCCGACTTCTGCAGTAACCAAGTCAGAGAGCGATACTGAAAATCAGGTCAGGAGCCCAAGTGTTTCTCTTGGTAATGGCAATCAAGAAGTGCAGTCGAAGATTGAAGTTCAAACGACAACTGAAAAGTTGCAAGATATACCCCCCGCAACCAATAACATCTCCTTATCTGGGTGGGTAGGGACTGAATTCGGAGAATATATTGCCGGTGAAACAGTAATATTATACTCACCCTCACAGAAAGCACGTTACTCGATAGTCACCGGTAATTCTGGCGAGTATAAATTTGTCGATATCAAGCCGGGTTGGGACTATGTATTAAAAGTCTCTCCACGGGGAATGTTTGATAGCTACACCAAATCCCAGATTAAATTGAGGTCAGATCAGGAAATACATAACATTATTCTGGATCCCATTCCCTTTGGCATACTTATTGGCCGAATTGTAGACCCGTATGCTCGGCCAGTTACCAATCTTGAGCTATCTGTGACAACCGTCGAAAAAGAATACTGGACTACCAGTGTCCTAACTGATGCGAATGGCACTTTTAGCGTATCTGAATTCCCAAAAGGAAAATTTAAGGTGACGATCAAGGGACCACAAAATTTAAGAGTATCCGGATTAAAATTTGATCCAGATACTGCTATGCCGGTAATCCTGACCATGGATCTCGGCCCGTACAATCTCGGGGGCAGTATTTATGATGAATCTGGTCAGACCTTTGACGGTGCTGAGGTTTATTTGAATTGGGCGCTACATGAAAATGGCGTTAGAACCCGCTCGACACGCAAAGTCACCGTGAATGCCATTGGGGAATTTCAATTTACCGGATTGGGGCCCGGAAATCATGAGTTAGTCGTAACAGCATGGAGAGGCAACACTTTCAAACAGACGGTTAAACAAACGGTTAATTTGGGCGTTGATTCTGGAGAACTAATTATTGTTTTAAATACGATGTAATATTTAGCGGTCTATTATTTTAGAATCGAACCTTCCGAGAATAGCCACCGATAGTACCTGCTACATAACGCCTCGCATCAGCGGCAAACCAAAGGCGTAGCCATTGATTTGTCCGCCTGCATGCGCTTATTAGGCATTCAGTACCCGTTTCCATGCTTTAGCAAGCGTTTCGCTTACATGTTCTTCTATATTTTCTCCATGTGCGATTATCACCTTTCTCGCATCCCAGCTAAGAATTTTATTAAGAGTGGTTTTGACTATTTCTTTGTTTCCCCAACCCATCTGATATTCAGGAGCGGCCTTTGGATTGTTCCACATTCGAAAAATTGCTTTCCACCAGAATCGAAGCAAAAGGCCTGCTTCGTGGCCATAATCGTCACCGATGTTTTCTAGTAAATCTACGAGAATTAGCGTTCTCGACGATTTATGAAAAAAGGCCACTTCACATATAATCTTCGTCCCCTGCACTAAGATTTGATCAATAGCGCCTTCCCATCTGTAATCTGGCTTATTTCCAAGAATCCAATCAAACTTAATATCTGGTCGTTTCCTCTCTAAACCTGGGCATAAGTACGTTTCTGCATTTGGATACTTCTTCTGAAAATCCTGAACAAACAAATGATGATAGGTGCCGGGTGCAATGATGTATTTTACTATTCCTAATTCGTCAATTTTTTCTTTTGTAGATTCGTCTATTTTGCACGGATCATGAACGATCAAGTCTCCATTTTCTAATCGTATGATTGTCGTACGCCCAAATAAATCCATGCCTCCAAATCTGACAGGGTACTCAAGCAACCAAATTCTCTCTTTAACATATTCGGTCAATTGTTCCATTTATTCGCCTACGAATGCCTAACGCTTCGCATCAGCGGTCAAAATGAGCGCGTAGCGGGCATTTTGATCCGTCCGCATGCGCTTGTTATGCAATTTTTGTGTTACTGGGTTCGAATCTTGAATTCTCTGCCTCAAATAAAGCAAGGGTTTTTTCTACATCATAAGGCCCTTCGCTTAGACTCATGGGGTCCCACTCACTTCTCTCAATTTCAAAAAAGTTACCTCCATAAACATGAATTGCGCCAGTAAATTCAGATGTTGGATTTGTTACTGAGTGGACGATATTTTTACCTAATTTTGCTACTTCACAAGCGGCTATCGATTTCGCGCCTGCAGCCTCAATTTTTCCCGTTTTATCGTTCTTTATTCGGCGCCAAAATATATTGTCTTCTCGTCCGGAGTAAACACCGATAATTGCCCAGGTATTATGATTGTGAGGCATGATCGTCATTTTTGGTGCCCAGACTACATTTAGAATCGTTAGGTTTTCGGAGACATATAGCTTTTCGACCATTCCCCGCTTTGGCTCTCCAATGGCCCCCATTACACCTTTGTAATCTATTACTGCATTCTGGACTATTTCGGAAATCGCCCTTTGAGGTTTATCACCTGCTACAGCTGATTTGCAATCATCGATAAATTTATCTAGATCAAATTTCATTTTTTTGTAATCTCCTCAATTGCATGACGCCCCGCATCAGCGGCAAAGTACGCGCGTAGCGGGCACTTTGTCCGACTGCATGCGTTTGTTATACGCCCTTGACGACGATTGATTGCCTATACTCCTTATAAATTCCATTTTTATTGAATCCGGAATCGTTAGTACTCAAATTTAAAAGGTAATAGTCCTTGTGTTTTGTTCCTGCAAGAATGAATTTGAAGTGCATTTGTTCTTCACTGATTTCCGAATTTGCATAAACAATGATCGCTTCCTTGGATTTAACAATCTCGTATCCAACCAATCGTATATCTGCGCCTTGGTTTTTGTTTCGAATAGACGAAACAATTTTGGAAAACTCCCTGAAAGGCATTTCCTCCTTAAGTCTATCATCGGTCCACTCGTAGGCTAAATGTATACCTTCATTAGATTTAAATGCCGCAAGACAATCTGCAACAAGCTCGGCCGCTCTATCTTCGTCATGAACGGTAATTCCAATATTGCACCCAACTACAAGCAGAAAAAATAGAGATGAGGCAAATATTCTCATTTGTCTAGGCGTATAACGCCTCGTGATATCCAACTCTTTGCATAGCTGAAGCCTTCCTCTGGTTTATAGAGTACTGTTTCAATGCCTATATCACGAGCAGCAATTACATTTTTTTCTCGATCATCAACGAATAATAATTCATCAATTTTACAACCACTATGCTCAATCAAAATTTCATAGATTTTTCTATCTGGCTTTCTCACGCCTACATCGCCGCTAATAACTGAACCTGCTAGATATTCTTCTATTCCAAGATTGCTTCGAAGTTTGTTAGACCACCTGCCCACATCATTTGATAAGCACCATACAGGAGCCTTTTTTTCTTTCGCAAAGGCTAAGAGTTCTAGAGCGCCAGGATTTAACGAATGCCGGGAAAGATAGTTATCTTCCGATTCGGGAGGCATGTTGAAATACACCCAAAATTCATCTGGGTCTAATTTTCCGAGACTTGCATCTATATATGCTGACTGAATAGCCTCTTCATCAGAACTTCCAGTTTTCTCTGAAATAAATGGAATGAGTAATTCAGCGACGTCGTCAGCTGATTTGAAGATTACACCCATTGCATCAAGTACTAGACAACTCATTGCGCTCTCTAACGCCTCGCATCAGCGGCTGACAAAGCGCGTAGCGGTTTGCTGATCCGACTGCATGCGCTTGTTAGGAGCCATGTCGATCCCAGAAACTGTGAAGCACGATTCGAGCTGTGCTCGGATTATCCTTAGGAAGTTCCAATATCATTTCGATCAACTTTCTTTCGCTAGGTGAGCCTACGTA
>Ga0224508_10000118_pt1 | contig 81175 bp, 80 predicted proteins | sample SF_Jan12_sed_USG_4_FD_170157 | JGI IMG/M metagenome (GOLD analysis project Ga0224508, IMG submission 170157) | Sediment microbial communities from San Francisco Bay, California, United States - SF_Jan12_sed_USGS_21 | ecosystem: Environmental > Aquatic > Marine > Sediment | place: USA... | reverse complement strand
TGAACCTGATGTTTGGCTCCGATACCCAGAGTGTCGATCTCGACTACGACGTACTTTATTTCTTTGACGGTTTTATCGACGTGCCGATAGCCAAACTCATCGGCGTACTGATGGCCTCAGCATTAGCTGCGGGGGTTATTATTTTCATGAAGTCGAGTCGCATGGGGCAGGCGATCCGGGCCACGGCGCAGGATGCCCGCGCGGCGCGAGTGATGGGTATCGATACCGAGAAGGTATACGCTTTCACCTTTTCACTGAATTCGGCGATTTGTGGTGCCGCCGGGGCGATCATCGTCATGGTCTGGGTGATCCAGCCGTTTTACGGTATCGCCTACTCGATTCGTGCATTTGTTATCGTCACCGCGGCCGGTCTCGGCAATCTGCCTGGAGTTATTGCCGCGGGCCTGGGGATCGGCGCGCTGGAACAGTATGGTTCACACATCTTCGGCATCGGCTATCAGCAGGCCATCGCGGTCATGCTGCTGTTGCTGGTGTTGTTGTATCGTCTAATTCAGCAGCGGCGTAACCGACAGGTATTGAAGTAGCTGCGATGAATATGGCAAAAAATAAAACAATTCTGTACGCGCTGATCCTGGCCTTTACCTTTGTTTCCCCGTTTGTGTTCCCGAACTTTGGCACTCAGCTGGCGACCCTTTGGTTGATGATCATCGTCGCCCTGACCTGGGATATGACCGGTGGACAAATGGGTTACAACTCGCTCGGTAACATATTCTTTTACGGTACCGGCATGTATGTCGCTGCCCTGGTCGCTATAGGCCTGGTGTATGACGTGGGTGATTACACCAATGCGGCGGGTGGCGGTATCTACGAGTTTACCGATCTCGAGTATTTCGGCGGTATGGCGCTTGGCGTGCTCGGCGCCGGGTTATTTTGCTCGCTTACCGCGGTCATTATCGGATACCTGACCTTTGGTCTCAGAGGACCCTATTTCGCGATTGGCACGCTCGGCGTTGCTATCGCCGCCGGTGAACTGGTGTCCAACTGGGACTGGGTCGGCGGCGGTCAGGGTATCGCGCTGCCGGTGTACCCGGGTGATCTCGATACCGGCAAGATATTCTTTTACTTTCTGTTTGCCGCTATCGGCCTCAGCGTTTTCGTATTCGTCAAGTGGCTTTATGGTACTCGCTTCGGTGCCGCGATCAATGCGATTCGCGACGACGAGGAAAAGGCCGACGCGATGGGAATCCATACCCTGCGCTACAAGCTTTACACCTGGGCGATGGCCGCATTTTTCGTCGGCATGGCGGGCGGTGTCTCGGCGTTTCAGTTAATCCACTTCGAGCCACTCGAATCCGCCTACCAGACTATCAACCTCGGAATTTTTATGGTCGTGTGCGTATTGCTTGGCGGCAAGGGAACCCTGTGGGGCCCGGTCGTCGGCGCAATTTTGTTTCACCTGTTCAAGGAAATCACCTGGAATTACCTGCTGGGCTGGCAGTGGGTTGCGCTCGGCGCGCTGATCGTCGTCACCGTGGTTTATTTTCAGGATGGCGTGATGGGCTGGTTGGAACATAAGCGTCCCGAATGGTTCGGTATCAAGGTTGATAAGAAGATTGCGGGAGAGACCGAATGACCGCGATTATCGAAGTACAGGATGTATCCAAATCTTTTGGTGGCGTCGTTGCAAACCAGGGCGTATCCCTGTCGGTCAGCAGCGGAGCCATTACCGGTTTGATCGGCCCCAACGGCTCGGGGAAAACCACCCTGTTCAATTCGATCGTCGGCTATCACCCGATCGATTCCGGCTCGATCAAGTTCGAAGGCGAGGAAATATCGACCTTTCCGGTGCAACAGATCGCCAGGCGAGGATTGCTGCGTACCTTCCAGCAGACCCGTATCTACGGTGCGATGAACGGGGTCGAAAACATGCTGATCTCGTTACCGCATCGCAAGATGAAAATCTGGGATGCGCTGAAAACATTCACCCGGGAAGATTACGAGCGTGCCGACCATTTGCTTGAATTTGTCGGGCTCTACGAAAAACGCATGTTGAAAAGCGGCGACCTGTCATTCGGTCAGCAAAAGTTGCTCGAATTTGCGATGGCGCTGATGAATGAGCCGACCTGTTTGTTGCTGGATGAACCCACCGCAGGTATCAATCCGACGCTGATCAACGGCCTGATCGATCGGCTCAAACGCGCCAATAGCGAGTTTGGTATTACCCTGTTCGTCATCGAACATAACATGCGCGTGATCATGAACATGGCCGAGTCGATTTATTGCCTCGCCCACGGCGAGATGCTTGCGCAGGGCACCCCGGACGAGATTCAAAATGATCAGCGCGTCATCGATGCTTATCTGGGAGCTCATTAGTGCTTGGTCCGTGTCATAATTGCCGATTCAGCGTCCCTGTGATGTTTCGCAGCAAGGCGCAGTGCGAAGGCAATGGCCGCACCCTTGGCGAGCACTGCAACGCGGCTGCGGGACATCACAGGGACGCCCTACGGGTTAGCTTGTCGACGCCCCCGGACTGCGTTGCGCCTCTTGACAAGGGTGCGGCCATTGCCTGCGAGGCGCGCCTTGCCGTGAACGGCGACAAGCTAACTGAACTCGAAATTATGACGCGGACCAAGCACGTATGAGCGAAGACGATACCAAGAAGAAAGCCAGCGGTTATCACGGTGGCGGTGTCGACGCGGTCATATCGGTCGACGAAGTTACGCGCCAGGCCGCGGCCATCGCTGAAGATATTACTATCGAGCAGCTCGACGAACTCGCTGGAAACGAGTCGTTCGTGTCGATCAGGAACCTGGTTGCAGGTTACGGCCAGATGGAAATTTTACATAATCTGGAGCTGCGCGTAGGCAAGGGACAGTCGCTGTGCCTGATCGGTCCCAACGGCGCCGGTAAATCTACCATTCTGCATGCGATATTCGGCTTCAACCGGATTTTCTCCGGAACCATTGAGATCGGCAGCGGCAGCGACAAGGTGGACGTTACTCGCATGACACCGAATCAAAAACTCGCCAAAGCCGGCATTGCTTATATCCTGCAGGACAAGTCGATATTCCCGGCCATGACGGTGGAAGAGAACCTGTGGATGGGGGGATTCCTCAAGGACAAGCCGCAGGAAGCAAAAGTTGCCGCTGAACAGGTTTTCGACAAGTATTCCAGGCTGGCCGCCCGGCGCAAGCACAAGGCCGGGGTACTGTCGGGTGGTGAACGCCGCCTGCTGGAAATTTCGCGTGCGCTGGTCATGAATCCCGAAATTCTGCTGGTGGACGAGCCGTCGATAGGTCTCGAACCCAGGTTCATCGACATGGTGTTCGATATTCTCGACGACCTGCAGAACGTCGAGGGCAAGACCATCATCATGGTCGAGCAAAACGCCAAGAAAGGTCTCGAGTTTGCCGATATCGGTTACGTGCTGGTCTCGGGCGAACTCGCGATCGCCGGCAAGGGCGACGATTTGCTGAAGAATCCCAAGGTCGGCGAACTCTTCCTCGGCGGTTAACAATCCGGATTTAGTTGTTCAAAGTCATTCCCGCGCAAGCGGGAATCTCATACTATCTGTAATCTTTTAAAATACATGATGCGCGAATTCGCGGAGCTACGACGAATCGGCATGACGAATAAGGCAATGCAATGGCAAGTTCTAACTATCGGATCGCTGTAATCCCGGGCGACGGAATTGGTATGGAAGTCGTGCCCGAGGGGCTCAAGGTGCTGCAGGCGCTGGCGCCGCGTTTCGATCTTGGCTTCGTATTCGAACACTTCGACTGGAGCTGCGAGCGTTACCTCGAAAACGGCGCGATGATGCCGGAAGATGGTATCGAGCAGTTGTCGAAATTCGATGCCATCTTCCTCGGCGCGGTCGGTTTCCCCACGGTGCTGGATCATGTGTCCCTGTGGGGCTTGCTGATCCCGATCCGGCGCGAATTCCAGCAGTACATCAATCTCAGGCCGGTTCGCCTGTTCGAGGGCATGCAATGCCCTCTGGTGGGTAAGCAGGCCGGCGATATCGATTTCTACGTGGTGCGCGAAAACTGCGAAGGCGAGTATTCCAACGTCGGCGGCCGCATGTTTGCCGGCACCGACGATGAAATGGCGATGCAGCAGTCGATTTTTACCCGCAAGGGCACCGACCGGGTGTTGCGCTATGCCTTTGAACTCGCCCGCTCGCGACCGCGCAAGCGCCTGACCTCGGCGACCAAATCGAACGGTATCATCCACACCATGCCTTACTGGGACGAGCGCGCGGCGGCAATGGCCGAGAACTATCCCGATATTGAAATGGACAAGTATCATATCGACATCCTGGTCTCGCACTTCGTCAATAAGCCCGAAATCTTCGACGTCGTCGTCGGCTCCAACCTGTTTGGCGATATTCTCTCCGACCTGGGCCCCGGCGTAACCGGCACCGTCGGCATCGCGCCGTCAGCCAATATCAACCCGGAGCGCGACTTTCCATCGATGTTCGAGCCGGTGCACGGCTCGGCGCCTGATATCGCAGGGCAGGGGATCGCCAACCCGATCGGCCAGATCTGGTCGGCGGCGATGATGCTGCAGCACCTGGGTCACCAGGATGCCCACGACGCCATCGTCGTCGCCATCGAAGACGTTATCCGCGAACGCGATCAGCTAACCGCCGACATGGGCGGCTCGTCGAACTGCAGCGACTGCGGCAGCGCCATCGCCAGCCGCCTCTCAGGCAAATAATTCTGGGTCAGGGTAAGAATAGTGCTGCATGATGTTACGTTGGAGCCGGCTCGAGTAGATTTTACTCTGAACCGAAACTAAGTCGGGTTAGCTGGATTACGAGTTCGACAATCGGTCAGAATATCTTCCATTTGCTGGCTTGCCATCTGTCCTGGCGTTTAACCTGGCGGGCAAAGGTAGAGGAAAACGCCTTCGATCGAGCTTTAACCAGGCGCTTTCTTCCTTCCGGCGAACGCGTATAGATCAGTTCCGATGGGCCGACATAGCGGCTCCAGGCCGTGTAAAACATTTTCGCCAGTTCTTTCTTTGCTCCCAGTTTCATCGGTACCGCGTGGTAATCGTCTCGCCGCAATCCAAACATTTCCCCCGCGCGCACCACCAGGTAGCGAGGACTGTCGATGGGCGCCAGAATTTCGGCCATGGCATCGGCAAATAGCGACGATTCGTAAAAACTGCAGCCGGAAAGCGCGACATAAAAACTACCGTCGTCATCCTGCATGACCCTGACTTTCATCCGACGAAAGGATGTCTCGATTATGCCCGCCTGACACAGGGCGCTGGTTAACGCGACACCGATTTGCTTTATCGAACCCGCCACCGGCAAATGCTTCAACAGGATTCGAATCGCCGCGATGGTTTTGGGTAACTTGTAAAGCAGAGCGCCGACAATCCCGACCGAGATCAGGATCAGTACCTCGGTCATGGATTCCGGCTCCGATCCCAGCGAGTAGCACACCCCGATGATAACTGCGCCGGCGATGTTGAGCAGCAGATACTTCAGCGTGTTCTTTATATGATGTGCGCGTAAACCGGGCACGGGGGCTGTTTTCAGAGAAGGCACCACCTTGGCCGAAGCATCTATGGTCAAGGCTTGCCGCCATCGCTCCGCCAGTCGGTCGATTTTTCGGAATCGCCGCATCATTTGCCAGTTGTTGGCCCTGATCGGTGACCCGGGATGATTCTGCGGCATGATTTTGAAAGCCGTGGCGTGAAGCCGGTCAAAACCGCTTTCGATGGTGAGATCTTTTTCCGACAGGCCGACAAAGGTTTCGAAGCGTTGTCTCAACTCGTGGAAGTCACTCCATCCCGAACCGGTCGAAATTCGATCGATGGCGACCAGGTGCCAGATCGAACTGACCTTGTCCGGGCTGGTCTTGTCGATGCGGATCGCGCGCCCGCGCATCTGGTTGGTTAACATGAACGACCCGACCGAGCTTGCCAGCACCAGTGAATTGATCACCGGGGCATCCCAGCCTTCACCGAGCAGGGAGCGGGTGCCTACCAGCGTATTGATGCTGCCTTTGCACAGCAGTTCGGTGAAGGCGGCGGTCAGCAGGTTTAACGGACCCGAGAGTTTGTAAAACTGGCCTTGCCCACCCATTGGTTCTGTATCGAATTTTTCCGCCGCAACCAACGACAGGAATTCGTCCAGCACATCCCGGTGGATAATGCTGAGTCTGCCGCTCAGCATTCCAATCTGGCTGGCTATTGGCGATGCCGATGTCAGTTCGCGGAAGATCGGCCAGGCGCCGAGATTGACTTTCCCGGTATCGAGGCCGGTAACCAGCGCTTCGTCCCTGATGTAGTCGGTTAGCACGACCTGGCGCAATCGTTCGCCGCGATGCTTGTACTCGAGCTTGTGCAGGTTGACGCAGGCCTCCACCTTGGACGAACTCAGCGACAGGGATCTGCTAAGCCTGCGCGATCTTTCCACCGACAGTTTACGCTTGTGCAAGAGTTCACTCGCGCGCAGCTGCTTTTTCAGTTGATCGACCGATTTTTGATGGCTTTCGCTGTGAGTGAATGTTTTCGAGAACAGTACCGCCGAAATCAGCGTCTGCCACCAGTGCCGCCCGAGTTCGGGAATGTCATCTTGCTGCAGATCCAGGGTGCTCAGCAGGGCGGGCGAGATCTGCATTTGTTTCTCATTGAGGAATACCAGTATCGCGATCGCCACCTGGGGCTCCTGCAGTATCTCCTGCTCGTGCTGGTCATCCGACAACCAGGGGTGCGACTGGATGATTTTTGCGAACTCCGACGATTCGATCAGCGTGGTACACAGGCGCGATACCCTGTCGTCGTATTCCCTGATCTCTTTTCGTTCGGTCTTACTGACATCGACTGCCCAGATATAGTCCTGGTGGGGGCAAAGTGTGCCGGCTTTGACCAGTTCGGGTACCGAGATCTCTTCGTCGATCGGGCCGCACAGCGCCTCGTATCGATTCCATCCGTGATCTTCGGCGTCATAGGGTGGCGTCGCCGTCAGCGACACCAGTGTCAGCTCGGGCATATCCTGGCAAACCCTGTCCAGTGCGCGCCACCACTCCGAGCGCAGATGATGCGCTTCGTCGAGGATGATGACTTCTATTTCTCCGGCTTTCAGTGTTTGAATAAAGGCGTGCAGCTCGGTGGCGGTAACGCCCTCGTCCAGTTCCAGCAGCTCGGCCTCGTCTTCGATCGTCGCCAGCTCTTCGCTAAGTTGCGAATGAATGGCCTGGTAAGTCACCGAGGTCAGGGTCGCGGGCTGGTGCAGATCCCTGCTGATCCAGGGTAGCGTCTCGTCTGCGCTGGTATCGCAGTAATCCGATAACCGTTCGATCCATTGGTCTCGAATCACCCGCGTTGGCGACAGCACCAGGGTGGCCTTGCGCAAGCGCCTGAAAATCTCCAGCCCCAGCGTCGTTTTGCCAGCGCCGGGCGCGGCCACCACGTGCAGGCGATTGTCGTCCAGGTGACTGTCGATCGCGTCCAGAACCCTTTGCTGATAGGGTCGCCAGGGATAGCGGAACTTCAGGGTTTCAAACGGCATTCAAAGTTGTTCCCGTTAACCCGCCAGCAGGATGATGATAATTGCGCCGATGATCAACGCGATGCCGGCGATTTCAGGACGGCTTACCTTTTCGCGAAAGAACAGCAGCGTGGCGATGAAGGTGAAGACCAGTTCGATTTGCCCGAGCGCACGCACGTAGGTTGCGTTTTGCAGCGTGAAGGCGCTGAACCAGCCGATCGACGCCAGCCCGCCGCTGAGGCCGACCAGCGCGGCGGGTCGCCAGTGGCGGATAACCTGCTTTAGCTGATCGGGCTCGCGCAAGCCGATCATGATGGCCATGATCGCGATCTGCAGGATCAGTACGACCAGCAGCGTGAACGAGGACGATACCAGGAAGCTGTCGACACCGAGCGATAACGAGGCCGCACGAAACAGCACCACGCTCATGCCGAGCCAGGCCGCGCAGGCGAGGCCGATCAGTGTCGGAAAACGCCACAGGCCCTTGACCAGGCTGGCGACGCCGAGTTTTGACTGGCCGGCGCTGAGCACGACCAGGCCGAGGCTGCTCATGGCGATGGCGATTACGACTGGCAGGGTCAGTTGATCGCCGAGCAGCAGCAGGCCGAAGACCGCGACCATGATGGTTTCCAGCTTGGAAATGGTGGTGCCGACGGCGAAGTTATGAAACGAAAACAGCCACAGCAGAAATACCGTGAACATGATCTGGCAAATACCGCCGAGCAGCGAATAGGTCAGGAATTCGGTGCTCAACCCGGGTAGCGGCTGCTGCTCGATAACCACAACCGCGAAAAAATAGGCAAGCGCGATCGGCCAGGCATACAAAAACCGGACATAGGCCGCACCCAGGGTCGACAGCTTGCCCTGCAGGTGTTTTTGCAGCGCCGAGCGAATGTTCTGAAAAAACGCCGCGCCTATCGTCAGTGGAATCCACAGTTCCATTAGTTTTTTGTTCTTAGGTGATGGAGTGCAGAATACCTTGGCGGTCATTCCCGCGAAAGGGGTGGTCCGACATTTCGGAATCTTGAAAAGTCGCTTTGATTTTCTGCACCAGGTTGTTTCAAAATCCCCGCTTGCGCGGGGATGACGCCTCGGGCCGGCTGTTGCTATCATGCCCGCATAATAAATCGAGAAGCGCCGTAGTGTCCGAGTATCATCTTGCCCAATTGAATATCGCCAGGCTGAAGTATGGCTTCGACGATCCCGAACTGGCCGATTTCGTCGCGCGGCTCGGCGACGTCAACGCGCTCGCCGATGAATCCCCGGGTTTTATCTGGCGCTTGCAGACCGAGGCAGGCGACGCTACCGCGATCGATTATTTCGGCCCTGACTACCTGGTCAACATGAGCGTCTGGCAGGACGTCGACTCGCTGCGTAACTATGCCTTTCGATCGGCCCATAAAGAAGTGCTGGCGCGCCGCAACGAATGGTTCGAGCGCATGCAGGACGCCTACGCGGTGCTGTGGTGGATTCCCGCCGGAACCATCCCGACCATCGAGCAAGCCGGTGAGCGACTCGACAGCCTGCGCGACAACGGGCCCAATCCGTGTGCGTTCACTTTCAAGCAGATTTACGAGCCCGGCTAAGCTGCCGCTCGATGATGTTTAGCCGTAACCTCTGGATCGCGCTGGTCGCGACCGTCATTTCCTTCAGCACCCTCTATATCCCGCAACCGATGTTGCCGTTGTTGGCCGAGCAATTCGGTGTTTCCGCGGGCGAGGCGGGCCTGCTGATGACGGTGGCGATGCTGCCGCTGGCTTTCGCACCGATCGTCTATGGCTACATCCTGCAGGCGGTGCCGGCCAGGCTGATGCTAATGGTTGCGCTTAGCCTGCTGGCGCTGAACCAGTGCTGTTTTTACTTCGCCAGCGAGTTCTGGCACCTGGTCGGCCTGCGTTTGCTGCAGGGACTGTTGCTGCCGGCGATATTTACCGCGTTGATGACCTACTGCGCCAGCATGGTGCCGTCCAGCATGGTGCGAAGGGCGATGGGTTTTTATATCGGCGCCACCATTCTGGGCGGTTTCAGCGGTCGTCTCGCCGGCGGGATTTTTGCCAGTGCCTTCGACTGGCGCAGCGCCTTTGTGGCCATGGGGCTATTGCAGTTGCTGCCGCTGTTGCTGCTGCTGCGGGTCGATTCCGATGCCAGTATCAACTTCGCGCGCCTGGATTCCAGCAGTATTTCGCGGGTGTTGCGCAATCGTAACTACCGCTTCATGTTTCTCAGCCTGGCAACGGTGTTTTTCGTGTTTTCAGGCATACTTAACAACGTGCCGTTTCACCTGCAGGACATTCATCCTGCGGCGACGCCATTGATCATTTCGATGCTTTACCTGGGATACCTGATCGGCGCGCCGGTATCCTTCGTCAGCGAATCGATCGTCAGAAAACTGGGCGATGAGCGCAAGGCACTGTTTCTCGGCCTGGTAATCCATGCCTTTGGTCTCGTCATGCTGCTGTTGGTTGCATTCAAGGGACTGGTGGCGATGATGTTTTTCCTGGCGGCGGGCTTTTTTCTCATTCATGCCCTGCTGTCGGGACTCGCCAACCACCTCGCGTCGGAACACAAGGGCGTGGTCAACGGGCTGTACGTATCGATCTATTATTTCAGCGGCGCCCTGGGTTCCTGGCTGCCGGGCTATCTTTACGAAGCAATAGGCTGGCAAGGCATGATCCTCGTGCTGCTGGCGATTCTGATGGTTTGCGGTTGGAGCATCCTGCGCGTAAATCCCGGTTTGTCCAATCGCTGATCGGCGTTTACCATCAGGCTACGCCGGCAGAAACTCAGAACAACGCGGGCGATCCCGCCGCTACCGTTGGCACCTGGTTATGAGAGAAAAGAAGGATACCCGAATATTTTTTGCGCTGTGGCCGGATGATGCGCTGCGCCAGGTGCTGAAGCGCGCGGCCGATACGATACCGGTGCAGGCGCCGGCACGCCGTGTCGCCGACTATAACCTGCACATGACGCTGCATTTCATCGGCAACGTGGAACTGGCGAAACTGGCCTGCCTGCAGCAACAGGCGCGCAAGGTCAGGGCGCCGGCTTTCGACCTCTGTGTCGATACCCAGGGGTGTTTCGGCAAGGCCCGGGTGGCCTGGCTGGGATGCAGCGAGCCGCCGGCCAGGCTGTGCCAGCTGCATCAGGAACTGGGCAGACGCCTGCGCCGATGCGAGTTTCAACCGGAGGCGCGGCGTTACAATCCGCATGTCACGATGGCGCGCAAAATCCGCTTCATTCCCGCCGACCCCGATTTCGAGCCCCTGCAATGGCGAGTGGAAAATTTTGTGCTGGTGGAATCCAAATTCGGCGCCGATGGCGTAAAATACAGCGTCATCGAAACCTATCCGCTGACATGAGCCGTAACGAACCCTTCAAACTGCCGCCCGAGGTAATCAGTCAGCTGACGCGCCGCTCGGACGCAAAAGGCCTGCTGCAGCTGGGTGCGCACCTGTCGATGCTGCTGCTGGCGGGCGCCGGAATAATGCTCAGCCGCGACAGCCTGTTGCTGCTGGCGACGCTACCGATTTACGGCGCGCTGCTGATCTTCCTGTTTGCGCCGCTGCACGAATGCATTCATTTCACCGCCTTCAAAACCCGCTGGGTCAACAACCTGGTGGCGGCGCCGATCGGTTTTCTGCTGCTGATCCCTTACCAGAATTTTCGCGTATTCCATTACGCGCATCACCGCCATACGCAGAATCCCGAGGCCGACCCGGAACTGATCGATATGAAACCCCTGATCCGTAAACGCTACTGGCTGTATCTGACGGGATTGCCGACCTGGTGGCTGGGGTTTAAATCAATCTGGCAACACGCCATGGGTATCGTCGACGAGCCGTACATCGAGGAACGCCACCATGCAACGATTATTACCGAGGCGCGGGTCCACCTCGCCGGTTACGCCCTGATGTTGCTGATCAGCCTGCTCGCCTCCAGCGACTTGCTGTGGTGGTTGTGGGTGTTACCGGCGTTAATCGGCCAGCCGCTGTTACGGCTCTATCTGCTCGCCGAGCACAGCGGTTGTGATCTCGGCGACAACATGCTGGAAAATTCTCGTACCACCTACACCACGCCATGGGTTTGTTTCCTCGCCTGGAACATGCCGTTTCACGCCGAGCACCATTACCTGGCGTCGGTGCCGTTCCACGCCTTACCGGCGCTGCACGCCTACACCGGCCAGCGGGTCAAGTACAGGGGCGACGGCTACTACCGGGTCAATCGCGAGATCGCGGCTCAGAGATAGCCGCGTATAAACCCGGCTATTTCGCCGATAGAGGTTTCGGCTTCCGGGATCGGGTAAAACTCGAATACATGCCACATGCCTTCCCAGACCCTGAGATCGCAATAGACGTCGGCGCTGCGCAGACGTTGCGCCAGGCGCAGCGCCTGGCTCAACAGCAGGTCGCAACTGCCGCTGGTAATCATCGTCGGCGGCAGCCCGCGCATGTCGCCGAGCAGCGGCGATATAGCTGGATCGTCGAGCGGGTGGTCGTTGGCGTGCAGCGTGGCGGCGATGTCGACCCAGGGTTGGCTCAGGCTCGGATCGCGGTTGTCGTTGAAGCCATGGCTGTCGCCGCGGTTGGCGAGATCGCACCAGGGCGATAGCAGCGCCGCGCAGGCCGGCAGCGGCATGTCCTGGTTACGCAGGTGATGCAGCAGTCCCAGCGCCTGGTTGCCGCCGGCGGATTCCCCGGCGACGGCGAGTCGGGCGGCGCCATAGCTATCCACCAGCGCCGGGTACACCGCCTGCATATCCTGCTGCGGCAGCGGGTAGGGGTGCTCGGGCGAAAGACGATAATCGACAATGACGATGCGTGCACCACTGGCCTGCGCCAGCGGGGCCGCGATCACCAGGTCTTCATGCGGGCTGCCGCAAACGAAGCCGCCGCCGTAAGCGTACTGGATACAGCCGCCGGTTTCGCCAGACCAGCCGCGCGGGGTGACCTGCTTGCAGCCGATGCCGGCGATTTCGATATCCTCGATCTCGCCGTCGAAGCGTCGCAGGGCTTGCTGCACAGCGGGTTCGAATCCCGCGCGCACCGCCTCGCGATAAGCCGGAATATCGTTGATGTCCGGAACCACGGGGCCGACCTCGATCATCTGCGCAAGCAGCGCGCGCGCTTCGCTGCTGACGTCGGCGGCTGGATTCGTCATTTACAGCACGCTTTCCAGGTCCCGGATCAGGTCGGCGCTGTCCTCGAGCCCGATCGACAGGCGGAAAACTCCCTCACCCGCGGCGTCGCGATACTTGTCGAGTTCTTCGCCTTGCAGCCGGTACGAAGAGCCGATCAGGTCGTCGGTCTGCATCAGGTAAACCAGGCTACGGTGGTGCCCCAGCGAGACCGCGTAGTGAATGACCTCGAGCCGTTGCATCATGCGCTCGGCGACCCGTTTCGGATCGGCGCAGCGAAAACAGATCATGCCGGAAAAGTTATCCATCTGGCTGCCGGCGAGCGCGTGCTGCGGATGCGACCCGAGCCCGGGGTATAGCACCTTTTCAACCTTGTCGTGGTCTTCCAGGTAGCGCGCCACGGCGAGCGCGTTTTCCTGGTGGCAGCGCATGCGCAGCGGCAGTGTCGCCATGCCGCGCATGATCAGCCAGGCGTTGAACGGGCTGATTACGCCGCCGTAGTGCACCAGCGCTTCGCCCCTCAGCGGGCCGATCAGCGCCCGCTTGCCGCAGACTGAACCGCCCATGGCGTCGCCGTGCCCGCCGATGTACTTGGTCAGCGAATGTATCACCAGGTCGGCGCCCAGTGTCAACGGCCGCGTCGCGATCGGCGAGGCGAAGGTCGAATCGACCGCCAGCAGCGCGTTTCGGGCATGCGCCAGCTCGGCGGCGCCGGCGATGTCCGAAATGCGCAGCAGCGGATTGGACGGCGTCTCCAGCCAGACCATGCGCGTGTTGTCGCGCATCGCGCTTTCGATATTGGCGAGATCCGAGGTATCGACCGGCGTCACTTCGATACCGAGCCGGGTCAGCGTCTCGCGCGCGAACTCGGCGGTGCCGGGATAGTTGGTGTTGCTGATCACCAGGTGATCGCCCTGACTCAGGTGCGCCAGTAACACAGCGGCGCTGGCGGCCATGCCGGAGGCGAATGCGATCCCGGCCTCGGCCTGCTCGAGGATCGCGAGCTTGGACTCCAGCTGCTGCGTGGTCGGATTGTCCCAGCGGGTGTAGACGAACGGGGTTTCGCTCGACAGGTTGTTGGCCGAAAAGCTGACTTCCTCGTCGACCACGAAAGTGCTCGACATCACCAGGCTGGGCGCTGAAGCGCCGGTCGCCGGGTCAGGGGCCTCGCCGCCGTGGATCGACAGGGTTTGCGGACCTTTATCGGAAGTTGATTTCAATGTCATGGCTGCGATCCTGTGCGTAAAGCGACATTAGTAAAGCTGAAGCGAATCAAAGTCAATCGGGGCCTGTATTCAAAAATCCGAATCAAAGCGTTTAAAAGTTGAAGTTTATTCAAAACAGGGTTTTCGCTATATTGCTTTTTTTGGGGGCGCTGAAACGATGATTCTGAGTGACGAGCAAAAAGCCTTTTTCGATGAGCAGGGTTACCTGTTCGTAGAGAACGCGGTAAGCGCCGAACAGCTTGAAGATTTGCGTCGGCAGTTTGCCGACTGGGTCGAGGCAAGCAGGGCTCATGACGAGGCCTACGGCGAAACCGTCGACGGGCGTGCGCGCTTCGATCTCGAACCCGGTCACAGCGCCGATAAACCGGCCCTGCGCCGCATCAACGCGCCGACCGACATTTCAGAAAGTTATTACCAGGTCATGCGCGACAGCAAGATGACCGATTGCGTGGCCGAATTGATCGGGCCCAATATCAAGTACCACCACAGCAAGGTGAATTCCAAGCTGCCGGGCGCCGCCACTGTGGTCAAATGGCACCAGGATTTTCCCTTCACTCCGCACAGTAACGACGATTTGATTACCGCGCTGCTGATGGTCGACGAAGTCACCGAGGAAAACGGCCCGCTGCAGGTGGTGCCGGGATCGCACAAGGGCGAGATTTACGATCTGTGGCACGACGGCGTGTTCACCGGCGCGGTCGACGACGCGGTTACCGCCGACTGTCTCGAAAACGCGGTCACCTGCACCGGCAAGGCGGGATCGCTGTGCCTGATGCATACGCGCCTGCTGCACGGTTCGGCGCCCAACCTGTCATGGCTACCGCGCACGCTGTTCATCACCGTGTACTCGGCCGAGGACGCGGTGCCCTGCTCACCCAACCCGGTACCCAACCGTCACCAGGGCGAAGTGGTGCGCGGCGAGGCCAGCGGGCATATTCGCAGCACCCCTTTCGACATCCCGATGCCGCAATTGCCGAAGGCCGCCTCGTTCTTCGACCAGCAGGCGCAAGCCTAGCAAGCAATAAACGTCATTCGCGTGTTTACCACCAAAAGATTCTGAAATAACGGCTGTTAGGGCACCGAAGCTGACGCCGAATAATTCACCCTGGGCGGCAGAAAATGAGAAAAACTGACGCTCAAATTTGATGAACCAGCGGGGATTTACGATCCTCTGAAGTCATTGCGAGACCCGCAGGGCCAAAAGGAGCGCGACGACGAAGCAAACTTCCAGTATCTTCGAGGCTTTGAAAGATTACTTCGCTGCGCTTGCAATGACGCATTATGGCCGGAGATCGACGCCAGTTATTGGATGGTCAGCGTCTGCTATCGAATAATCACAAGCCCAAATCGAGCTTACTGCGTAACGCTTAATTCGCTGAACATAGGTTATCAAGCGCGAAACGACATAATTCTCGCGCTCGCCTGGGTGCGGGTTTCACATGTATCGATCAGGTTGCCCCAAGGCCGGTATGCTGTATAATTGTTCGCAATTAATAACCAAGAATAATCAAAAAAAACCAGAATTTACCAGGTCAACAGAATTGCGCTTCCGTCGGTAATTGTTGGATTTATATAGCACCTGGGGTTATTCCTTAAGGGGGGAGCTATATGGTCGTACTGTGCCAGCGTTCGGGATACTTTTCTCATTTTATCCTGTTAATTTTTCTGTCGGTATTTCTTTTCCCTGGAATTACCTTCGCAATCGAGGTCGAAGAACCCGCTTCGTCGAACCAGGCCCCGATACCTAATGCTTTCGGCACCTCAGGGAGTCTCCAGATCGCACCGGGATCGGGCAGCTTATCCGATTCGATCCCGCTATCCGTGCCGCATGCCCGACGGGGCTTTGAACCGAGGCTTTCGCTGAATTACGGCTCCTCTGCCGGAGTCGGAGACCTTGGCCGTGGATGGAGTCTCGGTGGCCTGGGACACATCGAATACTACACCGAGGATGGCGTTTTACTCGACGAGTTTTACGAGCTTGGCGGTGTTCTGGGTTTTCGCTACCGCAATTATGGCTACCAGTTGAATGGCCAGTCCGGCGAAATCGTCAGTACCCGGGACGAGGGTCTGGTAGAGACCCAGTTTCGTGCCGTGTTTGAAAACAACTATGTCGAATTCAGGCGTTTCTGGCCGGATCGGTTATTGTCGGAAGAGCGTTTCGAAGCCCGTACCGGCGACGGTGTCCTCAGCTCCTTCGGCAATTCGAATGCGAGCCGCACACCCGGAAAATGGTTTCTCGACGAACAACGCGATGCGAGTGGCAATACGATCCATTACCGCTACGTAACGCTCGATCGTAATGGTAATCCCTGCACGACCATACCGGACGACTGCGCGATGTACCCGTCCGAGATCCTCTATACCACGCATCCCCTGTTGACTACCGCGTCTAACCGGATTGTGTTCGAGTACGAGAACCGGCCGGATGTTCGGGTTTCCTGGAAGCAGGGATATCGCGAGGTACGCGGACAGCGGCTCGCCCGCATCAGCATGTTTACCAGCAGCTGCGGCGATGTCACTTTCTGCCCGGTACTGGTGCGGCGCTACGAGTTATCCTATATCCAGAGTGCCTTGAACGGGGAGTCGTTGCTCGAAACCATAGCGTTGGTCGGTGCCGACGATGCATCGCGGGTTACCCTGCGCTCACTGGAGTACGGAACCCGGGAGCTTGGCTGGTCACGAGACCGTTGGATAACCGTTGTTAATACTTCGCTTCCCGAAGCCCTGAATTTTGTCGATATCCAGGGTCGTGCCCGCGGGACCACCCTGGTCGATGTCAACGGCGATGGCTACAACGATGCGCTGGCCCGCCTCGACGATGCGAGCCGCCCGTCGGTATTCCTGGGCGGCCCCGGTGGCTTTATCCTGGATGCCGGCTGGTCACTGTCGTTTGCAGCGATCAATGTCGACCTGGCGGTCAAATCAGGCGATCGTTACGGAGCTCCGACCGGGGTCTACCTGGAAGATGTCAACGGCGATAAGCGCGTTGATGTGGTCGTGCTCGACGGCAGCACCGAGGAAGTCTGGCTCAATACCGGTACCGCGGTCGCCTCGACACCGACCCAGTGCAGTCCCTGTGGCTGGGTTCTGGATGAAACTCTAAGCTTTTCATTACAGATACTGCAAGTTGCCCGCATCCCGAATAATGGGGGTCCTGCCGTGCTGATCGCGGGTCTCGACGTGACTGATCCAACCGTCGATAACGGAATTCGTTTTGTCGACTTCAATGCTGACGGGCTTCCCGACATCATCCAGTCGTATCAAGGGGGTAACCCGGGTGATCGATACACTGTTACGGAGGCGTTCGTCAACACCGGTACCAGTGATGGTTGGTTGGACGCGAAAGTGTTTCTGGGTAGTCAACTTGATGGGATCCCAACCGTTTTTCCAGCCGGATCTTTGGGCCGGGGGTTCCAGTTCGTCGAACTTAATGGTGATGGTCTTATTGATTACATCCGCATCGAAGACCGGCAGTTTATTCCGCCAGAGGCCTACCTCGGTACCCCAACCGGTTGGCAATACGACGCTGAGTTTTCAAATTCCCTGGTCGACAATCCCGAAATCGAATCCGTGCGGGACAGCAAGGGCACCGGGCTCGTACCCCTGGACTATAACGGGGATGGCCTGTTTGATTTCTTCAAGGCGATTACTACGCAAGATGCGGCAGGATTTTACTCGAATTCGGTAACTGCGTTCAAAAATACCGGAACCGGCTGGGTACGGGATACGGCCATGGAGCAGACCATACCGGGCATCAGGCTTGGTCCGATTGTCGCGGTTAATGTCGACTTGAGTGCAACCGGCGGGTCGGAGAGTGAACCCAGAGGTCTGCAGATCGTCGATATTACAGGTGATCGGGTACCGGACCTGTACTTCTCGAGAGCGGGTGTTAACAATACGCTGGCCATCAATTTGGCCGTGGGTGGTGATCCGGCACCGGAGAATGATCTGTTAGTGCGTTCCACCAATACCCTGGGGCAAGTCACGGATATCGACTGGGAATTTTCCTCTCGCTTCGACAACCGATTGCGAGCGTGGGATACTCCTGGTTACCCGCTGGTAACACCGGTTCGCCAGGACATGTCGGTGGTGCTTCCCGTGCCTGTGCGAATATCGCGGCACGACGGACGCGGAAATGTTTTTAGCGCCAGTGTTGATTACCTCGGGGGAGCCTTTTCGGAGAATGGTTTCGCTGGCTTTGTCCGATCAACTCAAAACCTGCCATCAGGGGCACGCAAGGAAGTATTTCACTGGCGGGAAAAGGGTTTCAACGGGCGCATCATAGAGGAAGAAATCTATGATGCCGCAGGTCAGCTTCGGTCTCGAATCAACAACGACTGGACGCCCACCTTCAGGCCAACTGAAGCTTTGCCGGGTACCCCCCAGGTGTTTCAGACCCAGCTCCAAAGAGTCTTCAATGAAACCTTCGATGCGACCGGCACGCGGGTTCAGTTCACGGCGTCGGCAAATCGCTATGATGATCGACTGAATATAATCCAGGTCGATCGCACCCCCAATGTGTTTAATGCGCCGGCCGGCGATACGCGAACCACGCTCACATGGTTGCGCAACGATGCGGCCGGCATCTGGTCGGTAAACGATTCGATTCGGGTAGAGCGCGCCATCGATGATGGACTGATATCGGAGACGATATTTACCTATGACGACCTGCCCCGTGGGCAGGTGACGCGCGGATTACCAACCGTTCGCAGTGACTGGATCGAAGGCAGCACCTATGTTACCCAGCAGCTGCAGTACGACAGTTTTGGCAATTTGACCGGTCTGGTCGATCGAAATAACAATGCATACACCTTTGAGTATGGAGATCCTGCCCGGTTATACCGGACCCGGGCCACTGATCCGGCTGGGCGTACGGTTAACAGCGAGTATGATCCTCGTTTCGGTGCACTGAGGCTTGACATCAGCGCGGGTGGTATCGAGCGGCGTAGTGAGTACGACAGCTTTGGTCGTCTTGCGGCGGTTTCCTTTGCGGGTGACGATCCCGCGGAGCCGAGCATACGTTATTCCTATTCGGATGTCGGTGGATCGTCCCAGTTTTATCAACTCTCCCGGCTGGTCGAGCGTGGTCGGTCTGAACGCCATCACAGCACCAGCTTCTTCGACGCTCGAGGGCTCATTTATCAACAGGACAGTGATGCGAGCGGTGGTCGGGTGGTACGGCAAAGTCGGGAATTCGATCACGCTGGGGCCATTGTGTCCGAATCCCGCCCTTTTTTCAGCTCCGATACGCCCGTATTACGACTGACCCAAAGGGATGAGTTTGGCAAGCCACTGCGAATCGAAGACGGCGACGGGCAGGCGACTGTGCTCGATTATGTCGCGGACCAGGTAATCGTAACCGACCGCCGCGGTGAAAAACGCAGCTTCACCATCGATGGCAACGGTAACATCGTCGAGGCAAGTTTCAACAATAGTGTCACCGGTGCCGATGAAGTAACGCAATATCGATTCGACGAGTCTGGTCAACTGGTCGGCGTGGTAGATGCCCTGGGATCGATTACCACCATCGGTTACGATGGAATGGGACGGCGTACCCGCCTCGACGATCCTAGCCTCGGTGAATTCCTCTATCAATACGATGACCAGGGGAATGTGATCGCCCTTACCGCTCCCGATGGTGGGCAGACGTTCTACACCTACAACGATGTCAATGAACTGATCGAGAAAGCCCTGCCGGATGGCTCGACGCATACCTTTGAATACGGAACGCCTTCCGGTTCGGCCAATGCCGTCGGCAAACTGGTCCGCGTCGAAGACAAAGCTGGCACTTTGGCGCTGCGCTACGATGATCGCGGCAATGTTATCGAACGCCGGCGAACCATTTTCTCGACCGGGGGGACGGATCCGACTTATGTCACCGGTTATGCCTTCGATCGACTGGATCGGCTTCGTCGCCTGACCTACCCGGATGGTTACCTGGTAGATTACCAGTATGCTACGGGAGGCTTACCGCTGGTTGGCGTAACCGACAGTGACGGACGCACGCTTGCTTCGGATATACTGCGTAACGCCGATGGCCAGATCGAGTCCATGGAATATGGTAATGGTACCAGCTCACAATCGACCTACGACATCCTTGGCCGGCCCAGCTATATCGGCGCAATGGCCAGTGACGGCTCGATGTTGCAGGGCCTGGATTACCAGTACGACAACGGTCATAACATCACTGCTATCGACGACCTGGTCAGAGGCCAGCTGCAAAGCTTCGACTACGATGGGCTAAGTCGACTAATCAGTGCGGACGGCAGTTACGGCACGGAGGTTTATCGTTACGATGCGACCGGCGGGCTATTGCAAAAGGGTAATCTCGCCTTTGCCACGGATCCCCTGCGTCCGCAGCGGGCCATCTGCGCGATGGATGCCGCGGTCGATCCCACGGCGGCTAGCTGCGCAACTAACGTGACCAATGGTACGGCCAGCGCATTTGCCATTGTTTACGATGGACGTGGCAACGTAGTCGAGAAAGCAGGCCAGCGTTACCAGTACGATGCCGAGAACCGGTTATTGCAGGTTGAACTCGAAGACGGCAGTCTGTTGCAGCGGAATACTTATGACGCCTTCGGACAGCGCCTGGTGGAATTCAACGATGGAATTGAAACGATCACCATCGACAGTGTCTACCAGGAGTACGAAGACCAGAGTGTTCGCCACGTGATGGTTGATGACCGAGTAGTCAGCACCATCGTCAAACCGAGGTCCGAGGTGCAACTGATCGCCGCGGTCTCGCCCACCGAAACACTGTTTCCGAGTGGTCTCGCATTATCGAGTGTCGCGGCGGTGCTGCTGATGTCCGGCGGCTGGAAACGCCGCTGGCGCCGCCGCCTTATTCGAATCATGGGCGAAATCCGGCGTCATGTCAGCCAGCGACCCGGAAAACGGGGAACGGCGTTGATCATGGTGCCGTTTTACCTGTTGGCCCTGTTGTCGTCCAGTTGCGGTGGCGGTAGCAGTTCGGATTCCGGCCAAACGGATTCGACCTCCGTCGCGCAAGTGTTGTTTTACCATAGCGATCATCTCGGCAGCGTTCGGGTGATCAGCGATGTCAACGGTTTCGAGCGGGAACGCCGCGATTACCGCCCCTTCGGTGAACAACAGGACTGGACTCAGCCCGGCCCCGTGGCGACCGAGGTATCGAGTAGCTTCACGGGTCATCGTTTCGACCAGGCCACGAATCTCTATTACATGAATGCTCGCCATTATGATGCGCAATTGGGGCGTTTTCTCAGTGCCGATGTGATTGTGGCGGAACCCGGGGATCCACGGACACTGCATCGTTATGCATACGCCGGCGGGAATCCGATCCGGATCATTGATCCGTCTGGACGAATTTCATTTTCATTTTTATTTGATCCTATCGACGATGCACTTGATATCGTCTGGGACGGCATCGAAAGCGGCGCCAACGCCGTGGCGGACGCTGCCAACAGCGTGGCGGACTTTTTCGAAGACAATGCCGAGGCGATCGCATTTGCTGCCATCATTGCCGCGGCCGTTGTATTGGCTGTTGCGTCGTTTGGCGTGGCGAGCCCGATTCTTGCGGGCATCATGCTAGGGGCCGCGCTTGGAGCGCTGGAAACTACGATTGTGCACATGGCGAACGGTGGCAGTATCGAGGATCTGATGGGGCCGCTGCTCGTTTCGGTCGTGATCGGTGGTGCAATAGGTGCGGTTGCACCGGGGGCGAAGGCCATGGGATTGATTGGCAAGAAGGCAGCCGCCAAGGTCGCAGCTACGGAAGTGACCAAGAAAACGGCCGGCCAAATCCTGAAAAGCAACGCTCTTAGTGTCGTTAATTTCGCTTATATTGGGGTGACGGCGGCAACGGGTCGTGCCGAGAAACTAGACCTGGGTGGGAGGGGCTTGAACGCCGGTAGCCAGGGTGTCGGCTACCTGGAAGATAATGTCGCAGATCCGCTTGCTCAAAGATACGTGAGCCCTTTTATCGTGGGTCGATTCAATGGACTGGCGACTTATCCGGTGACGCCATAGCGGAGGTTTGGCCGGAGTGCTCAAAGGGCGGATTTATACTCGACAAAGGGTGCGTTCGAACATTGACGCCCGGCTGTTTAATAATGGATCCCGCACAGGAATGTGCCGTAATGGAGCGCCATAATTAACGCCGATAAACGGTTGCTCTTTTGAGTGGCATATCGTGCTTTTCGGTTGACAAGCGTCCACCGAATGTCCCTTCCCGGTTAACCCGAAAACTATAGACCTGGTGCAGTTGCGTTCGATCGTTTTCGGTGGCTCGGTCTTGAGATAAAGGGTACCGTCCCCTATATCTCTATATCTGCCCTCAGTGACAAGACGCTAAATAAGCAGACCGAAATCGTGTAAAGTCGCTTATTACGTCCTAACCTTTGCAGGCTTGTTCTCGCATTGAGGGCTCAAATGTCACTTTTAGCGGAATCGACTTACTATGGCAGACAATGCTCCCCTGTCAGACACACCACAGAAGCCATATCTGGTATCGGTCGGCAATTTTCTGGCCCTCGGTTACTGGATTATCGAGGCGTATTTCGATTCGATATTGATAGAAGATACGACTTTCGTGATTCGTTTGTTTCCCTCGGATCCAAATGAACTCTGGATGCGCAGCCTTGTTTCTCTAATGTTCGTTGGTTTTGGACTGTATGCACATAGAACTCACGTTCGCATTAGATCCGTCGAAAAGCTTAATGTAGATGCAGCGTGGCTTCTCAAAAATGCGCTCTCCAATACTATAAGAGGCCATTTTCCAATCTGCGCTCATTGTAAGAATATACGCGATGAACACAGCCAATGGGTTGCTCCCGACAGCTTCATTTCCGCCCGCACCGAAGCCAGGTTTACGCGCGTTGTATGCGATAAGTGCAAGCTCGAAAACCGATAATGTAGCGAGGAATAGGGGATGCAGGGATTAAAAGAAAATCCTTCCACCCCCTTTTACTTTGATCACACCGGAGCTGACTCCAGCAGGGATGAAAAACCGTGAATCAACGGCTAAGATCGAGTCATATTTTCGTGCGGAGTCGATTGGTGAAGGTTTATCGCCGGATTTGCGCAACACTCTGTCTTGGCTTGGTTACATTATCCTTATCCTGGATATCAGGTGCAGCCGATCCTTTACCCGGACGGTCGTTGCAAATCGACGGCAAGATCAGCGATGATGGAACTCGCGTCGAGCTTCAATGGGCCAAATCGAACGGAACGAAAATCGGTCGAATCAAAATTCAGCGACGCGTTCTCGGCGAAACCCGCAAAGCGTCATGGATGAGCATCGCATCTGCCAGAAGTTTCACCAGGCTGTATACGGACGACACGGTTCGGCCAGGTGTCGCATACGAGTATCGAGTTTCCCGCCCCAGCCATGAACAAATCGAGACGGGATACTGGGTCACGGGACGCAACCTGGTGGCCGAGGAAAATCGTGGGAAAGCGATCGTGGTCGTAGATGAAACCCTGGCCGGAGATCTCGGTCCCCGCCTGGATCGCTTCATGCAGGATCTGGTCGGCGATGGCTGGACGGTTGTACGCCGCGATACGCCGCGTGGAAATGACAACGACCCGGCGGCTAATCTCAAGGCGGCCCGAAAACTAAAGGACTGGATCAAACGGCAATACTATTCCAATGCTGCGGTATCAAATGCCTTGATCCTGGTTGGTCATGTCCCGGTGGTCAAGAGCGGGCGGATGAATCCCGACGGACACAAGCGTCGCCCGCTCGAGACCGATTTGTTCTACGCCGACATGAACGGTATCTGGAGTGACGACAGCCAGGGCGTTTTGCTACACAACGCGATTCCTAGCGATCATATCGAAATGCAGGTCGGGCGAATCGACTTCGCCAACCTGGATGGTGCGCTCGGCGATGAAACCGCTTTGATAAAGAGCTATTTCGACAAGAACCACCACTGGCGGCACGGTCGGCTCGGAGACTTACGCCAGGCTTACGGGGACAACGATCATTTGTTCGTCGAGACCACCGCCCTGCGCAACATTGTTGGCCCCGATGCGCTCGCGACCGGGGGGCATCATGACGTCGGCACGCGCCAACCGTGGCTGTTTGGCGTGGACTTCGGGAAATCGAATTACGAGCACTACATAAACGAAAAGTCTCCCATCACGGCCGTCTTCTCTATCAACTTCGGTAGCGGCAAGCTCGATTTTTCGCAATGGAACAATTCCATGACCGTCATGCTCGCGCAAGCCGGCTACACCCTGACGACAGGATGGGGTGGGCGGCCTGCCTGGCAGCTGCATCTCATGGCGCTGGGTAAATCGATCGGCTACAGCCATTTGCGCACGGTCAATAACGGTACGGCAACCTTTGGCGGCCCGGAAACCCTGGAATACAGTCCGACCGGGATCTATACCTGGCTTAATCCGCCCTGGGTCAATCTGTTGGGCGATCCGACACTACGACCCTTTCCGCTGGCATCGGTCACCGAATTACGGGCTGAAATGCGCGACGGTAGCTTCTATCTGGATTGGAGCGGGGTAAATTCCGATACGAAAGTGGAATACCGAGTGTATCGGGCGCCGGATCGACGCGGACCCTACCAGGCGTTAAATCCCTCTGGATTGCTTGCCGGGAATCAGTTTGTCGATCCGGATCCGCTCCCCGGCGCCTGGTACATGGTTCGCGCCCATGCCCTGAAAGAAGCCTATGCGGGCTCATTCAATACTTTCTCCCAGGGCAAGTTTGCGTCGATGGAAAATCAGGATGGCGGTTAAATTAGCGCCCGAGATAAGCCTGCCGGATTGGCCAGTTTCTCGAGTACCAGGTTCTGGCCAAAGATTGCCTACTGCCGGATTTAATGGGCGGCAGCTTTGCCTACGGAGCTGTAGCTGCGGCAAATGCAGCAAAGCATTTGTTCAAGCGTTTTTCCCGGCCAGTTAGGGTGGCGAGCTGTCGATCACGGTGACCACGGCATTGGTGGCGCGGTACTTGTAACGCATTCGCCCGCCTGCCGAAGTGCCTTGCGCAACGTTTACCGCATTCCACCGATCCATGAAAACCTCGGCCGTGCCCAGCGCCAGGTTTCGCATCTGGTCGACGCCAAAGACGATATCGATGGCGCCGTCGGCATCGGTCCAGAATAACGCATCGTCGCCCCAGGCCCAGGAACCGACAAAGATGCCGACCTGGTCGTTGGGCGCCAGGAAAGTGCCGACCCAGGCGAGCGTCTGGGCGGTATTTTTATCGATCGTATCGAATCCGGAAGGAAATCCGATCGAGGTTCCGGACGGCACGGTATTGCTGTACCGCTTGCCATTGGTATCGGTGTAAACGAAGCTACCGCCAGCGACCGTATTACCGGCGTATTCCCTGTGATGCCCGCCCCAGAACTTCGAGTAAGCCAACTTCGCGCCGTTGTAGCTGACGCTGGCCCCGGAGGAATCCTTTAACTCGAGAATCGAACCGAGGGCATGGCCGAAGCGAAAGCGTGCGATGACATGAGTCTTGTCTTCATTGGCGTTGTAAAACACTTCGTAATCGGTGTATATCCTGTCCTGGTTGACGTCGGCCGAATCTTCGCTGGTTCCGCAACCCGCGATTGCCAGCGTTGTCAGCGCCAGTGCCAATACAATTACCTTTCTCATGATCTTCTCCGGAAACACTTCACTTAACTAACAAAGGACACTGGATTTCGGGATATTTGAAAACTGATGATGCCAGGCAATTTTTTGGCTACAGCGAGGTTTGATGTATGCTCTGGACAACAACAACCGGGGAGTCAGTCATGAAAATCAAAATTCGCACTGTATTGTTTTTAGTCGTCGGCCTCACAGGCCCCATGCAAGGCTGGGCACAGGACGATGCGGTAGAAATCGTCGCCACCCAGGTGCGGGGTGATATCTATATGCTAACCGGTAAGGGCGGCAATATCGGCCTGTTCAACGGCAAGGACGGCAGTTTCATGGTCGATGACCAGTTCGCGCCGCTGACCGACAGGATTATCGCCGCGGTCAAATCGACCGGCGGCGATATGCCGCAGTACCTGATCAATACCCATTTCCACGGCGATCACACCGGCGGTAACGAAAACCTCGGCAACGCCGGCACGCTGATCATGTCGCACCACGGCGTTCGCGAACGACTGCAAAACGGATCATTCATCGGCGCCTTCGGCATGAAATCGCCGCCGGCAAGCGCCGCGGCCCTGCCCACGCTTACCTATTCGGAGAAACTGCATCTGCATATCAATGATGAAACCGTGCGCATCGTGCATGTGCCGAACGCGCATACCGATGGCGACAGTTTCGTTGTTTTTACCAACAGCAACGTGCTGCACGCGGGCGACCTGTTTTTCAACGGATTCTTTCCGTTTATCGACGCTGCCAACGGTGGTTCGCTGCGGGGCGTGATCGCCGGGGTCGACGCGATGTTGCAGATTACCGATGCTGACAGCAGGATTATCCCCGGACACGGGCCGCTAGCCGGTCGTGCGGAACTGCAGGCATATCGCGAGATGTTGGCGAGCGCCTACGCGCGCCTGCTGAAGCTCAAAAACGAGGGCAAATCCGCCGACCAGGCGGTCGCGGAAAAACCGCTGAAGGATCTCGAGGCCAAATGGGGCGGCGGCATATTTACCGCCGACAAGTGGATTGGCGTGGTTTATCCCGCGGTGTTCTAGGCCGGCTCGGCCAGAAACTGGTTCAACATTCGCTCCGGGTCGAAGATATCCGTCGCCGGCGGCGCGAAATTCTTGTGGCGGTAACCGTTGGAGCCGATCGGTTCGTACAGCTCGAGGATTTCCTCGCGCCGCGCGACCAGGTCCTTGACCGCGGCGACCAGCGCTTCGAGATCGGCGCGGGTGGTGTAAAGACCGAGGCTGGCGCGCGCCATGCCGCGCTTGCGTTCGACGTCGGCTTCGGCGTTGGGCGCGTCCGGGTCGATATCCATTTCCCACAATTCCTTTTTCAGCAGCTCGCGCACGTAGGGGTGGGCGCAGAAACAGCCGTTGCGCACCTGGATGTTGTGGTAATCGTTGAGTGCGGCCGCGGTCAGACCATGGTCGAACCCCTTGATGTTGAAGGTCATGGTGCCGGTGCGGGGGATTTCCGCCGGGTCGGGGCCGTATAGCGAGACGCCTTCGATTTTCGATAATTCCCGCCAGGCATAGTCGATCAGGCCGATCTCCTTTTCGCGCACCCTGTCCATGCCGACGCGGGTTAGCAGGTCGAGCACCGCGCCGAGCGTGATCGCGCCGACGATATTGGGCGTGCCGGCTTCCTCGCGGTCGGGCAGCGTTTCGGTTGGCATGTACTCGGCGAGATAAACGTCGTCGACCATGCCGCCGCCGAGCTCGGCCGGTTTGATGGCGTGCAACAAGTCGTTTTTGGCGATGATTGCGCCGGGTGAACCCGGGGCGTAAATCTTGTGCCCGGAAAATACCAGTACGTCGATATCGGCGTCATCCATGCTGACCGGCGCGTGCGCGATCATTTGCGAGGCGTCGACCACCAGCAAGGCGCCCACCGCGTGCACCATGTGCGCGATCTCGGCCAGCGGGGTTATGGCGCCGGAAACGTTGCTCGCGCCGGTGACGGCGATGTAATTGATGCGCTCGCCATACTCGTCGACGATGGCCTGCAACCGGGTCGTGTCCACCCCGCCGTAGCGCTCGAATTCACCCCGGCAGGGAATATGCACGACCTGGGCGTTATGATAGCGATGCGGCAGGTCGTTGGAATGATGTTCCATCTCTGATATCAACACCACGTCGCGCTCGGGGCGCGCGCGTGACAGGCTCGCCGCCAGGCGATTGAAGCCGGCGGTGGCGCCGCTGCCGGCGAAAAAGCAGCAATAGTCCTGCGCGCTGGCGTCGACAAATTCGAGCACTTTTTCATGCGCCCACTCAAACGCCTGTGAAGCCCCGCGCGCCGCGTAATGCAGGTCGGAATGGGTGCTGGCGTAGTGTTCGAGAAACTCGTGGCCCACGTCGTAGGCGGGTCCCATCATCAACGTCGAAGCCGCCGAGTCGAGGTAAATGCGCGGGCCGCGCTTGCCGTCGACGGTCGGATACTCGGTGTCTCGCCCAATAAAACTAGCCTGCAGGCTGGCCAGAAGGTCAGGATTGCTCATCGGATATAATTTGTCAGACAAAAGAGATATTGTCGCATAAATTGGACGCATGGCAACCGATTGACTGGCCCCGATCCGTATAGACCGAATCGACTTCGAAGCTGGTAACATCGCTGTTTTACGCTTTGCAACGAATCTGTGTAACCATGTTGGTCACTTCATTAGTCATCTGTACTATCGTCGCCGCCTGCGTGATGGTCCACTACGAGTTTCTGTATCAAATGACCCGCCTGATCCCGAGACTGAACGTCAGGCATCGGCTGCGTATCGTGCTGGGCGTGATCGGGGCCCTGATTGCGCATTCGGTTGAAATCTGGATCTTCGCGCTGGGCTATTACTGGCTGCACCATGCCGGGCATTGGGGGCAGCTGCGGGGCAACTACGACGGCAGCCTGCTGGCGAGCGGATATTATTCGTTTACAACCTTTACCACGCTCGGTTATGGCGATATCGAACCTTTTGGCGGGCTGCGCTACCTGTCGGGCATCGAATCGCTCGTCGGCCTGTTGCTGATTACCTGGTCGGCATCCTTTCTCTACATCGAAATGACTCGTTACTGGGATCCCGAGTAGGTGTCATTTGCGGCAATAGCGGATCGATGCCGGTAATTCGGCCGCGCTAGCCTTTGTCGTTATTGCCCATGGGTATCTCGGCCCAGGCGATTCGGATACTTTTCCGCCCAGTAGCGCGCCAGGTCATTGCGGCGGCAGACCCAGACCCGATCGTGTTTTTGCAGGTAGTCGAGAAAGTTGTACAGGCTGCCGATGCGTCCGGGACGTCCGATCAGGCGGGCATGCAGGCCGATGGTCATCATTTTCGGCCTCGTTTCGCCCTCGGCATAGAGTATGTCGAAGCTATCCTTGAGGTAGGTGAAAAATTCGTCGGCCAGCTGGTAATCGCTTTCAGCGCGGCCGAATTTCGAATCGTTGGTGTCGAGCGAGTAGGGGATGAGCAGTAGCTCGGGGTAGTCCTGCGACCAGTAGGGCAGGTCGTCGTTATAAACATCCGAGTCATAGAGAAAATTACCGGCCTCGACCACCAGCCGGCGGGTGTTCAGCGACGGCAGACCGGCATAGTAACCCAGCGGCGCTTCGCCGGTCAGTTCGCGCACCTGTTCGATGCAGTTGCGAATGTACTCGCGTTCCTGAGCTGGGTCGAGATCATGGTAGTCGATCCAGCGCCAGCCGTGCGGCTGCACATCGAAGCCGGCGCTGATCATCGCCTGTAGCGCCTGCGGATTTTGCCAGCCGGCGAGGCCGACCAGGTTGACCGTGGCTTTGAGTCCGCGGTCGGTAAAGGCTTTCAGCAGGCGCCAGTAACCGACGCGGGCGCCGTACTCGTAACTCGATTCGATATTCAGATCGCGGCTGCCGATTCTGGTCTCGACCCTGACGTCGGACAGGCGCACTTCGGAGCGATCGTCGCCGTTCAATATGCACAGTTCGCCGCCTTCCTCGTAGTTGATACAGAAATTAACCGCGATACGCGCATCGTCGGGCCACACCACCGCCGGTGGTTGATTCGCGTAACCGATAAAATCACGCGCCGGTTTGAAGCTGTCGTTCATTTTGCTTTACTCATTTTGCCGGGATCGGAACCTTCCGGATCGGAGCTCCCTGCCGTGTCGACACTGCGTTTATATGAAATCGTCAGCCAAAGATCAATCGAAAACAGTCTGAATAAGGCCTAAGGCATGGATGATCCGGCGGAACCTGTTCGATGCTTGAGGCTCTATCCGGCAGACGCTATGCTACGCAATTCCGATGATATCAGGAGAAGTGACGATGGATGATCCGAAACGGCGCAAACTGGTTTTGGGCCTGGCGGCGCTACCGGTTTCCGGTCTTGCCGGCGCCGCGGCGCTAACACCGTCGGCTGCCGAGGGGCCTTTTTATCCGACCGACGGCATGCGTTTCCCCGATATCGACAACGACCTGGTCAAAATAAGCGGCGAGGTTAAGCAGGCTGGCGGTGAAGTCGTTCGTCTGGCGGGGCGGGTGTTAGACAGCGACGGCAAGCCGATAAAGGCGGCGCGGGTCGAAATCTGGCAATGCGACGTCAGGGGGCGTTACCTGCACCGCGGCGATCGCGGCGGCAAGACGCGCGACAGGTCTTTCCAGGGATTCGGCCATGATCTGACCGGCGCCGATGGCGGCTACTCGTTCCGAACCATCAAGCCGGTGCCTTATCCCGGTCGCACGCCGCATATTCACGTCAAGGTGCTGGTTGCCAACCGTGAACGGCTGACCACACAGTTTTACCTGCCCGATCATCCCGACAATTCCCGAGACTGGCTTTATCGGCGTATCCCCGAGGCCCGTCGACAGCAGGTAACGATGAACTTCGTCGACAGCGATCGCGAGCCGACAGCCCTGCTGGACCTTGTCGTCTAGCCAGGCGGCTTCGATTACGGCCAGAACAGGTAGTCGTCGGGATCGCCGGGGTCGCTCGACAACACGACCACGACGGCGACCAGGATTGCCAGTAGCGCGATCAGCGCAACCAGCAGCTGATGCCAGCGGTAGTAAGGGCTATTGGCAAGGTCTTTGGGATTCAGCCTGCGATAAATCAGGATCCAGGCGAGAATACTCGCCAGCAATAAAACAAACAGACCGTTTACCACATGCTGAATCCAGTCCATCGGCGTTTCAACTCCCGTTTAGTGCGTTCAGCACTTCGAATGCGAACGTTTCGTAGCCGCTTGCCGACAGCGCGATCGGACGTACCCGCCGGACTTCATCGATGGCGGCGCGTGGATGGAAACCCTCGCATTGGCACAGGTAATGGCACATCGTCAAACCGGTGCGGTCCTTGCCGGCGGTGCAGTGAACCAACGGCGTTTTGCCCTTCGTCATGACCGCCAGCAGGTAATCCAGTGCGGCTGGCAGCATCGCCAGGCAGTGTTCGAAATCGCCGACGCGCGGCGGTGCGTTATCGGCCAGCGGGAAACAGGCGCTTTCGATACCGGCTTTCGATAAATCGTCGCTGTAAACCGAGGCCGCGTCGTTAACCGACAGCACCGCGCCGATGCCGGCCGCGGCCAGCTCGGCGGGTTTCCAGGGGTCGAGGTTGGGACCGCTACGCCCCGCGATCAGATTCGGCCGCAACCCGAATATATGCTTCATGCCTGCAGCCGTGCCTGGTAGCGCTGTTCTTCTACCCGGGTTCCCCATTGATCGCCGCTGACGGTCTCGACCAGCTGGAAGCCCGCGGATTCGTAGAGATGACGCGCGGCCTCGAGCCCGTTGAAGGTATCGAGGTAAACCAGTGAATATTCTTTTTGCCGGCAAAAGTCCATTGCCAGCTCGATCAAATGCCTGCCGGCGCCCTTGCCGCGCATCGCCTCCGAGGCGATGAACCAGCGCAGATGCGCCCCCTTGCCGGCCGCGTCTTTACCGTCGACGGTAATTGATGCCTCGATTCGGTCATCGATCAACGCGCTCCAGCTGTGGTCGCGGCTGCTGTCGTAGCGGTTGATAAACTCGCTCATTTCGGTCGCCACGCGGGTCTCGAAGAAACGGGTGAATTTCCAGTGCAGTGAATAGTAGATTGCATGCATTTCTGCGACACGACCCACCAGGCCGGGAAGGTAGCCGGTTTCGATGCGAAAGGATTCGTCACTCACCTGATTGGTCCGCTCTATGGTGATTTGAAATTTTACTCATCCGAATCGACGTAGTTGGAAATCTCTATCAGGTTGTGGTCGGGGTCCCTGAAGTAGGCGGAAAGGATATCGCCGCGCGCGCCGCTGCGCCTGACCGGCCCCTCGATAACCTCGACGCCGAGGTCATGCAGTTCGCCGATCGCCGCCGCCACCGGGTCGTCGACGATAAAACACAGGTCAGCGCTGCCCGCCTGTACCTTGCCGGCTTTCGGCTCGAATTCCCTGCCGCTCTGGTGCAGGTTGATTTTCTGTTGCCCGAAACAAAGCGCCACCCGGCCCTCGCCAAAGGCGACCTTTTTCATGCCCATGACGCGCTGGTAGAAATCGAGCGTGCGCTCGATATCGGCCACCGTCAACACCAGGTGATCGATTCGGTCGGTCTTCATGGTCGCCCCGCCTGATCGGTGGTGTAGAAAAACAGGATCATGGCGACAAACAGCAGCGCGAATGCAATCATGCCGTGACGGCGCAGCGAGCGCGATACCCCGCTGCTGGCGTCGATCCACTGGGGCAGATAGAGCATCCATTTTTTGCCGCTTTCACGAAAGGCCAGGTAAGACACCGCGCCGGCGTAAACAAAGCAGATTGCCAAAAAAAGATAAACGTAAAATGTCATCGCGTTGCCGATGCCTGCGTATCGCAGTGCGGTCCGGGTCGTGGTCATGAAGGTAGAGGTTATCGAAAAAATAACCGAACTGCATGTTATTCCGGTTTAGAATAGACCACCCGGCAGGCTGAAAATTCAAAGGCATCAGTGGACGCAGTCAAGACGATCAGGGAGACCTTCGAATCAGGGCGACCGTTTTTACTGGATGGCGGGCTCGGCGGAGAACTCGAGACGCGCGGTTTCGATATATCCTCGGCTTTATGGAGTGCTGAACTGATTTTCGAACAACCCGAGGCGCTGCTGGCGGTGCATCGCGACTTTCTCGAGGCCGGCGCACAGTGCATTTCCACCGCCAGTTACCAGGCCAGCGAAGCCGGATTGAAGGCGCGGGGTTTGAGCGCGGTCGAAATCGAGGCTGTTTTTCGGGCCTCGGTCGAACTTGCCTGCCGCGCGCGCGACGATTTCATGCGTGACAATCCCGAACTGGGATATCGCCCGCTGGTCGCAGCCAGTGTCGGCCCCTATGGCGCTTACCTCGCGGATGGTTCCGAGTACCGGGGTAATTATGGCGTTAGTGAAAAACAGCTACGCGATTTTCACGCGCAACGCCTGCGGTGGCTGGATAACACGGCAGCCGACCTGATTGCCTGCGAGACAATTCCCGACCTGCAGGAGGCGCGCGTGTTGAGTCGGTTGCTGGCGTCGGTTGTGACGCCGGCCTGGGTTAGTTTTTGTTGCCGGGATTCGCAGCGCCTGCACGACGGCAACCGCTTACGCGCCGCGTGCGAACTGTTTGACGGGCATCCACGGGTGTTCGCCATCGGCGTCAATTGCTGCCCGTCGAAGCTGGTGGAGGGGATGATCAAAAACATAGCCGCTGTCGAGCGCGAGCAGATGATTGTGGTTTACCCGAATTCAGGTCAACAGTATGATGCCGCTAGCAAACACTGGAGCGGCGCCAGCGAGTTGAGCGAATGGTCCCGGCAGGCGCGGCAGTGGTTTGAAGCCGGCGCCGGAATTATTGGCGGCTGTTGCCATATTGGTCCCGCCTTTATTAGCGAGTTAGCCTCGATAGAATCATGGCACTGTTAATCGATATCAAGCACCCCGACTGGTTGACGGATGACGAGCTGCGCGCCGAGCTGCTGGCTTACGCGCCCGAGGCCGATATTCGCATCGGCGCCGACCCGGGTAATGTCGAAGAAATCGAAATGCTGACGGTAAGCAACTACCTGCCGGGAGAGGCGTTGAAATACCCGAATCTGAAAGCGATTCAGAAAACCGGCGCCGGGGTCAACAATATACTGGCGGACGACAGGCTGCCCGAATCCGTCCAGGTGGCGAGATTGCAGGCCAGCACTTCGGGCGCGGAAATGGCCGAGTACGCGCTTGCCTTCGTGCTGCAGGAGCAGCGTCACCTGCGCCTGTATCGTCGACAACAGGAAGCCTCGCAGTGGATTTCCTATCCGCCGCGCCGCGCCGCCGACACCCGCGTAGCGGTGCTGGGGCTCGGCCGTATCGGGCAAATGGTGGCGCAGCGTTTCGTCGACAACGGTTTCCAGGTTGTGGGCTGGAGCCGAAGCCTGAAACAGCTGCCTCAAATAAGCTGTCATGCCGGAGACGACAGCCTGGCGGCGGTAGTCGCGGCGGCGGACTATATCGTTTCCGTGCTGCCCTCGACCGATGAAACCAGGGGCATGTTCAAACGGTCGCTGTTTGCGCTGTTCAATGCATCGGCTTATTTCATCAATGTCGGGCGCGGGGACCTGGTCGACGAGAGCGACCTGGTCGCGGCTCTTGACGACGGTGAGATCGCCGGCGCCGTGCTCGATGTCATGTCGGTCGAACCGCTCCCTGCCGACAGCCCTTTGTGGTTACATCCCGGCGTTCAGCTAACCCCGCATATTTCCGGATACCACCTGGGTGATGCGATCGCGGACATCGCCGAGAATTACCGGCGCCTGCAATGCGGGGAGCCGTTGCTGAATCCGGTGAATCGCGAGCTGGGTTATTGATATGAACATGGCCGAGGCATTACAACGAAAGATACGCGCCGCCATTCCGCTGAGCGACGCGATGCAGTTCAGTATCGAGTCGCTCGGTCTGGAGGCGATCGAGGTCAGCGCGCCGCTGCCGCCCAACGTCAACATCCACGGTACCGGCTTTGCCGGCAGCATCTACTCGGTTGCGGTGTTGACCGGCTGGGCGTTGTGCACCCATATCCTCGATCAAATGAAAGTCGATGCCGAGCTGGTGGTCGCCAAAGCCGAAATCAGGTATCGGGCTCCGGTTACCGGCGATCTGCGCTGCGTTGCCGGCGCCGATGCCGAGCTGCGCGCATCTTTTTTGCAGGATATCGAGAATCGCGGAAAAGGCGTATTGCCGCTCGAGATCAGGGTTGGCGAGCAGCCCGCCGCGGTTTTACAGGCGACTTTTTGCGCCATTGCGCGAAGCTGATTCTGGGCCATAAGACTGCCTGTCACCCCGTGGCCTGGTTACGGCGTCCAGCTTTATGGTTGTTCTGGTTGTCTCTGGATACCGCGCCTTAACCCACCACTTTCGGGTTAAAGCGCGGGATGACAATAGTCAGCATCGGATGTCGATACCGGTTTCTGGCGGGGCCTGTTACAGCCAGCGCCGCACTTGAGTCTTGTATTCCAGGTAACGATCGCCGAATTTATTCTCCAGGTAGATTTCTTCACGATGGATGACGAGCCGCTCGAGTAGCGACTTCAACACGACGACGCTGGCGATCATCCACCAGCTGTTCAGTATCAGGCCGGCACCGATGGTGGCGATGCAAAACCCGAGGTAAATGGGATTGCGGCTGAAGCGGTATACTCCCTTGCTGATTATCTCCGTCGTCGGGTGCCAGGGTTCGACTTGGGTTTTGGCCTCGAAGAAGTGCAACAGGGCGACCAGCATGATCACCAGGGCAAGCGCGATGATGGCGGCGCCAATCATCCATAGCGACGCGCCTTCGACGATCGGCAAGGGCTTTAGCCGGTCGGCCAGCCAGATGCAGCCGATGGCGCCAGCCGCCAGTAAAGGGGGCGGGAACTTTAATCCGGGCCCGCGTTTGTCCTCGGCAGTCATGCCGGGCATATTACACTAGATCAACTGCCTTTGGGGCGGCCCTTGGGTAACTGCGTGGCGCGGCGTCCGCTGATCTTTTCGATCTTTCGTGCGAATTTGGCATCGCCCAGCGCCCAGCCCTTGAAGGTGGCATCGTTGATCAGATCGTTGGTTTCCTCGCTGATCTTTTGCTTGAACAAACTCCGGTAGGTGCGGATGCGTTCCTTGTCGCTATTGCCGAGGCGCTGGTACTCGCGGTGCGCCGTGATCATTTCATCAGCTTTACCCAGCGCATTGTGTGCGTAGCTGCTCCAGCGATAATCGCGCGGGTGCTTGACCAGCCCGGCGCGTACCGGATTCAGCTCGATATGTCGGCTGCAGGTGAGCAGGTATTTTTTCTCGTCCAGCACGGTCGCGCGATAGCGGCCTTCCCAGATGCTGCCGCTTCCGGTATAACATTCGTTATAGTACTGGACATAGTTGCGGCCTACCGACTGTACGGTTCGCGAGATGCTGTCGGTGTCGCTCGGCGTGGCAAGGATATGGACATGGTCCGGCATTAAAACGTATGCGTGAACCTTGAGGCCATAGTTGTACGCGGCTGCGTCGAGGCAGTCGCGAAAGTACTGATAGTCCTGCTCTTCAAAAAAAACCTGTTGCCAGTCGCGTGCTTGCTGAATGATGTGCTGACTCTGATTTATTATTGTATATCTGGGTAATCTGGCCATGTAAATGCTCGTTAACTGCCGTTGACCGTAATTTTAACAACAATAAGATACTGTCCCCCAATTGTTAATAACAATCATAAGTTTCAAATAAAGACCCTTAGATATGGTCTCGGGGGATGGTGATTTCCTCCCAGTTTCGCTCGTGAACCAACGCTTCGCCCTCGTAAGCTCGCAGCCTTGCCTTGATGTAAAAGTTGTCGGCGTCACAGCGAAACTCGCTTTCAGCCTCGGTACGGATCGACCAGTCGGCGCGCCGCATCCAGCAGGAATAGTGGCTCGCGGCGCGGTAACTGAGGGGGTCGTCGGCGGCGATGGTCCAGCGTTCGTCGTGACGATGGCGGGTGCACATGCCGTGACCCGGAATTTCGATTTCTCCAGTGTCGTCGATGACGCGGTAGTGCGATTCGCCGGTCTGAAAATTACGCTCGATCCAGCGCCGGTTGAGCTCCGCTTGCAGCATCTTGTATTGCACTAACGGATTTTCATCCACGGGTTCGGGCTGCTCGTAGACGTCGACCCCGGCGCGAATCGGCAGGTCGATATAGGCGTCCGGTCCGAGCTTGATGGTGGCGGTTATCTTTTCCGGAGGAGGCATGATCATCGGCCAGTAACTGGTCGAAATCGATACTCGCATCTTGTGGCCGCGCATGAATCGGTAACCGCATTCGTTAAGCTCGATTTCGACCGATTCCGTCTGCCCGGGAACCATGGGCTCGGGAACCTCGTTGCCGTTGCGATGCGCCAGATTCAGCACGCCCCAGCTGACGCGCGATACCTCGCCGGTGGGGTGTATATCGTTCAAACGCACGGCAATATTACCCAGCGGTCTGTCTATCGAAAGCTTTAGACGCAGCCTGGGTCGACCGAGAATTTCAATCGGCTGATGCAGCTTGCCGCTATCGAAAACCAGCGATCCAGAGTCGTCGCGGCGCTGATCGGACGGCATTTCGCCATTCGGTTTGAGGGTAAAGAATTCACCGCAGCTGGAACCGCAATCCTGTGGTGAGGAAAGGTTTTTTTCCCTTGTCCTGCCCGGAATATCGAGTAATTGACGGTTTGACGCCAGGTAATAATAGCGGCTGCGGGTGTCGGCGGCCGGTAGTTCCTGCTCTGCGACCCAGCGCCCCGGCTCTCGCTCGTGATGTAGCAGCGGCCTGGCGTCTTCCAGTATGTAGGCGCGATAGGCGGGTAGCCGATCGACGCCGTTGTCGACGTCCTTGAGCCACCTGTCCCACCAGTTAATGGCCTCGCCGAGAAAATCCATGCGAGGTTTGGGCATCGCAAAGTGGGGATACTTGTGAATCCAGGGCCCGTTGATCGCCTTTGCGTTATCGAGATGAGTGGCCGCGGCGGGCGGCGCGTTGATATATCCGTCGGCCCAACCTGAAATTACAAGTGACGGAATTTTGACGTTTTCATAGTTTTCACTTATCGATCCGTGCTTCCAGTAGCCGTTTTTTCTCTGATTTGAGAGCCAGATCGCCAATGGGAAGGGTTGAGTTTGGAGACGTTTCAACCAGGTTTCGCGCCAGCCTTCACCGACCAGCTCGGGGTCGGGCGGCCGCGACGCGTAACACAGCATCGTGCTCGACCAGAAAAAGTTGGAATACAGCAGGCAGCCATTCTTGTAGTGAATATCGTCGTTATAGCGATCGACCGTGGTGCCGATCGAAATCACCGCCTTGAGCGCGGGTGGTTGCAATGCCGCGATCTGCAGGGCGTTGAAACCGCCCCAGGAAATCCCCATCATACCGAGCTTGCCGTCGCACCAGTCCTGTTGCGCGATCCAGTCGATGACTTCGCAGCCATCCGCCAGTTCGCGCGTCGAATACTCGTCGTCCCAGTCGCCGTCGGATTCGCCGGTGCCGGAGATATCGACCCGTACGCCGACGTATCCCGCCTCGGCGAAAGCAGGGTAGGTGCTGTCGTCGCGTTGCGCGGTACCGTCGCGCTTGCGGTAGGGCAGGTACTCCAGAATGGCCGGTAGCGGGGTCTTTTTGGCGCTGTTCGGCATCCAGATGCGAGCAGCCAATCGGCGCCCGTCGGACAACGGAATCCACTCGTTTTCCAGCACCTCGAATCCGGCTTTTTTCATTGTTCTTTACTCACTGCATGCGGGAAAGACATTTTGCCTGCCCGAGTCTGGCTCAGGCAAGCTTTAGCAATGGCAAAGTTTTGCGGGTTCTTAGTCCGAAGACCTCGGCGTTTTACTTCGGTGAGATCTGCAGGCTAGAGTGTCGGGCCCGCGGAGACCAGGTTCTTGCCGCTGTCGGTATCGGTATATTGCACGAAATTTTCGACGAACAGCGAGGCCAGGCTTTGTGCCTTGTCGTTCCATTGTGACGCATCGGCGTAGCTGTTGCGCGGATCGAGGATAGCGTTATCCACGCCCGGCAGGTCGGTCGGCATCGCCAGATTGAACACCGGCAGAATCGCGGTTTCGGCCTTATCGAGCGAGCCGTCGAGAATGGCATCGATAATCCTGCGCGTCGCCTTGATCGAAATACGCTTGCCGCTGCCGTCCCAGCCGGTATTGACCAGGTAGGCCTGGCTGCCGTTTTGCTGCATGCGCGCATTCAATACTTCTGCGTACCTGGTGGGGTGCAGCGACAGGAAGGCCTTGCCGAAACAGGCGGAAAAAGTTGGTGTCGGCTCGGTGATGCCGCGCTCTGTACCCGCCAGCTTGGCGGTGAAACCCGACAGAAAGTAATACTCCGCCTGCGCCGGGGTCAGTTTCGAAACCGGCGGCAGAACGCCGAAGGCGTCCGCGGTCAGGAAGATTACGTTTTGAGCATGCCCGGCTTTCGACACCGGCTTGACGATATTGTCAATGTGATAAATCGGGTAAGACACGCGCGTATTTTCGGTTTTTGAGCCGTCGCTGTAGTCGATGATGCCGTCATCGTCGAAGACCACGTTTTCCAGCAGGGCGTCGCGACGAATGGCGCGGTAGATATCGGGCTCGTCCTCGGCGCTCAGGTTGATGGTTTTGGCGTAGCAACCGCCCTCGAAGTTGAAGATACCGTCGTCGTCCCAGCCGTGCTCGTCGTCGCCGATCAGGCGGCGCTTGGGATCGGTTGAGAGCGTGGTTTTACCGGTGCCGGACAGACCGAAGAAAATCGCCACGTCGTCGTTGTCGCCGACGTTGGCTGAGCAGTGCATAGACGGAATGCCGCGCAAAGGCAACAGGTAGTTCATCATCGAGAACATGCCTTTTTTCATTTCACCGCCGTACCAGGTGCCACCGATGATCTGCATGCGCTCGGTCATGTTGAAGGCAACGAAATTTTCCGAATTCAGGCCCATCGCCTGGTAGTCGGGATTGGTGGTCTTGGAGCCGTTCAGTACGACAAAGTCCGGTTCGTATTCCGCCAGTTCGCCCGCGCTCGGGCGGATGAACATGTTGGTTACGAAATGCGCCTGCCAGGCCACCTCGGTAACGAAACGCACCTTCAGGCGGGTATCGGGATTGGCGCCGCAAAAAGTATCGACCACGAACAGTTTTTTGCCCGACAGCTGATCGGCAACCAGGCTGCGCAGCGAGTTCCAGGTCCCGGTATCGATCGGCTTGTTGTCGTTTTCGCCCTGGTCTGCCCACCAGATGGTGTCGCGCGTGGTGTCGTCGCGCACCAGGTACTTGTCCTTGGGGGAGCGCCCGGTGAAATCGCCGGTATCGACGGCAATCGCGCCCGATTCGGTCAGCTTGCCGATTTCGAAGCCTTCAAGATTATCCGCGGTTTCCGCCGCGAACAGGGTTTCGTAATCCGGGTTATAAACTATTTCAGCGGTATTCTGAATCCCGTAAGGGCTAAGGTCTGGAGTGTTAGTCATATTATTTTTAACTGTTTCAGCTGGGGTGGCCATGGCCGTAAAACTCGATGATACGCAAATCGGCGAGTATATAAGAATACCCAATTCACAAAAAGCACCTGTTATCTATAAACATATAAGTTTCGTCTTCATCCCGGCATGACCGCTACGGTGATGCCGATCAGGCCAGGATTTCCCTCAAGGCCGCGGTCACCCGGTCGATTTGCTCTTTTTCGACGACTAACGGCGGCAGCATGCGGATAACGTTGGGTCCGGCGGGCAGGGCGATGATGCGCCGCTCGAGCAGTTGCGCGAGTTTCTCCTGTACCTTTTGCTTGAGCTCGATGCCGATCATCAGGCCCAGCCGGCGCAGCGCACGCACCTGCGACAGGTCCCCAAAGTTTAGCCGTTGCTCGAAATAGTCACCCATGTCGGCCGCCCGCTGAGCAAGCGCGTCGGACTGGTAAACGTCGATCGCGGCGAGCGCGGCCGCGCAGGCCAGCGGATTACCGCCAAAGGTGGTGCCGTGTAGACCCGGTTCCACCTTGATTTCCGCGCCGAGCAGGGTTGCCCCGATCGGCACGCCCCCGCCCATCGCCTTGGCCACGCACATCATGTCGGGCTGCAGCTCGAAATGATCGCAGGCAAAGAACTTGCCGGTGCGGCAAAAGCCGGTCTGAATTTCGTCGATGATCAACAGCGCGCCGCGTTCGCTACACAGCTCGCGCGCGGCGGCGACGTAGTCGGCCTGCACCGGGTTGACGCCGCCTTCGCCCTGTACCAGTTCGATCATCACCGCGGCGGTCTGATCGTTAACCGCGGCTTCGAGCTTTTCGATCCTGTTGAGCGGCACGTAATCGAAACCCGGAATCAGCGGTTGAAAGGCTTCGCGGTATTTCGGCGTGTAGGTGGCGCTGACCGCGCCCATGGTGCGGCCGTGAAAGCCGCGCATGGCGGTGACGAAGTTGGTGCGCCCGGTATGCAGGCGCGCAAACTTGAGCGCGGCCTCGATCGATTCGGCGCCCGAATTGCACAGATAGGCGTGGGTCAGGCTGGTCGGGGTGACCTGAACCAGTTTTTCGAGCAGCTGCGAGCGAACGTCGTTGTACATGATGTTGGGACAGGTAATCAGGGATGCCGCCTGCTGCTGGATTGCGGCAACCAGCTTAGGATGTGAATGCCCCAGCGACGCCACCCCGATACCGGCGGCGAAGTCGATGTACTCCTCGCCGTTTTCGTCGTAAAGCAGGGCGCCCTGGCCGCGCACCGCGACCAGGTCGCGCTTGGGCTGCAACGGCAGGCCGTATTCCTGTTCCAGTGCTCTGTAGTCGGTCATGAGATATGAGTCCCGGCGCCCTCGAGCGCGTTGATAACGGGTTGCTGGCCGCGGCCGTCGGCGATGATGACGCGCGTCTTGCCAACCTGGCAGAGGCGTGTCAGGGCCAGCATCTTGCGCTTGATGCGGCCCTCGACGCGGGCTTCGCGATCGTGCAGTTCACCGATGCTCATGGTTGCGACGAGCGAGGATTCGTCGTCCGGATCGTCGAGAAAACCGGGCGCTTCGATTAGCTGCAGCACCGTATCGAGTTCCAGGCTGGCGGCAATTTGCGCGACGATATCGTCATTCTCCGAATTGATCGCAAACCCGTTCTCGTCGACGATCGGTATCGTAAGCACCGGGCAGTAACCTTGTCCCAGCAGCAACGACAGCAATTCGCTGTTGATGCTGCGCGGCTTGCCCGACAGGTCGCGCTTGATCATGGTTTTGCCGTTTTCGCGCACGCGGATGCCCTTGTTGCGTTCGCCCTGCACCAGGCGCCCGTCGAGCCCGGTCAAACCGAGCGCATTGATGCCGTTGCGCTGGCACAGTTCGACGATCTGCTTGTTGCGCAGACCCGAGTAACTCATCATGATGACGTCGAGCGCGTCCTGGTCCGAAAACACGCTGCTGTATCCCGACACCGAGGTCAGGATGGTTTTTTCCAGACCTAAACGCTGCGCCAGCTGGTCGCGCAATACATTGGCGCCGTGCACGATAATAAACGGCTGCTCGAGGCTCGCCAGGTCGGTAATGATGGCGTCGAGATCGATCTGCTCGCCACCGCCTATTTTTATAAGCATCATAAGGTTATCGTCGTATTGTTTTCGATAGGGGTCCAGTCGGTTTCGTCCGCGAAAGGCCGCGAACAAACCAGCTGCAGACCGTTGGCGTGTTTCTGGTGCATCTGGAAGTAGTCCGGATCTTCATTGTAGCGGGTCGAAAGGACGGATTGTTCTCCATCGGACAGGATGATATTCATCGCGCGCAGGTAGGCGCTGCGCTTGTCGATGATATCGACGGCCCTGGCGGTGGCGGCGAGCTTGTCGCCCTTGTCGAAGCGGCGGATATAGTTAAAGATTTTTTCGGCGCCGATACGGCCTTCGGACTTGATACGCACGCCGCGCAGTTCGCCGTTGAAAATAAAAACCAATTTACCGTCGGAGAAAGGCATGTTGTTTTCGACGACGATGCCCTCGTCGCGAAACGCGCTGCGCGCGTGTAACAGCAGCAAGTGCGTACTGCCGAACTGGCTCAGATCGTCTTCCCAGATGGGACGGATATCGTGGTACTGCTTCCAGCTATCGCCTTGCCGCCATGCGCAGCCCCAGCCGTGACCCTGGAACTCGGAGCTAAGCCGCGACAATTCGGCGAATGGCCGCAGTAAATCCACAATCGCGAAGTCAGCGTCGGCGCGGGCGTAGAGAATGCGGCACATTGAAAGTGCACTGGCCTTAAGGATGCAGGCCGGGAAATTCGAGCCCGGTGGTTTCGTCGAAACCCTGCGCGATATTGAACGCCTGCACCGCCTGTCCGGCGGCGCCTTTCATCAGGTTGTCGAGCGCCGAGATCACCACCAGCCGGTTGCTGTGCGGATCGCGTTCGAAACCGATATCGCAGTAGTTGCTGCCGGCCAGGATCTTTGGTTCCGGGTAGCGATGAATACCGCTGCGTTCCTTGACGATACGGATAAAGGGTTCATCGCCGTAGGCCGCGCGATACAGTTTCCAGATATCTTTTTCTTGCAGATCCTGGTTGAGGAATACGTGGCAGGTGGCGAGGATACCGCGCACCATTTCGATCGAGGTCGCCGAGAAATGAATGTTGTCGGCGCCGAGTTCCTGCTGGATCTCGCCGAGGTGCCGGTGTGCGGTCGGCTTGTATGAGCGTACCGCGCCGCTGCGTTCGGGGTGGTGACTGCCTTCGCTAACGGCGTTACCGCCCTGGCTCGAACCGGCCTTGACCTCGACCACGGCGGACTCGACCACGCCAGCCTGGTAAAGCGGGTGCAGCGCCAGTATCGTCGCGGTGGCGTTGCAGCCGGCGCCGGAAATGCGTTTGGCGCCTTTCAGTCTGTCGCGATGCAGTTCGGCGATGCCGTAGACGAAACTCTCGAGTTTATGCGGGCAACCGTGGCTCTTGCCGTACCAGGTTTCGTAGGCGGCATTGTCGTGCAGGCGAAAATCGGCGGACAGGTCGACCAGCGTGTCGGCCAGGCTTTCGAACTCGTCGAGGCGGTTCATCATCTGCCCGTGCGGCAGGCCGAGAAACATGACGTCGCAGGGTTCGAGTTCGGCGATCGGCACGAACTTGAGCTTGCAGATTTTGCGCAGGTTGGGATGCACGCTGGCCACCAGCTTGCCGGCATGGCGCTCCGAAGTGACCTGCTGAATCTCGACTCCAGGGTGAAACAGCAGGATTCGCAGCAGGTCGCCCCCGGTGTACCCGGAGCCACCGACAATTGTTGTCGTTATCATTGTGTCACCAGTCCGATGACGTAGTTGGCGACTACCTGAGGGATGTCGACACCGGTGGTATCGATGCTGTTGCGAAACTCCATCGTGTAGTTGACTTCGTTGACCAGCAGTCCGTCGTCGCTTTCAAACAGGTCGACCGCTACGATGCCGCCGCCGACGGCCTTTGCCGCCGCCAGAGATATTTCCGCGACCTCGGGCGTAACCTCGCACTTGCTGGCCTCGGCGCCGCGCGCGGTATTGGTGATCCAGTGATCCGAACTGCGGTAAATCGCCGCGACGCAATCGTCGCCGACGACGAAGCTGCGAATATCGCGGCCCTGTTTGTCGATGTATTGCTGTATGTAAAAAATCGAATGGTGATAGCTGCCGAGCACGGTCTTGTGCTCGAGCACGGTTTCGGCCGCGTCGCGATCGTTGATCTTGGACAGCAGGCGGCCCCAGGATCCGACCGCGGGTTTCAACACCACCGGATAACCCAGCGCCTCGATGGCTTCGAGAGCCGATTGCTCGGTGAACGCGACCCGGCTTTCGGGTTGCGCTATGCCGTGATCCTTGAGCGCGGCGGTGGTCAGCAGCTTGTCGCCACAGATTTGCGCCACCTTGTGGGAATTCACGCAGCAGACACCGGCGCTTTCGAACAGCCTGAGCGCGTGCAGCGCGCGCGAATGGTTGATCGAACGTTCGACCAGAATATCAATATCCGGAGCCGTGTGAAAATCCATGATCAGTTTGCGATCATCGATCATGACCGGTTCGACGCCGGCGTTGCGAAAAGCCTCGATCAGCAGTTTTTCTTCCTTGCGGATCAGCGAGTGCAGCAGGCCGATTTTCACTGACCCCAGTCCTCTTCCGCCGACGGCGCCTCGGCCAGCGCGACCGGGTCGGTGCCCGTCAGCTCGAGTTCCGCGCCGCAGTCGTCGCAAACCAGCAGCTCGCCCGCCATCGCATCATCGGCCACTTCGACTTCGGCCGCACATACAGGACATTCGCCCATGATAAACCCCATATTCCAGATAGAAAGCCGGCTATTTTATGCGCTTGCCCACGCACCGCACAAGCGGGTTTTGCGCTCGCGGTGTTAAACTGGCGGAAATAATTCGAGGAGCTTGATCATGGTCAACACGGCAAACAATAAAAGGCGCTCGCTGCTGTTCGCCCTGGCGGGTAGTGCAGCGGCCCTGGGCCTGTTCCGGTCCGGCGCCACGGGCGCAAGCGAGGACCTCATCATCCAGCCCGATAGCGGCGACGATGCGGCCTTCATAGCGCGCGCTTTTGAGATGCAGCGGCGCGCAATCGATAGCGGCGACCAGGCTTATGGCGCGGTAGTGGTTGGTGACGGTAAAATCGTCGGCCAGTCCGCCAGCCACGTGGTGGTGCATCGCGATCCGACGGCGCATGCCGAGATGGAGGCGATCCGCGACGCCGCGCGCCGGCTCGGCAGGCGAGACCTGGGGGGCTGCACGCTTTACTCGTCGTCGCCGGCCTGCCCGATGTGCGAGGCGGCGGCCTATTGGGCCGGTATCGACAGAATGGTATACGGCAAGGCGGCGCGGGACGGCGGAAGTCCGCGCTTGTGCGGGTAAAAGCCTGTCTCAGCCTGCGGGCTTGCCTACCTCGTCGTCGGCAAAATTTTTATGTCTGCCATCGCAGTAAGGCTTGCTGGCGCTTTGCTTGCACTGGCAAAGATAGTAATCCTTGCTGTCGGCGCATTCGAAGGCCAGCGGCGTGAATTCGCTTCCCTGGTGCGAGCCGTCGCAAAACGGTTGCTTGTTGCTCAGTCCGCATCTGCAAAAGTAATATTTCTTATCCTTTTCCAGGGCTACTTTGGCAGGCTTGTTGTCTGCGATAACCGGATTAGCCATTGATCTCCTCCTAACTGGCGATGACAAAACGCGGCAACCATAACATGTTAAGCTGGCGCGCTCGAGCCGCCATGCCGTCAACAATCGTTCAATGAGCGCTACTCTTGTCATCCAGTCGCATCGTAAGCCGCTGCCATTCGACTGGCTGCGCCCCTGCATCGACTCGGTCGAGAACTGGTCACGGACCAATGGATATCAGCACCGCTTTATCGGTGACGAAATCTTCGACCTGGTAGCCCCGGCGCTGCTGCAGAAAATCGGCTCGCAAACCGTTATCGCCAGCGATCTGGCAAGGCTCGGAGCGCTGCAGCAGGCATTGCAAGAGGGATTTGATTGCGTAGTCTGGTGCGACGCCGATTTTCTGATCTTCGAGCCGGACGAACTGGTTTTGCCGCAGGCGGATTTCGCCTTCGGACGCGAAGTCTGGGTACAGCGGGCCGACAATGGAAGGCTACGGGCTTATTCCAAGATACATAACGCGTTCATGATGTTTCGCCGCGGCAATCCCTGTCTCGATTTTTATCTCGATAGCGCGCAACGTCTGCTGACTTTGAACCGGGGAGGCGTGCCGCCGCAGTTTATTGGCCCCAAGCTGCTGACCGCGCTGCACAATATCGCGTACTTTCCGGTGGTGGAGACGGCGGCTATGCTTAGCCCGCTGGTGCTGAAGGACCTGCTGGCCGGCGGTGGCGAGTCACTCGACCTGCTGCTGCAAACATCCGCCGATACGCCCGCAGGCGCCAACCTCGGCAGTTCGCTCACCGAAACCGAGGGTTTCACCGAGTCCGAAATGCAAATCCTGATCCGCAAGCTGCTGTCGAAGGGCATGTAGACAGCGGTTAATGACCGAGACGGACCTCGCTCCGCTACTTCACAGCCCGTCATCCCGAGTCCTGGACCCGCGGGGCCTAAAACCGCGGGATCCAGCGGATGTAGGCAAATTCGTATATATCAGGATACCGTTGGTCCGACGCATCGGGTCAAGCCGGGGTGACATGCTGCCGAGGCAGGAGATGGCCGCTCCAAAACCAGGCCGCCGATACCTTGCCGCGTTAGCTTAAACTCGGCCGCGGCAATTCGAAATCGTAGCCTGTTTCGATTAGTCGGGCGGTTTCGATCAGTGACTCGTCGGCATGGTGACGCCCCACCAGCTGTGCTGCAATCGGCAGCCCGGCGCTGTGCATGCCGCAGGGAAAGGTTATCGCCGGATGGCCGCTCATGTTGAAAAACGAGGTATAGCGGGTAATGGCGTTGCCGGCAGGTTCAGAGGTTCCGTCGATCACTATGTCGACTGCACCGATATGGGGTGCTATTACCGGCGTTGCCGGGGTCAATATGGTATCGACCTGATCGAATATCCGGTTCATCTCACGGCGGTAGGTTTCCATGAAACGTTTGGCGCGGATGTATTGCTCGGCGAGCAGGCACTGCCCCAGCGCGAGGCCCGCACGAAAATCCCTGCTGTATAGATCGCCGCGCTGTTCGAGGTAACGGTTATGGTAGGACAGAGCCTCTGGCATTTGCACCGTCAGCGAGACCGTGCGGGTAAATTCCATCGACGGCATGTCAACCGGCTTGAGCCGGGCGCCCGCATTGCGCATAAAAGTCATCAGGCGATCGACACAATCGAGGATTTCGCTGTCGCAGCGTTCGAAAAAGAAGGTTTCGGGAATGCCGATGGTTAACCCGTCGAGCTTCGTGGGTACAGATTCGCGGCTCTCAGCGGCGAGGTTTTCGAACAGCGCTGCGGCATCCGCGGCGCTGCGGGTCAGCGTGCCAACGTGGTCCAGGCTCCAGGAGTAGGGGGTGACGCCTTCGGTACTGATGCGACCGAAAGTCGGTTTGAAGCCAACCAGCCCGCACAATGCCGCCGGCGCGCGTACCGAACCGCCGGTGTCGGTGCCTAGTGACGCGGCGCAGAGGCCGTAGCCAAGCGCGGCCGCCGAACCGCTACTGGAACCTCCGGCCAGCCGCGATGCATCGTAGGGATTGGGCGGTGTGCCGTAAATTTCGTTTTCACCGGTGGCGCCGTATGCGAACTCGTGCAGATTATTTTTACCTATGAAAATCGCTCCCGCCCGCGTCAGGCGTGCGATAACTTCGGCATCCTGTTTGGCGACGTTGTCGGCCAGTACCCTGGAACCGCCGGTGGTCGCCATGCCCTCGACATCGAACAGGTCCTTGCAGCTGTAGGGAATGCCGCCAAGACCGGTGCCGGCTGAGCCCTCGATATCGATGGCCTCGGCGCGCTCGCGCGCGCGTTCGAGGTCGAGCGAGATAAATGCCTTGCTGCTGGAAGATAGAGCTTCAATCCGATCGGCATACAGGTCGATCAACCGGGTCGCGCTGATTTCGCGCTTACGCAGCCGCTCGCAGAGTTCGGATATGGGGGCGAAGGCCAGCGAAACGGTCATCTGGGTGCAATGTCGGCGGCCGGCGGGATTGCCTGCAGATCGATCTTGCGCAAAACCTCGAGCTGATCGAGTAAATCCTGAAAGCCGGTAATAATGCCCAGTCTGGGGTCCACCAGTTCGGAAATTTCGGCATCGCGCCAGGCGTAACCGCCAAGCTGGTCACGCATACCGATCAAGGTTTGTTTTTGAATTTTATCCATTGTCACCAGGCGTTATTTTAATCGTTTTCGGGCGCGAGTTTACGCTACTATCCGGCTATTCCCAATCCGAATCTTCGGCAGATGGTATGCCCGGAATACTCACTCGAATGCAGGTCGAGGAATACCAACAGCAGGGCTTTCTGTCACCGATCGATGTTATGTCCGAGGACGAGGCGTCAGGCTACCTGCAGTTGCTGCAGGCCGCGGAGTCCGAGCACCCGCGGGAACTCAATGCCGAAAATCGCAGCAGCCAGGCCGGGTTGGCTTCGCGCTGCAGGATTACATGCCCGCCGGCGCCAGGCAGCAGTTGGGCGCGAACTACTGGTTGCCGATGCGCGGCGAGTTCATGCAGGCGGATTTTATCGAGCTCGAGCGGCCGGCCGGCCGGGGATATGGATCCGTCGGCCGCGGTCGAGCGGTGCAGGGCGAACGACAACTGGGCCGATATTCTCTACCAGGGCGCGCAGCATAAGCGCGCCTATTGATCCCGCGGGACGCAGTGGCCAACCAGGCGATCAGCACCGCCGATCTGGTGGCGGCATCTGGAATCTCGTCGATCGCCCGTCTGCCGCGTAATCCTTTCGGCCAGTGCTCTAGTGCGCCAGAAAAAGCGGGATCGGTGACTGCTTGAGCAGGTCGCGGGTGACGCCACCGAGAATGATTTCACGCAGGCGCGCGTGGCCATAAGCGCCCATCACGATCATATCGGCGTCCATTTCCGCGGCCTGGCCGAGGATTGCGTCGCTGGCGCTGATGTCCAGATCGTTGATGCCGCTGGATACCGATTCGATACCGTGGGATTCGAGGAAGCGGGCGAGTTCGTCGGCATGCGGGTGCCCGCGCGCGATGGTGACGTCGGCATCGTCGGGTTCGGACGATAACACCACCAGGGTTTCCGCAGTTTTCAGCATCGGCATGGCTTCTCGCAGGGCGCGCGCCGATTCGCGGCTTGCATTCCAGGTCAGCAGTATGCGATTGCCCGGCAGCGCAAGCTTGCCGCTGTGCGGTACCACCATGCAGGCGCAGGCGCCTTCGAACAGCAGCGCGTCCGCGAGCCCGTAACTCGCGTTATCCGGGTCGTCCGGCTGGTCCTGGCCCAGCATTAACAGATCCGAGTATTTGCTGTGCTCGCGCAGTATCGGGATCACCTGGCCCTCGACCACATGGGCGTCCATTCTGACGCCCGCCGCTTCGGCCATTTTCTGATATTCGGAGAGCGTGTCGCGCGCGCGCGCCAACGCTTTTTCGGTGACGTCGGTGATCAGGTCGACGCTGATCTGGGCCTCGACATAGGACGGCACCACGTAATCCGGCACCACGAACAGCCCGGTTATCAGCGCATCGTAATTCTTCGCCATCGCAAAAGCGGTTTGCAGGCGATTCTGACAACCGCTGCTGTGGTCCAGGTGTAACAGTATATTCTTGATATCCACGGCTTCTCTCCGGTTGCAAGATATGGTTTATGATGCGCGAGATTGTGAACCCGGGCATTGATTTGGGTCAATGCCCGATCCGGTCGTCAATCCATGATTCGCTGCTGTGACAGGATCCGAACAATCGATGGATAATGCCACGGCAGAACTTAAACGCTCGTTAACGCTGACGCTGCTGACCCTTTACGGCCTCGGCAATTTTCTCGGCGCCGGGATGGTGGCGTAAAAAAGGGCGGTATACAGCAGCATACCGCCCTGAAGCCATTGACAGAAGTCTATCAGCTGACCTTGATATCGATCGACTTCGGTTTGGCTTCTTCTTCCTTGGGAATGGTCAGCGACAACACGCCGTCCTTGTAAGATGCGTCTACCTTGTCGGCCTTTACCGCGTCAGGCAGGGTAAAGCTGCGCGCGAAGCTACCGTGAAATCGTTCGGTTCGATGACGTTTGGTACCTTTGCCAGTTTCGCTTTCGGTCTGCTTCTCGCCGCGGATACTGAGTACGCCGTTTTCCAGTTTGACATCGATATCCTTCTTGTCGACGCCTGGCAGATCAGCCTTGATCAGGTACCTGTCTTCCTCTTCCTCGATATCCACCGACGGCGCCCAGTCGGCAAAACTCAACTCCGTGTTTAACTGATTGCCGAGATTGCTGGCTCCGCTCTTACTGTAGCGTTCCAGCATGTTTTCAAACTCTTGAAATGGATTCCACAGTTGCATATTCATTAGCTTCTCCTTCAATGATTCGTTAATAAACATATTTTAAACCGAGCCCGGGTTGGGTTATTGACCCAGATCAATGGCCTTACCTACATCAGGGTTTTAGCGCTCCTGTTCCATCACCCAGCGTATCGCGCGCTGGGTCAGTTCGTGCGCGGAGCCGAGCCCCAGTTTCTTTTTGATATGCGCCTGGTGGGTCTCGATGGTCTTGGTGCTCAGGTTGAGCTGCCCGGCCATCTGGCTGGTGGTAACACCCTGTCCAATGAGTTCGAATACCTGCAGTTCGCGATTGGAAAGGCTGTCGATATCGCGTTTTTCGCCGCTGGCGTCGACCATGCCCCTGAGCAGGCGTTCGGTCATCTGCTGGCTCAGGTAAACCTTGCCGCCGAGCACCTGGCGAATCGCCGGAATGATACGATCCTGGGCTTCCTGCTTGTTGATGTATCCACGCGCGCCGGCCGCAAGCACGCGCTCGGCGTAAAGGGTTTCGTCGTGCATCGACGCGACCAGCATCAGAATTTTCTTGTCGCGTGACTTGATATGCTCGATCAGGTCGAGACCGCTGCCGCCGGCAAGCGATAAATCGATGATTGCCAGGTCCGGGCTGGTAGCGTCGATCTGTTTCAGCGCCTCGGCCATATCGCCGGCCTCGCCGCAAACCTCGAGGTCGGGACAGTCACCGATTAACTGTGCAAAACCGGCGCGTACCAGTGGGTGGTCGTCGACTATCAGGATTCGTGTCATGGGCTGTAATTTTAATTATTTTCGATGGCAAAATAGCATTTTATCTCGGTACCTTCGCCATACGAAGTGTTGATCTGCAATTCCGCGTCGATCAGGCCACAGCGGTGTCGCATGATGCGTAACCCCAGCCCGGTCGATTGATCAGGGGCGGTATCGAGTCCCTTGCCATTATCACGAACCAGCAGGCATCCTCGCCTGCCTTCGATGCCCATGCCAACCTCGATCTTGCTGGCATCGGCATGCTTGATCGCGTTGTTAAGGGCTTCCTGAACTATGCGGTAGAGATGCATGGCGCTTGTGTTATCGGAGATTTTAACCCGATCCTTGATATTCAGAAGAATGGAAACATCGCTCTGCGAGCGTATATCCGCGATCAGATTTTGCACCGAGTTCATGAATCCCTCGGCGTCGATATCGACCGGCATCAGGCCGCGTGACAGCGCGCGCACCTGTGAAATTGCTTCCTGCAGCCCGCTGGCAAGCTTGGTAGCCAGTTCGTGCTCGGGCTTGCTGGCCTTGTTCAACAGGCTGGTCGCCAGTAACCCCAGGCCGGTCAGCTGCTGGCCGAGTCCGTCGTGCAGTTCCTGGCCGATGCGGCGCTGTTCGCTGACCGGAATTTCGAGCACTTCGCGCTGCAGCTGCTGCTGTTCGCTGATATCCACGATTACCCCGGCAAACAGGCGGGCGTGGCTGGTATTGATGTCGCCGATCGACAGGTAAATCGGAATGCGTGTGCCATCCTTGCGCAGCGCCATCAGCTGACGGCCTTTGCCGATAATTTTGGGAATACCGGTTTGCAGGTAGTTTTTCATATACTTGTCGTGCACCTGGCTATGCTCCGGCGGCATCAGGCGCTTCACGGTTTGCCCGATCAGTTCGCCATGGCGATAGCCGAACAGTTTTTCGACGGCCGGGTTGACAAACTGGATGATGCCGTCGGTACCGGCAAGCACAATTCCCTCGCGCGAGGTTTCGGCCAGGATCTGGAAGGTTTCGGCCTGCTGATCGATGGCCTGCTCGATCGGCCTCGAGATGCGAAAGAATACGCGGCTGGCGAAAAAGATAACCAGCAGCGCCGCGCTGATGGCGATAAAACCGGCGCGAATAAAAGGCTGGCGAATTTCGCTGGTGTCGATCTTGGCAACCAGTCCGAGGTCGAGTATCGACACCGGCTCGTAAGCGGCCAGCACCTCGGCGCCGCGGTAGTCGAGGCCGGTCAGGACTCCGGATTCTCCGGACAATACGCGTCGCATCGGTTCGGCCCATTGGCCGGCGAACGGAATCGTCCGCGGTATTTCCGATTTTTCGTGTCGCCGGCTCAGGATAAACAGGATTTGATCGCCTTCGCGCTGGGCCAGAACAAATTCGCCGGTTTCGCCAAAACCCTTAAACTGCCGATGGGCGGCAGCGACCTGGTCCAGGGTCGCCGCCCGGGGACCCTGCGGATAATGGTCAGCGCTGTACTGACTGTCGAATCTCGCAATCGACTCGATCAATCGGGCCTGACTGTTTACTATTTCCACCAGCCTCAGGCGGTGTTGCTCGATTGCGGTTCTGTACAGACTGACGATGGAAATCGCGCTTACCACGAGGGTGGCCACGGCCATGATCAGAAACAGCTGGTTAAAGGGTTGGCGACGAATCACGTAATCTGGAATTTGAAATCGTTGTTTAGCCGGTATGTTATCTGGAAAGCCCCTATAAGCCCATCAGGAAAACCCCGATAGCGGGCCTGCGGGCATAGCGGCAGTATTAAGTCAGGGAGTTAACTGATTAAAAGGGGAATGACATGCAAATAGCTCAAACAAGTCACATCGCCCATCAATGCCACGTTTGCGATCCGCGCGGCGGTTGTCTGGGAATGCAATTGCTCGAAAGTCCCGGTGTCGCCGATCACCTGAAACAGGCCAAGCGGATCAGTCGCAAGGCTGAACACGTGTTTCGAGAAGGTGAAGAAGCCGACGCGTTTTACGTGGTTCGTAGCGGCTCGGTAAAAAGTTATCTGGTGACAGAAGACGGTGAGGAGCAGGTGCTCGGATTTTACCTGCCCGGCGATGTCTTCGGCCTGGATACCACCGAAACGCAACAACGCATGTCGTCCGCGATCACGCTGGAAACCACCTCGCTATGCCGCTTTCCGCATGCCTACCTGGCGGACAAGTCGCAGGGCTCGAATCTGCTGCGTATTACCGCCGAGCAGATGCAGCGCGATCACAACCTGGTATTGATGCTGGCGCGCAAGGATGCCGATGGCCGCATCGCCAGTTTTCTCGATGACCTGGCCTGTCGTTACTGGTCGCGCGGATACTCCGCATCGGCCTTCCTGTTATCGATGTCGCGCCAGGATATCGGTTGCTACCTCGGCCTGGCGGTCGAAACCGTAAGTCGGACGCTGACGCGCTTCCAGGATTGCGGGGTGTTACAGGTCAATCGTCGCGAAGTCGAAATTCTCGATCACGATACCTTGCGCAAGATTGCCGGAATTCGCGTTGATGCTTCCGGATGCTGCAAAAAGGTGGTTGGGCTCGATTCGGCGTGATGCAGGTGACGATTTCCGGCAAGTACGCTAAAGCCGCTATATAACCCAAAGGCGATAACCACAATCCCCGCCGAAGTACGCAACAGCGGGGATTGCACCCAGTTTCTAAAATAATTCAGCGCATTGCCGGCGATTAACAGCACTGGCAGCGTGCCGATGCCGAAGCCCAGCATCAACTTGGCGCCGTCCAGCGCATTGCCGCTAGTCATCGACCAGGCAACCATCGTATAGACCAGGCCGCAAGGCAACCAGCCCCACAGCAAGCCGAGTAACATCGCCTGTAACGGATTCTGAATCGGCAACAGGCGTTGCGCCAGTGGTTGAATCTGGCGCCACAGCCTGGATCCCAGCTTTTCCAGCACGGTAAGCCCGCGCCACCAGTTGGCGAGGTAGAGGCCAAGCGCAATCATGAAGGCCGCGGCCAGTAATTTTCCCGCCGCCGGGCTGAGACCGAGCTGGATCAGGCCGGTGCCGAGGCTTCCCGCAAGCCCACCGACCAGCAGGTAGCTGACGATACGTCCGCTATTGTAGGCGAGGTGATAGACAAACAGTGATTTTGGCCTGCTGCTAATCTCGTCGCGCAGGCCCATGTTGAGCGCGGCGACTATTCCCCCGCACATACCGATGCAATGACTGGAACCCAGCAGCCCTATGACTATCGCGGCGCCGAAACCAGGGTCCATTGGCAGCGTTTACTCGGGAGTGAAATTAGGCAGTAAGTCCGCGCTCGAATGTTGCGGATACTGCAGCGAGCCGGTGATGCGCCAGTCCGGAGTTTGCAGGTAAAGATTCCACCGACCCTCGCCCTGCAGATCGAGTTTTCCCCTGAGCAGGCGGCTATCGACGCTTTGCAGGAGCAGCTTCTGATCGAGCCCCGGCCTGGTGGCGTGTACCAGATTGAGCTCGATACTGTCGCCGGGGACATGCTGCACGCCGGGATCGAAGCGAATTTCGATTTTGCCATCGTCCCCGAGGCTCAATGTAGCGGCCAGCCCGAGTTCGTGGGCGAAGCGATCGCGCGCCAGCACGCGGTTGATTTGCTTGCCTTGCTTGTAATAGTCATCGACCACCAGCCCCGAGTAGGACTGGATCGCAAGCGTAATCATGACCACGCCCATGACTACCGCCGAAAACGGAATCGCGATCAACAGCCATACCAGTGGCTCCTGTTTCCAGCTTTTCGCTTCATTCTGCGTGGTTTTCATCAGTTTTTTCCGGGCCCGACGAAGCGCGCTTCCTCGGTGGTTGACAGGTGGTTGGCGTCGTCCGCCTGCAGGTGAAACCTGATCGATACGCTGCGGCTTTCCATATTGAATTCATCGGCCTGGATGCGGGCGATGTATTGCTGCACGGTGCCGGCATCAACCTTGATGTCGGCATCGTCCAGCACCAGTTTGAGACCATCGATACCATCGGCTGACAGTATATACCGGTGCGGCTTCGAATCCATGTTGAGAATTTTCAGGGTGTAGACGTTCTCGATGAGCCCGTCCCGGGTCTCGCGATACAGCGTGTTTCGATCACGTATGACGTCGAGCTCGAGCGGGATGCGTTGCAGCATGTGGGTCACCAGACTGCCGCAGAGCAGCAGTAGAATGGCGGCGTAGACCATGACCCGCGGCCGCAGGATGTGTTGCGGGTTGCCCAGCGCGGCGTTTTCGGTGGTGTAGCCGATCAAGCCGCGCGGGTAGTTCATCTTGTCCATGATTGCATCACAGCCGTCGATACAGGCCGAGCAGGCGATACATTCGTACTGCAGGCCGTCGCGGATATCGATGCCGGTCGGGCAGACCTGTACGCAAACGTTACAGTCGATACACTCGCCCAGGCCGGCCTGCTTGAGATCGGTGCCGCGGCGGCGCGATCCGCGTGGTTCACCGCGTTCCGGCTGGTAGGCCACGATCAGCGTGTCCGAATCGAACATCGCGCTCTGGAAACGCGCGTAGGGGCACATGTACAGGCACACCTGTTCGCGCATGAAGCCGGCGTTACCATATGTGGCAAAGCTGTAAAACAGGATCCAGAAGGTTTCCCAGGGGCCGAGGTTGCCGGTGAACAGCTTGGTGCCAAGCTCGTCGATGGGCGTAAAATAGCCGACGAAGGTAAACCCGGTCCACAGCGAGAATGCTATCCAGACGGTGTGCTTGATCGCCTTGGTGCGGATCTTGGCCGCCGAGTTCGGCGCCTTGTCGAGCTTCATGCGTTTGCCGCGGTTACCCTCGATCTTGCGTTCCATCCACAGGTAGACCTCGGTCCAGACGGTTTGCGGGCAGGCGTAACCACACCATACGCGCCCCAGCAGGGCGGTAAAAAAGAACAACGACAGGCCGGCCAGGATCAGCAACGCGGCCAGGTAGATAAAGTCCTGCGGCCACAGCGTCAGGCCGAAAATGTAAAACTTTCGCGCCGGCAGGTCGAACAGCAACGCCTGGCGACCTTCCCATTGCACCAGCGGCATGGCGTAGTAAAAACCGAGCAGGGCGATGAACGACAATAATCGCAGGCGGGTAAAGTGGCCTTCGACTTCACGCGGGTATATTTTCTGGTGCGCAGCGTAAAGCGCCTTGTCGGGATTTTCGGTGGGTTGCGCCTGCATTGGGGGTATCTGGGGTCGAACTGCTAGTTGCCCTGCTGCCTTTTGAGGAAACGGCAGTTGGAGATGGTGAAATAAAGCGTGCCGTAACTGGACACGATGGCAAGCAACCAGAAGATGAAGAAACCGATGCTATAGGCCGCCAGCGGGCTGATGTCGATGTCGAGATTAAACGGAATCAGGTCCCGCGGGTTGAACGCCGAGAAAAAAAGTCCGGTAGCGACGATGGCGGTGGCAAACGAGGGCCATAGTACCGAGATCGCCTTCTGGATACGCGGGATTTCTTCCGGTAGCGGCGCGTTCATCAGTTCTGTTGAGACAATCCGTAAACATAGGCCGCCAGCAGGTGTACCTTGGCTTCGCCCAGAAATTCGCCGTGTGCAGGCATTACGCCGTTGCGACCTTTGGCGACCGACTCTGCAATCCGGTTTATCGACGCGCCGTAGAGCCAGGTGTCGTCGGTCAGGTTGGGGGCGCCCATCGCGGGATTGCCTCTACCGGTTGGTCCGTGACAGGCGACGCAGAACATGTCGTACTTTGTCTTGCCCTTTTCGGCCAGTTCGGCAATGGTCGAACGCCCGGAAAGACTCAGCAGGTACTGCGTGACCTCGTCGACGCCAGGCTCGCCGCCGAGCGCCGCTTCCCAGGACGGCATCGCAGCCTGGCGTCCCATCATGATGGTGGTTTTGATACTTTGCGGATCGCCGCCCCAGAGCCAGTCGCCGTCGCGCAGGTTCGGGTAGCCGCGCGCGCCGCGCGCATCGGAACCGTGGCAGGTGGCGCAATAGTTGATGTACAGTCGTTCACCGACCTTGAGCGCGTTTTCATCCTTGATCAGGTCGAGAATAGGAGTTTCCTGGTAACCGGCGAATAGCGGCCCGACCTGGGCCTCCATCTGCGTGACTTCCTGCTCGTACTGGCCCTTGGAGGTCCATTTCAGCAGGCCGTCGAAATGGCCCAGGCCCGGGTACAGCAGCAGGTAAAAACCGCCGAAGGCGATGGTGATGTAAAACAGCCCTAGCCACCAGCGCGGCAGCGGGTTATTGAGTTCGGTCAGGTCGTTGTCCCAGATATGGCCGGTGTCTTCGACTTCTCCGTCGGATTTCTTGACGCCCGCCGTCATCCAGCGAATCAGCCAAAGGCAGGCAAGAATACTGAGGACGGTAAGAATCGAGATATACCAGTGCCAGAATTCGCTATTAAAATCGGCCATTAATCTACTCCGAAGTAGTTTTGTTATTGCGGGTTAACTGGTCGTCCTCGAACGGCAGGCGCGCCGCTTCGTCGAAGTCGGACTTGCGTTTACTGCTATAAGCCCAGATCACGATACCCAGAAATGTAACCATGACGACGATGGTCCAGATCGACTGTATAAAAGTGAACGACATGCTTACCTCCTTAACTTGATATGAATGCCGAGGCCCTGCAGGTAGGCGATCATGGCGTCCATTTCGGTCTTGCCTTCCAGGCTCGCCGGCGCCGCTTCGATCTCCGCATCGGTATAGGGCGAGCCGAGCGTACGCAGGGTTTCCATCTTGGCCTGGATATCGTCGCCATCGAGCATGTTTTCCTCGAGCCATGGATAACCCGGCATGATCGATTCGGGGACCACGTCGCGCGGGTTGATCAGATGAACGCGGTGCCAGTCGTCGCTGTAGCGTCCGCCTACCCGGTGCAGATCGGGTCCGGTACGCTTCGAGCCCCACTGGAACGGGCGGTCGTAAACATACTCGCCGGCAACCGAATAGTGTCCGTAACGTTCGGTTTCGGCGCGAAACGGCCGGATCATCTGTGAATGACAAAGGTAACAACCTTCGCGAACGTAGATGTCGCGGCCTTCCAGGCGCAAGGCCGAATAGGGCTTAAGGCCCGCTACCGGCTTGGTTAGCGAGTCCTGGAAGAACAGCGGAACAATCTGTACCAGGCCGCCGATGGATATAACGATGATGACCAGGACGATCATCAAGCCAATATTTTTTTCAACTTTATCGTGTGCTGATGCCATAGTGTTATCTCGTTACTTAGTGGGCGCTTGCCGGTTCGGGAATCTCAACTTCGACGGGCCTGGCGTCGGCGATGGTTCGCCACAGGTTGTATGCCATGACGATCGCGCCAAGCAGGAAAAAAGCGCCACCCAGGGTACGTACGATGTAGTAGGGGTGCATTGCCTGCACCGATTCGACGAAGCTGTAGGTCAGCGTACCGTCGGCGTTGACCGCGCGCCACATCAGGCCTTGCATGATGCCCGCCACCCACATTGCGGCGATATATAAAACGATACCGATGGTTGCGGTCCAGAAATGTACCTCGACCAGCTTGAGACTGTAGAGTTCGCGTCCGAACAGGCGCGGAATGAGGTAATACATCGCGCCCATGGAGACCAGGGCTACCCAGCCGAGCGCGCCGGAGTGCACGTGGCCGATGGTCCAGTCGGTGTAGTGCGACAGCGCGTTGACGGTTTTGATCGACATCATTGGGCCTTCGAAGGTTGACATGCCGTAGAAGGAAATCGATACGATCAGCAGCCGCAGCACCGGGTCGGTGCGCAGCTTGTGCCAGGCGCCGGACAGCGTCATGATGCCGTTGATCATGCCGCCCCAGGACGGCGCCAGCAGGATTAGCGACATCACCATGCCGAGCGACTGCGCCCAGTCGGGCAGCGCGGTGTAGTGCAGGTGATGCGGTCCGGCCCAGATATAGGTGAACACCAGCGCCCAGAAGTGCACCACGGAGAGCCGGTAGGAGTAAACCGGGCGACCCGCCTGCTTCGGCACGAAGTAATACATGATGCCGAGGAAGCCGGCGGTGAGGAAGAAACCGACCGCGTTATGTCCGTACCACCATTGCACCATCGCATCCTGAACCCCGGCGTAGGCCGAGTAAGACTTGAAGAGGCTGACCGGCAGCGCGGCACTGTTGAACAGATGCAGTACCGCGACGGTGATGATGAAGGCGCCGAAGAACCAGTTGGCGACATAGATATGCGGAATCTTGCGTTTGATGATGGTGCCGAAAAACACCAGTGCGTAACTAACCCAGACCAGCGTGATCAGAATGTCGATCGGCCATTCCAGCTCGGCGTACTCCTTGCTGGTAGTGATGCCGAGCGGCAGCGTGATCGCAGCCAGTAAAATAACCGCCTGCCAGCCCCAGAAGGTAAACGCGGCCAGCGCCGGAAACGCGAGCTTGGCGTGACAGGTGTGCTGCACAACGTAATAAGAGCAGGAGAATAGCGCGCAACCGCCGAAAGCGAAGATGACGGCGTTGGTGTGCAGCGGGCGCAGGCGGCCGAAGGTCAGCCAGGGCAGGTCGAAATTGAGCACCGGCCAGGCCAGCTGCGCGGCGATCAGAACGCCGACCGACATGCCGACGATGCCCCATACAATAGTCATGATCGCAAACTGCCGAACTACCTTGTAGTTGTAGGTTTCAGAATTAGTCATCTAGTGCTTCCTCGGTGTCTGATATGCATCAAACGGATAAATCTTTGGGAAAAATGGATTTAGTTGGTAAATACAGGTTGCAGGCCCATGCCCCATAACAGCGCGGTCATGCCTAGCAGGGTCACCAGCGAAACCAGTCCGACCGCGAGAACCGCGGAAGAATAGAGAAACCCGCGTTCCGCCGGTATTTCCATCATGATCGGCAGGCCCGAGTACAGCAGGTACACGGTATAGGCCAGCGCCGGCAATCCCAGCAGCATGTTCAGCCACAGCACCGGGTAAACCTCCATGATGCCAATCAGGAACAGGGGGGTCGCGGTATAGGCGGCCAGTGCGATGCACAGCGGCAGCGGTCTGACCACTTCGTAAGCCTTACCCAGCAGGTGGATAACCCAGCCGATGGTGAATACGCCGACGACCAGCGCCAGGTAATAGATGATTGCGATCGATATCGCCGACTCCCCGGTGATGCGGATCGGCTCACCGACGCCGATGCGCCAGCCGACCTGCGTGGTGCCGATATATCCCGAGATCGCGGGAATCGCCGCCAGAATGAAGACAAATCCTACGCCTTTTTTATCGCTGGATTTCTGTTGCTCACGGATTTTTTCCCATTCGGACGTAGGGTCTGTCAGCAGGCCGATGATGTGCTGTATAAACATGGCGATATGGCTTTTTATTTGTTAGCGTGATTAGTTATAAATATCATAAGGCAGGGGTTGGGGTCTTGATTCATGTCAAAAGTCCATTAATTAGAAATTGCATCATTCGCAGTTATTTCCACAATCGAGTTTCACCCTGCACGGCCGGCATTCTACTTGGAATCAGCAATCACTAAAACCATGAATAACGAAATTTTGGATGAATCTGGTGGCACACCGGCACTGGGCACAGCCGGAGCCTGTTTTCATTGCGGCTTGCCGGTTCCGACAGGGTTCGATATCACGGCTCGCATCGATGGTGCCGACCGCGCCATGTGCTGCTACGGCTGCCAGGCCGTGGCCGAGGCGATCGTCGCCGCCGGGCATGAAAATTTTTACCGCGTCAGGACCGAGGCATCGCCGAGCGGACAGAACCCGGTGCCCGATTTTTTGCGCCAGGTCGAAGTCTTTGACGTAGCCGAAATTCAGAGCCAGTTCGTGCATTCGCCCGACGCCAGCACGCGCGAGGCCAGCCTGATCCTGGAAGGCATCACCTGCGCTGCCTGTGTATGGCTCAACGAACAGTACATCGCCGGTCTGCCCGGGGTCACGGAGGTAAGCGTAAACTACGCAACCCAGCGCGCGCTGGTGCGCTGGGACAAAGACCGTATCAGGCTCAGCGAGATTCTGCTGGCGATTCAGAAAATAGGGTACCGAGCGCTCCCCTACAATCCCGATCAGCAACAGGAATCGCATCGGCGCCAGCGCCGCCAGCAGCAGCGCCGGCTGGCTGTCGCCGGCCTGTTCGGCATGCAGGTCATGATGTTGTCGATCAGCCTCTATGCCGGCGCCTGGTCCGGGATGGAGCGCGACTTCGAGCAGTTTTTTCGCTGGCTTAGCCTGGGCCTGACGCTACCGGTGCTGCTGTATTCGGCGCTACCGTTTTTCCAGGCCGCCTGGCGCGACCTGAAGCGCCGGCGCGTGGCGATGGATTTGCCGGTGTCGCTGGCTATCCTGGTCGCCTTCGCCAGTAGCGCGATGGCAACTTTTAAAGGTCAGGGCGAAATCTATTTCGATTCGGTCGTGATGTTCGTGTTCTTCCTGTCGGCAAGCCGTTACTTTGAAAGTATGGCGCGTCAACGCTGCGCGGCCTCGGTCGAAAAACTGGTGCAGTCGATGCCGTTGATGACCACGCGCCTGGGCTCGACCGGCGATGTCGAGGAAGCGGTAGCGGCGGCGACGCTCACCATAGGCGACCGCGTGCTGATTCGTCCCGGTGAAACCATTCCCGCTGACGGCGAAATCGAAAGTGGCCAGTCGGCGATCGATGAATCGCTGCTCAGCGGCGAGAGCCTGCCGCTCACCAGGGGCCCCGGCGAGCGACTGCTGGGCGGCAGCGTCAACGTCACCAATCCGCTGCAAATGCGGGTCGACGCGGTTGGCGCCGATACGGTGCTGGCGGAAATTCAGCGCACCATCGAACGCGCGCAGGCCGACAAGCCGCCGATGGCGCGCCTGGCGGACCGGGTGGCTGCGCATTTCATCGGCGTCGTGCTGATAATCGTCGCCGCTGTGGCGCTGTTCTGGTGGTGGCAGGAGCCGTCACGCTGGTTCGAAATCGCGCTTTCGGTACTGATCGTCAGCTGCCCCTGCGCGTTGTCGCTGGCCACGCCCACCGCTATCAGTGCGACGCTGGGCCGGATGCAGGCCGCCGGGCTGCTGGTGAAACAGGCGGGCGCGCTGGAAAAGATGAATCATGTCAGCCATGTCGTGTTCGACAAGACCGGTACGCTGACACTGGGTAAGCCGACGCTTGCGGGAATCGTTTGTCACCCCGATTACGGCCAGGCCCAGTGTCTCGAACTGGCGGCGGCACTGGAGCGTCACTCCGAGCACCCGCTGGCGCGGACGCTGGTGCGCACGGCGGCAGCCGGTGGCGTCGAAGGCGCATCGCAAATCGTCAATGTGGCCGGCGGCGGTATCTCCGCCGTTATCGATGGCCAGGCGTATTATATCGGCAACATCGACTTCGTCGAAGCCGAGACCGAGGCCGCAATCCCGCGTCGATGGCTGGATGACATCGCAGAGGACGCGGTAACCGCGGTCGTGCTGGCTCGCCGCGATTGCGCGCTGGCGATGTTTACCTTTGCCGATCGGCTGCGTGACGACGCCCCCGCGTTGATCGACAAACTGCGTCATATGGGCAAATCGGTGGTGCTGATGACGGGAGACCGAGATGCCAGCGCCGCCCAGGTGGCTGATAAAACCGGTATCCTCGACTACCGCGCGCGAATGTCGCCGCTCGACAAGATGCAGGCTGTAGAGGCGTTGCAGGCGGAAGGCGCCCGCGTGTTGATGATTGGCGATGGAATCAACGACGCCCCGGTGCTTTCACGCGCCGACGTATCGATCGCGATGGGAGGCGCCAGTTCGCTCGCCAAAACCAGCGCCGACATCGTGTTGATAGCCAATCAACTGGGTGCGGTGGCCGACGCCATCGATATGTCTGCCAGGACGCAGTCGATTATTCGGCAGAATATGCTGTGGGCATTGATGTATAATTTCGGCGCGATCCCGGCCGCCGCGATCGGTCTGGTGGCGCCATGGCTTGCCGCCATCGGCATGTCGGTGAGTTCGCTGATTGTCGTATTGAATGCAATGAGGCTGACGCGGTAATGGAAATTATCTATCTTTTAATACCGATTTCACTGATTCTGCTGGGCGGGATCGTGTGGATTCTGCTGTGGGCCGTGCGCAACGGCCAGTATGACGACCTCGAAGGTCCGGCGCACCGGATCCTGATGGACGAGGATAAAATTGTCGACGGGCAAAAAAATAGCCGGCGGGGAGGTGCCGGCTAAAATACTCTGTTATGTATTAAGAGTAGGAGTCGGGGAGAGAGTCTAGTGGCAGGGCCGCTTCCTGTAATTGACATAGATCAATTAAATGCATTTGCCCCGAAAATACTACCGATATCCTGCAACCTGCTTCGAATGGCGCCTACTTAAGCAGGTCATTGCGAGCGAAGCGAAGCAATCTGCCTAATAAAAGCAAGTTACGTGGAGATTGCTTCGCTTCAGCCAATGCGTTCGCTGCGCTCACGGGCTGGGCCCCGCTCGCAATGACGAGTTTATTTATGTGCCATTGCGTTCTGGCTTTAGGTAGTGCCCGAAAACAGCCCGCTCACTCTTTCGGATTGGCGGTAGGTGTCGAACACCATGCAGATGTTGCGCACCAGCAGGCGCCCGGGCTCGAGTACGGTAATATCGTCCTTGCCGACGTCGAGCAGGCCATCTTTTTCCATCTCGGCGAGGCGATTCAGTTCGCCTGTAAAGTAGTCGTCGAAGTCAATATTCCAGCTATCGGCGATAACGCGCTTGTCGAGATGAAAGTGGCATGACAGCCGCTGGATGATTTCACGCCTCAGCAAGTCGTCTTCCTGGCTCTCGTAGCCGCGAATGACCGGTAAATGTTGCTGCTCGAGGCTTTCGTGATAAGCCTCCAGGCTGGTGGCGTTCTGACTGAAGTTGTCGTGCACCTGGCTGATGGCGGATACGCCGAAGCCGATGAGGTCGCATTGGGCATGCGCCGAATAGCCCTGGAAATTGCGATGCAGGCTGTCGTTGCGCTGCGCGACGGCCAGTTCGTCGTCGGGCTTGGTGAAATGATCCATGCCGATGTATTCGTAGCCGGCGCCGCATAAGCTGTCAATTGCAGTGTGCAAAATCGCCAGTTTTTCCGAAGAATCCGGTAAATCCCCGGCCTTGATGCGCCGCTGCGGCAGGTGCGCATAATTGTAAATTGCGATGCGGTCCGGATCGAGACCGATGATCATATCCAGCGTTTTGGAGAAACTTTGCACGGTTTGATGGGGCAGAGCGTAAATCAGGTCGATATTGATCGAGCGAATTCCACGTCGGCGCGCACAGTTGATAACGGCTTCGGTAGTTTCCGGGCTCTGCACGCGATTGATCGCTTTTTGCACCCGTTTGTCGAAATCCTGCACGCCGACGCTGATGCGGTTGAAGCCCAGACTGCGCAAATGCGCGATGCCGTCTTTTTCTATAACCCGTGGATCGATTTCGATCGAGTAGTCGCCCTCGTCGTCGCGATTCAGCTTGAAGTGCTGGGCGATTTTATCCATCAGTTGTTGCGATTGCTGACGGCTCAAAAATCCCGGCGTGCCGCCTCCCCAGTGCAGCTGACGTACTTCGCGGTCGCGATCGAACAGCGGTGACTGGATCTCGATTTCGCGATACAGGTCCCACAGGTAGGGCTCGGCATTTTGTTTGCGCCCGGTAACGGCCATGTTGCTGGCGCAGTAGTAGCAGATCGAGCTGCAAAACGGGATATGAAAATATAGCGACAGCGGCTTGGGAATCAACTCCTCGTTACTGAGCCTGGCCCAGTCGCGAAAATTGGATTCGCCAACCTGCTCGTGGAACTCGGTTGCCGGTGGATAGGAAGAGTATCGCGGCCCTGGTTTGTCGTATCGATTAATCAGGTCTTCCTGAAACAAGGGCGCTTTGGACATCACAGGCATTTTAAATAGCATTGGCGTATAGCCTACCTATTGCGCCCCGATTGGTATTGACCTGTATCAAGTTCCGCCGACAGACTCCTCGCCGACCGACTCGGTCAGCAGGCGCGCAAACTGCTGCAGCACAGGGTCCCAGTAGGGCGACAGTACGCCGCCATCGAAGCCTTCCGAATTGCGTCCGCTCTGCATGCGCTCGACCACGCCGATGTCTTCGTGATTGAGATCGTTCCAGTTTTGAATCACGTGCGCCCGCGCATCGCTGTACTTTTCCGCGCTGGCGCCGTCACCGACGAAATAAAGCGCGATGGTCTCGCGACAACGATCGGCCGCCTGCGGCCAGGCGACGAATACGTCGACCTGGTCGGGAAATATTTCGAAGGCAAAATTGGGAAACAGCACGAACCAGTCGCCGCGATTCTGTTTTTCCGGCGGCAGGTCGGGAAACCAGGGCAGCTCACCGCCGCGCGCCGGATCGGTCGCCTTGAACTCGTATCCGCAACTCAACACCCGGCGTTCGAAGGTCGGCGCCACGCGCTCATCCATGCCGACGAAACCGTTCAGCCAAGGATGGCAGGAAAACACGTGATAGGGCTCGATAAAGTTTTCGATCGCGAGCTTCCAGTTGGCGGCGAGATCGAATTCAAGCGCATCGGCAAAGCGCAGTACCGTGAGGTCATAGCCCGCGAGCTTTGCGCTGATCGGCGCGATACAGCTCTCGAAGGCTTCGGCTTCGCCGCCGATATTGACGAACACCCAGTCGTGCCAGGTGGCGCTGCGGATTTCGACCAGGTCGGCGCGGTGACACTTGGACTTGTTTACATCGTGCCGCTCGCCGCCGTGGAAATGCGGGCGCGCGATCAGCTTGCCTTCCAGGCTGTAGCTCCAGGCATGGTTCGGGCAGACGAATTTTCCGCTGTTGCGGCACTCGGTGACCAGCCTGGCGCCGCGGTGGCGGCAAACGTTGTGAAATGCGCGGATCGAATCGTCGGCCGTTCTGACCAGCACCACCGGCTGCCCGGCGATCTCCACCGGCTGCATGTCGCCGCTGCGCTTAAGCTTGTGCGCGAAACCGGCGAACACCCAGTTGTCGCGAAACACCGTCTGCTGCTCGAGACGGAAAAAATCATCGCAGGTGTAACTCAGGTTGGGCAGCGCCGAACCTTCCTCGGTGGGTTTGTCGAGACGCCCGTCGCCGACCTGTTGCAAAAATTCGGATCGGACCTGTTGTTGAGCGGCGCTGAGTCGGGTCATTGGTCGAACCCACCGGGACGAGAGAGACGTCAAAATTTAGTACTAGTGTTTTTCGATTGCAAGCGATTAAATAAGCGCATAAGCCGCACCGACGATGAGAAAATGTTCGACAGCCTGCTGCAACCGGTAACCCTCGGGCCGACCCGGCTGCGTAACCGCATCTTCAATCCCCCGCATGGCACCACGCTGGGCCGCCAGGGCGTGGTAACCGATGACCTGATCGCCTATCACCTGGCGCGCGCGCGCGGCGGCGTGGGTTTGATCATTCTGGAGAGCATGACGGTACACCCGAGCTACGGTTTCGAGGAAGCCTTTCTTTATGCCGGCAGCGACCGCATCGTCGAAGGCCTGAATCGACTGGCGATCGGCTGTCGTGAACGGGGCACGCCGGTGTTCGGGCAGCTGTTCCACGCCGGCCGCGGGGTGCGCCTGAGCCATGACGGCTCGCGGCCGTTGAGTTACTCCGCCTCTGACGTGCCGGACGAGCGCTATCGCGTGGTGCCGGTGCCGATGCCGAACGACATGGTCTGGGAACTGATCGAGAGCTATGCCGACGCCGCCGGGCGTCTCGCCGATGCCGATCTCGACGGTGTCGAGATACTGGCCAGCATGGGCTACCTGATTGCACAGTTTCTGAATCCGCAAACCAATTTGCGCGATGACGAGTTTGGCGGCGAGCTGGATAACCGCATGCGCTTCCTGCGCGAGGTGTTAAACCGCAGCCGGCAACGCATCGGCAGCGACAAAACGCTGGGCATACGTATCACGCTGGACGAGAAGACCGGCAAAGGCATGCCGGCGGAGGAAATGATTCGCGTTTGCCAGGCGCTGGAAGCCGACGGCGATGTCGATTACTTCAGCGTAATCTCGGGATCTTCGTCGGCCCCCGACGGCTGGATACACGTATTCCCGCCGATGTCGGTGGCGACCGGTTTTGTCGCCGATGACGCCGCGCGGCTAAAGCAGGTGGTGTCGAAACCGGTTCTGGTCGCCGGGCGCATCAATCAACCGCAGCTGGCGGCGGCCATCGTCGACGCCGGCAAGGCGGATATGGTCGGTCTCGCGCGGGCCCTGATCGCCGATCCCGAATTTATCAACAAGATGTCGCAGGGGCGGGCCGAGGACATTCGCGCCTGCGTTGGCTGCAACCAGGCCTGCGTCGGCCATCGGCTGGCGCACTACCCGGTTTCCTGCATCCAGAATCCCGCCAGCGGACGCGAACGGCTGCTGGGCGAGCCGCGGCCGGCGGCTCAGCGCCGGCGAGTCCTGGTCGTTGGCGGCGGTCCCGCCGGCATGAAAGCCGCGGCGATAGCCGCCGAGCGCGGCCATCACGTCGAATTACATGAAAAATACCCGGCCCTCGGCGGACAGGTAAACCTGGCCGCGGCGCTGCCAGGGCGCGCGGAGTTCGGCGGCGTCACCACCAATTTGCAGCAGGAACTCAAGCGTGCGGGCGTGGATGTGCGCCTGAACTCGACGGTCGATCAATCCGTGCTGGACGAGTATGCGCCCGATCGGGTGGTCATCGCGACCGGCGCCGTCACGCGCCTGCCCGAGGTCGAGGTCGACGGTTGCGACCTGGTCGACGCCTGGTCGGTAATCCGCGGCGAGGCGCGGCCTGGCCGCAACGTCGTCATTGCCGACTGGTCTTGCGACTGGTCGGGTCTCGGGGTGGCCGAACAACTCGCGCGCGAGGGGCATTACGTGCGTCTGCTGTCGGGTGGCAGTGTCGCCGGTGAATCGATCCAGGCGATCGTGCGCGATCAATGGATCGGCCTGTTGCATGGCCTCGGGGTCGAGATGATTCCTTTCGCGCGATTCTACGGCGCTTCCGCGGGCAGCGCCTTCTTTGAGCATATGACCAGCGGCGAGGTCATTGTTTGCGAAGCGGTGGATACGGTCGTCAGCTGTTTCGCCGCGCGCGCCAGCCGCGACTGCGACTGGATGGATTCGGTCGACGGCCTCACCGTATCCCGAATCGGCGACGCCCTGGCGCCGCGCAGCGTCGAGGAAGCCGTGCTCGAGGCGGTGCGCCTGGCGGTGGAAATCTAAACCGGGTTAACTTCGGGCTATCGCACTCTCGATGGCGGCCGCCATCTGAAACAGCCTGTCGTCGTCGCCATTCTTTGCCGACAGCATCAGGCCGACCGGCGCCGCGCCGGCGTCATGGCAGGGCAGGCTGATCGCGCAGCCGTCGAAGTAGTTGACCGTGGCGGTGTTGCGCAGGCAGCGCAGGTTGACGCGCCGCGCATTGTCTTCATCCTCGGTTTCGGCGATCGCCGGCGGCACGCAGGCGACGCTCGGGTAGAGCAGGGCGTCGGCCTCGAGCAGCGCAAACTGGCGCCTGAATTCGGCCACCAGCTGCTCGCGTTCGCGGTAGCGCGCCTGTTGCTCGGCCTCGCTGATGGCCGCGCCCGCCGACATGCGCTGACCGACGAAGGGATCGTACTCTTCGAGATGCTGCTCGAGCATTTCGCGGTGATGTTGCCAGACCTCGTAAACCACCAGCGGGCGTTCGATGAAAAAATCGCCGCAGCGATCGAGCACCGGCATCGGCGCGCGTATGATTTCGGCACCGGCGGATTCAAGCAGTTCGATGGCGCGAGCGAAGTCGGTCGCCACCGCTGTATCGAGATCGGTCATCACGCGCGCATCGGGCACCACCAGTTTAAGCGTTTCGAGCGCCGCCGGCTGCAGGCGGGGCAGGTCGGCGTCGGGTTTGATTTTGCCGCACATCAACTGCTCGAGAATGAAACAGCTGTCGACGTCGACCGCCAGCGGACCCGGCGCGTCCAGCGTCGGCGACAGCGGAAAAATACCGTTCAGCGACATGCGGCCATAACTCGGCTTGACGCCGACGATGCCGTTGAAGGCGGCCGGAATACGGCAGGAACCGGCGGTATCGGAGCCGAGCGCCGCCGCCACGATGCCCTCGGCGACGGCAACCGCGCTGCCCGAGGACGAACCGCCGGGCAGGCGCCCGCTTTGCCGGTCCCAGATCGACAGCGGCGTGCCGTAATGCGGGTTCTTGCCGATGCCTGAAAAAGCGAATTCGCTCATGTTGGTGCGGCCGAAGAACAGCAGGCCGGCGGCGCGTAGCGGCGCCACTACCGCGGCATCGGCCGCTTCCGGTTGGGCGTAGTGCTTGCGCACCACCGATCCGGCCAGCGTGACCTCGTTCCTGATGTTGAACAAATCCTTGAGCGCGATCGGAATGCCGGCCAGCGGCGGCAGGTCCTGCGACTTTTTGCGCGCACGGTCGATCGAGTAAGCCAGGCTGACCAGCCCGGGATTGATCGTGGTAAATACCGATTTCGACTCGCGCGCTCGCTCGAGCGCCTGTTCCACCAGTTTGCCCGCCGTGGTTTCACCCGTGCGCAGCATATGCGAAAGCTCGCGTAAACCCGTCATCGTCAATCCTCCGGAAAGCGGTAGCCGAGGATGCCCTCGTAAGCCCATTTCGAATACACCCGGTCGGCGCGCAGGCAATGCTGCTCGAGCTCGTCGGCGAGGAACTGCACAATAACCACCATGCTCCTGTTAACGCGCGCCTCCCGGGGCCCGGGGCGCGTTGTAGCCGTTATTGTCAGGCGTTCTGTAGCCGATAGCCGCGCAGGAAGACGGCGAATTCCTCGAGCGCGCGTATGCCGCTCTGCTCGGAGGCCGCGCACCAGGCCTGCAGACGCTCGACCCGACCGCGCTGGTCTTTCGACCCGCGTTTCCAGACTTCCTTGAGCTGCTGCTTGAAGTGAAAAATCGTCGCCAGCGTCTGGTCCTGCTGCAGCACATGCTCGACCGCTTCCATCGAGCCGACGTCGGCTTGAACGTCTTCGCGCGTCATCAGTTTCTTCGCGCGCCGAATCAGGCGCCGGCCCATGGCATCGGTATTGCGACGCGCTTCGCGCAGCGCCGGGCGAATGACGATCTGGCTATAGCGTTTCAGTATATAGAAGCGCTGGCTGACGACGGCGCGCACGGTGTCGGCGTCGATCCGCTGGCGACAGCTTTTGCTGATCGCGCGCGGCGCCAGGCGCCGGATTTGCGCCAGCCGGCACATCGCCAGCAAACGGATATAGAGCCAGCCGAGGTCGATTTCCCACCACTTGTTCGACAGGCGTGCCGAGGCCGCGTAGGCATGGTGGTTATTGTGCAGTTCCTCGCCGCCGACCAGAATCCCCCAGGGCACAATATTGGTTGAGGCGTCGCTGGTTTCGAAGCCGCGATAGCCGAGGTAATGGCCCAGCCCGTTGATGACGCCCGCCGCCCAGAAGGGTATCCATAGCATTTGTACGACGAAGATAACCAGTCCCGCCGAGCCGAACAGGGCAAGGTCGATCAGCGCCATCGAAGCAATGCCGAGCCCGGGATAGACGGCATAGAGGCGGTTTTCAAGCCAGTCGTCGGGCGTGCCCTGGCCGAACTTTTTCAGCGTCTCCCGGTTTTGGGCTTCTTTACGGTAGAGCCAGTAGCCGCCGAACAGCACTCGCAGAACGCCCTTGTGGCGCGGGCTGTGCGGATCTTCCTCGGTTTCGCAGCGGGCGTGATGCTTGCGATGAATCGCAACCCATTCGCGCGTAACGATACCGGTCGTGAGCCACAACCAGAAACGAAAAAAATGACTCACCACCGGGTTCAGGCTGAGCGCATGGTGGGCCTGGTGGCGGTGCAGATAAATGGTGACGCTGGCAATGGTGACGTGGGTTAGCAGCAATGCGACACCAACGTAGCCCCAGATTGATAATACGAATAAACCTTCAACAGACATTAGCTACCTCGATACTGGCCGAACAGATCTGGCAGATAGTCTGGGCAACTCGTGGGTTAACATCTTAACGATATTGCCAGGTTGTCCGGGATAGCTGGCTGGCTGTTCCGCTCTTCGTCGGATTAATTATTCCTTCGAGTTTAGCCTAAAAGCGGGCTGCCGGGGTAGGTTTTTTGGCGCCCGGATGCGGGTTTTGGCCAGGCGGAGGTCATCCGTCGGGCTGCAGTCTGATTTCAACGCTGTCGGCAAAGGATTTGAAATCGTGCTGGAGGATGAGGCTTTTGAATCCGCTGGCATAGATTCCCAGCGTCAGGCGATGCCCGCCGAGTTGGGCAAATTCGAAGCCGCCGCTGTCGTCGGTTACGGTCGAACGATACGAAAACGAGTGATACTGGTCGGTGGCGAAGGCCGACTTCAGCGTCACCTGGACCTGCGCCAGCGGCGCGCCGTTGTCGTCGCTGACCCAGCCCGACAGGTGGTAGCTGCCGCGATCGATGATCAGGGTCAGGTTACGGTATTCGTCCGGTCGCAGTTCGAGGCCCTTGATGCGGTAGTAGTCGGAGGCATTGGTGGCGATTCTGAGTTCGCCCGCGGGGAAGGCGGTGAGCTTGAAATAGCCGCTGGAGTCGCTGCGAATGACGCGGTCCGGAAACTGCGCCGCCAGGCTGCGTACCGACAGTTCGAAATCGGCAACCGGCGCCAGGTCGGTGTCGACGATCATGCCCTCGGCATCCACCAGTTCGATGCGCGCCAGGATGATTTCTTCCAGGGCCTCGTCGCTGTCCGCCGTAAACGAATCCAGGCTGTGCCCGGCATAGCTGCGCTGGGGTTTGATCTCGAGCCTGTATTGCCGGCCGGGTACGATGTTTTCGAGCAGGAATCCGCCGCTGGTGTTGCTGGTGGCGGTGGTCGTGACTTTTTCCTCGCCGTCGAAGCCGAGGCTCTGGATATCGATTTGAATCCCTTCCAGCCCACTACCGGATTCCGTGCCGATCCAGCCGCTCAGGCTGATCCCGGATTCGGCCGCAGCGGACGCAGCGCTCTCGCTGGCGACCGGCTCGCTCGATTGCGGCAAGCCGGTTTCGGCTAGCTCCGCTGCCGCCGGCACGTGTAGTGGCTCGGCGCGCTCGAACGGCGCGCTCGCGGCTATCTCCGATTCGGTTTGCGGGGCCGGAGTCGGCGTTCGAGCGGACCACAGCAACAGCGCAAGCATCGCTATCGCGCCGCCGATCGCCAGTGCACGAAAGCCTGTCATTGCGCGGGGACTCACCGACCGCGGCTAGCGCCGCGGTAGATCCATGGTCGGGTTTTCATCGAAGAATCCATCCGGCATCCAGTGGAATCCGGCGTAGACCACGGGCTGAACCGGCCAGTCCTCGGGGCGGGGCCAGTGGTGATAATTCAGCGTGTGCCAGACCACGATGTGTTCATTATCGATGGGGCGGTCGGCCTCGGTCCATTTCGGCAGGCCGTCGCCGCCGGCGTGCTGATTCGGAAACCAGCCCGCCGGGTAGAGCTCGTCGGCGGCATAGGAGGTCACCCACAGGTGCTTGTACATGAAGGCGGCGCGCTGGCCCATCGACGAGTCGGGATGCTGGAACGGGAAGCTGTTCGCGCCCGGCAGCAGTTTGTAGGCCACCGGGTCGCCGTAACGGTTTTTGACGTTCGGATTTAATACTCGCCAGTAGCGCGAGCTGCGCGCATCGATTTCGCGTTGCGCCTGTTTCTCGGTTGCGAAACGGGTTTCCTCGGTGAGAATAGCGTTGCCGTAGGGATTGTCGTCGCCGGCCGGCGCCGCGCTGAAGTTCATTTCGCTGACCGAGTTATTGTTACCGTCGAGCGCCATGTCGAAGCGAAAACTGAACACGTGTTGATGCACATGCGACTCCACCTGGTCGCCGATGATCCTGCCCCAGGGGCTGGCCTTGCCGTCCTCCAGCGCCGACGGAAACGGAATGCCGGTGGCCTTGACCTCGACGCCGATGGTACCGTCCATGTAGAAGTACCAGAAAAATCCGTAGACGTAATTGCCGATGGTGGCGATCGAAGATACCACCAGGCGGCGCGAACGCGTGACCGTGGTTTGCGCGGCCGCCGGTACCGAGTATTTCCACTGTATGCCGACGTCTTCCTCGTGCATGCAGACGGCGTTTTGCACCAGCCGCGGCTCGCCGTGCCAGTCATGGGTGCAGATGTCGAAGTAGTGGATGTAGCCGAGGCAATCGCAACCCAGCTTGAGCGAGTCGAGCGAGACGCCGATGCCGTACTCGCCGGTGTCGAAAGCGTTGCGGCGGAAGTTGGCGCCGCGCGGGTCGCCATAGGGCACCACCATTTCCGCCATCGACGCGCGCTTCATGATCGGGCGCAGTCGGCCCCTGTCGTTGAAGCCGATATCGTACAGCACCAGGCCATCGCGCTGGGCGAAGCCGACCTGCAGCTCCCAGTCGTGCCACTTGACCTGGTAACCGTCGACCTCGAAGCTGGGCCCGTCGGGCTGCCTGATCGAGATTTCCTTCAGGTCGTCGCGCTGCTGCGGGCGCCGGATCGGGCCCGGGTCGGGCGGGATCGGCGCCACGCCGAAGTCGTCGATGCGAATGATTTCGCGCCTGGCGAGGTCGAACACAGGATGCAGGTTGGCGATCGGCCGCGCGTAAGGGTTATCGCCGGCGTCGTTCATCAGCCAGCAGTGGCCGTAGGCGATGCGCCGGTTCTGTTCCTCCGGGTTGCCGAAGTTTCCCGCCGACCAGCTTTCGATCAATACCCTGGAGGCGTCGTCGAGGCCGCGCAGTTTGAGCGCCGCGAGAAAATCGTCGTCGTTGCGCGCCAGTTCGCAGGCCATAGCGAATTCGTCCGGCACGATGCGCGCCTGCATGCCCTCGAGATGTCGCCAGTGATGCAGCGAATCGCTGGCCAACAGGACGATGCCGCTGAGCGTACGGTTGCTCGAGGGTTCGTAGCAGCAGACATAGGCGCCGCGCTGATCGGGGAACTGGCCCGATTCGTCGAGGCTGATGGTTTCGAACCAGGCCGACGCGTCGAGCCCGCCGTCGCGCCGGATGACGTTCACGGCCTGGCGGATTTCAGTTTCGTTCAACGGCGCTTTCGACTGGTTCATAGAGTTATCCTCCTGGATGACGATGGTACCCCAGAACGCGTTTACAGGGCATCGCCGGGACGCGCGCGCTCGTCAGCGCAACACCTTCGAGCGGATGACGCGCGCTAGCTTTTGCGGAAGCAGAGCATTTCGCACCGCGGGCATTGCCAGGCGGCGATTACCGCCTGGCCGCCGGTGCCGGTGGTGCTGATCCTGTCGAGGTCGATCTGTTGCAGGTGTTTGCGCGACCAAATTCCGGTGTCGCCATGGTGCGACCAGAACAGGGCCGCGCCGAGGCCGCGGGCGTACAGGAAGCCATCCTCGAGGTCGCTCTCGCAGGAAGGGCATTTCGGGTTGCTGTCAGTCATATATGCGTAACCTGCTTATAGATTGAGCAGTGAGAAGTCGGTATGTCATCGGCAATCGGCTGTCTTTGGCGCCGGCGGCATGGCTTCAATTTCTCGATTTGAACCAGGCGCGCAGCGCAAGGGCGGAGCCGGTTAACGCCACCAGCGCGCCGATTGCGGGCGCGATCAAGTAGGCCATAACGCGCGACGGGTCGGCGGCGTGCAGGTGACCGCTGGTGAGTAAATAGGCGAAGGTCAACACCAGACCGATGATCGTAATCATCATGCCGGCGGAAAACGCGATCATGATGTGCATCGCCAGTTTCAAATGGCAGCTTTTGCGGCTCTTTTCGGATGGCGGCTTCAATCGACGTCGCCCGCGGTCGGTTTATTAACGACCATTTCTACCGGCGCGATGTAACCGGCGGCGATATTGTCGACCATGTTTTTAACTTTTGCCGCCGTGCTTTCTTTCATCAGGGTATGCAGCCCCAGCGCCGGTGGCCCGCCGCCTGCCGCCATTCTTTGCCGCAGGCGGGCGAAAAAATCGATGGCGAAATCGCGGCGATTATTCTCGGCGCCGATCTCGAATCCGGCTTCGGTCAGCGCCCGTCGATACTGATCGGGCGTTGCCAGGCAGCTGATGCTGTCGTCGTTCGCCCAGGGTACGGGATAAACCAGGTCGCCGGAATCGATGCGCATGACGTCGTATACACCGAAAGCCGCGCCCGCGCGCAGTACGCGAAAAATTTCCCGGAACAGTTGGGCCTTGTCGTCGATGTTCATGCCGACGTGCAGCATGTAGCCGCCGTCGAAGGATTCGTCCGCGAACGGCATCGACAGCGCGCTGCCCTGCTGCAGGCTGACCCTGTCCTGCAGCCCGACCCATTCGCACAGGCTGCGGCCGGTTGCGATGTATTCCGGCGTCAGGTCGATGCCGGTGACATGGCTGCCCTGGCTGTCGGCGACATACCGCGCCGCGCCGCCGAGGCCGCAACCGACATCGATTAGAATCCGCGCGCTGCCGAAGTCCAGCTGATCGAGCAGGTTTTGCGTTGCCGCCCGCCCGCCGATGTGGAATTCGTCGACCGGCGCCAGATCCTCGACGGCCAGCTCATGCGGCTTTATACCGAGTTCGTCCAGCGCCTTTTCGATCGCCCGCAGCAGTTCGCCGTGACTGTAGTGATCCGATACCGATGTGCTGTCCGTCATGATCGATCTCCCGCTGCGGCGTTCCGGCGCGGCGTATTTTTACCGAGGCCCTGTCCGCGGCATAGCCGGATTCGCCTATTTGGAGCCCGGCATTTCCATCAGCTCCGACACTTCGAGCGATCCGCCGATATCGAGGAACGGGCAGGCCTTTGCCATCGACAGCGCCGCCTCCATCGAATCCGCCTCGACGATGGTGTAACCGGACATTGTCGATGCGCCCCCGCTGCTGACACTGCCATCCGGGTTTACCGTGCTGGTGTCCTTCAGCGGATTGGCCGGGCTGACGGCGGCGTCGCCGAGCGAAGAAAGCCATTCCATATACTTCGCGAAATGCTGCTGGCCTTCCTCGGCCGTGGCGGGCTGATCGCCGCCGAGGTAAACAATAAGATATCGAGACATGATTTCCTCCTGCTTCTGTTAACTGGTTTTCAAGGTGAAACCCGCAATCCCCGGCAGATTCGCAATGCAACGGTATGTCATCGATTGGTTCAGCTCGATTCACCGTTGACTGTCCGTTAGACTTCGACTGGATGTCAAAGCATAAGCCCATGTCCGCGTTGCTGGCAATAAATAAAGGGTAACCTGATCGCGCGGTCGCTGAAAGCGTTCGGCGGGATCGAAAGCGGTTGTCCTCGAAAACGACGAACGCGGCAGGGGCTGGATTCAGGTGAGCAGAAAGTTCAGTCGCGGATCGGCTTTGGCTGCATCGATTTCGAGTATCTCTGCACTGACGACATTTTGCGCGACGAATGGATCGCTGTTGACTCTTTCCTCGAGTTCTAGCCGCGTCGTATTGTGCGCCACGATTCCGCCTCCCAGTCCCGGTTGCAGGCTGCCCGCCAGTAAGAATACATCGTCGTCGAAACCCAGCTTGAGCCACTGGTTGTGGGCTTCCATGAATTCACCCGCCTGGCCCTTGTTTTCTGAAAACTTCAGCAGCACGATAAACATCGGATTGTCTCGCTTTGAATTGGAGGGGTGATTATATCGGTTAACGCTGGCCGCTGATAACGGTCGCCCTGGCCGGCCTTTTGGCACTCGCCGGGCGGGGCGTGTTTATTTGTTGTCGACGGGCAGATCCTGATCGCATTTCTTGCAGTTCAGCTCGTAGCCCAGCATCGAATCGCGGCCGGATTCGGTTACCACCCAGGGGCGGCTCACCAGCGGCGGGTTGTGCCGCACGTGCTGGTTGTGGCCGCATTCCAGCTCGGCCACCCAGTGGTCTTCTTCGTCTATGTGATAACCGACTATCGACTGCTTCATGAATTACCCGGTTTTCTGCCTGTCATTGTAGAAACGGTCAGTGCCGGGGAAGAACCCGGTCGCGCAGGCCGGCCTCGTGCCCGGCTCCGTTCCGATATGCCGCAATCCTACCCGCAGATCGTCGCCTTAAACATAAAAATTTATCCCGGCAGGGCAGCAGGATTCAAATATACTGCCGCGTAAGGTCAATGCGTACTGCAACGGCGCGCGATTTTGTCAGTCGATGCCCGCGCAGGACTGGCCGCAGCCTATTTAGCCATGGAGCAAAACGAGTCACATGAAAATCGATACGCTGCCCGTCTTCTTTCATCAGGATGTATTGTCGATGCAGGCACCCGACGGATTGTTCGAGCGCGCGCCGTCACCGCTACTCGAACACCAGGTGCCGTTTGCGGAATGCGCGCAAAGAATCGCCAACATCAAGTCCGTGCTCGAACGCGGGCCCTCGGCGGAGCGCTTCAGCTGGCACGCCGGGCGTCACGCCAGCGACGAGGAAATATTACGCTTTCACACGGCGGAGTACCTCGAACGCCTGCGGTCGTGGGATCGCAGCGGGCACTGGGCGACGGCGACGACTTACCTGCCGAAGGCCGGCCTCGCCGGGGTACGCGCCGCCGCCGGCACCACGCTGGAAGCGCTGTCGCATATTCTCGAAGGGGATGTGACTCGCGCCTACGCGCTGGTTCGCCCGCCTTCGCATCACGCGGCTCCCGGAGTTGCCGACGGTTACTGCCTGTTGAATGCCGTTGGCATGGCGGTAGAGACGGCGTGCGCGCAGGGTTGTTCCCGGGTTGCGGTTGTCGACTGGGATGTACATCACGGCAACGGCACGCAAAGCGGATTTTACGCGCGCGACGACGTGCTCTGTATTTCCATGCACATGAATCACGGCGCCTGGGGGCAATCCCATCCGCAAACCGGAGATGTCGATGAAGTCGGTGTCGGCGCCGGCAAGGGTTACAACCTGAACCTGCCGCTGCCGCCTGGCGTCGGTGACGCCACCTATGTCGAAGTGGTGAATAGCCTCGTTATTCCTGCGCTGGAACGGTTCCAGCCAGGGTTGATCGTCGTCTCCAACGGCCACGATGCCGCTCAATTCGACCCCAACGGCCGCCAATCCGTCACCATGGCCGGGTTTCACGAAATGGCGCTGCAACTGTCGGTCGCGGCCGAACGACTGTGCGGCGGCAGGCTTTTGATCGTCCAGGAAGGCGGATACAACGTCGCCCACGTCGGTTTCTGCGCCTACGCGTCGGCGCTCGGCTTTCTCGGCGAGCCGCTGGATCTCGCCGATCCGCTGGCTTTTTATCCCGAGGATCTGTCGATGTCGAAGCAGGCGGTGGAGGCGCTTGTCGAGCGACACCCGTTGTTGAATTCGGAACGTATCTGGCAGCCTGAAAGAATCGGTTGACACTGACCCCTTTTGTTTCATTGTTGCACTTCAGATTTGAAGCCGGGTGTATGGTATGTTTGAATAAAGCTGATTTCCTGGCTCATTTGAGGTTAACCAAAAAATTACGCCTTGTCCTTTGATTTGGCCAAAAATACAAAAGGAATTGCAAGCGGTCCAAATAAAACGGCCATGGCTACCCAGAATGTCGTATTCGCATTTCGCTTTTTTGCTACCAGATAGCAAGTAACAACGCTCATCAAACCAACTAGTAATACTGCAATAATAAAATACATTTAACACTCCATTGTTCAATTTAGTGTTGATAGACATAACGCCTCGCATCAGCGGCCTGGCCGTAGGCCAGGTCCGACTGCATGCGCTTGTTATGAAGGCTGGATTCATATACTAAGTGCAACACGCATTCTCCAGGAACCAACCGATTGCCATTAGACCGACAGTTCGGTTGCAGACACGGCTGTCGTCCCGAGATGATTGCTTGTTCTAAGCACCTCGGCGGCATCACGTAACGAGCGCCAAGGTGGAGTTTACATGCCCTATTTGAGTTTCTGGAAGACACGTGGATCGATCGCCGCGGCGCCAAACATACCACCCGCAAGAGCTCCGGCGATTCCTGGGCTCATGACGTCCTGGCCTGACAAGAATAGACCGGGAACGGGTGTGCGGGCATTGAGCGCATCCGATAACAACCGACGCGGGCTTGTTTCGACGCCATAGAACCCCCCCTTCTCGTGACCGGTGAATGATGCGGTTGCGAGTGGAGTGCCAAGCTCCTGGTAGACGACAAGTGGCGCCAATGCCGGGAATTTCTCCTCGAAGCACTCGATCATCCTGGACTCGATATCCTGCTTAAATGCCGCCCACGCTTCGGGATGCTTCTCGGCACCTCCATTTGCAAATTCGGCCACTGACGACCAATCGGCCCACACCAGCATATCGCCAGTGTGTCTGTTTGAGGGGCCGGGGTCATGCGTGGCGTCCTTGAGAGATGCAAAAGATACGAACATCATCGGAATAGGCTCGTTGCCTGCCGCTGTCCAGATTGCGTCATTGGTGTTCCAGCTGTCGTAAAACCAGTGGTTAGAGCGCGTCGCTCCGTGTTTGGCGATATCTCCCTCGAAGCCGAGAAAGAGATCGAAGTGGCAGATTGACGGCTTGAAAGTGGCTATCTCGCTAGCCCAGTCTCCTTCGTGAATTTCTTTCGGCAGCAAGCGCTTAACGGTTTCACCGGCTCCGATCGCCGATACGATGACTGGTGCCCTGAACTCCTCGCCCAAACTCGTGCGCACACCCACTGCTTTGCCTTTTTCAAGCAATATCCTGCTGACCGGCGTTCCGGCTCGGGCACTGCCGCCCGCAGCTTCGATCACCGGAACAAGACCCTTTGCAATGGCAGCAGCGCCGCCCACGGGATAGCCGGCGCCTCCAAGGTAGTGGCCAATTACGGTGGCATGAAAGGCAAAACTCGCTTCTTTCGGATTGCCGCCATAGGTGCCCCACTGCGCCGACAACACGGAGGCAAGCTTCGGGTTGCTGATGAGCTCTGCAATCACCTCGTCGGTAGTGCGACTGCACCAGCGCTGGATCTTCCTTTTATTCCACCAGTGATGCGCGGAACGGAACGGCTCGGGTATCGCTCGCTCGGCACCGACCATGTGCGCGGTTTCCTCCGCGGATGACAACGCTTCGAAGTAGGCATCGATTTCAGCAACATTGTCGGGAAACTGGTCTTTGAGCTCCATCTTGTAGGCTTCAGCCGGGCGCCCTACGGATATCTCGAAGCCATCCGGAAAGTGCAACGTGTCATAGACGGTGCCAACCGAGCTAAACTCGATTGCTCCGTCGCTGAGCCAGTCCAGGATCCGGCCCGCAGATTGATCATGGCCGAAAGTACCGCAGTAATGGAGGCCAACGTCCCAGGAGAAGCCGTTTCGCGAGAAGGAATGTGTAAGTCCACCGATAGCCTGCGCCTGCTCAAGCAGCAGGACTTTATGATCCAACCGGGAAAGCGCAGCGGCCGTTGTCATTCCGCCCATGCCGGAGCCGATGACAATGACATCGAACTCGCTTGCTGATTGTTTAGCTGTCATTTGACGGTACCTCCTCTTCTCGTTGTACTGTCTGACGATGTAAGCCGTAGCTTATACGATTTCAAGAATATTGGGGTCAGGCCTTACATCTTACAGGCAGATTAATGCAGGTGTAAAATGTAAGGCCTGACTCTGATCTGTCCTTATACTCGAAATTGGCGAACTACTATGAATGCAGTAAAACTGGAAGATATGTATGCGTTTACAGTCTCTTAATATTTCCAGGAGCAAAGCGATTTTCCACAAAGGAGAAGAGGTCCAAACCGGAATTTTCAAGGCTCCGGCCAAAGGGCCGCTAATGGCACGGACACTTGGGATCGAAGGCGATGAGCAGGCTGACCTGGTTTTGCATGGCGGTATCGATAAAGCGGTGTATGCGTTTCCATCCGAACACTACTCGTATTATCAGAATATTTTAAGTGAGGAGCCTTATTCGCCGGGGCAGTTTGGTGAGAACCTGACGACGGAAGGGTTGCTCGAATCTGCAGTCCGCATCGGAAATCGATATCGAGTTGGAGAGGCTGTGTTCGAGGTTTCCCAGCCCCGTTCCCCGTGCTACAAGTTCGCAATTAAAATGGGAAGCGTCGAGGCATTATCACTTTGTATCGGCAGTGCGAAAACCGGTTTTTATCTTCGAGTGTTGCGTGAAGGTATTATTCAATCAGGGGATGAAATAGAAACTGAATACATAAACGACTCCGCTCCCACGGTTGAAGAGATACATGCTTTGTATTACCTTGATAAGAATAATCTGGATGGCCTGACCAATGCAGTGAGTTGTAACAGCCTGGCCGAAGTTTTTATAGAAACATTTAAAGAAAGAATCAGGCAGCTTGGCGCCCGACTTTCTCCATAGAGCTAAATACTGTTTGCGACTATGAAATCAAATAAACGTTGTAAAGACGACAACAGCAATTTGGTGCTCAAACAACTGCGTGAAAGAGTGCATGGAGGCGGCTATATATTGCTCGACACTCTGACTGAAGATGAACTGGTAGCCATGCAATCCCTGCTT
>Ga0224508_10000117_pt1 | contig 81568 bp, 72 predicted proteins | sample SF_Jan12_sed_USG_4_FD_170157 | JGI IMG/M metagenome (GOLD analysis project Ga0224508, IMG submission 170157) | Sediment microbial communities from San Francisco Bay, California, United States - SF_Jan12_sed_USGS_21 | ecosystem: Environmental > Aquatic > Marine > Sediment | place: USA... | reverse complement strand
GGCACCGCCGAGAGGGGACGGCGCGCCTATCGAAGAGGACGATCTGCGCGCGCTGCTGCTGGCCTACGATCCGGCGAATGCGCGCATCACTGGCGATGATGAACTCTACCGGGCCCTCGCGCCGGTTCTGGCCGCGGATATCGCCATGCTGCGGCTCCACCGGATCGATGCTCCGCCGCTCGAGGCGCCGGCGGTGATCCTCACGGGCGGAAACGATCATGTGGTGCCGGCTTCCGCCGCCGCCGATTGGGCCGGACATTTCACGCAGCCGATCGATCGACAGGCCTTGCCCGGCGGTCATTTCTTCGTCTTCCGTGAAGCGAACGGCAGCGTGCTCGACCTGCTGTCGCGTCTGCTCGAACGGTCGGCCCGATGATCGATCTCTGGTCGATCCCCCTTGAAGCAAGCCGAACGGGTCTGGCCGCGGCGCGCGCCTTGCTTGACGCCGACGAGAGATCCGCGAGCCGACGCTTCGAGAAGCGCTCGCTCGCCAATGCCTTTGTCCTGCGCCGGGCGGCCCGCCGGGCAATCCTTGCGCGCTATCTGAATGTGCTGCCCGAGAGAATTGCCTTTCAAGAAAACCGGCATGGCAGACCCCAAACCGACGGCCTTAGATTCAGTGCCAGCCATTCAGGCGCGATGGCCTGCCTCGCAGTCACGCGGGGCGACGTGGTGGGAGCCGATATCGAGCGCATTCGTCCGGTCGACACGTTGCTTTTCGAGCAGCGCATTCTTTCGCCCGACGAGCGCCAAATGTTGCAAGAGCAACCGGAACCCGATCGCCTGAACAGGTTGCTGACGCTTTGGACCGCGAAGGAGGCAATTTTGAAAGCGATGGGTACCGGTCTTTGCCTGGAAATGCTTCCCCGGATCACAGTTCCGCCCGAAACTGGGTGCTGGCGCCAGGCAACGGCCCCGGGTGGCGCATGGCAGGTGCGCTCGACCGTGGACGGAGACTACGTCACCAGCCTTGCCGCCCCGGCCCCGGATGCGGTTACCCACCGCGACGCAACCGCGCTCCTGCATGGCCATGGGGTCGGTTAGCCGGCCTCGATCAGCTTGCTCGCCCGGATCAGCGGCGGCATGTCGCTTCCCTCGCTGAACCCGCTTAGCGTATCGCCCAGGATCTCGCGCGCCGAACCGTCATCGCCATCCTCGCTTAGGATACCCGCCAGGTCCTCGGCGGCGCGGAGCTGCCAGGACAAGTGACCCAGCGCCACGGCTTTTTCCAGCGCTTCGATCAGCGAGGCCTTCGCGGCGGCGCGGTCGCCCTGCAAAAGCGCAAGCTGACCCTCGACGCGGTATATCTCGGGCTCGGCGAACCGGGCCTCGTCGCTTGTCACACAGCCGCGCGCCTCGGCCAGTTCCGCACCGGCGGTCTCGAAATCGCCGGTCCGTGCCAGGGCCAAGCTGTGGGCCGGCAACAGCATCGGACGGAACAGATCGAAGCTGAGATCGCTCAGCATCGCCAGCGCGTCGGTGAATTCCGGCAGCGCCTCGGCATCCGCGCCCCGGTTCACCTGGGCCATCGCGCGGGCGGCATGTCCCAGCGCCGCCCAGAGCGGCATCCGGTTGCGCTCGGAGAGCTCGATGCACGTCTCGGCGACCTCGGTACCCAGAGGTTCGATCTCGGTGGCGCACAGGAAAAGTGCCAGATGCCCCAACGCATATCCTGAAGTATGTGCGTGGTTCACCGTGTCGAGGTCGACAATCACCTGGCGGGCCAAGGCCGAGGCGCTGTCGTAGCGCCCTTGCAGGGTCAGCGTGCCCAGCCGGTAGCAATCGCGCGCGATGCCCACATCCTGACCAAAGCGGGACGCCTGACCGACATGCGCTTGCCGGTCGTAGAATTCGTCGACGGCGCCGAGTTCGGGCGTCGCTTCAGCGATCCGGCCCATCATGGTCAGAACGGTGCCGCGCAGCCGGTGGCCAAGCGCCCGCGCCAACCGGTCCTCGACCTCTTCGTTGACCGCGAGGATGCTGTCCGCAATATCCAGCGCCGGGCGCAGTCGGCCAGGCACGTAATGCGCGGCCCAACGGCCGTAGAGCCCTTCGACCAGCAGTTCCTTGTCGTCGATCTCGGTGGCGATGCGCTCGATCTCGCCAAAGGTCGCGACGGTTGCCTCGGCGGCATAGCCGTTATGGGCAATCCGCGCCTGACCCGCGAGCAGCAACAGCCGGATACGCTCGCGCTGCACCGCCTCGCTTGGATCACGCAGGGCCAGGACGCCGAGCGCGGTCTCGAGATGGGTGATCGCCTCGGCATAGGCCGGGCGGCGCAGGGCTTCCTCGGCGGCAAAGCGCCCGTATTGCACAGCTTCCTTGAAGCGCCCGGCCTCGGCGGCGTGATTGGCGAGCACACCGGGCATGGTCAGCTCGTTCTCGCGCAGGACGTCGAAGATGCGGCTGTGGATTTCCTGCCGGCGGCGGTTCAGCAGGCTTTCATAGGCGGCATCGCGGACCAATGCATGCTTGAAGATATAATGGCCGCTCCGCCCACCGCGCGGGAAGACCAGCTCTACCCGGCGCAGGTTCTCGAGCGCCGTTATGACCTTTTGCTGCGACAGTGCCGCGATCTGGGCCAAAGGATCGGCGTCAAATTCCCTGCCGATGACACTGGCGATCTGTGCCACTTCCTTGACTTCGGGCAGCCGGTCGAGCCGCGCCATCAGCGTGTCGTGCAGGCTGGCCGGCACCTTGTCCTCACCGCTCTCGATCAGTGCCTTGGTCAGCTCCTCGACGAACAGCGGCACGCCGTCCGTGCGCTCGATGATGGCGGTGATCGCCTCGGGTGGCAGTTTCCCGCCACCCAGCCGGTTGACGATCTCCTCGACACCGGCTCGGCCCAGTCGGTTCAGCGCCAGGCTGGTGACATGCGGCAGTGGCGGCAGATCCGGCTGGTTCTCGGGGCGGGAGGTGACCAACAGCATCACCCGCTCGCGCTCGGTCCTGTCGCCCAGGATACCGATCAACTCCAGCGTCGTTGGATCGATCCAATGGGAATCCTCGACCAGCAACAGCAACGGCTCATTCCGCGATAGATTAACCGCGTGATCGGCGAGCGCCGAGAAGGTGGCTGCACGGCGCGCGGGCGGCGGCAAATCCATTGGCCCGTAGCGCATGTCCGCTGGAAGGCCCAGCAGATCGGCGATGAGCGCGATGTCTTGCTCGCTGACCTCTCCCGCCGAGCGAAGCAATTGCTCCAGGCGGTCCAGCTTCTCGTCATTGGTTTGGCTCGGCTCGATCCCCGCCGCCGACGTCATCTGATTGATCACCGGCCAGAGCGCGGTGTCGCGCTGATATGGCGAGCACTGGAACCGCACGCGCACATAGTCGTCGCGCGAGATCGAGTCGAAGAGCGCCCGGCAGACACGCGATTTGCCGATGCCGGCTTCGCCGGTCAGCAGCACGATCTGCCCCTCGCCGGCGACGCTGGTGTTCCACCGGTCGGTCAGCAAAGCAAGTTCGTTGCCGCGGCCGACCATCTCGCCCACCGATTGGGCGGCGCGCGCGGCGAAACGGTCATGCGAGGAGGCGGCGCCGATTACGGCGAAGATTTCTTGCTCGCCGGGGATACCTTTTAAGCCGTGCTTGCCTAGCGACTCGACCTTAAAGGCAGTGCCCAGCAGGCGGTGTGTGCTCTCTGAGATCACGACTTGGCCTGGCTTCGCGAACCCTTGCAGGCGCGCGGCGAAATTAGGCGTCTCGCCGATCGCGGTCGATTCGTGGTCGACGCCGATGTCGCCGACAACCACGAGGCCCGTCGCGATCCCGATCCGGCATGAGAGCGGCTCGCCACCAATTTTGACCTTCTCGATCGCCGTCATGATTGCCAGGCCCGCGTTCACCGCGCGCTCGGCCGCGGCCTCCAGCGCCCGGGGCCAACCGAAATAGCAGAGCACCCCGTCGCCCAAATATTGAGCGATGTGGCCGTCATACCGGGTTACAACGCCTGCCACCGCGTCCTGATAGGCCTGGATCACCTCGCTCCATTCCTCGGGGTCCAAGGCGCTGGACTGCGCGGTCGACCCGACCAGATCGACGAACATCACCGTCAGCCGGCGGCGCTCCGCCTGCGCAACATGATAAGGTTCGGGTTCGGGCGCGGCCTCCTCCGCGTTTTGGACCGCCGCCGCACCATCGCCGGCCGTCAGCTCCGCCACCGCGCGCAAGAAGCGCTTGCGGTCGCCCAAGGACAGTCCCAGTTCGCGCAGATCTTCCGAATTAAGTTCGCGCACCAAGTCGAAGCTCACATCGGCGTCGCGAAACGCGTCGATGTAATCGCCACAGCCAATGCTTTGCAGCCAGTCTTCGAGGTTCGGCATGCGCATTCCCTTTAGGGCTTCCTTTTGTCGCAAAAGCAATGGCTTGGCAACCGCAGGTCAAGGTTCGGCACCGGCGATTGCGTCAACGTGATCCTGGGCTGGCGGCGTTCACCGTTTCTTTCGGGTTAACGGTTAGGAACTTACCGCGGCTAAGGAACCGCGCGGGAGACGCCGCCCGCTCAGGCTGGGGCGAGGCTGCGTCCACGAGCAACACCAACGACAACGAAACAGTTGCAATGCGTCGCGACTGGGTCTCGCGGCCCGGGGTGGCGCGAAAGGGGGCAAAAATGACAGCCGACTTAGCGGGACGCGCCGCGATCGAAGGCGTGTGGGGCACTCTGCGCAGGCTCAAGGAGCAGTGGCTTCTGGTACTGTTCCTTTCGGGAGCGATCCTGTGGGTGCGCGACACCTATGACGAGTTCGCGAAACTGCCGCCGCTGGTGCGACAGCAGATGGCCGGGCTCGCCGAATTGCAGGAGACGGTGACCCGCCTCGAAGGCGAGGTGAAGCGCCGGCTTCTGGGAGATCGGACACCGGTTCTGGAGTTTCCCGGAACCCGGCACGGTGTCGCGGACGGGGCGCCAGGCACGTGGACGACCCTGTCCTTGCGCCCGGTCCGCCGCTTGCGCGACGATTGCGTGCCGCTTGGGATCGAGGCTTGGATGGTGGACCACCAAGGACGGTGGTTCTCGGTCGAGACCGCGATGCGGTCGATGCCGCTGCTGCGCGACGAGACCGATCTGGCATTCAGTGTCCTGGTGCCCGCCGCGGCTAGCGCGGGGCGCGCCAATCTGCTGGTCCAGATCGCTCTCGACTGCGGAACCCACCGACAGGTGGAAACCGTGCCATGGCAGCAGTTCCGGGTCACGCCCGGCTAAGCGTCGGGCCCATCCCGCCGACCTTGGCGAACCGGGAAACCGGTTCGCCTTTTTCATGATCACGCGATTTCCGATGCGGCAGTTCCGTGACGGATCGGTTTGTCGACCAAATGCATCAAATCCCGACGGAATCCGCCCTTGGCCTGTGCAGATTTGCTCAAAGAATGGTTGTCTTGGCTGAAGAATCCGTGTTTACCTCGGCGCAAAGTGGCCCGAGACGAGGCCGCGAACAGGGAGATGGCATGGCCGACGGCACCGGCAACCGCGCCTTCGTGGAATTCGATCGTGTGCAGAAGAGTTACGACGGCGAAACGCTGGTCGTGAAGGATCTGAATCTGTCCATTGGCAAGGGCGAGTTCCTGACAATGCTGGGGCCTTCGGGTTCGGGCAAGACGACCTGTCTGATGATGCTCGCCGGGTTCGAAACCGCGACCCATGGCGATATCAAGTTGGACGGCATAGCGATCAACAACATCCCGCCCCACAAGCGTGGCATCGGCATGGTCTTTCAGAACTATGCCCTTTTCCCCCATATGACGGTCGGCGAGAATTTGGCCTTCCCATTGGAAGTCCGAAAGATGAGCAAGGTCGAGACCGAACAAAAGGTGCAGCGCGCGCTGGATATGGTGCAAATGGGCGCTTTCTCGGGCCGCCGCCCGGCCCAGCTTTCCGGCGGTCAGCAACAGCGCATCGCGTTGGCCCGCGCTTTGGTCTTCGACGCCGAACTGGTGCTGATGGACGAGCCCTTGGGCGCGCTCGACAAGCAGCTCCGCGAGCACATGCAATACGAGATCAAGCACATCCACGAAAACCTAGGGATCACAGTCGTCTATGTGACCCACGACCAATCCGAGGCGCTGACCATGTCGGACCGGATCGCGGTCTTCAATGACGGCGTCATCCAGCAATTGGCGCCGCCCCCCGATCTCTACGAACGTCCTGATAACGCCTTCGTGGCGCAGTTCATCGGCGAGAACAACAAGCTTAACGGCAAGGTCATTGCAGTCGATGGCGGCACCGCGACGGTCGAGTTGCCGGGTGACATCAAGGTCAATGCCCATGCGGTGAATTGCGGCGGCGCAGGCCAGAATACCATGCTGTCGATCCGGCCCGAGCGCGTGCTGCTGGGACCAGACGCAACATCGAACGCGATGGAAGGCCATGTGGTCGAGCTGATCTATCTGGGCGACCATATCCGGTGCCGGATGGAGGTCGCCGGGAATGACGATTTCATCGTCAAGGTCGCGAACAGCCACGAGCATGCAGCCCTGAAGGTTGGCGAGAGAACGCCTCTCGGATGGGTAACCGAGGATTGCCGCGCGCTTGATGCGGTATGAATGCGCCGCGCCGGGGAAACCCGAGACGGCACGGCCAAAACAACAACATCGGGTGAAAGTCTAGGGAGTATGAGATGAAACTCACCAAACTATTCCTTGGCGCTGCCACCGCCGCGCTCTGCGTGTCGGCGGTCCAGGCCCAGGAGATGACCATCGTCTCGTGGGGCGGTGCGTATTCGAAGTCGCAGCTGCGCGCCTATCACGAGCCTTATATGGCGAAGAACGCCGGCGTCAGCATCATCAACGACGAAAGCGCTGCCGAGGCGGTCGCCAAGCTGCGCGCCATGGCCGAAGCCGGCAACACCACTTGGGACGTTGTCGACGTGGTTGCCTCGGATGCCATCCGTCTGTGCGACGAAGGCCTGGCGATGGAAATCGACCCGGAGACCCAACTGGCACCGGCGCCCGATGGCACTTCGGCGGCGGACGACTTCGGCGACTTGATGGTCTCGGAGTGCTTCATTCCGCAGATCGTCTACTCGACTACCTTCGGTTATCGGAGCGATGTGGCCGAATGGGGTGGCAAAGAGCCGGACGACATTTGCGATGTCTTCGATCTGGAAGCCTTCCCGGGCAAGCGCTCGCTGGAGAAGCGCCCGATCAACAACGTCGAGTGGGCATTGCTCTGCGACGGCGTTGCGCCAGACGATGTCTACAGCGTGCTCGAGACACCTGAAGGTGTCGACCGGGCGCTGGCCAAGCTCGGCACCATTCGCGACAGCGTGATCTGGTGGTCGGCCGGTGCCGAGACACCTCAGCGTCTGGCGGACGGCGAGATCGTCATGGGCTCGACCTACAATGGTCGTCTGTTCTCGGTGATCGAGGAGCAGAAGCAGCCGGTCAAGATGCTGTGGGACTGGCAGGTCTTCGATCTGGACGGCTGGATTATCCCGGCCGGTCTGAGCGACGAGCGCAAGGCGCGCGCGCTGGACTACATCTACTTCGCCACCGACACCCAGCGTTTGGCGGATCAGGCCAAATACATCTCGTATGGCCCGGCCCGTGCCTCGTCTGCTCCGCTGGTCGGCAAGCACGCCGATCTCGGCATCGACATGGCACCGCACATGCCGACCGATCCGGACAACGCCAAGAACACCCTGCTCTACAACTACGAGTTCTGGGCGGATTATCGCGACGACATCGACGCGAAGTTCCAGGCGTGGCTGGCCAAGTAAACACTTGAATCTGCCGGGGGCGGCGGCCCCGCCCCCGGCTCGTTAGTTAGTATTTCTTACATGCGGTGAGGCAATGACCGACGCGACAGCACAAAGCGGGCCAATGCTGGCAGCCGATGGCACGCCGCTGAAGGCTTCTTTGGCTCGGGCGCTGCGCCGTCAAAAACTGCGCGCGCTGATGTTGATCGCGCCCTTGCTGTTGTTCGTTGTCCTGACCTTCATTGCGCCGATCGTCGATATGCTCTGGCGCTCGATCGAGAACCAGCTCGTGCCGGAGACCCTGCCTCGGACCGTCGAGGCGCTGAAAGACTGGAACCCGAAATCGGGCGAGGTGCCGGGCGAGGCGGTTTTCGCGGCGCTGGCGGCCGACCTCCAGATTGCGGTCAAGGCCAAAACCCACACCCGCGTCGCGTCGCGACTGAACTACGAGCAGCCAGGCATCGCCAGCCTATTCCGTCAGTCAGGCCGCAAGGTCAAACGGCTGGAGGAGGGCAACTACCGCGAGCAGTTCCTCGATATGCATGACGGGTGGGGCAGCATCGCGGTCTGGTCGACGATCAAGCGCTTTTCGGGCGACTACACTGCCGGCTACTTCCTGAATGCCGTGGATATGGAGAACACCGGGGACGGCGCTCAGTTCAAGTCGGAAGACCAGCAAATCTATCTGTTCCTGTTCGGCCGCACCTTCCTTTTGTCGGTGACTATCACCTTCACCTGCTTGCTGCTGGGCTATCCGCTTGCATGGCTCCTGGCGACGCTGCCGGTCAGGACCTCGAACCTCTTGATGATCCTGGTGCTGCTGCCGTTCTGGACCTCGCTCTTGGTGCGCACATCCGCCTGGATCGTACTGCTGCAACAGGAAGGCGTGATCAACGATACCTTGGTGACCATAGGGATCCTAGACGACAATAACCGGTTGCAGATGATGTTCAATCAGACCGGCACGATCATCGCGATGACCCATATCCTGCTGCCGTTCATGATTCTGCCGCTCTATTCGGTGATGAAGACCATTCCGCCCTCATACGTGCGCGCCGCGAAATCGCTAGGCGCGACCGACTGGACAGCCTTCTGGCGGGTTTATTTTCCGCAGAGCGTGCCGGGCATCGGTGCCGGCGCGATCCTCGTCTTCATCGTCGCCATCGGATACTACATCACCCCGGAACTGGTCGGGGGCACCGACGGCATCTTCATCTCGAACCGGATTGCCTATCACATCTCGTCATCGCTGAACTGGGGCCTTGGGGCCGCGCTCGGTGTCATCCTGCTGGGGGTCGTGCTGATCTTCTACTGGACCTATGACAAGATCGTCGGCATCGACAACGTGAAGCTGGGGTAAGAGATGGCAGGGCTTCCTCCCTATGCGAGCACTGGGCAACGGGTCTGGTACTACACCTTCCGGTTCATCTGTGCGCTGCTGTTCCTGTTTCTGATCATCCCGATCCTGGTGATCATTCCGCTCAGCTTCAATGCCGAGGACTTCTTCACCTTCACCAAGAAGATGCTGGCGCTGGACCCAGAGGGCTATTCGCTCAAGCATTACCGGGATTTCTTGACCAATACGGACTGGCAGAACGCGCTCTATAACTCGGTCAGGATCGCGCCGATGGCGACGCTTCTCTCGGTCAGCTTCGGTACCCTGGCGGCGATCGGCCTGTCGCAGTCGCATGTGCCATTCCGCGGCGTGATCATGGCAATCCTGATCTCGCCCATGATCGTCCCGCTGATCATCTCGGCGGCGGGCATGTACTTCTTCTATTCGCGGATTGGCCTGCAGGGCACTTATTGGGGCGTCGTTCTCGCCCACGCCGCACTTGGCACGCCGTTCGTGATCATCACCGTGACGGCGACGCTTGTCGGCTTCGACAAGTCACTCGTGCGCGCCGCGGCAAATTTGGGCGCCGACCCCGTCAGAACCTTTTTCAAGGTCCAGATGCCGCTCATCGTGCCTGGCGTGATATCGGGTGCACTTTTTGCTTTCATCACGTCTTTTGACGAGGTGGTGGTTGTCCTGTTCCTCGGGTCTGCCTCGCAGAAGACCCTTCCTTGGCAGATGTTCACCGGCCTGCGCGAGCAGATCTCACCCACGATCCTGGCGGTTGCGACGATACTGGTTACGATCTCGATCCTGCTCTTGACCACGCTCGAGTATCTGCGCCGGCGCTCGGAACGGCTGAGGGGGATGACCCCGCAATGATCCGCCCCCTGGCGGCAGCGGCGCTTGGTGCCCTCGCCTCCGCCCTGGCCTCCGCCGCGGCCGCGTGTCCGGACCCGAGCGCGACTCTGCTGTTCCATTCCTGCTGGGCCGGGGGAAACGTCGAGATTCGCCTCTTGCCCGAAGACCTGCCGCTTCCGGCGCCGGATAGCGGAACCCGGCTGATCGTCACTGGGGCCTACACATCGACCGAGAGCCGGAATGGCGACCTGAGCAAGCCAGTGGGCCTGTTCGTGCACCGCGGCAAGGTAGTGAACCCGAATTTGGGCCGCATGGACGGCATTCTGTTGGTCGATCCGAAGTCCGGGAAACCCGATCTGCAGAGCCGCGCCGTGATGCGCTACGATGGAAACAGCTACGATTTGCGCAAGCTGGATCAGCGGCACGCGTTTGTCGACGCGGCGCGCGATGCGGATATCTCAGTGCTGCAAAGCCATCTGCTAATCGTTGACGGCCGCGTCGATGTCAGGCCGCAAGACGATGCACCGGTGTTCCTGCGGCGCATACTCTTCAGTGGCGCCCAAGGCTTTGGCATCTATCAGACCGCTGCGCCCGCGACGCTTTACGACGCGGCGCGTGCGCTTGCAGATGCCCACGCGCCCGAAATGGCGCTGAACCTGGACATGGGTTCCTACGATTACTGCCAACGGCAGGCCTCTGGCACGGCCAAGAGCTGCGGTCTTCTCGGCGCGGACGATACCGCGAAACTGTCGAACATCCTGGTGCTTCAGGCGCCGTGAGCGGTTTGCACGGACCCGTGCGCGAACCTAAATAGGGTCCGAGGAGGGGCGAAACCATGTTCCTGGTCGTTTTGCGCATCGTGATCTTCTTCGCGGTCTTGACCGCGATTTACCTGGCGCTCGACTGGTATATGCGCGGCCAGCGGATCCGCGAGCTCGAGGCCGAACATGCCAGCGGCGAGGGCACATCACTCAGCCGCGAGGACTATGTGGCGAAGGGGATCGCGGTCTACAGCCGGTCCTGGCAGCGCAAGGCGCTGCTCGGCATCTTCGCCGCGCCGATCATCGTGATTGTGATCATCGCCGCCCTGGCGAATTACGCCTGAACCCCACCCATCACGAGCACTGCCGCAACTGACCCCGGTAGCGTACCGCCTGGTCCGCGACCCGGGTGGCGGCGTTTCTCAGCCAGCCCTTGTTGCGCCAGTCACCCCGTTGGAACCCGGTATGGCCCTCGTGATAGGCCAGATACTGGTTGAAGGCGTCGTGCATTAGGACCCCGTTGTTCACCGTGGTCTTGGCCATGTACCAGCCGACGAAATCCGCGGCGTCGTCGAAATCGTCCCGGTCGGCGCCGCGATTGCCGCTGTCGCGGCGATACCAGTTCCAGGTTCCGTCCAGTGCTTGGGCATAGCCGTAAGCCGACGACGCCCGGCCCCAGGGAATGACGCCCAAGGCGAATTTCTTGGGTGGCCGCACCTTGCCGCGGAAATTCGACTCCTTCCACATGATCGCCATCTGGACCTCGACCGGCGCTCCCCAGCGCCGGGCGGAATCGAAGACCGCATCGCGCCATCCGGGACGCTCGTCAAAGATCGCGCAGATGTTGTTCTGTGCCCGCGGCGGGCCGGAGGGCGAGGACGAGCACGACCCCACGACCAGCGCCAGTGCGAAGACGCCAGCCAAGGGCCGGAGGATCGGGATCCACTGCTCGATTTTTATCATTGGTTGCAAGAATAGCAGAAACTCGCGCTTTCCGGGAACTGATTTTGCTCAATGACGGCCGGATGAAACAATGCATGAAATTTACCCATGCATCTCAATCTGGACACTATGTTAGGTTCAAGTTAGGAGGCTCGCCGGGTTTGGTGGCTTAAGGGATTCGCGACCGTGCTTCGTGCAAAGGCAAAATTTCGCATCGGCCAGGTAGTCAAGCATCGCGTTCACCCGTTCCGCGGCGTGATCTTCGATGTCGATCCGGTGTTTGCAAATACCGAGGAATGGTGGTTGTCGATCCCCGAGGAACTGCGTCCCCGCAAGGATCAGCCCTTCTATCACCTGTTTGCCGAGAACGAGACCAGCTACTACGTGGCCTACGTGTCCGAGCAAAACCTTTTGCCCGACAGTTCCGGTGATCCGGTCGAGCATCCGGATATTCTGGACTATTTCGCCGGTCTCGAGGGAGATAGCTATCGTGTCCCGCCGGAGCAGCATCACTGATGGCTGCGCGCCTCAGCACGCGCCCAATAGGCGCTTGCAATCACGGCGAAACCGGTGTCATCCTTCGGTCATGAGCTTCGAGCGGATCCACACCAGCCTGGCTGTTGCTCGCCCCGCCGACGTGACCTTCGATCGCCGCGAATTGTCGCTGATCCTGAATGTCTACGGCCATATGGTCGCCGCCGGGAAATGGCGCGACTACGCGATCGACCATCATCGCGACCGGGCGATCTTTTCGATATTCCGCGGCGCGACCGAGAACCCGCTTTACCGGGTCGAGAAAAAGCGCGACGGCCGCCATGCCGCCTACTCCGTCGTTGGGATGGACGGGCGTGTCCTGCAGCGGGGTCGCGAATTGCGCCAGGTTCTGCGCGTGCTCGAACGCCTGATCATCCGATTGGTCGATTAGGGCGAGGCTCGCCCATCTCCCAATCAAGGGTAGGGTGGGGTTTCACCCCACCTTCTTGTTTTGGCCGTCTTTTCTATGGTGGGGTGAAACCCCACCCTACCGCTTCCGCCGTTCCTTCCGCGCCGCCTTGGCCTTCGCTATCCGGGCGCGGGTCAGCTTCCGGCCTCCTCGCGCCCCACGCCCCCCACGCGGAGGCCGGCGTACCTGACCCTCGACCGACAATAGCTCCAGGATCAGCCCGCCCGTCACCGGTGCCGCTTCGACCAAACGCACGCTGACCTTCTGTCCTAGGCCCAGCACCAAACCGGTCTCGTCGCCCGACAGCGTCTGCGTCTCGGCGTCATAGCGGAAATACTCGCGCCCCAGCGTCGACACCGGCACCAGGCCGTCCGCCCCGGTCTCGTCCAGCTTCACGAAGATCCCGAAGCGCGCGACACCGGAAACACGGCCCGCGAACTCACCACCGATCCGATCCTTCAGGAAGGCGGCCAGATAGCGGTCTACCGTGTCCCGCTCCGCCTCCATCGAGCGGCGTTCTGTCATCGAGATATGCTCGGCCGTCTCGTCCAGCCGCTCGGCTTCCTCGGGCGTCTGTCCGCCTTCGCCCAGCTTAAGGGTCGCAATCAACGCCCGGTGCACGACCAGGTCCGCATAGCGCCGGATCGGCGAGGTGAAATGGGCATAGCGCCTCAGATGCAGCCCGAAATGCCCAAAATTCTGCGCCGCGTAATAGGCTTGGGTCTGGGCGCGCAGCACCGCGATATTGACCATCTCGGCCATTTCCGTCTCGCGCGCCTTGACCAGCAGGTCGTTCAAATGCCGGGTCTTCAGCACCTGACCCTTGGCCAGCGTCAGCCCGACCGAGTCGACAATCTCACGCAAGGCATCCAGCTTCTCCGGGTTCGGCTCCTCGTGGACCCGGTAGAGCAGGGGCCGGCGCCGCTCTTCCAAGGTCTCGGCGGCGGCGACGTTGGCGAGGATCATGAATTCCTCGATCAGGCGATGCGCTTCCAGCCGCTCGCGGATCGCAACCGCTGTCACTTGGCCATCTTCGCCTATCTCCACCTTGCGCTCGGGCAGGTCCAGGTCCAGCGGCTGGCGCCGGTCGCGGGCGCGGGCCGTGGCCCGGTAAGCGGCAAACAGGGGTTCGATGACCGGCTCGACCAACGGCGCAGCGATTTCGTCGGGGCTTCCGTCAGCCGCTGTCTGCACCTGCGCGTAGTTCAGCGAAGCGCGCGAGCGCATGGTCCCGCGCGTGAACCGGTGGGAGATCTTCTCGCCCTCGGCGTTCAGAACCATGCGCACCGCCAGGCAGGGCCGCTCGACGCCCTCGTGCAGCGAGCAGAGATCCGCCGACAGCGCCTCGGGCAGCATCGGTGCCACCCGGTCGGGAAAATAGGTGGAATTGCCCCGCCTGCGCGCCTCGCGGTCGAGCTCCGAGCCGGGCCGCACGCAGCAAGCCACATCGGCGATCGCGACCCAGACGACCCAGCCCCCCTTGTTCTTCGGGTCGTCGTCCGGCATTGCGGCGACTGCATCGTCGTGATCGCGCGCATCCACAGGATCGATGGTGACCAGCGGGACCTTCCGCAGGTCCTCGCCATGACCCTCGGCCGGCAGCGCGGCCTGGCCAGCCTCCTCCAGCACCTCCTCGGGGAAGGTATAGGGGATGCCATGCTCGTGGATCGCGATCAGCGAGACCTGCCGCGGGGCGCCCGGATCGCCGAGGCGCGCCACCACGACGCCCCTGCGCAGGCCCAGGCGCGGGCCCAACTGCGTCCGGGGCAGGCTTTCGGCCTCGACCAATTCCCCGTCCTTCGCGCCCGCCGTTTTGTCCGAAGCGATCTCCCATTCCTGGCTCGCTTTCTTGTCGACCGGCACGACGCGCCCGCCCTGCGCCGCCTCGCGGAATATGCCGAGCAGCGACCTTGGTCCCGCCGCCAGCCGCTTGATCAGCCGCGCCTCGTAGGTCAGCGCCTCTTCGGTATGCACCGGGTGCAGCTTTGCCAGAAACCGGTCGCCGGCCCCAAGCGCTGGATCGCCCTTGCGCGGCATGTAGAGGATGGGCGGCGGCGGCCCGCCCTCGTCCCAGTCCTGGGGGCGCGCGAAAATGTCCCCGTCCCGGTCCGGCGCCAGCGCGGTCAGCACGGTGACCGGCGGCAAATGGCCCGACGGCCTCATCCGGCGCTTGCGCCGCGACAAATGCCCCTCGTCCTCAAGCTCGCGCAACACACGCTTGAGCTCGACCCGGTCCGCGCCTTTCAGCCCGAAGGCCCGAGCGATCTCGCGCTTGCCGGCGGCCTGCGGGTTGTCGCGGATCCAGTCCAGGATCTCGTTCTTGCTCGGAAAATGCCTCATCGCGCCGCCATATCACGGGGCGCAGGTGGGGTCATGGGGGAAATCTACCGGGTCGTGTCTCAGCTCGAATTTCGGCATTGCGGGACGAAGCGGACATAGCTGCGGATCACCATTTAAGTTTGTCCCACAACATCATTGGCAAAATGACGCAACCAAACTTCCGCTCGGGATTTGTCGCGCGCTTCATAGTCTCGGATCGCCTGCCCGAGGTCGCCGAAAACTGGCGTTTCTTTGTCAGCGCCGATCTCGGTCAACCGCATCGTATACCACGCGGTTATCCCGCCCTCCGGGGCTTGCGCGAATCTGGGAAAGACCGGCTCAGGTTTCTGATCCGCTTTCCAGAGGTCGGGAAGTGAAGGCTCAAGGACAAGCGCGCGGGCAAGACCGACGATATCGGCCGCGCCGCTGGCCACAGCGTCCTCGGCCTGCGTGCGCGTCTTGAAACCGCCCGTCAGCATCAGGGGCTTGGTCGTCACCGCGCGGGCGCGCATTGCAAATTTGAGGAAATAAGGTCCTCGTCCAGCCCCGTCGGAGGCGGACTTTGCTCCGGGGAAGTAAGTCCCGCCGCTGATGTCGATCAGGTCGACCGAAGTCCGGTTCAGCGCGGTCACCACTTCGAGCGCGTCTTCCTCGGCGAACCCGCCCTCAAGCTGGTCTGAGGAATTGAGCTTCACAGCGATTGGGAAATCCGGCCCTACAGCGGCGCGGGTTGCCTCGATGGCCTCCAGCAGAAGCCGCATACGATTGGCGATTGCCCCTCCGTATTCGTCGCTGCGCTTGTTGAACAGTGGCGAAAGGAACTGACTGAGCAGAAATCCGTGCGCCGCGTGAATTTGCACACCGCCGAAACCTGCCCGCCGCGCCAACCGGGCTGTCCCCGCAAACTCCGAGGGCAATTGATGAATCTCGTCTATTGTCAATTCCGCGCAGCGCAGACCCGGCAGATCGAGAGCGCTCGGGCCTTTGGGGTCACTGGTCGGCGGGTAGGCAATTGCCCCGGCATGACCGAGTTGCAGCCAGAGCTGAGTGCCGTTTGCGCCGCCCCGCTCGGCAAGTTCGCGGAAACGGTCAAGGCCGGAAGCCTCGTTGAGCACCAGATTGCCGGGCTTCTCGGCGTAATCGGCGTTGCCCTGGACCTCGCCGATAATAGATACGGCCAACCCACCTTCGGCCCACCGCTGATACAGCCTGATCTGTTCAGCCGTCGGATGGCCGGTTCCATCGCCCAGCGAATCCGACATCGCCGATTTCGCAATCCGGTTTTTCAGGGTTGTTCCACAGGGCAGTTCTAGCGGCTCGAACAGAATTCCACGTTGTTGCATTTGAATTTCGACCGCCAAATTTTCCGGTTTTCATTTACATCCACGAAAACTCGCGGCACCGCTGCGCAAGGTCAAGTTTGGGCTCGAAGCGGACAACTTCAAACCGGGACACTACCCTCTACCGCCCCGCCAGATCGCCGAAGAAGGTCTCGATCTCGAAGGTCGCCGAGATATCACGGCTGGTGCGGCCAAGAAGCTTCTCGACGAGGAACCGGCTGCGATTGCCGGCCCAGGTGTGGCCACCACCATCGATGATGTATTGCGACAGCGGCGCCTGGCAGCCGCGCCAGACCCGGTGGCGCACGGTCGTGCTGTCGCCCGGGTCATGATCCGTGATCGCGATCTCTTCCCAGGCGCCGCAGCGGTTGCGCAACGCGTATTGCGCCAGGGTTTCCGCCGCAGACAGCACGCGGCCCCGGTTTCGCCGCCCGACCGTGACCGGACCGCCATCAAACGGCACCAGCGGGTCAGCCGTGCCCTGGATGAAGATCATCGGCACTGGCGCGCCCTTGGGGCAGTCGAGCCCCACGGGCTGGTTCATGATCACGACCACCGCGCCCGCCACCAGGTCCGGCGCCTGGCAAACCATCCGCAGCGTCATCGCGCCGCCATTCGAGGCACCGGTAAAGTAGACGCGGCGCCGATCGACCAGCCCCTCAGCCGCGAGCTCGTCGATCATCGCGCGCAGGAAGCCCGGATCGTCGGCGTCGTGAAGTTGCGAGCCGTCCGACAGCACGCGCCCATCGTTCCAGCGGTTGCCGATCCCCTCGGGGTAAATCTCGACAAAGCCGCGCTTCGCAAGCTCCAGATTGGTGATCCGCCGCATCCGATGCGCGTTGCCCGCCCCGCCATGGAGCACGATCACCGCGGGCGCCGGACGGCTGCCCAGGGGCGCCTCGACAAAAAAGCGCCGGGTCTCGCCGTCATGGTTGATCTGGCGCATCTGGGCCGCCGCCGGCCAGGCGAGCATGGCGATCAGCGCGGCGATTAGAAAGCGCATCGCGCGTCTCCGAATCATTTCTTCCTGGACTTGCCCTTGCTCTTACGTTTGGCCTCGACCATTTCCAGCGCCGCTTCCAGGGTCAGGGCCTCCAGATCGGTGCCCTTCGGCACGGTCGCATTGACCTTTTCCCATTTGACGTAAGGCCCATAGCGCCCGTCCATCAGGTTCACCGCACCCCCGTCCGGGTGCTCGCCCATCTCGCGCAACGGCTTTTGTGCCGCTCCCCGTCCGCCGCCGCGGCGCGCCTTCTGGGCCAACAGCTCGACCGCCCGGTTCATGCCCACGGTCAGCACATCCTCGTCCTTCGTCAGGCTGGCGAAGGTCCGCCCGTGCTTCACATAAGGCCCATAGCGACCGATCCCGGCCTCGACCATGACCCCGTCTTCCGGGTGCGGCCCGATCTCGCGCGGCAGAGACAAAAGGCCAATCGCGGTTTCCAGGTCGATATCCGTGCCTTTCGGGATCGACGAGCGTTTGGGCTTCTCGTCCGAGCCTTCCGCCTGCTCGCCCAATTGCACGTAAGGTCCGAACCGCCCGGTGCGCATGGTCACCGGCTGGCCCTCGTGCTGGCCCAATAGCCGCCCCTCGCCGTTGTCGCCCTCGGCATCGGCTCCCAGCGGCCGCGTATAGCGGCATTCCGGATAGCTTGAGCAGCCGATGAAGGCGCCGCCCGAGCGCGCGGTCTTCAGCGCCAGGCGGCCCATCTTGCACGAGGGGCAGACGCGAGGGTCGGTCCCATCGCCCGGATCCGGGAAAAGATGCGGGGCAAGCACCTCGTTGATCTTCTCCAGCACCTCCGAGATGCGCAGATCCGACGTGCCCTCGACCGCCTTGGTAAAATCGGACCAGAACCGGTCGAGCACGTCCTTCCAGACGATCCGCCCGCCCGAGATGTCGTCCAATTCCTCCTCCAGCCGGGCGGTGAAGTCGTAGGAGACATAGCGGTTGAAGTAGTTCTCGAGGAAGGCGATCACCAGCCGGCCCTTGTCCTCCGGGTGCAGGCGGTTCTTCTCCTTCCGCACATATTCGCGGTTCTGGATCGTGGTGATGATCGAGGCATAGGTCGAGGGCCGCCCGATCCCCAATTCTTCCATCCGCTTGACCAGGGTAGCCTCGGTATAGCGCGGCGGCGGCTGGGTGAAGTGCTGCTCGGGCGTGACCTGGTCCTGGCCCAGCGCGGCGCCTTGCGTGATCTCGGGCAGGCGCCGGTCGTCGCCGTTACCGTCGTCGCCATTCGTGTCGTCGCGGCCCTCCTCATAGACCCGCAGGAACCCGTCGAAGGTCACCACCTGGCCGTTGGCGCGCAGCCCGACCGCGTTGGCGCCCCCTTTGGCGCCATCGCCGATCTCGACGGTGGTGCGCTGGAACCGGGCGGCCTCCATCTGGCTGGCCAGCGCCCGTTTCCAGATCAACTCGTAAAGCCGCGCCTGATCCTGCTCCAGGCTCAGTTCGCCCGGCGCCTTGGCCATCATCGTGGGCCGGATGCATTCATGCGCCTCCTGCGCGTTCTTGGCCTTGGTCTTGTACATCCGCGGGCTGCCGGGCAGGTAATTGTCGCCGTAGCGCGCCCTGATCGCGTCGCGCGCCGCGTGCACCGCCTCGGGCGCCATGTCGACACCGTCCGTGCGCATATAGGTGATGTGCCCCGCCTCGTAGAGGCGCTGCGCCGTGCGCATGGTCTGCTCCGCCCCGAAGCCCAGCTTGCGCGAGGCCTCCTGCTGCAGGGTCGAGGTCATGAAGGGCGGGTAGGGATTGCGGGTCGCGGGTTTGGCTTCGACGGACAGCGCATTCAAGGCTACCGCCCCGATCGCCGCCACCGCCCTCTTGGCGCCCTCCTCGTCGGCCAAGTCGAACCGGTCGAGTTTGGTTCCGTCGAGCTCGGTCAGCCGCGCTTCGAATTTCTCACCCTGGGGCGTGGTCAGGACCGCGGTGACCGACCAGTATTCGCGCGGCTTGAACGCCTCGATCTCCATCTCGCGCTCGACGATCAGGCGCAAGGCCACCGATTGCACCCGGCCCGCCGATCGCGCGCCCGGCAACTTGCGCCACAGGACCGGCGACAGCGTAAAGCCCACCAGGTAGTCCAGTGCCCGGCGCGCCAGATATGCGTCGACAAGCTCCATGTCGATGTCGCGCGGTTGATCCATCGCCTGGGTCACCGCATCGCGGGTGATGGCGTTGAACACGACCCGCTGCACATCGGTCGACTTCTTGACCGCCCGGCGCTTGCGCAATGCCTCCAGCAGGTGCCACGAGATCGCCTCGCCCTCGCGGTCCGGGTCGGTCGCCAGGATCAGCTGGTCGTCGTCCTCCAGTGCCTCGGCTATGGCGCGCACATGACGCTGGGACTTGGAATCGACCTCCCACTTCATGTCGAACCCGTTTTCCGGATCGACCGAGCCATCCTTGGGCGGCAGATCGCGCACATGCCCATACGAGGCGAGGACCGTGAAGTCCTTGCCTAGATAGTTGTTGATCGTCTTCGCTTTCGCAGGGGATTCGACGACAACGACGGCCATGCGAGCAGATTCTCCTTAGACGCGCCCCCACCGGCGCGGTGCGAGAACATGGTTCAGCGCGCCGCACCTGTCAACGACATGACCGGAGGCGGTGCCTCGAAGGGCCGCGGGTTGTGCTCGCCGGGCGTCAGTCCGGGAGGGCTGCGCTCGAAATTCGGCCGCCTGGATGGATCTCGATCTGCCCGGCCAGGTCAAGCTCGAGCAGCACCAGCGACAAATCGGCCGTTGTCGCCCCGCACTGGCGCGCGATCTCGTCGATCTCGACCGGCGTCGGCCCCAGAAGCTGAAGGACCTGGTCGATCAACTCGCCGTCGCTGCGATGGGCGCCGTCGAAATCGTCGAGTGCGCCGAAATCGAACGAATCCGCCGGGTCGTCCAGATCGTCGTCGGAATACGAGAATCCACGCCCGGGCTCGGCCAGCCCCAGGGTCCGCGGCCCCGCCAATGCTTCCACCACGTCCTCGGCCCGGCGAATCAATGCGGCGCCGTCCCGGATCAGCTGATTGCAGCCGCCGGCGCGCGGATCCTCGGGCGCGCCCGGGCACGCCATCGCCTCGCGCCCTTGTTCCAGGGCGTAGCGCGCAGTGATCAGGCTGCCCGAACGCGCCGCCGCCTCGATGAGCACGACACCAAGCGACAGGCCGGAAATCAGACGATTGCGGCGCGGAAAGTGCCGGCTGGTGGGCTCGGTCCCCGGCGGACATTCCGAGATCAGGTTGCCGGTTTCCAGGATCCGCTCGGCCAGCCTGCGATTCTCCGGCGGGTAGATGTGGTCGACTCCGCCCGCCATGACCGCGATGGTGCCGCTTTCGAGCGATGCTTCATGTGACGCGGCGTCGATCCCGCGCGCCAGCCCCGAGACGATCACATAGCCCAGCTGGCCCAGATCGCGCGCTAGGTTGCGGGCCGCACGCTGGCCCAAGGCAGAGGCGTTGCGCGCGCCCACGATGGCGACACCCGGCCGGCCGGCAGTCGCCAACCCAGTCCCCTTGACCCAAAGCGCCGGGGGCGGGGTCTCGATTTGCGCGAGCAGATGCGGGTAATCCGCCTCGCCCTGCAGCACGAGCCGCGCACCTGACCGCGCGCCGTCCGTCAGCTCGGCATTGGCCTCGGCCTTGCCGCAGGCCTCGTAGTTTCCCTTGCCGCCGCGCCCTGCCATCGTGGGCAGTGCTTCGAGCGCCGCGGCGGCCGAGCCGAACCGACGCAGCAACTGGGCAAAGGTGCGCGGGCCCACATTGGTACTGCGCGCCAACCGCAGGCGGTCCAGGCGCTCGCCTTCGGAAAATGCGGAAGGTGCCGCGGCCTGGTCCGAGGGCGGCATGGGCAGGTCGGGGGCGATGGTCATCGGCGCTCTCCTTCGGCCTGAAGCCTCAAAAGAGAACGGCAGTTAATGTTAATTGCGGGTTAAACTTGCTTACGGCTGGCGCGTCTGGCCGATCTTCGGCTCCTCGCCCGTGAGAATGCGCCGGATATTGGCTTGGTGGCGCAGCCAGACCAGGGCAGCGAGGATGATCGCCAGCAGCACCGCCTCCCACCGGTCGAAAAGAATCAGCCAGACCGGGCCCGAAAGCGATGCCGCGAGCGCCCCGGCAGACGACATGCGGGTCAGTACCGCGGCAGCCAGCCAGGTCAGGCAGATCAGCGCCCAGCTTAGCGGATGGACCCCCAGCATCACGCCCAGGTAAGTCGCCACCCCTTTGCCGCCCTTGAACTTGAGCCAGACCGGGAAGCAATGGCCAAGAAACGCGCCCAATCCGCCCGCCTGTCCCGCCAGGTCGCCCCAGTTCAGAAACAGCCAGACCGGGATCGCACCCTTGAGGAAGTCGAAGAGCAGGGTCAGGAAGGCCGCCAGCTTGTTGCCGGTCCGAAGCACGTTGGTCGCGCCGATATTGCCCGAGCCGATCTGGCGCAGATCGCCCAGGCCGAAGAGCCGGGCCACCAGGATTCCAGACGGCACCGAGCCGATCAGATACCCGGCCGCGAGCGCGCCCAGGAGCCAGGGCAGGGCGCGCTCGATGGCCATGATGTCATGGAGCATCGCCCCTTATCCTTCGAAAACCCGGTGGCCGCCGACCCAGGTGCCCAGGACGCGGCCCTGCATCCGTTGCCGGTCAAACGGCGTGTTCTTCGAGCGCGCCCTGAGCTGCCAGCGGTCCAGCACGAAGGGCGCGTCCGGGTCGAACAGCACCAGATCCGCCGGTGCTCCCTTCTCCAGCCGCCCGCCGGGCAAGCCCAGGATCTTTGCCGGCGTCAGCGCCGCGCATTCGAAAAGCCGTGTCAGGCTCAGCCGCCCGTCATGGACCAGCCGGAGGCAGGCGGGCAGGAAGGTCTCGAGCCCCACCGCGCCCACCGCCGCCTCCTCGAATGGCAGGCGCTTGGCCTCCTCGTCCTGAGGAAGGTGCGACGATACGATGACGTCGATCAGCCCCCCGGCCATGGCCTCGGCCACCGCCTCGCGGTCCGCCTCGGCGCGGAGCGGCGGGGCCAGCTTGAAGAAGCTGCGGTAGTCGGCGATGTCGAATTCATTCAGCGTCAGGTGATGGATCGAGACCCCAGCCGTCACGCTCAGCCCGGCCTCCTTGGCGCGCGCGAGCGGGGACAGCGCCGCCTCGGTCGAGATCATGTCCGCGTGGTAGCGGGCACCAGTGCTCTCGGCCAGGGTCAGGTCGCGCTCCAGCATCATCCGCTCGGCGATGGCGGGCACCGAGGTCAGCCCCAGCCGCGAGGCGAATTCGCCGGAGGTCGCGCAGGCGCCCCGGCTCAAGCTGGGCTCCTGCGGGTGATGCACGATCAGCGCGCCGGTCGCCCGGGAATAGGCCATGCAGGCGCGCATCACCTTGGCGTCCGCCACGGCGTGGTCCCCGTCGGTCAGGGCCACGGCGCCCGCGTCCAGCAGGAACTGCTGCTCGGTCATGTCGGCGCCGCCCAAGCCCCTGGTCAGCGCCGCCATGGTGTGGACGCGCACGTGTGCCGCCTCGCGGGCACGGGCCAGCACGAACTGCACCAGTGCCGGGTCATCGAGCGGCGGATCGGTCTCGGGTTGAGCCACGAAGCTGGTGACGCCCCCGGCAGCGGCCGCCTCGCCCGCGGACCGGAAGCTTTCACGATGCCGCGCGCCCGGCTCGCCCACGAAGACCCGCATATCCACGATCCCCGGCGCCAAGACATGGCCGCCGCAATCGACTACGTCGGCACCGTCCGCCGCCTCCGCGCCGCCGCGCACCACATCCTCGATCACTCCACCGGCAACCCTCAGCCCGCCCGGCCCGTCATAGCCCGTGCCGGGATCGATGAGCCGGGCGTTGGTGAAGATGATTGGCGGGGAGGTCACGCGGCGTCTTCCAGGTTCGCGGCCAGAAGCTCCAGCACTGCCATCCGCACCGCGACCCCCATCTCGACCTGTTCGCGGATCACCGAGCGGTTGAGGTCGTCTGCCACCTCGGCATCGATCTCTACGCCCCGGTTCATCGGGCCGGGGTGCATGACGATCGCATCCTCGCGGGCCAGGGCCAGCTTCTCGGCCGTCAGCCCCCAGCGGTGGAAGTACTCGCGGGTCGAGGGCACCGCCGCCCCTGTCAGGCGTTCGTTCTGGATCCGCAGCATCATCACCACGTCGCAGCCTTTCAGCCCTTCCTCCATGTCGGTGAAGACCTCGACCCCGAAGCGCTCGACGCCCGAGGGCAGCAGCGTCGGCGGCGCGATCACGCGGACCCGGTTCTCCATCTTGTTGAGGCACAGGATGTTGGACCGCGCCACCCGGCTATTGGCGATATCCCCGCAGATCGCGATGGTCAGCCGCTGCAGCCGTCCCTTGCGCCGCCGGATCGTCAGGGCATCGAGCAGCGCCTGGGTCGGATGTTCGTGGCGCCCGTCGCCCGCGTTCAGCACCGCGCAATTGACCTTCTCGGACAGCAGCGCCACCGCGCCCGAATTCTGATGGCGCACCACCAGCAGGTCCGGGTGCATCGCGTTCAGGGTCAGCGCCGTGTCGATCAGCGTCTCGCCCTTGCGCACGGACGAGACCTGCACCGCCATGTTCATCACATCCGCGCCCAGCCGCTTGCCCGCCAGCTCGAAGCTCGCCTGGGTCCGGGTCGAGGCCTCGTAGAAGAGGTTGATCTGGGTGCGGCCCCTGAGCTTGGCTACGCGCTTCTCGGGCTGGCGGTTCAGCTCGACATAGCCGTCGGCGAGATCGAGAATTTGGGAAATGTCGGAGGGGGAAAGCTGTTCGATGCCGAGCAGGTGGCGATGGGCGAACATGAGACCCCCGGTGTCTGACCTCGCGCCTTATAGGAACGAACGGGCAGCCGGGCAAGCGGGGATGGCATGGCTTTGCAGACCTCGATTCTTGGAGATCTCACATGCAGCGGCAGCTCAACGGGGTCTCCGGGGCGTCAGCCCCGAATCGCGCCCGACCCGCCCCCAAGGGCGGGCGCAAACGCGCCCACCCTCGGGTCGGTCGCGACCCTACATCCTTTGTGTCCAAACGGTTTGGGTGCGCGCGTTTCCGCGCTACGTTCCATTGCGCACGAACCACAGGAATCACCCATGCCCCTCCCCCAACCCGTCCGCCTCTACGACCAGCCGCGCGCGCCCAACCCGCGCCGGCTCAACATTTTCATTGCCGAGAAGGGGGCCGGAAACGAGATCGAGATCCCCCGTGTCCAGGTCGACCTCCTCGCGGGCGAGCACAAGACCGCCGATTATCTCGCCAAGGTCGGCGTCCCCCAGGTCCCCGCATTGGAGCTCGACGACGGCCAGGTTTTGACGGAGACGCTCGCGATCGCCCGCTATTTGGAAGCCCTGTATCCCGAGCCCAACATGCTGGGCCGCGAGCCGATGGAGCAGGTCGAGATCGAGCAATGGCAGCGCCGGGTCGAGTTCCGGCTGTTCCTGACCGTCGCCCAATGCTTCCGGCACACCAACCCGCATCTGGCCGTGCTCGAGGACCAGTGCCCGGATTGGGGCGAGGTCAACCGGAACCGCCTCGCCGGCCGCCTGGCCGAGCTCGACCGCCGCCTCGAAGGCCGCGACTGGATCGCCGCCGACCGGCTGACCATGGCCGACATCACCGCCGTCGTTGCGGTCGATTTCCTGAAGGTCATCAAGTATGCGGTGCCGGAAGACCTGACGAACCTGATCGCCTGGCACCAGCGCATGCGCGCCCGCCCCTCGACGGCCCTTTGAGGACACCCATGACGAACCCGCTGCTGCAAGACTGGGACACCCCCTTCGGCCTGCCGCCCTTCGGCCAGATCGAGGTCGCGCATTTCGCCCCGGCCTTCGCGGACACAATGTCCGAGCAGATCGCCGAAATCGAGGCGGTCGCCAGTGACCCCGAGGCGCCGACATTCCAGAACACCGTCGAGGCGATGGAGCGCACCGGGCGGCGCCTCGACCAAGTGGCAGGCGTTTTCTTCAACCTCTGCGCCTCGCATACCAACGATGCGCTCCAGGCCGCGCAGCGCGAGATGGCGCCCAGGCTCGCCCGGCACCAAAGCGCGATCCTGATGAACGCGCCCCTCTTCCAGCGGGTCCAGGTGGTTGTGGACGTGGGCACGGATGGCCTGACCCGGGAACAGGCGCGGGTGCTCGAACTCTACCACCGCATGTTCGTGCGGGCCGGGGCAAGACTGGCTGGCCCGGACAAGGACCGGATGACGGAAATCCAGACCCGGCTATCCGAGCTTGGCACCGAGTTCGGGCTGAACGTGCTGGCGGATGAGAAGGATTGGGCGCTGTTCCTGGATGAGGGCGACCTCGACGGCCTGCCGGACTTCCTGACCGCCGCCGCCGCCCGCGAGGCCAAGGATCGGGGAAGCCCAGGCAAATACGCCATCACTCTCTCGCGCTCGTCGATCGAGCCGTTCCTCACATTCTCGACCCGGCGCGACCTGCGCGAGGCCGCCTGGCGCGCCTGGACCGGGCGGGGCAAGTCCACCAACTGGCCCCTGGTTGAGGAAACCGTGCGGCTGAGGGCCGAGCGGGCGAAGCTCTTGGGCTTCGAGAACTTCGCCGCCTTCAAGGTCGAGCACGAAATGGCCAAGACGCCGGACGCGGTCCGCGACCTGCTGATGGCGGTCTGGGGCCCGGCCCGCGCCCGGGCGCGGGAGGAGGCCGGGGCATTGGCCGCTCTCGCCGCAGAGGAAGGCGCCAACATCCAGATCGCCCCCTGGGACTGGCGCTTCTATTCGGAAAAACAGCGCAAGCGCGAACACGATTTGGACGAGGCCGAGACCAAACCCTACTTGCAGCTCGACGCCATGATCGAGGCTGCCTTCGACGTGGCCGGGCGCCTCTTCGGCCTTGAATTCCGCGAGGCTAAGGACCTGACGCTCCACCACCCGGATGCCCGCGCCTGGGAGGTCACGCGCCTTGACGGCGGCCATCTGGGCCTTTTCATCGGCGATTATTTCGCCCGGCCCTCGAAACGCTCCGGCGCCTGGGCCAGCGGCTATCGCAGCCAGCAGAAACTGTGGGAGCCTGGCCGCCCGATCATCCAGAACACCTGCAACTTCGCGCCCCCCGCGGATGGGCAGCCGGCGCTGCTGACCTATGACGACGCGCGGACGCTGTTCCACGAGTTTGGCCATGCGCTGCATGGGCTGATGTCGGACGTGACCTACCCGATGATCTCGGGCACCTCCGTTGCCCGCGACTTCGTCGAACTGCCGAGCCAGCTCTACGAGCATTGGCTGAGCGTGCCGGAGGTGCTCGGCAAATACGCCCGCCACTACCGGACCGGCGAGGCGATGCCCGAAGATCTGGTCACGCGCCTGAAAGCGGCGGAGAAGTTCAACCAGGGCTTCGCCACGGTCGAATACTGCGCGTCCGCCTTGGTGGACCTCGAGATGCATCTGGTGGACGGCGAGAATTTCGACGCCAAGGCGTTCCAGGATCAGGTCCTGAAGGGTCTGGAGATGCCATCGGAAATCGTCATGCGTCACGCCACGCCGCATTTTCAGCACGTGTTCTCGGGCGACGGCTATTCGGCGGGCTATTACAGCTACATGTGGTCCGAGGTCATGGACGCCGACGCCTTCAAAGCCTTCGAGGAAACCGGCGACGTGTTCGACAAGGGGATGGCGGAGAGCCTGGCGGCAAACATCTATTCGGCCGGTGGCCGCCAGGACCCGGCCGAGGCCTACGTGGCGTTCCGCGGCAGGTTGCCGGGCGTCGAGGCGCTGCTGGAGGGGAGGGGGCTCACGTAGGGTGCGCATTCATGCGCACCATGAGGGCGCGGGAAAAGGTGCGCATGAATGCGCACCCTACGCTCGCTGGAAGGGCAGGGGGTTGGTGTAGGGTGGGCTCGCACGAGCCCACCGATCATGTTCGCTCAAACGGTGGGCTCGGTCGAGCCCACCCTACGCTTTTTGCAATCGCTACGGCTGCCGCCCTTCCACGTATTTGGCGAATAGAGCATCAACTTTTTTCATCGTGCTGCGGGCAAATATCGATGTGAATGCCGACACATTGCCATACCATGTCGCTGCGGCGCCAAGCACAGGAAGACTTAGCGCAAAAACGATGCTGTCGATCAACGTAACCGAGCCTGAGAGAACTAAATAAATGAAGTAAAGTATCAAATAGGTAGCAAATGCCAGAACGATGTATTTCGGAAACTCCATAAACGCGGGAAAGCGATAGACGCCCCGCAGGTCACTCCCACTCTCGCTAGTTTCAATCTTTCCGGAGAAGAAACACGCGCTTGTGTAACGTTCACTCGTAAAATTGAAGAATCCTTTTTCCGAGTTGTAGCGGATCAAGATGTGATCGCCGTCATCAAAAAACACGTAGCCTTTCTTCAGTGAAATCATCGGGACCTGGAGCTTCCAGGCATGATCAATTCGAGTAGCATTCCTTTCAAGGTGTTCGATGAAATCGTCCCGATCCAAGACCAGTATCGGATCAATCGCGAGGCGTCCGGAAAGGAGCTTGGATAGAACTCTCATAAAGCTTGTTCGCGCCAATTGGTTTCTAAAAGAGTTGTCCGACCGCATCAGCGGAAGAATAACACATAAGCAGGTAGGGCGGGGTTTCACCCCGCCGATATTCCCAAAAGCGGCGGGATAAATCCCGCCCTACGAGACCGCGCGGAACTTGTAGGGTGGAACTCGTTCCACCATCAAAATTGGCCGTTGCGCGCAACACCGCACCACCGCGCGCTAACCGTTACCGACGGGTAAACGCCGAAGAATTCCACCTTATCATCAATAATTTAAGCGGGCTCTCACATGTGAGAGCCCGCCGCATTCTCACAGGTCGGGCCGGCCAACCGGCCTGCCCCGCCCCCTCAGGCGAATTGATCCAGCGTCGTCCGGACCTTCTCGACGATCTCGTCGATATGGGCCCGCTCGGCCACGAAGGGCGGCGCCACGATGCCCGTGTCGCCGGTGAACTTGATGTGGCAGCCGTTCCAGAAGAGCGCCTTCTGCATCTCCTGGCCGCGGATGCCCGGCGCGCCGGCCTGGGGGTGGACCTCGACGCCCGACATCATGCCGATGGTACGGATGTCCTTGACCAACTCGTGGTCGCGCAGGCTCATCACCGCCTCGGCGAAGTAGGGCGCCATCTCCGCCGCCCGCTCGAACAGGCCCTCGCGCTCGTAGATGTCGAGCGCCGCGATCCCCGCCGCGCAGGCCGCCGGGTGGGCCGAGTAGGTGTAGCCGTGGAAGAACTCGATCGCGTTCTCCGGGGCGGCATCGGTCACCGTCTCGTAGATCTCGTCGCGGCACGCCACCGCCCCCATCGGGATGCAGCCATTGGTCAGCGCCTTGGCCATGGTGCAGATGTCCGGGACCACCCCGAAATGCTGCGAGGCGAAGGGCGAGCCCAGGCGGCCGAACCCGGTGATCACCTCGTCAAAGACCAAAAGGATCCCGTGTTGGTCGCAGATCTCGCGCAGCCGCTCCAGATAGCCGACCGGCGGCACCAGCGTCCCGGTCGATCCCGCCACCGGCTCGACGAAGACCGCCGCGATGGTGGTCCCGCCATAGGTCTGGCAGTGCCGCTCCAGGTCGTTGGCCAATTCCACCCCGTCATGCTCGGGCAGCCCGTCATGGAACAGGTCCTTGCCGGTCCAGGTGTGCCGGATGGTCACGATGTTCGGCATGGTGACCGGGAAGGTCTCGCGGTTCTTGACCATGCCGGCCAGCGACACCCCACCCATGTTGACTCCGTGATAGGCGCGCTCGCGGCTGACGAAACGCAGGCGCTGCGACTGGCCGTTCGCCCGGTGGTAGGCCATCACCATCTTCAGCGCCGTGTCGATCGATTCGGAGCCGGAATTCACGAAGAACACGTGGTTCATCGGCTCGGGCAGCAGTTTGGTCACCTTGCGCGCCAACTCGAACGCCCCCGGATGGCCCAGCTGGAACGGCGCCGAGTAGGAGTTGGTGAGCAACTGCTTGTGGACCGCGTCGGCGATCTCCTGGCGCCCATGGCCGGCCGGCGAGCAGAACAGCGCCGACGAGCCGTCGATCACCTTTCCGCCCTTGTGGTCGGTGTAATAGATGCCTTCGCCCTCGACGATCAGGCGCGGGTTCTCCTTGAAATCCCGGTTGCCGGTGAACGGCATCCAGTGCTCCTCCAGCGAGTTCGCGCGGGCGGCGTCGCTTACGTTCAAATCATGCATCGGACGACTCCTTCAGAGCCTGAGGTTGATTGAGGCCAGCCTAGGGGCATAGTCTGGCTCCATAGTAGAGCCAGAAGGGCGGGAAGGGTCAGGCCAAATGCGAGACGCGCTCTACCATCTGGAACGATCGAAGCCGGCGACCCTGCAGGCCCAGATACGCGAAATCCTTATGGCGGCGATCGCCGAGGGTCAACTGGTTCCGGGCGAGCCGGTGCCATCGACCCGCGCGATGGCGCTGAGGCTTGGTGTATCACGCAACACCGTGACGCTGGCCTATCAGGCGCTGGTCTCGGAAGGCTTCCTGGTCGCGCGCGAGCGCAGCGGGTTCTATGTGGACGCCCAGGCGGTCGACGGGTTGAGCCGCAATCCGAAGCAACAGAAATGCGCCGCTGCGGGTGCGGTGGAATGGCAGCCGCGCCTGGCCAAGCAGATGGGCGCCCAGCGCTTCATCACCCGGCCGCAGGACTGGCAGAAATACCCCTATCCCTTCATCTACGGCCAGGTCGATCACGCGATCTTCCCGATCGCCGAGTGGCGCGACTGCGTGCGCCAGGCGATGGGCAAGCGCTGGCTCGATGCCTGGACCGTCGATCAGTATACCGAGGACGATCCGCTGCTCTTGGAGGAGATCGCACGGAGGATCCTGCCTCGCCGCGGCATTGCCGCCAGTTCGGATCAGATCCTGGTGACGCTCGGGGCGCAGAACGCGCTTTACCTGATCGCGGCGCTGCTGGTGGATCACGAGACCCGGGTCGCGATCGAGAATCCGGGCTATCCGGATCTACGCAACATGCTGGCGCTGAGGACCGGGCACACCGTGCCCATGCCGATCGACGGTGAGGGGATGGCGGCGGACGGCCGGATTGCCGATTGCGACCTGGTCTTCTGCACCCCCAGTCATCACTTCCCGACCACAGTGACGATGTCGCTGGAGCGGCGCAAGACGCTGCTGGCGGCTGCGCGGGACCAGGATTTCGTGATCGTCGAGGACGACTACGAGTTCGAAACCAACTATATGGGCACACCACTGCCCGCGCTGAAGTCGCTCGACGAGGAGGGGCGGGTGGTCCACGTGGGCTCGCTGTCGAAATCGCTGATGCCGGGGCTCAGGCTTGGCTATGTCGTGGCCGACGAGCGCCTGATCGCCGAGCTCCGCGCGCTCCGCCGCCTGATGCTGCGCCATCCGCCCGGCAACAACCAACGCGCCGCGGCGCTTTTCATGGCGAACGGCCATTACGACGTCCTGGTCCGGCGCATTCACCGGGTCTATCGCGAGCGCTGGGACGCGATGACGAGCGCGCTCAACGAGCGTTTGCCGGGCTGGTCCCGCTCGCCCGGCTTCGGCGGGTCGAGTTACTGGCTGACCGGGCCGGAGGGGCTGGATTCCGAGGCGCTGGCGCAGCGCGCCCTGGCCGAGGGCGTGATCATCGAGCCCGGGACACCGTTTTACCTAGACCCCGAAGATGGCCGCAGGCGGTTCCGCCTGGGCTTTTCCTCGATCCCCAGCGAGCGGATCGGCGAAGGCATCCGGCGCCTCAGCCGGGCGATTGGCCCAGTCTCGTGACGGCTGGCCCCACGTTCCACGGCAACTGGACCTAATGGACGCGCGGCCCGGTCAGTAAATACTGAAACCGATTTACTCGGATTTTGCGCGAGCCAACGCGCATTTGGAACGAAGGGAACGCCACGATGAAAATGACCACCGAAGAGGCTTTCGTCAAAGTCCTGCAAATGCACGGGATCGAACATGCCTTCGGCATCATCGGCTCGGCCTTCATGCCGATCTCGGACTATTTCCCAAAAGCCGGGATCACCTTCTGGGACGTGGCGCACGAGTGCAATGGCGGCTACATGGCCGACGGCTACACCCGGACCACCGGCAAAATGGCGATGATCATCGCCCAGAACGGGCCGGGCATCACCAACTTCGTCACCTGCGTGAAGACCGCCTACTGGAACCACACGCCGATGCTGCTGGTGACGCCCCAGGCGGCCAACAAGACCATCGGCCAGGGCGGTTTCCAGGAAATCGAGCAGATGAAGCTGTTCGAGGACATGGTGTGCTATCAGGAGGAGGTGCGCGATCCGACCCGCATCGCCGAGGTGCTGAACCGGGTGATCCAGAACGCCAAGCGCCGCACGGCGCCCGCGCAGATCAACATCCCGCGCGATTACTGGACCCAGCAGGTCGACATCAACCTGCCCGCCATTGTTGATTTCGAACTTCCGGCGGGTGGCGAGGCGGCGGTCGCCGAGGCGGCGCAGCTTCTCTCCGATGCCGACTTCCCGGTGATCCTGAATGGCGCCGGTGTGGTTCTGGGCGGTGCCATCGAAGCCTCGAAGACACTGGCCGAGCGGCTCGATGCCCCGGTCTGCTGCAACTACCAGCACAACGACGCATTCCCGGGCTCGCATCCGCTTTTCGCCGGTCCGCTCGGCTACAATGGCTCACGCGCGGGCATGGAGCTGATCTCGAAGGCCGATGTGGTGCTGGCGCTGGGCACCCGCCTCAACCCGTTCTCGACCCTGCCGGGCTACGGGGTCGACTACTGGCCGAAGGACGCGAAGCTGATCCAGGTCGACATCAACCCGGACCGGATCGGCCTGACCAAGCCGGTGAGCGTCGGCATCGTCGGCGATGCGGGCAAGGTGGCGACGCAGCTCCTGAACCAGCTCTCGGGCACCGCCGGCGACGAGGGCCGTCAGGCGCGCCGGGATATGATTTCCGAGACCAAGTCCCGCTGGCTGCAGATGCTCTCGTCGATGGACCACGAGGAAGACGACCCGGGCACGACCTGGAACGAACGCGCCCGTACCCGCCAGCCCGAGCACATGAGCCCGCGCATGGCCTGGCGCGCGATCCAGCGTTCGCTGCCGAAGGAGGCGATCATCTCGTCCGACATCGGCAACAACTGCGCCATCGGCAATGCCTACCCGACCTTCGAGGACGGCCGAAAATACCTCGCCCCCGGCCTCTTCGGCCCCTGTGGCTATGGCTTCCCGGCGATCTGCGGCGCCAAGATCGGCAATCCGGATGTGCCGGTGGTGGGCTTCGCCGGAGACGGCGCCTTCGGCATCTCGATGAACGAGATGACCGCGGTCGGCCGCGACGAGTGGCCGCCGATCACCATGGTGATCTTCCGCAACTACCAGTGGGGCGCCGAGAAGCGGAACACCACGCTTTGGTATGATGACAACTTCGTCGGCACCGAGCTCGACCTACAGGTCAGCTACGCCAAGATCGCCGAGGCCTGCGGCGTCAAGGGCGTCCAGGTGCGCACCATGGACGAGCTCAGCGAGACCCTGGATGCCGCGGTCAAGGCGCAGATGAAGGGTGGCGAGACCACCTTCATCGAGGCGATCCTGAACCAGGAACTGGGAGAGCCGTTCCGCCGCGACGCCATGAAGAAACCGGTCAGTGTCTCCGGGATCGACCTGGCGGACATGCTGCCGCAGGCCGGCGTCTGAGCGACCGACCTCCGAAGACACGACGGCCGGCGCCCTTGCGGCGCCCGCCGTTTCGTATTGCAGTTTTCCCATTGGTGCGGTCGAGAAGACTCGAACTTCCACGGGCTTTCGCCCACAACGACCTCAACGTTGCGCGTCTACCAATTCCGCCACGACCGCATGTGTGTGGGCAGGTGCCGCGCGATGTAGCAAAGCCGATGGCGCTTGTGAAGCCCTGGACGCGCAATTGCCGAGCAAATATTGAGGGACCGGTTGGGTTTGCGGAGGATCGCTGCCATGGTGGAATGGCGGGTCACCGAGGGGCTTGTCCCCTACGAGGACGCACTGGCCTGGATGGAAGCGCGCGTGGACGCGGTGATCGCGGGCGCGGGCGGGGAATGCGTCTGGCTGTTGGAGCACCCGCCGCTTTATACCGCCGGCACCAGCGCAAGGGCGCAGGACCTGATCGAACCGGACAGGTTCCCGGTCTACCAGGCACGGCGGGGCGGCGAATACACCTATCACGGGCCCGGCCAGCGCGTGGCCTATGTGATCCTGGACCTCAATCGGCGGCGGCGCGATGTGCGCGCATACGTTGCCGCGCTTGAGGATTGGGTGATCCAGACGCTTGCCGAGTTCCGGGTTAGGGGCGAGCGCCGCCCGGGCCGGGTCGGCGTCTGGGTCGAGCGGCCCGAGATGCCGCCTCTGTCCGATGGCCGGCCCGCCGAGGACAAGATCGCGGCGGTCGGCGTGAGGCTCAGGCGCTGGGTCAGCTACCACGGCATCTCGATCAATGTCGAGCCGGACCTCGACCATTATCGGGGCATCGTGCCCTGCGGCATCGCAGAGCATGGGGTGACCAGCTTGGTCGATCTGGGCCTTCCCGTGACGATCGCGGATCTGGACAACGCGCTCAGGCGGCACTTTGACGGAACACTGGGGCGGCTTGAAAGCTGAGGCGGCGAAACAAGTGCCGGGCGCGGCTCGATCGGCGTGTCCGAGGGTGGGCAATCATCTCATGCGACAGAAAGCCCCCCGATTCACCAACCCTTCGGCTTGCCGCGCCTTTCCGGGCGGGATAAATCTCTTCCCCGAGTTTGGCGCGCCCCTGGTGCCCGATCCGAACAGACAGGAGTGAGCGAATGGCCGACGCTGCGGTGCATGACCACGACCACGAGAAGCTCGGGTTCTTCACCCGCTGGTTCTGCTCGACCAATCACAAGGACATCGGCATCCTCTACATCGTGACCGCCTTCGTGGTTGGCGTGATCTCGATTGCCTTCACCATGTATATGCGGCTCGAGCTGATGGAGCCGGGCGTCCAATACATGACCCTCGCCGACGGCACGCCAAATGGGCATTTGTGGAACGTACTGGTCACCGCCCACGGTATCACCATGATGTTCTTCGTGGTGATCCCGGCCTTGTTCGGCGGATTCGGCAACTTTTTCATGCCCTTGCAGATCGGCGCGCCGGATATGGCGTTCCCGCGGCTGAACAATCTTAGCTATTGGCTCTATGTGGCGGGCTCGTCGCTGGCGATCCTCTCGGTGGTCTCGCCCGGCGGCAACGGGCAGCTAGGATCCGGAGTCGGCTGGGTCTTGTATGCGCCCCTCTCGGTCAACGAGCAGGGTATGTCGATGGACTTCGCGATCTTCGCGGTGCACATGTCGGGCGCCTCGTCGATCCTGGGCGCGATCAATATGATCACGACCTTCCTGAACATGCGGGCGCCGGGCATGACGCTGCTGAAAGTGCCTCTGTTCCCATGGTCGATCTTCGTCACCGCCTGGCTGATTCTGTTGTCGCTGCCGGTTCTGGCAGGCGCCATCACCATGCTGCTGACCGACCGCAACTTCGGCACCGCCTTTTTCGACCCTGCGGGCGGCGGCGATCCGATCCTCTACCAGCATATCCTGTGGTTCTTCGGCCATCCGGAGGTCTACATAATCGTGGTTCCCGCCTTTGGGGTGATCAGCCACGTGATCTCGACCTTCTCGAAGAAGCCGATCTTCGGCTATACCGGCATGGTCTTCGCCATGGTGGGCATCGGGGCGCTCGGCTTCGTGGTCTGGGCGCACCACATGTACACCGTCGGCATGTCGACCTTCAGCCAGACCTATTTCATGCTGGCGACCATGGTCATCGCGGTGCCGACGGGCATCAAAATCTTCTCGTGGATCGCTACCATGTGGGGTGGCTCGATCGACTTCAAGACGCCGATGCTGTTCGCGATGGGCTTCCTGTTCCTGTTTACCGTCGGCGGCGTGACCGGCATCGTGCTCAGCCAGGCAGGCGTCGACCGGGCCTATCACGACACCTATTACGTGGTGGCGCACTTCCACTACGTGATGAGCCTTGGCGCCGTCTTCGGCATCTTCGCGGCGGTCTATTACTGGATCGGCAAGATGTCCGGGCGCCAGTATCCTGAGTTCTGGGGGAAGGTCCATTTCTGGACGATGTTCATTGGCGCAAACATCACTTTCTTCCCGCAGCACTTCCTGGGGCGCCAGGGCATGCCGCGGCGCTACATCGACTATCCGGAGGCGTTCTCGCTTTGGAACGAGGTCTCGTCCTACGGGGCCTTCCTCTCGGGCGCCAGCTTCGTGCTGTTCATCGGCATCGTGGTCTATACGCTGCGGGCCGGGAAAAAGATCGAGCAGGGGAATTACTGGGACGATGAGATCGGCACCCTGGAGTGGACCCTGCCGAACCCGCCGCCGGCCCACACGTTCGAGACGCTGCCCACGCGGGACATGTGGGACAAGCAGTCCTCGCACTAGCCTGCGTGATGGGCCGATGATCGGCGATCCGAAACTGGCGGCCGGGGGGCGTCCTCCGGCCGCGCGCCGTTCGGGCGACTGGGTCGAGTGGCGCGAGCGGCGGGACCGACCGGTTTACAGCGCCCGACTCTGGCCCAACCGGCCATTGACCGAGCGGGGGCGGAAGCTCACGCTGGGCATCGCCGCCACGGGTCTGGCGATTCCGCTGATCCCCGCCCACGGTACCCCGGTCTTTTGGGGGCTGCTGCCGTTCCTCGTCGGCGCGCTGGCAATGCTTTGGTTCGGTCTCAAACGGAACATCTTCGACGGCCGGCTGGCCGAGCAGGTGACCATCTGGCCCGACGAGATGCGGGTCGAGCGCCGCGAGCCGAGGGGCCCGGTGCGCCGCTGGCGGGCCGAGCCTTATCACGTGCGGCTGACACTCCACCGGGAGGGAAAGGTCGAACAGTATCTGACCCTGCGCGGCGCGGGCGGCCGCGCGGCCCGCGAGATTGAACTCGGCGCCTTCCTCAGCCCCGACGAACGCGTAGCCCTGGCCGACGAGATCGAAGCAGCGATCGGTCAAGCGATCCGGGCGTAGGGTGGGTTTTCAACCCACCGATCGACGGGAGCGGGAGCAGCGGAATGGTGGGGTGGAACCCCACCCTACTTAAGCGGGATATTCCGGGCTTCGCCCTTGCGGGCCTGGTAGACCTTCGACACCTCGGCATAGGCGGCGCCGATCCGCGCCACCTGGGCCCGGAACCTCTCCCTGTCCTCCGACCCGCACCGCTCGACCAGGTCCACTAGGCTAAAGGCCGACCAATAGGCGTTCGCCCGCGCATAGCCGCCCGGCTCGTGGCCGAAGACCTCCTTCAGGATTTTCAGATCGTGCCCGATCTGGAAGGCGTCCCGCGAATCCTCGTGGCTGAAGAGGTAATAGACATTTTCATAACCGCCCCAGGCAATGGCCGAGGCGCAAAGCGTGCAGGGCTCATGCGTCGCCAGAAAGATTGTGTTCTTCGGGTCGATCCGCGTGCCCTCGTCCGCATTGACCATCGCGTAGTAGGCATTGATCGTGGCGATCTCCCCATGCCAGAGCGGGTTTTCCGTCTCGCGATTGGTCGCCGCCAGGATGGTCGAGAGATCCGTTTTCCGGATCAGCGCCGCGCCGAAAATCTTATTGCCCTGGCGGACACCCTCGCGGGTCAACGGGATAATCTCGCCCTCGATCACATCGAGGAACCGACCGATCAAGCGTGGATCGGCATCGGCGGTCTGACCGGGGCGCAAAACGGCCGGGCTCATCTTTGGTTGCCTTTCCTTTCCGTCGGCCGGCGTTGAGATTTCGCTCGGCGGGGCCCGACGCGCAATCCCTGTTTTCGCCGCCGGTAAAGAACGATAAGAGCAGGGTGGGCCAAGGTCGATGGAGGCCGCGATGACCGAGCCGTTGCCGATCGATCGGCAGGAGGACGAGCGCGACGACGAATACGCGCTCGACCCCGATCTTGTCGCCGCGATCATGGAATCGGTCGATGCGGGCGACCGGGTGGGCGTGCTGTCGCAGATCGGCGACCTGCACGTCGCCGACCTCGCGGATCTGACCGAACAGATCGACCCCGAGCACCGGCGCCGTTTCATCGAACTGGTCTGGGCCGATGTGGACCAGGAATTCCTGGTCGAGGTCGAGGAGGGCGTGCGCGACGAGATCGTCTCCTATCTCGCGCCCGAGATGCTGGCCGAGGCGGTCAGGGATTTGGAGACCGACGACGCCGTCTACCTGCTCGAGGATCTGGAGGAATCGACCCAGCGCGAGGTTCTGGCCGCGCTCGAGCCCGCCGACAGGGCGGCGGTCGCCAAGTCGCTCAGTTACCCGGAGGGCACCGCTGGGCGCCTGATGCAGAGCGACTTCGTCAAGGCGCCGCCCTTCTGGACCGTGGGCCAGATGATCGACTTCCTGCGCGCCTCGGACGATCTGCCGGAAGAGTTCTACGACGTGATCATCGTCGATCCCGCGGCCAAGCCGGTTGGCAAGGTGGCCTTGGGCACGCTTCTGGGCGCGCGCCGCCCGGTTACCCTGGAATCGCTGATGGCGGACGATTTCCGCACCCTCCATGTCGAGGAACCCGAGGAGGACGTCGCCTACGCCTTCAACCAGTACCACATCGTCTCGGCCCCGGTGGTGGATGACTCAGGCCGCGCTGTCGGCGTCATCACCATTGACGACGCCATGGAGGTGCTGGAGGACGCTGCCGAGGAAGACATCAAGCGCCTCGGCGGTGTCGGCGACGAGGAGATTTCGGACCGGGTCTGGGAGATCTCCAAGCGGCGCTTCCCCTGGCTGGCGGTGAACCTGGTAACCGCAATCCTGGCCTCGCTGGTGATCGCGCTCTACGAGGATGCGATCAGCGAATTGGTGGCCCTGGCCGTCCTGATGCCGATCGTTGCCTCGATGGGCGGCAATGCGGGCACCCAGACGCTGACAGTCGCGGTCCGCGCCCTGGCGACCCGTGACCTGACATCGACCAACGCCATGCGCGTGGTGGCGCGCGAGACGCTGGTGGGCCTGGCCAATGGAATCGCCTTCGCCGTGGTGATGGGGATCGTCGCCTGGATTTGGTTCGCGGACCCCGTTTTGGGCGCGGTGATTGCGGTCGCGATGGTGGTGAATCTGCTGGTGGCGGGGATGGCCGGCATCCTGATCCCCATCGGCCTCGACAAACTTGGCGCCGACCCCGCCCTTGCTTCGGGCGCGTTCGTGACTACGGTCACGGATGTGGTGGGATTTCTCGCCTTCCTGGGGCTGGCGGCGGCAGTATTGTTGTAACCGCGTGCGCGGAGGAACCTGATGCCGAATCTGCCGACCTCGATTGATGAAACCCAGGCGTTGTTCGAAGGCACCGGATATGTCTGCGGCCGGGCGCTGGCCACCGTCGCCTATCTCAGTCTCAAGCTCGGGCGGCCTCTGTTCCTGGAAGGCGAGGCCGGGGTCGGCAAGACCGAGGTCGCCAAGGCTTTGGCCGAGGCATTGGGGCGCCGCTTGATCCGATTGCAATGCTACGAGGGGCTGGACGCGGCCCAGGCCGTCTACGACTGGAACTACCCCGCCCAGATGATCGAAATCAGGCTCGCCGAGGCAGGCGGGACGGCGGACCGGGACTACTTGGCCGACGAGCTCTTCTCCGAGCGGTTCCTGACCCGGCGTCCGCTTTTGGAGGCAATGGAGCCGCAACCGGGCGGGCCGCCGGTTCTGTTGATCGACGAGCTCGACCGCACCGACGAGCCCTTCGAGGCGTTCCTGCTGGAAGCCCTCAGCGATTTCCAGGTAACCGTGCCCGAACTCGGCACGATCAAGGCGGAAGAACCTCCCATCGTCATCATCACCTCGAACCGCACCCGCGAGATCCACGATGCACTGAAGCGGCGCTGCCTCTACCATTGGGTCGATTACCCGGATGCGGAGCGAGAGCTGGCGATCCTGGCCGCCCGCGCGCCGGAGGTCAGCCGCAAGCTCTCGGAGGAGGTCGTCGGATTCGTGCAGCGGCTCAGAACCGAGGATCTGTTCAAGCGACCGGGCGTCGCCGAGACCATCGATTGGGCCAAATGCCTGGTGGCGCTGGACGCTCTGGAGCTGGATCAGGACCTGGTATCCAGCACCCTCGGCGCGTTGCTGAAATACCAGGACGACATCGCCCGGTTCCGGGATTCTCAGGCCAATAAGGTGCTGGACGAGGTCAAACAGGCGATGACCGGGGCCGCGGCCGGGACTGCGGCCGGGGCGGCCTAATGCGCCCGAAGATTGCGATCCCGGACGACGGGCGTCTGGCCGCCAACATCCTGCATTTCGCGCGGGCGCTGAGGGCGGCGGGCCTGCCGGTCGGCTCGGGCCGCGTGGTCTTGGCGGTGCGCGCGGTCGGCGTCGGCGGGTTCGAGCGGCGCCAGGATTTCTATCACACGCTGGCCGCCTGTTTTGTCAGCCGGCCCGAGCAGCGGGCGGTCTTCGACCAGTGCTTCCACATGTTCTGGCGCGATCCGCAAATCCTGGAAAAGATGATGAGCCTGGTCCTGCCGGAGCTTCGCACCCCGCCCACCGAGCGCGAGAAGCAGGCCGGTGAGGACCGCGCAGCTGCGGGTCTGACTCACGGGCTAGACATTCCGCCGCCGCCGCGCGCCGAAGCCGAGCGCGAGGAGGTCGTCTACGATGCGGCGCTGACGTTCTCGTCGCAGGAGACGCTGAATTCGCGCGACTTCGAACAGATGACCGCGGCCGAGGCAGCCGAAGCAAAGCGCGCCATCGCCGGGCTGCGCCTGCCCGCGCGGCCCATCCCATCGCGCCGCAAGATCGCGGATCTGCGTGGCCAGATCGCGGACTGGCGCCGCACCATGCGCGCCGCGATGCGCAATGGCGGCGATATCCGGGTGCTGGCGCGCCGGCGGCGGCGCCAGCGGTGGCCGGCGCTCGTGGCGCTGGTCGACATCTCTGGCTCGATGGCCGCCTATAGCCGGGTGCTGCTGCAATTCCTGCACGCAGTGGCAAACCAGCCGGGCCATGGCTGGTCGGCGGTCCATGCCTTCACCTTCGGCACGCGGCTGACCAACGTGACCCGGCACCTGCGCGCCCGCGATGCCGACGAGGCGTTGTCTCGGGCGGGCGCCGAGGCGCAGGATTGGGAAGGGGGGACGCGGATTGGCGCCTGTCTGGAAGCCTTCAACAAGGATTGGTCGCGCCGCGTGCTGGGCCAGGGGGCGGTGGTCCTGATGATCACCGACGGGCTCGACCGGGACGATCCGAAACGGCTGGCACGCGAAGCGGAGCGGCTGCATCTGTCGGCGCGTCAGGTGATCTGGCTGAACCCGCTTCTGCGTTGGGACGGGTTCGAAGCACGCGCCCAAGGGGTCAAGGCGCTGCTGCCCCATGTGGACAGCTTCCGGCCGGTGCACAATATAGACTCGCTAGAGGCCTTGGCCGAGGCGCTGGGCCGCCCCGATGACGGCGGCGAAAAAGCGCGCCTTTTGGCGGCCGGCAAAGAGGCGGCATGACCCTGGAAGACCACGACCGGATCCCCGAAATCGCGCTCGGCTGGCACCGGGCCGGGCGCCGCGCCGCGCTGGCGACCGTGGTCGAGACCTGGGGCTCGGCGCCCCGGCCGGTGGGCGCGCAGCTTGCCGTCTCGGGCGATGGCGAGATCGCCGGTTCGGTCTCGGGCGGCTGCGTCGAAGGCGCGGTCGTCGTTGAGGCGATCGAGGCGCTGGACGACGGCAGGTGCCGGATCATGGAATTTGGGGTCTCGGACGACGAGGCCTTTGCCGTGGGTCTCGCCTGCGGCGGGCGCATCCGGGTGATGGTCGAGCCGGTGGGCGTGGGCCAGGGGATCGCGCCCGAGCTGTTGGACGATCTGACCAAGGCGCGCGCGGCCCGCGAAGCGGTTGCAATCGTGACGGATACGGAAAGCTGGACCCGGCATCTGGCCGGCTACAACCGGGCCAAGATGCGATTCGATGCCGACCGGTCTGGCTTTGACGAGGCAAACCCGCGGGAATTCACGGCCGTTCACAATCCGCCGCTGCGACTGGCGGTCGTCGGCGCGGTGCATGTGGCCCAGCCCTTGCTGGTGATGGCCTCGGCGGCCGGCTATGACGTGACCTTGATCGACCCGCGCGAAGCCTTCGCCAACGAGGCCCGCTTTCCGGGCGCCCGCATCGTCCACGACTGGCCCGACGCGGCGTTGGCCACCCATGGACTGGATGCCCGCACCGGCGTCGTGACCCTGACCCACGATCCGAAGCTGGACGATCCGGCCCTGATCGCGGCCCTGCCGAGCTCGGTTTTCTATATCGGTGCGCTGGGCTCGACCCGGACCCATGGCAAGCGGGTGGCGCGGCTGAAGGAGGCCGGCCTGAGCGATGCGCTGATCGCGCGCATCGACGCGCCGGTGGGCCTGGACATTGGCAGCCGGACCCCGGCCGAGATCGCCGTGGCGATTCTGGCCCAGGTGACCGAGCGCCTGCGCCGGCCCGAGACCCGGCCTGCGCCCGCCCCCCAGCCGGCCTCATGACGGTGGCGCAATGAAGTTTGGACCCGTTCCCGTCGCGCATGCCGAAGGATCGCTTTTGGCCCATTCGGTGCGGCTGACAGGCCGGGTGCTGAAGAAGGGCAAGGTGCTGACGGCCAATGACATTGCCGCACTCACCGACGAGGACGTCACCGAGGTCACCGTCGCCCAGCTCGAGCCAGGCGATCTTGGCGAGGACGAAGCCGCCGCGCGCATTGCCGCCGCGCTTGCGCCCCGGGTCGGGACTCAGGGGGCCGAGGCGCAGGGGCTTAGCGTGACCGCGCCGTTCACGGGCCGGGTCAATCTGCACGCGACGCGGCTAGGCGTCGTGGTGCTCGACGCCGCGACCATCGCCCATGCCAACGAGATCGACGAGGCGATCACGGTCGCGACCCTGCCGGATTTCTCCCGTGTCAGCCCGCGCCAGCTCTTGGCGACCGTGAAGATCATCCCCTACGCGGTCAACGAGCGTGCGGTCGCCGCCGTCGAGATGGCGCTAACGGGCACGACCGCGATCGATGTCCGCCCGGTGGTGCGTCCCTCCGCCAGCCTGATCCTGACCCGCACGCCTGGCATGCCGGATAAGCTGGTGAACAAAGGCGCCGACGCGGTGGTCCGGCGCCTGACCGCATTGGGGATCGATTTGGCCGCGCGGCACGAGGTGGCTCACGAAACCCGTGCCTTGGCCGAAGCGGTGGTTCTTACGGAAGGCGAGATGGTACTGATCCTGACCGCGTCGGCCACCTCGGACCGCGAGGATGTCGGTCCGGCAGCACTGATCGCGGCGGGCGGGACCTTGGAGCGTTTCGGGATGCCGGTTGACCCGGGGAACCTGCTGTTCCTGGGCGATCTGGCTGGGCGTCCGGTGATCGGCTTGCCGGGCTGCGCCCGCTCGCCCAAGCTCAACGGTGCCGATTGGGTACTTGAACGCATCGCCTGCGCGATCGAGGTGACGTCGGACCAGATCGCCGCCATGGCGGTGGGCGGATTGTTGAAGGAGATCCCGTCCAGGCCCCAGCCGCGCTCGGGTGGGCCATTGGTGCCGAAGCGTCCGAAGGTCTCGGCCCTGGTGCTGGCCGCGGGCCAATCGCGGCGCATGGGTGGGCGCGACAAGCTGATGGAGCCGGTCGCGGGCCGCCCGTTGCTGCGCCATGTGGTCGAGGCCGTCTTGGCCAGCGCAGTGGAGGATGTGGCCGTCGTCCTGCCACCGGATGCGGCGGACCGCGGCGCCGCGCTGGAAGGTTCGGGCGCACGGATTGTCCTGAACCCCCGTGCCGAGGAGGGGATGGGCAGATCGATCGCGGCTGGCATGGCTGCGCTTGGGCCCGAGACGGATGCGGTGATGGTCGTGCTGGCGGACATGCCGGACCTCGGCCCAGCAGACTTTGACCGCCTGATCGCTGCGTTCGACCAGGAGGAAGGCAGGGCGATTGTCCGTGCGGTAACCGCAGCCGGCAAGCCAGGCCATCCTGTCCTCTTTGCCCGGCGCTTCTTCGAGCTGCTCTCCGGCCTCGAAGGAGACCATGGTGCAAGGGGCGTGGTCGAGGATCACCGGGAATATTTGACCGACGTGCCGGTGACGGGAGACGCGGCATCGGTCGATCTGGATACGCCGGAAGATTGGGCCGCCTGGCGGGCCTCTAGAGCAGAACCGAATCAGACTGAATCAGTCTGAAACGATTTTCGTCTAGCGGCTGACCAGCAGCAACGTGCGGTCTTCGCCGCTGCGGGTCACGCGCATGGCGTCGCGCCCGATCAGGCTGACCCGCCAGCCATCCAGCACATCGCCGAGCACCACCGAACGGTAGCGGCCATTCGGCAGGCGCAGGAGCGCGCGGCGACCGCTCTCAAGATCCAAGATTCCAATGAGGGTCACTTTGTCGAGCGGCAGGCCCTGATCGGTCGCCGCTTCCTGAACCGATTGCGGCGAAATCTTCGGCAGAGCGATCGACGGCAATGTCTTCGGCAGGGCGCGTTGCGCTGGCCGGGTCTTCGGCAATGGCGCGCTGAGCGAGGCGTACTGCGTCGGCGCGTCCGGGTCTTCTTCGGCTTGCGGGGCGGCCTGGTCGGGCACCAGGCCCCGGAGCGGGTCGGTGCCGGTCACCGTGACGGGTACGGACGAGCGCGCCTCCGCCGTGCGGGCGCCCGGCGTTTGTCCCACGGCGTCAGCCTCTGGCGCTGCGGTCGCTACGGCGGGCGCCGGTTCGGGATCGGCATTTTCGCTTTGGCGGTCAAGCCGGGCCGGGCGCGGCCGCGGCGGAATCTGTGACAGCGACCGGAGGGATCCGTCGGCGGACCGGAAAACGCCATCGGGCCTGGGCGCGGGCACGCGCAATTCCGCCATCGCCGTCGCCAGGTCCGGAATCACGGTCACCGGGAAATCGTCCGCGGTCTCGGCATCCGGTGCCTCGGCAGTGTCGATTGCAGTCTCGCCGGTCGCACCGGCCTCCGGCGTGGTGACGGTCGCGTCGGTTGGCGCATCGGCAGGTGTTGTGGCCTGAACTTCCGCTAGACCTTCGCCCGCGGCGGTCTCAGGAGTTTCGGCCCGAGCCGCGGCAGATGTGCCCGTCGTTCCGGTGACTGGTTTTCTAGGTGGCAGCGGGCCGGTCTCGATGGCCAGCGCCGTCGGCTCCATATCCGCGGTAGGATGATCGATCTCGGGCAGGTCGGCTAGCGCCAGTGCACCAGCGGTCCCGGCCGCCGGAGCATCGGGCTCTCCCGGCGCACTGGCCGACGGCACCGCGTCCGCGATCACCGTCAGGGCTGGGCTGGGGCCGCTCGGCGCGGGGAGATCCGCGATCGCTTGGGGCGCCGCCGCGATCACCGGTTCGTTGGACTTGGCATTCCAGGGCTTCAGCGGCGGCAATGGCGCGGCCTCGACGGCCAGATCCGTCGGTTCGAGTGATTCCTCACCGGCCAACTCGTCACCGTCCGACGTAACGCCCGCCAACGCGTCCGCGTCGCTTGTCGCCGCACCTTCGGCCGCCTCGCCCGTCGTCTCCGTAGCGCTTGCCGCAGTGTCGGTCAGTGCGTCTTCGGGCGGCACGTTCTCGGTTGCCGCGGGCTCCTCCGATCGTGGTTTGAGCGGGGGAGGCGGCGCTTCCTGAACCGCGAGCGCGGTCGGCGTCATGTCGTTCGGATCGGGCTGCTGTTCCGGCAACTGCGACAGGGGCGCCTCGGGACCAGGCGGGATCGGCGGTTTCGGCGCCGGCAGGACGGGAACCGTATCGGGCGCTTGCGCCAGGATCAGATCGGCATCCGCTGGGGGAAGGCGGGCCACTGGCGTTGCCGGGGCAGGGGCCAGCGACGGCTCGACCAAGTCGGCCGTGGGCTTCGGCATCGGCAGGGGCGCGGCGGATGCGGCGGATGGGGTGATGTCCGGGTGGTTGACCGGCTCGCCGGCCAGTGGCGCAACCGAGGCCAATTGCAGAGGCGGCTCGGTCACTGTCAGCACATCATCGAGTTTGGTCCGGACCTCGGGCGCGATCCGCGGCGCGAGATCGTCGCTCGCCGCGGCCATAGCGGGCGGAGCCGCGGTTTTGACATCCCTTGGCAGGGAAAGTGGCACCGCCAGCGGTGGTTTGCCGATGGCGCCCGCCGAGCCGAGCAGATCGAGATCGGTGCTGTGCAGGATCTCGCCCGAACCGCTCTTGGCCAGGTCCAGCGAGGCAAGCTGTGGCAGGGCTTCGTCCGGGCTTTTCAGACCCGGAAGATCGGTCCAGGAACTGCCGCGCGCCGGTGCCCTGTTTGGCGCGACCGGGCTGGGCGGCCTGGCCGGCAGGGATCCGGGATTGCTCAGGCTTCCGAGGTCCGCCGGCGCGGCCAGCGCCGCAAGCTTGGCAGGCCCGCGGCCAATCTCGGGTGCCGAAGTGGAGGCAGTATTCGGGTCCAGCGTCGGGACCGTCGGCACATGCGCCGGCGCCGCCAAATCAAATGGAGACGCCTGTTGGGGCTCGCCACCATCCGTGGCTGAGAGCGACAGGGTTGGATCTTGTGCTTGAACCTTAGCGGTATCTTCAGCCGGTTGCTGCGACGGCGCCGCGGCGTCCGCCGGTTTGGGATCGCCCGGTTCGTCCGTCACGTCGTTCGCGGTGACCGAGAAAGTCGTCCGATCCGCCTCGTCTTGAGATGCAGGCGTGCTCGGCGCGATTTCGGCGGAATCGGTTGAGGCGGGCTCGTCGCCAACCTCCTGCGTAACCCATGTGAGAACGCCATCCTTGCCGGTCAGGCCGCCGACCAAGTCAGTCAATTGCGGGTGCAGCGTCCAGGCAGATGCCCCAGTGACCGCCACGGCCACCGCCGCCGCGGCGAGGTGCAGGCGCCCGCGCGAGAGGGGGACTGGCTTCTCTTCCTGATAACCCTCGGGCAGGAAGGTCGGACCCTCGGTGCCAAAGTCGGCCGCGAAGCTCCGTGTCGACACATCGCCCGGAACGAAGCCCCAGCGCTTGGCGTAGGATCGAGCCTCGCGCCAGGTCTCGGCGAATGTGATCAGCACCGTCGTCTTGCCGTCCCGAGGTTCAGGGGCGACCGCGATCGCCACATCCTCGGGTCTGTACGACGTCTGCAATCTGAGATAGTCGAAGGCCGACAGCAGGCGGTCCGCCGGCGTCTTGCCGGTGATTTCGGCGCGCCGTTTCAGCACCTGGCTGGGCGGCAGCCAAAGCCGTACCGGCTCGCGCAAGCCGGAATAGGCCTCGGCCTCGTTGCGCAACAGACCGATCACGACCGAGAATTCAGGATCGTCCAACTCGGCGGAGGCGAACTTCTTCCATCCGCTGAACGGCCCGCGCTCGTAGAGCACGACAGCACGCTCTCCGAGGTCGAGTGCGAACTCGATCTCGGTCTTCTTGGTGCGTTTCCTGCGGATCAAGGACGCCATATAAGGCTCCGATATCCGTTCTTTCCCTGTGGATAACCTACCCTAGAGGCCGGTCGCAGAACAAGGATTCATAAGAGTTTCATGGAGATCGGTGCGTCCGTGGCCTAGTTATTCTGGCCGTGATTGTGCGATCCTTGCCCGTGGTCGCCAGTCTCATGCTGATGTGATCCATGCCCGTGCGCGTCGTCCGCTTTCTTGGCGACCGGCACGGTCACGGCAATTTCGCCAGCGGTTTTGAAGACGAGAGTCAGTGTAATTTCATCGCTTATTTTCAGTGGCTTATACAGCCCAAATAACATTAGATGATAACCGCCGGGGCCAAGATCCACCATGCCATTGGCCGGGATCTCGATTGTATCGACTGGGGCCATCTTCATCACGCCGTTCACCTGCTCGGCTAGGTGAAGTTCAATTTTTTCAATGCCTTCTGCGTGCGCGCTCAATAGCCGCTCTGCATGACCGGCATGGTTGTGGATTCCCAGATAGGCAACGCCCGGCCGATTCGGGATCGTGGGTCGCGCCCAGGGGTGAACGACCTCGACCATTTCCGCCGCCAAAGCCGGCACGGCGAGCGCGCTGCTGAGCATAAGAGCTATGAGGGCGGGAAGGATGCGCATGGTGGTCTCCGGCGGCAAGGTGATTGTTTCTTTCATCATCTATGACTGGACCCAATGGGCGCCAACTGCCAGATCGCCGCATCTGGTGCTTGCGCGCGCGCGGTGGCTTTTGCATAAACGCGCGAAGCTGACCGGACGAAGGAGAGTGGAGATGGCGACGCCCGTATCCAATGCCGTATCGAATAGGGTACTCAGCGAGGTTATCTATCCGGCCTCCGGGACTGGTCTGATGATCAAGCGCGCGGCGCTGGTCGCGCTGGGGATCGTCGCCCTGGCGATTGCCGCGAAGATCCGGGTGCCGTTCTGGCCGGTTCCGGTGACCATGCAGACCTTCGTGATCCTGGCACTGGGCGCCGCTTATGGGATGCGCCTCGGAGTTGCGACCGTGCTCGGCTATCTGCTGATCGGCGCGCTTGGCTTCGACGTGTTCACGTCGTCCAGCGCTGAGACCAACGGGCTAGCCTATATGATGGGCGGCACTGGCGGCTACCTGGTGGGCTTCCTCCTGGCCGCGGGTGTACTCGGTTGGCTGGCGCGCCGGGGCTGGGACCGCAACATGGGCACCATGGCCGCGGCGATGGTGATCGGCAACGCGGTCATCTATGTGCCGGGGCTTCTGTGGCTTGGCTATATCTATGCCGAGGCGAAGGGTTGGGCGACCGTGCTCGATTGGGGGCTGTGGCCGTTCCTGGCGGGCGACGCGCTCAAGCTGGCGCTCGCGGCGCTGATCCTGCCATTGGCCTGGCGCTTCGTCGGAGACGCGAAGGCCTGATCGGAGAAGCCGTCAGGCCGCCTGCTTCATCGCCTGTTCCGCTTGTATCCGCTGAGCCGCTGCGCGCTTCAGCATCAGCGAATAAATCACCGTGCCGGTGGCCACCAAGCCGATCAGGATTGTGGCGATCGCATTGATCTCGGGCGTCACGCCCAGGCGCACCGACGAGAAGATCTTCATCGGCAGCGTCGTCGAGCCAGGACCCGAGGCGAAACTGGCGATCACCAGGTCGTCGAGCGACAGGGTAAAGCTCAGCAGCCACCCGGCCGCGACGGCCGGGGCGATCAGCGGCAGCGTGATCCTCAGGAAAACGGTTAGCGGCTTCGCGCCCAAATCCTGAGCCGCCTCCTCGACCGAGGTGTCGAAGCCCACCAGCCGCGACTGCACAACGACGGCCACATAGCACATCGAAAAGGTCGCATGGGCGATGACGATGGTCAGCATTCCCCGGTCGAGCGACATCGAGATGAAGGTGAGCAGCAGCGACAGCCCGATGATCACATCGGGCATGACCAGCGGCGCCAGCACCATGCCGGAGAAGAGCGTCCGGCCGAAAAAGCGCGGCATCCGCGCCAGCGAGAACCCGGCCAAGACGCCGAGGAGAGCGGCAAGCGTCGAGACGCAAAGGGCCACCACGATCGAGACCTTGGCCGCGTCCATCAAACCCTGGTTCTGCCAGAGTGACACGTACCATTGGGTCGAGAACCCGCCCCAGACCGTCACCAGCTTGGACGCATTGAAGCTGTAGATGATCAGGATGACGATCGGCGCATAGAGGAACGCGAAGCCCAGCACCATCGCGACTTTTAGGAACAGGCCCGGACCTTTCTGCATCAGCCCGTCCCCTCGCGCTTCGCGGCCCATTGGAAGATCAGGATTGGCACGACCAGCATCATCAGCAGCAGCACCGCCACGGAAGAGGCAATCGGCCAATCACGGTTCTGGAAGAACTCGGACCAGAGGGTGCGGCCGATCATCTGGGTCGAGGAGCCCCCCAGCAATTCGGGGATCACGAACTCACCGACCGCCGGGATGAAGACCAGGAAACACCCCGCCGCCACGCCGGGCAGCGACATAGGCAAGGTGATCCGCCAGAACGCGGTCAGTGGCTTCGCGCCCAGATCAGCGGCGGCCTCGAGCAGGCTGAGGTCCAGCTTCTCCAAGCTCGCATAGAGCGGCAGGATCATGAACGGCAGATAGGAATAAACGATCCCGATATAGACCGCGGTTGGCGTGAAATGGATCACCAGCGGCTCGGAAATCACCCCGGTCCAAAGAAGGAACGTGTTCAGCACCCCTTCGGTCTTCAGGATACCAATCCAGGAATAGACCCGGATCAGGAACGAGGTCCAGAACGGCAGGATCACCAGCATCAGCAGCGTCGCGCGCCAATTGGGCGACGACCGCGCGATGCCGTAGGCCATCGGGTAGCCGATCAGCAGTGCGATCAATGTCGAGATGGACGCGATTCGAATGCTGTTGAGATAGGAATTCACGTAGAGCGAATCTGAGAACAGAAACGCGTAGTTCCCGAAATTCAGGTTCGCGAGGTGCGCCTTGATTGCCGCCCAATTTTCCCAGGTCGGCACGTAGGGTGGTTGAGCGATGGCGGGCTCGGAGAACGAGATCTTCAGAACGATCAGGAATGGCGCCAGGAAGAAGGCCAGCAGCCAGAGATAGGGGATCGCCACGGCCAAGCGCCGCCCCCAGGTCATGCCGCTCTTCGCTGCCATGGATCGGAACTCCGGCTATTTCGCCCTGCGCCCGAGCCTAGGCGGCGCTACCGGCCCCGAGCAAGTTCTTTCAACCTGTCGGGAGTGCGCCCTGGGGGCCCTTTTCCGTGCCCGCGCGGGGCGCTACTGTGCTGGCGAATCGGCTGTTTATAGGCGCCTCAGAGCGATGCTGCGGCCGATGACATAAGGGAGAGGTATCTACGATGAAAAAACTGCTTATCGGTGCGGCGGCCCTGGCATTGAGCACCGGCGCCGCGATGGCCCAGGACAAGGTCGTCAATGTCTACAACTGGTCGGACTATATCGACGAAGAGATTCTTGCCGAGTTCGAGGCCGAAACCGGGATCAAGGTTGTCTACGACGTCTTCGACTCGAACGACATCCTCGAGACCAAGCTGCTGGCGGGTTCGTCAGGCTATGACGTGGTGGTGCCCTCGGGCAGCTTCCTGCAACGCCAGGTCCAGGCGGGTGTGTTCCAGAAGCTGGACAAGTCGAAGCTCAGCAATCTGGGCAATATGTGGGGAGCAATCGAGGAGCGCACAGCGCGCTACGATGACAACGAATACTCGGTCAACTACATGTGGGGCACCACCGGCATCGGCTACAACGTGGACGCGGTGAAGGAGCGGCTGGGCACCGAGACGGTGGACAGCTGGTCGATCATCTTCGATCCGGACAAGGTCTCGAAATTCACCGATTGCGGCGTGCATATGCTGGACGCGGCCGACGAGATGATCCCGGCAGCCCTGAACTATCTGGGTTATGAAGGCGATAGCCACGATCTCGATCAGATCAACGAGGCCGGGGCGCTGATCGAGAAGATCCGGCCTCATATCACCAGCTTCAACTCGTCCGCTTACATCAACGCTCTGGCGGACGGGGATGCGTGCCTCGCAACCGGCTGGTCCGGCGACGTGCTGCAGGCGCGCGATCGGGCGGCCGAGGCCGAAAACAATGTCAATGTGGAATACTCGATCCCGACAGAGGGCGCGCTGATGTGGTTCGACCAAATGGCGATACCATCGGATGCGCCGCATCCCGAGGCGGCCCATATCTTCATCGACTACATCATGCGGGCCGAGGTGGCTGCCAAGGCGTCGAACTATGTCTACTACGCCAATGGCAATGAAGCGTCGCAGCCGATGCTCGAGGAAGACGTGATCGGCGATCCGGCGATCTATCCGACAGCCGAAGCGGTTGAGCACCTCTACGTGACCAGGCCCTACGGTCCGCGCGAGCAGCGGGTGGTGACCCGGCTCTGGACCAAGATCAAGACCGGCTCGTGAGAATGGCTGGGGGCCGCGCAGTGACGGCCCCCACCGCGATCCCATGACGACCAAGACCGGAACCGCCAGCGCCGCGCGCCCGTGGCTCGATTCCTCGGCCAACCCCTATCTTCGGCTGGTCGGGCTGGAGAAGCGTTTCGGCCCAACCCGTGCGGTGGATGACGTTTCAATCGACATCTTTCCGGGCGAATTCTTCGCGCTGCTCGGTCCCTCGGGCTGCGGGAAGACCACGCTGCTGCGGATGCTGGCGGGTTTCGAGACGCCGGACAACGGGCAGATCCTGCTGGACGGCGAGGATCTGACCCAGATACCGCCGCACGAGCGGCCCGTGAACATGATGTTCCAGTCATACGCGCTGTTCCCGCATATGGATGTCGCCAGCAATATTGGTTTCGGGCTGCAGATGGAGGGGATGCCGAAGACCCGGGTCAAGGCCCGGGTCGAGGAGATGCTGGCCCTCGTGCATCTCGAACATCTGGCGAAGCGTAAGCCGGATCAGCTTTCCGGCGGCCAGCGCCAAAGGGTCGCGCTGGCGCGGTCGCTGGCCAAGAATCCCAAGCTTTTGCTGCTGGACGAACCGCTGGGGGCCTTGGACCGCAAGCTGCGCGAGGCGACGCAGTTCGAGTTGGTGAATATCCAGGAGACGCTAGGCGTCACCTTCGTCATCGTCACCCATGACCAGGAGGAGGCGATGACCGTCTCGACCCGGTTGGCAGTGATGCGCGAGGGCCAGATCGCGCAATTGGGCGAGCCGCACGAGGTCTACGAGGCGCCGACCTCGCGCTATGTGGCTGAGTTCATCGGCGATGTGAACATCCTCGAGGGCACGGTCGCCCCGGGCGGCCAGGCGGTGGAGCTGACGGATGGCGGGCGTGCGGAACCCGGTGGCGGGCGCACGCTGCCCGATGGACCGGCGGCGCTGGCCCTGAGGCCGGAAAAGATCGCGATCGAGCAGCGTGGAGAGAGCTCCGCGCCCAGCGCCAACACGCTTTTCGGCACTGTCGAGGACATCGCCTATCTGGGCGACATGTCGATCTACCATGTGCGGCTGGAGAGCGGGTCGCTGATCCGGATCGCCCAGACCAACCGGCTGCGTGCCCTGGAAGAGACCATCACCTGGGAGGATCCGGTGCGGCTCAGTTGGGACGGCTCGGCCATGGTGGTGCTGGAAGGCTAGGCGTGGCGGCGGTCCGGCCTTCCCGCTTCATTCCCGCGAAGGCGGAAATCTTCTAGATCTATCGGGATCCTCCGCCGGTGCGGAGGATGACACAAAGCATCGGCGACGCTAGCTGGCGCTGTCTCCCGGTTCTTCCGGCTCGGCCAACTCGATCTCGCCCTTTGCGGCCAGGTCGCGGATCACACGGATCAACGCGGTCTGGGCCGCCTCGGCATCCTTCGGCTTCACCGATTTCAGTTCGGCCAGATCCTCCTCCATTTGGCTGGCGATCCGGCTCGAGATGTTCGAGAGCAGGAAATCGGCGGTCTCGGGTGCCGCCTCGCGCAGGCTGGCGATCAGCGGCAGTAAGATCTGCTGGTCGAGCGAGCGCACCACTGCGGCGACGCCGTTCTTCGGCACCCGGGCAGGCACGTCTTCGACCGTGAACATCTTGCGCCGGATCTGTGCCGCCAAGTCGGGTGCGGCGCCCTCGATCTCGCCCAGGATGCGGTCGCGGATCGCCGGGCTGGCGAAGTTCATGATCGCGCCGGCCCGGTCGGCCGGGTCGGATGCCTGGCCGCTGCGCGAAAGCTTGGCCAGCACGTCGCGGCCCATCGCCTCGGCGATCGCGTCGACGACCCGGCCGTCCAGGTTACCCGCGCGGGCCAGGCCGGAAACGATATCACGCGCCGCGTCCGCGGGGAGCGCATTTACGATCCGCGCCGCTTGCTCCGGGTCGAACCGGGCCAGCACCACGGCGGCGGTCTGCGGGTGCTCGCCGCCCAGGAACCCTGCCAGCGCCTCGTCATCGACCTCGGCCAGGCGTGTCCAGACATTGCCCGGGCTGGTGGGCGCCGCGTCTTCGAGGATCTGTGCCAAGACGCCTTCGGCGACATGGCTTTCGAGCAAGCCGCGCGCCTGGGCCAGGCCGCCGCTGAGGCCATTGCTCTGGGCTTGCAGGGCGCCCAGGAACTCGGCGATGACCGCGCGGATCCGCACAGGATCGATCCGGCCAAGGCTGGTCATCGCCTGGGTGAAGCTGCGCAAGCAGGCCTCGTCGAATTGCTCTAGCACCGGGCCCGCGGCGTCCGGACCCAGGACGCCAATGACCACCGCCGCTTTTTGCGGACGGGTCAGCTCACGAGCCGTGGCCGCGCCGGTCACGCCGCATAGCCCCTGACCAGGGCGCCGGCCAGAAGGCTCCAACCATCGGCGATGACGAAAAAGGCGAGCTTCAGTGGAAGTGAGACCACGACCGGCGGCACCATCATCATGCCCATCGACATCAGGATCGAAGCGACCACCAGGTCGATGATCAAGAACGGCAGAAAGATCATGAAACCGATCTCGAAGCCGCGCTGCAATTCGGACAGCAGGAACGAGGGCACCAGCAACGACAGCGGTGCCGCGCTGCCCGGCGCCGGGGCATCGCGGCCGGGCGCGGCGGCGGCCAACTCACCGATGACCGAGGGCGCCGTGCGCCCCTCCATGAAGGTTCGGAACGGGGCCATGCCGCGGGTCCAGGCCTCCTCGGCCTCGACCGTGCCGTCGAGCAGCGGCCCCAGCCCGGCGGCCCAAGCCTCCGAGAAGACCGGTTCCATCACGAACCAGGTCAGGAACAGTGCCAGGGTGACGATCAGCATGTTGGGGGGCGTCTGTTGCAGCCCGATCCCCTGGCGAACCAGCGACAGCACGGTCACCATGAAGGGAAAGCAGGTGGCCATGACAGCGATGCCGGGCGCCAGGCTGAGCACGGTGATCAGCAGGAAAAGCTGGACCGCGCGGCCCGTCACCGACGTGCCGTCGCCCAGATCCACCGTGACTGACTGCGCGCCCGCCATGCCCGGCAGTGCCAGCAGGATCAGCAGCATCAGCGCCGCGCCAGAGGCGAGCCGGCGATGGGCGTCAGACCAGGTCGCTGACATCCACGACCTCGGTCAGGCGCACGCCTATCCGCCCCGAATCGTCGCCCATCTCCTCGAGCTCGCCGCGGGCGATCACCCGGTCGCCGACCAGGATCTCGACCGGGTCGTCCATCCGGCTGCTCAACGGCAGCACCATGTCGCGGCGCATGCTGAGAAGCTCGCCAATGGCCGGTTGGGCGTGGCCAACCGAGACCACGACATCGACCGGGACCGAGAAGATGGCGCGGCGATATTTCCCGTCGGTGCTGGTGTCGCGCTGCTCGAGGATCGGCGGCTCGTCCGCGGCCGCGCCTGCCTCGGGAGTGGGAGCCGCTTCGGGAGCGGGGGCCGTGTCGGGAACGGGGGCGGCCGCAGGTTCGGGGGCTTGCGTGTCTGACATGGGCGGATCCCTTTCAAAGAGTGGTGCCTTCGAATCGCCGGCGGGCTTCGTCCAGCGCGGCTGCGGCCATTGCCTCGACATCGATCCGCGCGCCGCCATCGGCCCAGGTGAGATCGGCGCTGCCCGGCGCGCGCGCCAGATCCTCGTCGAGGATCACGCTTGCCTGATCCGGCAGGGCGGCAAGCGCAGTCTGGATTGCGTCGCGGTCCTCCGGGGCGTGTGCCAGGCGCAGGCCCGGCGGCGTGCCGACGCGCCCGGCGATTTGGCTGGCGATCTCGGCCAGGCAGGGCGCGAAGCCCGCCCGTGCGAGCGCCGGCATCAGGGTTTCTGCCGCCTCGCCCAATGCATGGGCGGCGGCCACGATCGCTTGGAACCGCAGCCGTTCGGCGTCCGACGCGATTGCCTCGAGCGTCGAAGCAATCCGGCCGCTCACGTCTTCCGTCTCCGCCAGGGAGGTTTCTTCGGACAATGCGGGCTCGGCAGTGAGTTTTGGCGGCTCCGGCGCTGGGTCGGCGCCGTCGATGGCGCCGCTGCCCGGCGGGGCGAATTGCTCGAATGCAAGCGCCATCAGGCTGCCTCCTGCCCGCTAGCGCCGTCAGGGGCGAGCCAGGCGCGCAGCGTCGTGGCGCTGTCTTCGGGATGCTCGGCCACGGCCGAGCGCAAGACGTCTCCGTTGGGTTCGCGCGGCGCACCGGGCAGTTGCGGCGCGTTTGGATTGGCGCCGGGCGGCGGTAGCGTAATGCCCGCGCCGTCCGGTCGGCCGTCCGCTAGCGCCTGCGCACCGGGCGCTGCCGAAGCAGCCTCGGGCGCACCGGGCGCAAGTTGCGCCGGCAACGCTCCGCCCGGGCCGGTCAGCCGCGCTGGCGGGCGGGTCAAAAGGGGCCGGATCACGGTGAGCGCCAGGACCAGCACGACGATGCTGAGGATGCCGATCTGGATCAGCGTCATGGCGTTGCGTTCCAGAAGGCGCATCCACCGGCTTTCCTCGACCAGCGCGCCTTTTGTCGCGTCGGCCTGGAATGCCATGCTCTCGACGGTCACGATATCGCCACGGGCCTCGTCGAAGCCGATCGCAGCGGTCACCAGTTCGCGCAGGGCCTCGATTTCCTCGGGCGGGCGCGGCTCCCAAACCTCGCCGCCATCGGCCGACGTGGTGGTGATGCCATCGACCAGGACAGCGACGCTGATTCGGCGAATCGCGCCCGCCTGGCGCACCGTCTGGCGTTGAATTTCGGATATCGGTCTCTCGGTCTCGTTCGCGCTGGCGATCCTGATCTTCACCGTGACCCTCTTCATCGAGCGGCCGCTGGATTTCTCCGCCTTCCCGACCGTGCTGCTGGCCTCGCTGATGCTGCGGCTCTCGCTCAACGTCTCGTCGACCAAGCTGATCATCGGTCAGGGCCATACCGGCCCGGCGGCGGCGGGCGGCGTGATCGAGGGCTTCGCCATGTTCATCATGGGCGGCAGCGTTTTCCTGGGGCTGGTCGTCTTCTCGGTCCTGCTGATCGTCAACTTCATCGTCATCACCAAGGGCGCGGGCCGCATGGCCGAGGTCGGCGCACGGTTCGCGCTCGACGGAATGCCGGGCAAGCAGCTCGCCATCGATTCGGACGTGGCCGCAGGCGCGATCACCCATCTGGAGGCAAAGGAGCGCCGCCGGATCGAGCAGGAGGAGACCACGTTCTTCGGCTCGCTCGACGGCGCCTCGAAATTCGTCAAGGGCGACGCGATCGCGGGCCTTCTGATCACGCTCCTGAACCTGGTGGTGGGCCTGGCGATGGGCTTGGGCGTTCATGGCATGAGCTTCCAGGTGGCGATCGAGACCTATTCGATCTTGACCGTGGGCGACGGCCTGGTCAGCCAGATCCCCAGCGTCATCACCTCGATCGCGGCGGCGCTGCTGTTGTCGAAAGGGGGCGCGTCGGGCTCGGCGGATCAGGCTATGATGCACCAGCTGGGCGCCTATCCGGGCGCTCTGGCCACGGTTGCCGGTCTGATGGCGGTCTTCGCGCTGTTCCCGGGCCTGCCCTTCCTGCCGTTCATCCTGGGCGCCGCGGCTCTGGGTATCGCCGCCTTGGTCTCGGATCGGCTGAGCCGGGCCCGCGAGGAGGCATTGCCCGAAACCGAGGACGCGGCGGCGCAAAGCCAAGTGGACCGCAGCCTTGGCGATCTGCTCGATGTGGACGAGGTTCATGTGCGCTTCGCGCCAGATCTCATCGCCTCGGTGCTCGACCCCTCCGTCGGGCTCGAGAAGCGGATCGTCAACATGCGCCGCCATATCGCCACCGAGTTCGGGATGGTCATGCCCGAGGTGCGCCTGACCGACGATCCGCTGATCGCGGCGGGCCACTACGCCATCTTCATCCAGGGCGTCGAGGCCGCGAGCGCGATCCTGCGCCCCGGCGCCGTCCTGGTGCTGACCGGCGACCAGCCCGCAGATACGACCTTGGCCGATATCCCCGGCGAGGATGTGGCCGAGCCGGTCTACGGTGCCGCGGCGCGCTGGGTGCCGCGCGGTCACCAGGAAGGCGCGGCGGCGCTGGGCCTGCCGGTGATCGCGCCCGGCGAGGTGATCGCCACCCACTTGCTCGAGACGGTGAAGGCCAATTTCGCCAATCTCTTCACCCGCCGCGCGCTGCGCGCCCTGCTGGATGAATTCACCCGGCCGAGCGACCAGGGCCGGGCTGAGGCGAACCGCAAGCTGTTGGACGAGTTCGTGCCCGACAAGCTGCCCCACGACGTGCTGCAGACCGTGTTGCGGCTGCTGTTGGACGAGCAAGTGCCGGTCCGCAACTTGCCGCTGGTTCTGGAGGCGGCGGCCGAGGGGCGCAGCGCCGGTCTGCCCGCCGAGGAAATCGTCGAGCACGTGCGCCGCCGTGTCGCCATCCACATCATCAGCCGGCTGCGCGACCGCGAAGGCACGCTGGCGCTGGTCCAGTTGGGCCCTGATTGGGAGACGCTTTTCGCCGAGCACGAGCGCGAGGAGGACGGGCGCGCTGACGTAGCCCTGCCGCCCGAAGCGTTCAACCGGCTGGCACATGCGGTTGGCGACGTGGTGCGCTCGGCCGCGCCACAGGGGATCTATCCGGCGATCGCCACCTCGGCCAAGCGCCGTCGCTTCCTGCGCCATGTCCTCGAGGCCAAGGGCATCCGCAACCCGGTCCTCAGCTTCGAGGAGATCGGCAATGGCGGCGCCCTAACCCTGGTCGGGACCGCGTGAGCGAACTGACGCCGCTCTTCGAGATGGCCGGCCTGCTGGCCTTCGTCGCGATCGGTGTCTTCGCCCGGATCGGCGCGGCGCTGTTCCTGGTGCCGGGCTTCGGCGAGCGGGCGGTCCCGGTGCGCGTGCGCCTGGGCGCGGCGCTGGCCCTGACCCTGCTGCTCGCGCCGATCATCGCGCCCCTGGCCGGGCAATCGCCGCCGACGCCCGCGGCGCTGGGCTGGCTGGTGCTGGCCGAGGCGGCGGCCGGTCTGATCATCGGGCTCGCCTTCCGGCTTCTGGTCATGGCGCTGCAGGTCTGCGGCGCGATCGCGGCGCAGAACCTGTCGGTCGCCCATATGTTCGGCGCCGGTGTCGCGCCCGAGCCCGAGCCGACCATCGCCACCATGCTGGGCATGGGCGGGATCGTGCTGGCCATGATCGCGGGGCTCCATGTGCACCTGGTCGCGGCGCTGACCGGCCTCTATGGGGTTCTGCCGTTTGGCCGGATGCCCGGCGGCGCCGAGCTGGCGCAGTGGAGCACCGCCCAGGTGGCGGGCGGCTTCGCGCTCGGCCTGTCGCTGGCGCTGCCCTTTGTCGGCCTCGCCTTTCTCTACAACCTGGCACTCGGCGCGATCAGCCGTGCCATGCCGCAGCTTCTGGTCGCCCTGGTCGGCTTGCCCTTGTTGATCGGGCTGGGCCTGGTCGGCCTTTACCTGGTCCTGCCCGAGCTTTTCGCCCGCTGGTCGGTGGCGCTGGGCCTGGTGCTGACCGATCCGCTGGGCGGGCTCGCGCCTGCGGGGCCTGCCCGATGAGCGGCCAGGAAAGCTCGGGCGAGAAGACCCACGAGGCAACCCCGCGGCGGCTGGAGAAGGCCCGCGAGCAGGGCGAGCTGCCGCGCTCGCAGGATGCGCAAAGCTTTGCCGCCTATCTCGGTTTCACTTTGGTCGTGTTGATTGCCGGTGGCTGGGCCACCCGGCATCTGGGGGCCACCCTGACCCCGTTCCTTGACCGCCCGGCCGAGATCGCGCCGCTTCTGATGGCGCTGGACGCGAATCCCTTAGCGGGCGAGGTTCTGGCGCGTCTCGCCCTGCCGATCTTCGCAATCCTCGCCGCGCCCGCCGTGCTCATCCTCGTCTTGCTGGGGGCGCAGCGCGGCATCGTCTTCGTGCCGACGCGGATCCTGCCGAAGCTGTCGCGCCTCTCGCCGGTCGAGAACGCGCGCAACAAGTATGGCCCGCGCGGCCTGGTCGAATTCGTCAAGAGCACGGTCAAATTGACGGCGCTGGTCACGGTGCTCGCGCTGGTCGTCTGGGGCGAGCGGGCGCGCCTGGCGCAATTCGTTTGGGTCGAGGCGCATCAGATCGGGCTGCTGCTGGACCGCCAGTTCCGGCTGATCATCACCGGCGTCCTGGTGGTCGCGGCGGCGCTCGCCTTCTTCGACCTGATCTGGCAGCGGGCCGATCATCTCCGGCGCATGCGCATGACCCATCAGGACCTGAAGGACGAGGAGAAACAGGCCGAGGGCGATCCCTTCCTGCGCGCGCAACGGCGCGAACGCGGACGCCAGATCGCCACCAACCGGATGCTGCTGGCCGTGCCCGAGGCGGATGTGGTGGTCACCAATCCCTCGCACTATGCGGTGGCGCTGAAATGGGACCGCGACCAAGGAACGGCACCGGTCTGCCTGGCAAAGGGAGCCGACGAGATCGCGCTCGCGATTCGCGCCCGGGCCGTCGAAGCCGCCGTGCCGGTGCGTCAGGATCCGCCGACCGCTCGCTCGCTCCATGCCCTGGTCGAGGTCGGCCACGAGATCCGCCCCGAGCACTACCAGGCCGTCGCCGCCGCGATCCCGTTCGCCGAGGAGGTCCGGCGCAAGGTCCGGGCGCGCGAGGCATGAGCGGCCCGGACCAACTGGCCCGCCTCGCGCGGCTCTTGGGCCTGGCGCGCCGGGCCGCCGAGATGCGCTTGAGCGCAGAACGGGCCGAGGCCACGCGGCAGCGCGCACGCATCGCCGAGCTCAAGGCGGCGATTGTCGCGCCGTTGGAGAACGCGCGGGACTTGGCGCGTGGCGGCCTGATCGCCGAGGCCGCCTGGCGGGCGCATCTGGACGCCTTGCTCAGGCGCGAAACCCAGGCGCTGGCCGGGACCGAGGCCCGAATAGCGGTTTCGCGCCAGAACCTGGCGCACGCCTTTGGCCGCGAGCGCGCCGCGCTGGGGCTTGCCGCTGATGCGCGCGCAGAAGCGCTGCGATTGGCCGAGCGCCGTGCCGAAGGCCAATCGATCCCGGCCCGCGGGCGGGGTCACTCGCGCTCGTCACCCTCTGGCAGCTCTGCCGATTCGGGCGCCGGGTCTCCTGGAATGGCGTAGCCGCCGCCCAGCCAGCGGCCCAAATCCACATCCGCGCAACGTTTCGAACAGAATGGCCGCGAGGCCCGCTCTGCTGGCTTTCCGCAAATCGGGCAGCCCCGCGCGGAACCTCTCCCCGAACCTTTCCCAGGATCGTTCACGGAGCCTTTCACGCTTGCGTCATCAGGCATCGGCGGGGCCTCCTGGCTTGCGTTTTCCGGTATGAGAAACGGGAAATCGGCGATAATGCGTTATACTAATTGTGTCAAAGGCGCGAAAGGCCTGGCATTTCCGGTGCCCCAGCGGGGTTGGAAACGTCGGTGCGCCCGGGGTTGAAGAGAGGCAGAACCGCTCATGACCGCAAAGGTCATTCCGGTCGAGGATCGCGGGCGCGACCGCGTGGAGGAGGTGCAGGAGGCACCGCCGCCTGGCCTGTTGCGCCGTGTCGTCGTGTTGATCCTGAAGGCCGCGGTTCCCCTGGCACTGCTGGTTGGCGCGGGCCTGTTGGCGCGCGAGCTGTTCATGACCGCGCCGATTGCCGAGCGCGAGGCCCGGCCGCGTGTGCCGCGGCTCGTCGAGGTGGTCGAGGCCCGGCCCGCCACCCAAGGTCCCCGCATCGAGGCTTGGGGCGAGGTCGCCGCCGCGCGCACCCTAGTCTTACGGCCCGAGGCTGGCGGCACCATCATGGCGCTCAGCGACAACCTGACCCCCGGCGGGCTGGTGCGCGAAGGCGAGGAGCTGGTCAGGCTCGATGATCGCGAGCAGCGGCTTCTGGTCGCCCAGGCCGAAGCCGAGATCCGGCAGATCGACGCCCGGATCTCGATCGAGCAAGGCCAGCAGGAGCGCGCAAAGCGCGACATCGAAAGGCTGCCGCGGCAGTTGACCGACGCTCAGCGGTTGCTGGTGCTTCGCGCGCCGCAAATGGCCGAATTGAGGGCGGAACTTGCGGCCGCTGAGGCTGCCCGCGAACGGGCCCTGGTCGATCTTTCTCACATGGTGATCCGGGCCCCCTTCGACGCGCTGGTCCTGGACGAGGAGGTTGCGCTCGGCACCATGCTGACCGCCGGGTCGGCCCCGGCTACCCTAGTCGCCGCTGACCGGTTTCATGTTCAGGTCGCGGTGCCGGTCTCGGCGCTCGACTGGATCGACACTTCCGCCGGTCAGGTTCTGCGCCTGACCCAACCCGGCGTTTGGCCAGACGGCGCTTTCCGCGAGGGCCGGGTCGAGCGCCTGACCGCGGGCCTCAGCGAGGCGGGCCGGATGGCCGAATTGGTCGTGGCGGTCGACGACCCGTTGTCCCGGCTGCCCCAGAACCGGGGCAAGCCGCGGCTTCTGCTCGGCAGTTTCCTGAAGGCGGTCGGCGAGGGGCGGCAGGTCGAGAATGCGGTTGTGTTGGATCGGGCTTATCTGCGCGACCACGACAAGGTCTGGGTGATGGCCAAGCAGGACGAGCTTGAGATCCGCAAGGTCGAGGTCGCCTGGCGTGGCGCCAGCGAGGTGCTGATCAGCGGCGGCCTGGCGCCGGGAGAGCGGATTGTCACCACGTCCTTGGCGATCGTGGCGCCTGGCATGAAGCTGCGTCTGGGTGAGGCGGCCGCCATCGACGCCACCGGGGCCGAGGCCACTTCCGCAGGCGGTTCAGGGGGATGAGCCCGCGCTTGAGATCGCAAGGCCCGATCGCCTGGATGGCCCGCCATTCGGTGGCGCCCAATCTGCTGATGCTGGTCTTGATCCTGGGCGGCATCTTCATGTCCACGAAGATCAAGCAGGAATACCTGCCCGCGACCGAACCGGATACGGTCACCGTCAACATCGCCCTACCAGGTGCCACGCCCGAGGAGGTCGAGCAATCGATTGTGCTCGCGGCCGAGGAGGAGATGCGCGGTGTCCAGGGCATTGCCAAATTGACCGCCACCGCTACCGAAGGCTCGGCCAAGCTCGTCGCCGAGCTCTCGACCGACCGGGACCGGCAACTGGTCTATAACGATATCCAGCAGGCAATCGATCGGGTCACCACCTTTCCGGACGACGCCGAGGAGCCACGTGTCAAGCTCGCTGCGCACCGCCGGGCGGTGATCGATCTGCATATCTATGGCGAGGTTGACCCGCGTTCGCTCCGCATGGCGGGCGAGCATGTGCGCAATGCCCTTCTGCAGCAGCCCGATATCAGCCAGGTCGATCTCAAGGGCAGCGGCGATCTGGAGATCCAAGTGGAGATCCCCCAGGCGGCGCTGCGCGCCTACGGCCTGACGCTTTCGGGTGTCGCCGCAACGATCCGCGAAGCGGCGCTCGACCGCTCGGGCGGCACGCTCGAGACCCGCGGGGGCGACCTTTTGCTGCGGCTGGCCGACCGGCGCGACGCAGCGCAGGATTTTGCCATGATCCCGCTGATCGCCGACCGGCGGGGCACGGTCTTGCGGTTGGGCGACATCGCGGATGTCACGCCCGCATTCGAGGACAACAACCTTTTCGCGACCTTCGACGGCAAACCGTCGATCCGGCTGGAGGTGTTCCGCGTCGGCTCCGAGACGCCGATCACCGTGGCAGACGCGGTCAAGCGGACAGTGCCGTCGGCGATGGCGACCCTGCCCGAGGCGCTGCAAGCGATTACGCTCAACGACCGATCGATCTATTACCGCGACCGGATGAACCTGCTCTTGAAGAACGGGTTCATCGGGCTGATTCTGGTCCTCTGCGTCCTCAGCTTTTTCTTGGAATACAAACTGGCCTTCTGGGTGGCGGTGGGCATTCCGACGGCCTTCTTGGGCACGCTCCTGGTGCTGCCGGTCTATGGCGCCTCGATCAACCTGGTCTCGATGTTCGCCTTCATCCTGGCGCTTGGCATCGTGGTCGACGACGCGATCGTCGCGGGCGAGAACATCTACGAGTACCTTGAACGGGGCATGAGCCGGATCGACGCGGCGATCCAGGGCGCGCGCGACATCGCGGTGCCGCTCAGCTTCTCGATCCTGACCAATATCGTCGCCTTCATCCCCTTGGCGCTGGTGCCGGGGACGCACGGCAAATTCTGGGTGGTGATCCCGATGGTGGTGGTGACCGCGTTCCTCTTGAGCTGGATCGAGGCCTTGTTCGTGCTGCCCGCGCACCTGGCGAATGTGCGCCGGCGTGCGGAAGGCGAGCGGCCCAACCTGGCGATCCGGATCCAGCAGGGCTTCAGCGCCGGGCTGGCGCGGTTCGTGCGCGGGGTTTACGGGCCGCTTCTCAGGGTCGCGATGCATTGGCGGTATGCCACGGTCGCGCTTATGGCTGCTGCGCTGATCATCACGCTCGCCTGGCCGCTGACCGGACGGATGGGCTGGGGCCTGTTCCCGGCAATCCCGCGCGACTATGCCAAGGCGACGGTCACCATGCCCGTGGGCACGCCGCTGGAGGTCACCGTTGCAGCCCGCGACCACATGGTCGCGGCGGCCGAGCGCGTTCTCGCCGCCAACGGCGGCGATCAATTGCGCCAAGGGATCTACACGATCATCGAGGACACCACGGTCACGATGCGGATTTTCCTGCAGCCGCCCGATGTGCGACCGATTCCGACCAGCGAATTCACAAACAAATGGCGCCGCGAGGCAGGGCCGATCAGCGCGGCCCGCTCGATCCGCTACGAATCCTCCTTCGGCGGGCCGGGCGGGGGCACGGGCATTTCGATCCGGCTCTCGCATCCGGATGTGGACGTGCTGGCCACGACAGCCAGCGTCCTGGCCGAGCGCCTGGGTGAATTCGGCCCGGTGCGCGACCCCGATGACGGGTTCACCCCGGGCAAGGCACAGCTAGAGTTCCGGCTGACCGAGGCGGGCCGCAGCCTCGGGCTCACATCGGAGGACGTCGCGCGTCAGGTCCGCGCCGCCTTCTTCGGCGTCGAGGCGCTGGCGCAGCAGGACGGGCGCAACGAAGTGACAGTCCGGGTGCGGCGGCCCGAGGCCGAGCGCCGCTCCGAGGCTGCGATCGAGAGCCTTCTGATCCGTACCCCCGATGGCGGCGAGGTGCCTTTGTTCGAGGTGGCCAATGTCGAACGCGGGCGGGCCGACGCCAGGATCGGACGCGAGGACGGGCTGCGCATCGTGACCGTTAGCGCGAATGTCGAGCCGGCGCGCGAGACCAACCAGGTGCTGGCCGCCGTGACCGCGAACACGTTGCCACGGCTGCAGGAGGACTATCCGGGCCTCGGCTATTCCTTACAGGGCCGCCAGGCAACCCAGCGTGACACGATGAACTCGTTCATGACGTTCTCGATCCCGCTGGCGCTGATCATCATCTACGGATTGTTGGCGATCCCGTTCCGGTCCTACGTCCAGCCCGCGATCGTGATGACGGCGATCCCGTTCGGGTTCGCCGGTGCGGTGATCGGCCACCTGATCATGGGAATGTCGCTGTCGATCATCTCGGTCTTCGGGATCATCGCGCTGTCAGGCGTGGTGATCAACGCGGCCTTGGTGATGATCGACTACGCGAACAAGGCGCGCGCGGCTGGGGCCGGTGCCTTCGAGGCGATCTGGCGCGCGGGCATGCGCCGGTTCCGGCCGATCCTGCTGACTACCATGACCACCTTCGGCGGTCTGGCGCCGATGATCTTCGAGACCACGCGCCAGGCGAAGTTCCTGATCCCGATGGCGGTGTCGCTGGGCTATGGAATCGTCTTCGCGACCCTGGTGGTGCTATTCTTGATCCCCTGCCTCTACATGATCCTCGAGGACCTGCGGAGGTTGGCAGGAATCGCACCCGACGAGCCCGAGGCACCCGAGGGTGGGCAGACTGCGGTTCACCCGATCCCCGCGGAATAGGCGCACAACCCAGGGTCACGTTCGCGCAAGCGATGCACCCTATACGTGTCTCTATCTATTTCTATATAAAACAGTGGCTTCCGTTTAAAACATAAACTAATTTATCAACAGATGTGATTTTGGTCAGGCGATCTGCTGTTTCCGTCTGAGGTGGGGTTCTCCGGCGCGCCCTGTCCCGGCAATTGCCGGGACAGGGCTTTTTTTTGCCGCGGCACGACGCCGGACCGGCGCCCAGCCCACCCGCCCGCCTCTGGCCACCGCCCCGGCGCCGCGCCGCGGCTTAAGACAGAAGCTCGGACAGCGGCCGGCGCTCGCGCTTGCGCAACAGTTCGAAATGACCGAGGGGGGTCCAGCCTGCCAGCGTGGTCTCGATTGCGTCACGCCGAAAGGCGGATTTCAGCGCCTCCTCGATCCGCCGCCGGTCCTTCTTCGGAAGCGGCGCGAAATCGATGATGATCTGCCCGCCCAACCCGCGCAGCCGCAATTGACGGGGTAGTTCCTTGGCGGCTTCCAGATTGGCGGTCAGCGCCGCGCCGCCGGAGAACTCGCCCGCCGTGTTCACATCGACCGTCACCATGGCCCGGGTCGCCTCGATGGCCATCCAGGCGCCCGAGGGCAGGTCGGCGCGAGAGGATTTCAGGCGATCGATTTCGTCCCAGACGCCGTAGTGGTCAAAGGGGTCGGGGTCCGGATCGACTCGCATCACACGGTCCAGATCGGCACTTGCGCGCCGCTCGATTTCTGACGGATGCAGAACAAGTCGGGTCGCGCTCTCGGTCAGCAGGATTTCGTCCGGAAGCTCCGATGTCCATTCGCGCATGGCCTGGTCGATTGCGAGTGACGCGCCCGCAGTTGTCCCGGGATCGCGACCTCGAGTGAGCCCCTCGCGCGACGAACGCTTCGCCAGCACCCACGAAAGTTCGACCTGGAGTTCCCGCGCGGGAGCACCCTGCGCCGCGGTTCTCAGGATGAATCCTCCGTCACGATGCATGGCAGCGTATTGGCTGAGCGCCGGCTCCCGGTTTGCTGGCGAGGGCGTCCAAGATTCAACTGCCTCGACCAAGCGTTTACGCTCTGCTTCGTCCTTGATCTGGCGCGAGACGTTGATGCCCGGCGCGTCGGGTGTGTGGATGATGCGCCGTCCTTTGTAGAGAAGACGGCTGGTCACGGGCGTGGCTTTATCAGGCTCGGCGTAGGCGACGACCTGGACAAGCACTCCGGAGGCTTCCTTGATACTCTTCGCATCGCGGAGAAATCCGTCCAAGCCAGGGGCGAGCGTCAGAAAAGCGCCCCCCATCTTCGGCACCAGACGCTCGACCTTGGCCCAATAAATCTCACCGGGTGCAGGGGCTTGGATGCGCGTGTCTCTCGGCGAGTCTAGGAGCAGGTCCTCAAGCTTACCGTCGATGACGAGTGCAGCCTGGCTGGCCCGGTCCTCGGGCATATCGATCAGTATCACGCGGCCTTTCACTCCGCGCTCCGAAAGCTCACCGCATACCCCGCCGCCCGCAGCAACCCCACGGTCTCGGTCAGCGGCAGGCCGACCACATTCGAATAGCTGCCATTGATCTGGGGGATGAACGCCCCGGCGAGGCCCTGGATCGCGTAGCCCCCTGCCTTTCCCTGCCACTCGCCGGAGGCGAGATAGGCGGCGATCTCGTCTTCCGAGAGCCGTTTGAACCGGACCCGGGTCTCGACCTGGCGTTGCTGGACCCGCTCGCCCAGCCGGACGCAGATCGCCGTCGTGACCCGATGCCGCCGGCCCGAGAGCAGGCGCAAAAAGGCCTCGGCCTCGGCGGCGTCACCGGGCTTGCCCAGAATACGGTGGCCAACGGCGACCGTGGTGTCTGCCGTCAGGATCAGATCGTCGGGCGCGCTTGCGACCGCCAGGGCCTTCTCGCGCGCCATGCGGGCCACATAGGCGCGCGGCGCTTCGTCCCTGCCGGACGTCTCGTCGATCTCGACCGCCCGCACTTCGTCCGGCACCACGCCGATCTGGGCCAGCAGCTCCAGCCGTCTGGGCGAGGCGCTGCCGAGAATAAGTCGCACTTATTTGAAGCGGTAGGTGATGCGCCCCTTGGTCAGGTCGTAAGGCGTCATCTCGACCTGCACCTTGTCGCCGGCCAGCACCCGGATGCGGTTCTTGCGCATCTTGCCGGCGGTATGGGCGATGATTTCATGGCCGTTCTCGAGCTTGACCCGGAATGTCGCGTTGGGCAGCAGCTCGGTCACGACCCCGGGGAATTCAAGCATCTCTTCCTTGGCCATGCCATCTCCGTTCTTCGTCGCCATCCCATCTGGGCGGCGCTCCGCGGCGGAACATGGCCCGGGACGCCCCTAAATTCAAGCGTCAAGCCCGTTCGCCGCCTCGCCCGGGCCGAAGGCGGCGACGATGGAATTCAGGATCTGGTCGCGGGTCTGGCGGTAGGCATCGAGCTTTTGCTGGCGCGTCTCGCCGATCCCGGTCGGGTCCAGCGTCGGCCAGTAGACCACCTCGATCGAGAAGTGCCGCGTGTATTCCAGCGCCCGGCGCTGGGCGGCGGGCGAAAGCGCGACGACGATATCGAATGAGCCCATATCGTCGCCCCATTCCTCCATCTCGTCGAAGCTCTTGCAACGGTGCTGCGAGATGTCCACGTCCAGCTCGCCCGCCACCGAGACCATGAAGGGATCGACGTCCAGATCGTGATGCACGCCTGCCGACTGCACGAAGACCCGGCTCCCATGCAGCTTCTTCATCAGCCCCTCGGCAACTGGCGAGCGCACGGCATTGTGGTCGCAGCAGAACAGCACCGATCCCGGCACCGATTGGGGGAGGGGCTGGGCCATGCCGCCAGTCAGCCCCTGAACTGCAGCGCGCAGATCACCGTGAAAAGCCGCCTGGCCGTGTCGTGGTCGAGGTCGATCTTGCCCTCGAGCCGTTCCTCCAGGATCCGCGCGCCGTCATTGTGGATGCCGCGCCTGCCCATATCGATGGCTTCGATCTGGGATGGCGGCAGCCGCTTCACGGCGTCGAAATAGCTCTCGCAAATGGCAAAGTAGTCCTTGATCACGGCGCGCAGCGGCGACAGCGACAGGTGCAGGCTGGAGGCCGCCTCGCCCGCCTCGGTCGCGAGCTCCATGACCAGCATCCGCTCGGCCATGCCGATGCCCAATTCGTAAGGCCCGGGCGGGGTTTCGTGGCCCTCGCGCGGGCAAATACGGAATTGGTTCTCCTCCACCAGGTCGAAAATCGCCACGTCCAGCTCCTGCTGGATCTCGGGCGTGCGGGCACGCGGGCGCTCCTCCTGCAGATGGACCCCCTTCAGCCGATCGGTCGCGGCGAAGGTGCTCATGGCTGGCGCTCCGGCGCGTCGAGCCGGCAGCGCACGGCGAGCCCATGCGCCTCCAATCCCTCCGATTGCGCCAGGGTCTCGGCAGCCGGGCCGATCGCCGCCATCGCGCGTGGCGAGACCCGGGCGATAGTGGTGCGTTTCATGAAGTCGAGCACCGACAGGCCGGACGAGAACCGCGCCGATCCGGCTGTCGGCAGCACATGGTTCGGCCCGCCCACATAGTCGCCGATCACTTCGGGCGTATGGGCGCCCAGGAAGACCGCGCCCGCGTGGCGGATCTGGGCCAGCAGCGCCTCCGGGTCGGCGGTGCAAAGCTGCAGATGCTCGGGTGCGAAGCGGTTCGCGATCCCGGCCGCTTGGCCCAGATCGCGCACGGTGATCACGGCGCCGAAATCGCGCCAACTGGCGCCCGCGATCTCGGCCCGGCTCAGCCGCTGCAGCAGGCGTTCGACCGCGCCCGCGACCGCCTGGCCGAAGGCCCGGTCGTCGGTGATCAGCACCGCTTGCGCGCATTCATCATGCTCGGCCTGGCTCATCAGGTCGGCGGCCAGCCAGTCCGGGTCGTTGTCCCTGTCCGCGATCACTAGCACCTCGGATGGGCCGGCGATCATGTCGATCCCCACCTGGCCGAAGACCTGGCGTTTGGCGGCGGCCACATAGGCGTTGCCGGGTCCGGTGATCTTGTCGACCGGCGCGATCGGGCCGGCGCCATAGGCCATGGCCGCGATCGCCTGGGCCCCGCCGATCCGGTAGACCGTGTCGACCCCTGCCAGCCGCGCCGCCAGCAGCACCAGCGGGTTGACCGCGCCATCCGGCGTCGGCGCGCAGATGACCAGACGGCGGACGCCCGCGACCTGGGCCGGGACCGCGTTCATCAGGACAGATGACGGGTAGCTCGCCAGCCCGCCCGGCACGTAGAGCCCGGCCGCGTCGACCGGCGTCCAGCGCCAGCCCAGCCGCACGCCGACCTCGTCCTCCCACTCGCGATCCTCGGGCAGTTGGCGCTGGTGATAGGCGCGGATGCGCTCGGCCGCCAATTCCAGCGCCGCGCGCTCCGCCTCGGGCACCTTGGCGATTTCGGCATCGATTTCGTCTTCGCTGAAGGCCAGCCGGTCCTCGGTCAAACGCAGCCGGTCGAACCTCTCGGTCAGCTCGATCACCGCGTCGGCGCCCCGGGCACGGACATCGCCGATGATTGCCGCGACCGTCCCATCCACATCCGTCTCGACCGCGCGCTTGGCGGCCACCAGCGCCGCCAGACGGTCCTCGAAGGCGGGGTCGTCGTGGTGAAGGATGGCGGGCATCGTCGGCTCCTGGATTGGCTCGTGGGCTCGCACGGAACGGGGCTCTCTTTACTCGCCGGGCCAGGGCCAGACAACCTGCGGCGAAAATCCGGTTTCCTTCCGCGCCCATTGGCCGTAAGCAGTGCCGCGAGCCGATCGGAGCACCCAGATGACAATCGATCACAGCCGGATCGAGGCCCAGATCCGCGCGCTGTCACTGGCGGCGGGCAAGGCGATCATGGCGGTCTATGACGGGCCGGATTTCCAGACCGCGCTGAAGGCGGACCAAAGCCCGGTGACCACCGCCGACCTGGCCGCGGACCGGCTGATCAGCCAGGGGCTAGCAGAAGCGTTCCCGGATATCCCGGCGGTGACCGAGGAAAATTCCGAAAGCCACGGACAAACCGGGATGAAATGCTTCTTCCTGGTCGACCCGTTGGACGGGACCAAGGAATTCGTTCAACGGCGAGGCGATTTCACCGTCAACATCGCCCTGATCGAGGAGGGCTCCCCGACCGTCGGCGTGGTCTACGCGCCGGCAAAGGGGCGGCTTTTCCGATGCCATCCGGGTGCCGCCATCGAGGAGCGGGTCGGCGAGGACGGCACTCCGGCCGCGGGTTCCGCGCGCGCGCTTCGGGTCGGCACACCGGACAACAGCGCCCTGATCGTCGTGGCCTCGAAATCCCATCGGGACCAGGCGACCGACGACTACATCGCCCGCTACCGGGTCGCCGATTTTAAAAGCGCCGGATCCTCGCTCAAATTCTGCCTGCTGGCGGCAGGCGAGGCGGATCTTTATCCCCGCCTCGGGCGCACCATGGAATGGGACACGGCGGCGGGCCATGCGGTGCTGGCTGCGGCGGGTGGGCAGGTGCTGCGCTTCGACGATCACCGGCCGCTCGCCTACGGCAAGCCCGGCCTCGAGAACCCGTTCTTCCTGGCGTTGGCGCCGGGCGTCGAGCTTTGCCCGCCGGTCGAGACGCCATGAGCGCCGCGATCATCATCCCCTCGCGCTATGGCTCGACCCGCTATCCGGGTAAGTCGCTGGCGCCCCTGCGCGGGGCGACCGGCCAGGTGCGCAGCTTGGTGCGGCGCACCTGGGACGCGGCGATGCGGGTCGGCGGGGCCGCCCAGGTGGTGATCGCCACCGACGACAGGCGGATCGCGGACGAGGCGCGGGGCTTCGGCGCCAATGTGGCGATGACCTCACCCGACTGCGCCAATGGCACCGAGCGCTGCGCCGAGGCCCTGAGCAAGCTGGAGATCCAGCCGCAGATCGTCGTCAACCTGCAAGGCGACGCCCCCCTGACCCCGCCCTGGTTTGTCGAGGCTCTGATCCAGGCGATGCAAGACCGCGCGGAGATCGCGGTGGCCACCCCGGTCTTGCGCTGTGACGCCCGCGCCATGGAGGGGTTTCTGGCCGACCGGCGCGCGGGCAGGGTGGGCGCAACCACGGCGGTCTTCGACGTGGCGGGCCGCGCGCTCTACTTCTCGAAGGAGGTGCTGCCCTATACGGGCCGCGCGCTCGAGCCGGGCGAGACATGCCCGGTCTTCCATCACGTTGGCGTCTACGCCTACCGGCCCGAGGCGCTGGCGCGCTATGTTTCCATGGTGCCCGGCCCGCTCGAGCAATGGGAAGGGCTCGAGCAACTCCGCTTCATGGAGCACGGAGAGCCGGTTCACTGCGTCGAGGTCGAGGCCCGCGGCGCGCATTTCTGGGAACTCAACAACCCCGAGGATGTGCCGCGGATCGAACAGGTTCTGGCCGAATCCGGGATCGAATGATCCACTTTAGTTCATTGCCGTTTCTCTCAGATAATGCTAGATAAATAAGTCTCCAAGCAGCGGGTGGAATTGGGGAGCTCAATGGCGCAGAAAGTCACGACGGCGGTTTTTCCGGTGGCAGGGCTTGGAACCCGGTTCCTGCCGGCGACCAAGGCGATCCCGAAAGAGATGCTGCCGCTGGTTGACCGTCCGTTGATCCAATACGCGGTCGACGAGGCGCGCGCCGCCGGGATCACCGAGTTCATTTTCGTCACCTCCCGGGGAAAGAGCGCCCTGGAAGATTACTTCGACCGCGCGCCCGAGTTGGAGCGTGACCTGGAGGCGAAGGGTAAGACCGACCTTCTGGCCGAGGTCCACAACTCGACCATGCCGTCTGGCGCCATCGCCTATGTGCGTCAGCAGGAGATGCTGGGGCTCGGCCACGCGGTCTGGTGCGCACGCGGGTTGATCGCCGACGAACCCTTTGCTGTCATCCTGCCCGATGACGTGATCTCGGGGGACGAGCCGTGCCTGAAGCAGATGGTCGATGCCTATGACGCGGCCGGCGGCGGTTGCATGGTCGCGGCCATGGACGTCTCGACAGCCAGGTATCGAGCTACGGCATTCTGAAAGTCGCCGAGGACCATGGCGATCTGGTCCGCGCCTCCGGCCTGGTCGAGAAGCCGAGCCCGGAGGAAGCGCCGTCGAACACCGCGGTGATCGGCCGCTATATCCTCAGCGCGGACGTGATGAAGACGCTCGGCCAGGTGAAGGAGGGCGCGGGCGGCGAGATCCAGCTGACCGACGCGATCGCCGCCCAGGTGGCGGCGGGTCACCCGGTCCACGGCTACCGTTTCAAGGGCGAGCGCTTCGATTGTGGCTCGAAGGCTGGCTTCCTGCGCGCAACCGTGGCTTTCGCGATGAACCGCAAGGACGTGGCCGAGGATTTCGGCGGGTTCCTGAAACAAATCGCGCGCGAGGACCTGCGCGCCGGGTGGTGACGCGGTCCGCCCGGTAGGGTGGGTTTTCAACCCACCATTTGGCCCGGCGCTGGAGTGAAACAGCACCCTTGCGTACCGCGGTTACCTTTTCTCGTTTGTTGAGATTGGGTGCGCGGGAGATTGTGAAAAGAACAGACTCTCGGCCCCCGCGTCACCACGTTGCGCGCTACGGCCCACCAGCGCGCGCCATCCGTTACCATTCGGTAAATCGATCAGAAATATTGTTTTATTTCATGGGCATAAAAAGCCTCTCACATGTGAGAGCCCCCTCAAAACGTCTGATCGTAGGCCCCCACCGACGGCTCGGTCCGGATCACCCGGTCCAGCGCCTCGAAAATCGCCCTGAGTTCTTCCTCGGACCGGGCGCTCTCGCAGACCACCACCAGATTGGGCGTGTTCGACGAGGCGCGGACCAGCGCCCAGGCCCCGCCTTCCAGCGCGACGCGCGCGCCGTTGACCGTGATCACCCGCTCGATCTTCAACCCGGCGAGGGTTTCCATTTCACTCAGCCGCGCGGTCAGCCGCTCGACCACGCCGTATTTCTGATCATCGGGGCAAGCAGGCGACATCGTGGGCGTCGACCAAGTCCGGGGCAGGGCGCGCTTCAGGTCCGACATCGAGCGGTCGGGGTTCCGGTTGAGCAGCTTGCAGATCTCGACCGCGGTCCTCAGTCCGCAATCGTAGCCGCGCCCCACCGGCGGGGCGAAGAAGAAATGGGCGGATTTCTCGAAGCCCGCCAGCGCGCCCAGTTCCTTGACCCGGCGCTTCATGTGGCTGTGCCCGGTCTTCCAATAATCGATCTGTGCGCCGCCCGCGCGTAGCACCGGGTCCGAGGCGAAAAGCCCGGTCGATTTCACATCCGCCACGAAGATCGAGCCCGGGTAAAGCGCGATCAGGTCGCGGGCCAGGATCACCCCCACCTTGTCGGCGAATATCTCCTCGCCCTCGTCATCGACAACCCCGCACCGGTCGCCGTCGCCGTCGAAGCCGAGCGCCAGATCGGCACCGGCCTCGCGCACCACCCGGGCCATGTCGTGCAGCATCTCCATGGCTTCCGGGTTGGGGTTGTAGTGGGGGAACTCATGGTCGAGGTCGGTGTGGAGCGGCACCACCTCCGCCCCGATCCGGCTCAGCAGGTCCGGCGCGAAGACTCCGGCCGTGCCGTTGCCGGTGGCGCAGACCACCTTCAAGGGCCGCGACAGCTGGAAATCGCCGGCTAGGTCGGCCAGATACCGCTCGGCCACGCCCTCGGCCCGCATGTGGCGGCCTCCGGGGCGGGGCTGCCCCAGGCCACCCAGCACGATCTCCTTCAGCCGCGCCATCTCGTCCGGCCCATGGGTCAGGGGCCGCTCCATCCCCATCTTGACCCCGGTCCAGCCGTTTGGGTTGTGGCTGGCGGTGACCATGGCGACCGCCTGGGCGCCCAGATCGAACTGGGCGAAATAGGCCATCGGGCTGAGCGCCAGGCCGATATCCTGCACCTCGGCCCCGCCCTCGACCAGGCCCTCGGCCAGGGCATCTTTCACCGCTTCGGAATAACTGCGGTAGTCGTGCCCGACCGCGACTGTCGCGGGAAGTCCCGCCTCGTGGATCTGGATGGCGAGCCCAAGCCCCAGCGCCCGCATTCCATCCAGATCGATCTGCTCTGGGTATCGCCAGCGGGCGTCGTATTCGCGGAATCCGGAGGCTTCGATCAGCGCCATCAGCCGAGCGAAACCGGATCGGCCTTGGCCGCCCGGTCGAAGGTCACGAGGGTGTCCAGAAGCGCGCCCATGGCCTCGAGCGGGATCATGTTCGGCCCATCGGACGGGGCGTTGTCCGGGTCGGGATGGGTCTCGATGAAGAACCCGGCAACGCCCACCGCCGCGGCGGCGCGCGCCAGAACCGGAGCGAATTCCCGCTGCCCGCCCGAGGTCTCGCCCCGCCCGCCCGGCTGCTGCACCGAGTGGGTCGCGTCGAAGATCACCGGATAGCCGGTTGCCGCCATGGTCGGAAGCCCCCGGAAATCTGTCACCAGGGTGTTGTAGCCGAAACTGGTGCCCCGCTCGCAGAGCATGATCCGGTCATTGCCGGTCGAGGCGAGCTTGGCCGCCACGTTCTCCATGTCCCAAGGTGCCAGGAACTGACCCTTCTTGATGTTCACTGCCTTGCCGGTCTTGCCCGCGGCCAGCAGCAGGTCGGTCTGGCGGCACAGGAAGGCGGGGATCTGCAGCACGTCCAGCACCTCGGCCGAGGGCACGCATTGGCCGGGCTCGTGCACGTCCGACAGAACCGGGCAGCCCACCTGCCGGCGCACCTCGGCCAGACATTCCAGGCCCTTCTCCATCCCCATCCCGCGCGCGCCGGACATGGACGTCCGGTTCGCCTTGTCGTAGGAGGCCTTGAAGATCAGCGGCACGCCGCGCGCGGTGCATAAATCAGCCAGCCGTCCGGCGATGTCGATCGAATGCTGCACCCCTTCGGCCTGGCAAGGGCCCGAGATCAAGGCGAAAGGCCGGTCATTGGAGATCTGGATGTCGCCGATCTTGACCGTTCTTGCCGTCATCGCCACTTCACTCCGCTTTGGGCTCCGCTCTGGCTTGGCGCTCATGTAAAGCGCGAAATCGGCCTCGGGCGCAAGGCCCGTCGCTTTGCCCTCGCCAGAGCGGCGCCGTGGCGCTATCTCTGGCCCATGATCGATCTTTTCAAACGTTTGACGGCACGAGCGCCGGATGCGCCGGTCGCCGAGAACGATGCCCGCGCCGCGATCGCCGCCATCCTCGTCGAGGCGGCCCATGCGGATGGCGACTACGACGCGGCCGAGCGCGACCGGATCACGCGGATCCTGGCACAGCGTTTTGGACTTGACCCGAGTGGCGCGGACACATTGCGGCGCGAAGGCGAAGCCGCCCATGCCGAGGCGGTCGACCTGGTGCGCTTCACCCGCGCGGTCAAGGACGCGGTGCCCCATATCGACCGGGTCGGGGTCCTGGAGGCGGTCTGGGAAGTGATCTACGCAGATGGCGAGCGGGATCATCACGAGAATGCGCTAGTCCGGAAGCTGTGCGGGCTTCTCCATGTGGCGGACCAGGACGCCGGCATGGCCCGGCAGCGGGTCGCGGCGCGGATGGGCTTGTAGGGTGGGCTCGACAGAGCCCACCATCGACGCCGCTATGCATGGTGGGCTCGTGCGAGCCCACCCTACCACCAGCGAATGCGCGCATCGGTGATCTTCTCGCAACCGTCCTCGGTGACCACGACCGTTTCCTCGAAATCGCCAAGATACCCGTCCTTGCGGATCGTGCGTTCGAGGCAAAGCACCATTCCGGGCTCGAGCACGGTGTCGTCGCCCGTCGCCAGCCAAGGCACATCCCAGCCGAGGCCGACGCCGTGGCCCAGCCCTGAGAATACGCCGTCATTGGGATAGCCCAGCGCCTGTTGCTTCCCGAGTCCGGCGGCCGCGACCTCCGCCGCCGTTCCGCCGGGGCGCACCGCGTCGATTCCCGCCTCGATGATCTCGACCGCCGCCTCGAATAGCTCGATCTGCCGGTTGGTCGGCGGGCCGATTGCTTTCGAGCGCGAGAGATCGAAATAATAGCCGTCGACCACGCCCGAGAGGCCGATACGGAACCATTGGCCGTCCTCCAGCGCCTCGTCCGCGCCCCAGGTCGGGAAGTTGCGCCTGACCGCGACCGGGTTCTCGCCACCGCGCCCCGAGGCCATGAAGCTATTGTAGAGCGCGGCGCCCGCCGGCGCGAGCACGGCCATCCCGGCGGCGACTACATCGCCATGGCTGGCGCCCGGCACAGCCGCCTCCATCATCGCCTCGATCGCGCGCGAGCCGACCGCCGAGGCCCGGCGCAACAGCGCGATTTCGTCCGGTGACTTGATCGCCCGGAGCTTGGCTAGAACCTCTTGCGCATCGGGCCAGGTGGCGCCCGGCAGTCTTTCCTCGAGCGTCCGGTAAGTCTTGAGCGGCAGGACGTCGGCGCCGACGAGGCCGATCTCTCCCGAGGCCATGCCCAGCCGTTGCAACGCCTTGAGCACGCCGTCGAGAACATGGTCCGTGTAGATCACGCGCGCCTCGGGCAGCATCGTTCGCCCATCGTTCGGTGCATCGGTCACAAGCAAACATTCGCCGTCCGCCGAGAGCACGACGAAGGCGTGGGCCCGCGCGTTCCAGGCTCCGCGCAGGTCCGGGATGTAGGGAAACGAGGTGTAGTAATTGGTGAGGTAGTAGACATCCCCGAACCGGTCGAGCGTGCCGCCCCCGCGCGAGCAGACCAAGAGCCCCTTCAGCCCGCGCGCCGCGGCGCCGTCCGCCGCCCTCTTCCGGCGTTCGGCGAATTCCCCGGCGCTGATCTCGATCTTGTCCATGCGTCGTGTTTCCGGTCTGGCCCCGCGATTCCCTTGTTGCCTCGGCGTGCCGGGCGATCAAGAGTTGATCAATGACCCCGGGCGACAGCAACCAAGCGGCCGCCTCGCTGCGAAGCGGGATTGTGCTGATCATCGCCGCCATGAGCCTGGCCGCGTTCACCGGCGCGCTGATGAAATCGCTGACCGACACCATGTCGCCGATGCTGATCGGATGGTTCCGGTTCACCGGGTTCTTCATCATTATCCTGCCGATCGCGCTGGCGCGTGTGGGCCGCGCCGCCTTCAGGCCGCCGCGCATTGGCATCCAGGTGATGCGCGGGGTCTTCCAGGTGGCGGGCAACCTGACCTTCATGTTCGGGGTGATGGGCCTCGCCTTCGCGGACGCGATCGCAATCCTCTACGTCTATCCCTTCCTGATGACCCTGCTCGCGCCCTCGGTCCTGGGCGAGCGGGTCAGCGCTGCCGGTTGGCTGGGGGTCTTCGGCGGCTTCGCGGGGGTGCTGCTGGTCGTGCGCCCGAACCCCAGTGGGCTCGATGCCCACGCCCTTTTCGTGCTCTGCACCGGGTTGCTGGTGGCCCTGCAGATGCTGCTCAACCGGAAGCTGGGGGTGCTGGCGGATTCCTCGGTGATCGCCATGTGGGGCGCGCTGATTGCCTCGCTCTTGCTCGTGACGACGCTGCCCTTCGTCTGGACCCCGGTCGCGCCGGGGGATTACGGAATCATCGTATTGATGGCGTTTACCAGCGCGGCAAGCCAAACGATGATGATCCTGGCGATGTCACGGACGCCGGCATCTGACCTGGCGCCCTTCACCTATACGGAAATCGTCTCGGCGGTGCTGATCGGGCTGGTGATGTTCGGGACCTTGCCGGACGCGCTGTCCTGGGCCGGGATCGGGTTGATCACGCTCAGCGGAGTTTTGGTTGCGCGCGCCCAGGGGCGGATTTCGCTGAGACGGCAGCCGAAGATTTAGGGTGGTGCCCGGCGAACGCGCCCACCCTCGGGTCGGTCGCGATCCTCGTTTTCCTGTTCGAGCGACGATTGCCTGATCGCGCCATCAAACCCGATGATAATCCCGGTACCAGGCGACAAACCGGGCCAGCCCCTCGCGCAGCGGCGTGTCCGGGCGGAAGCCCACGGCCGCCTCCAGGTCCGTGACTTCGGCGTAGGTCGCGCGCACATCGCCGGGCTGCATCTCGCGCATCTCCTTGATCGCCTCGTGGCCGGTCAGTTCTTCCAGCAGCGCGATCATCTCGGTCAGCTTCGCGGGGCGCGAATTGCCGATATTGAAGATCCGGTGCGCGGCCTCGCCTTCCGGGCCCAATTCGGGCGCCATCGGGATCACCCGGGCGACTCCTTCGATGATGTCGTCGATATAGGTGAAATCGCGCTGCATCTCTCCATGATTGAAGACCTGGATCGGCCGGCCTTCGAACAGCGCCTTGGTGAAGATGTAGACCGCCATGTCCGGGCGGCCCCAAGGCCCATAGACGGTGAAGAACCGCAGGCCCGTCGACGGGATGCCGTAAAGATGGCTGTAGCTGTGCGCCATCAGCTCGCCCGCCTTCTTGGTCGCCGCATAAAGGCTGACCGGGTGGTCGACCCGATCCTCGGTCGAGAACGGCAGCTTGCGGTTGCCCCCGTAGACTGAGCTGGACGAGGCATAGACCAGGTGCTTGACCTGGGCGCGGCGGCATTCCTCGAGCAGGTTCAGGAACCCGGTCAGGTTCGACCTGGCATAGGCGTGCGGATTTTCGAGCGAATAGCGCACGCCGGCCTGGGCGGCCAGGTTGATCACGTGGGTGAAGGGGTGCCGCTCGAAGAGCCGGGTCATCCCCGCGCGGTCGTCCAGGTCTAGCTTTTGGAAGCTGAAATTCGGGTATTGCCGCAGGATGTCGAGCCGGGCCTCCTTCAAGGCCGGGTCGTAATAGTCGTTCATGTTGTCGATGCCGACGACGGGCAACCCCGCGCGGGACAGCTTCTCGGACAGATGAAAGCCGATGAACCCGGCGGCGCCGGTCACCAGAAGCGGGGTCTCCGAGTCGAGATTGGCCGCCCAATCGGCATTGGGGCTGTGGGTCATACGCTGCTCCCGCGCACGCTACTCAAGAAACGACAACACAAGAAAGACGGAGAGTAACACGGTCATCCATAGCGCCATATACCCCGACGGCCGCGTTCTGGCGAGCGTGCCTTCCGGGCCACCATGCCGGGTGATCAGCTTGTAGACTTCGCCGGACGCGGCGCGGCCCAGCCGCAAGGCGCCGTCACGCAGCAGCGCGCCCCAGGCCGCCGTCCAGCGCCCCAGCCCGGGCAGAAGCTTGCGATAGAGCCACTCCGCATCGATGTTGATGCTGGGAAGTTCTGGCGGATAGCGCCCGGTGAGCTGCAGCCAGGCAAAGGCCAGCGCCGAGAAGAACAGGAGCTGCACCTGGGTCAAGACATGAGCGGCCGTATAGGGCTCGTATTCCACCGGGAAGGGCATCATGGAATAGAGTACCCAAGGGTAGGCCCCGTTGAAGATGCAGATCGCCGCGGCCAGCCCCATGGCCAGCAGCATGTTCGGCGGTGCCTCTTTCGGCCGCAGCCCGGAATCGTGGGCGAAGAAGGCGAAATAGGGGATCTTGATGCCCGCGTGGTGGAAGACGCCCGCCGAGGCGAAGAGCAGCGCCAGCCAGACCGTGGGATAATTCTCCTCGAGCGCTGCCGTCATCACCATCGACTTCGATACGAAGCCCGAGAACAACGGGAAGGCCGAGATCGAAGCCGCCCCGACGATACAGAAGACGGTGGTCTTCGGCATGGTCTTGTAGAGGCCGCCGAGGTCGGATCCGTTCATCTTGCCGGTGCGGTAGAGCACCGCCCCCATGGTCATGAACAACAATCCCTTGAAGACAACGTCATTGAAGGCGTGGCTGATCGCACCGTTCAACGCCATCGCCGTTCCGATGCCGATGCCGCAGACCATGAAGCCCACCTGGTTGATCAGGCTATAGGCCAGCACCCGGCGCAGGTCGTTCTCGATGACCGCGAAGAAGATTGGGAACATCGCCATGGTGGCGCCCACATAGATCAGGAGTTCCGTTCCCGGGAACGCGCGGGCTAGGGAATAAACCGCCACCTTTGTGGTGAAGGCGCTCAAGAAAACAGTACCGGTGGGACTCGCCTCCGGGTAGGCGTCGGTCAGCCAATTATGCAGCAGCGGGAAGCAGGACTTGATCCCCATCGCCAACAGCAGCAGCCACGAGGCGAGGCCCGCGAGCCCGGAATCAAGCGGCTGAAGCCCTACATATTCGAAGGCGATCGAGCCGGTGACATGGTAGTGGATGATCGCACCCGCCATCAGGATGACGCCCGAGAGGACCTGGATCACCATGTAGCGCATCGAGGCGCGGTAGGCGCGCTCGGTCCCGCGCGCGAGGATCAGGAAGACCGAGGTGACCGCCAGAAGCTCCCAGAAGACAAAAAGTGTGATCAGGTCGCCCGCGAAGACGGCGCCGAGCGCGCTGCCGGCATAGAGAAGGCCCGCCACTTGCTCGGTCGTATCGCGCACATGGAGTGCGAAGATGATCCCGAGGAAGGCCGCCAGATGGAAGAGATAGCCGAATAGCAGGCTTAGCTTGTCGATCCTTGTCAGCTCCAGCGTCAAATCCATCAGCGGGATCTGCACATTGGTATCGGCTGGCAGGTTGTAAAGGTTGAAGGCACCGATCACCGGCGCCGCGACCATGATGGCGCCGCGCAGATGTCCCCTGGTTACGGCGGCCAGGGCCGCGGCGACGAAGAAGACGACGAACGGGGCTTCAGTGATCATCGTAATAATCTTCCCCGCGCATCACCACCTTGCGCAACTCGGTGGCCAGCAGCACCAGTGCGACGCAGGCGATGAAGCCGTAGATCGCGTAGAAGCCGGGCAGCGCTTCCCACGGATGGTCGACGTAGCGTTTGACGAAAATCTCGGCGATAACCGAGACCGTGCAGAGGGCATAGAGCACCTGGCGCACCCGCTTGCGGCTCTCGGGCGAGTCGAAGCGGCCCGGGTGGTCGGAATGCTCGGACATGGTTGCGCCTCCTACCTTAGCGGGATCTGCGCGAGCAGATCGAAGATGGGATCTGGGAAGAAGAAGAGAGCGATGCAGCCAAGCGCCGTGACGCCGATGGCGATCAGACAGGGCAGGGGCGCTTCTTCGATTTTCGTTGGCTCGGCTTCGCGCTGCGTGTCGAACGGTTGGTCCGCGTCCGGCGGGCGGGTGCCGAAAAAGGCCTTCAGCGGGATTGGCATCAGGTAGGCGACATTCAGCAGCGAGGACAGCATCAGCGCCGCGATCACGATGAGCTGGTCCGCGTCCATGGCGCCGCTGGCCAGATACCACTTGCTCCACATGCCCCCCAAGGGCGGCAGGCCGATAATGCTGAGCGCGCCGATCAGGAAGGCGATGAATGTGAACGGCATTTTCCGGCCAAGACCGCCGAGTTCGCTGACCTCGGTCTTGTGGGCGGCGGTGTAGATCGCGCCGGCACAAAAGAAGAGCGTGATCTTGCCGACCGCGTGCATGGCGATGTGCAGTGCCGCGCCCAGAATGCCAAACCCGGTCGCCAGAAGGGCACCCACCACCACATAGGCAAGCTGGCTGATTGTCGAATAGGCAAGCCGGGCCTTGAGGTTGTCCTTGGTCATGGCGATCAGCGAGGCCATGACCAGGGTTGCGGTGGCGACATAGATCATCACCTGATTGGCGCCGCTTTCGGCCAGGAGATCGATCCCGAATACGTAGACCACGATCTTGACCACGGTGAAGACGCCCGCCTTGACCACCGCCACCGCATGCAGCAGCGCCGAAACCGGGGTCGGCGCCACCATGGCGTTGGGCAGCCAGTAGTGGACCGGCATCACCGCCGCCTTGCCGATGCCGAAAATGTAGAGCGCCAGCAGCCCCAGGATCGCGGTGCCCGAGAGACCCGCCCCGGCCAGTATCCCGCCGGCTGTGAAGTCAATCGTGCCGGCCGCGACCCCGGTCCAGATGATCGCCGGCAGAAGCAGCATCATCGAGGTCGCCATCAATAGCATCAGGTAGATGCGCCCCTTGGCCTTTGCCTCGTCGCTGCCCTTATGGGCGACC
>Ga0224508_10000116_pt1 | contig 81831 bp, 62 predicted proteins | sample SF_Jan12_sed_USG_4_FD_170157 | JGI IMG/M metagenome (GOLD analysis project Ga0224508, IMG submission 170157) | Sediment microbial communities from San Francisco Bay, California, United States - SF_Jan12_sed_USGS_21 | ecosystem: Environmental > Aquatic > Marine > Sediment | place: USA... | reverse complement strand
GGCTTTACCGCAGTAAGCGGCCCAATAGCACTTGATCTCCGACAAAGATCATTCGTTGACCGCTTTACATTTGGAACCTGCCGGCGAAATGATAAGCTCTTGACAGGCACGGAACGACCCGTTGCTGCCGTTCGGAATAAATCTCTTTTTGGCTAGGAGAGCCCTAAGACTGAGTTAAACGACGTCGTATCCGCCTGGGTCCGGGCCGGCGAACCGCAGTTTTTTCGTTTGCGATGGTGGTTTACTAAGTTGCCCGACTCAAGTTCGCTACTGCAACTTGGCGGAAAACAACAAGGCCCAGACACGGCCGGTGGCGATGTCTAGCTGTCCATTGGCGACTGACTCGTTTCCAGCGTCAACGGTCGAGGAGGCGACTGTATAGCTGATGACATCGCCATCCACAGAATCTGTGAGCGGCGCAGTGCCTGAGACTGCGGCGAATACGGCGGCCTCCTCGACGGGCGTGCAAGCCGCCGCGCAACTCGACACGGAATTGTCCACGCGCAGCGTGCCGGTCTGGTAGGCGAAGGCCGGGTCGAGCACATCCTGGATGCTAATGTCAGTGCGCGCAGGGCCGAAATTGTTGATATACAGGAGGAAATGGAACAGCAATCCATCAGGTATGGTGGCGCCTTCGGGTATCGGTGTGCCGTCGTACTGAAAAGCCCTCTTCTGCAGAATTATAGGTCCCTCGTATTCATACGCGCCGATGTCGTAGGTCGCGATCGTGTCGCCATCCCCGTCCAGCGGCCTCGAGACGCCGCGCTGATCGGTCGGGGGCCCTCCCGTCCCGGTGCCCTCGTCGATACCACGGCTGCCGGCAAGCAATGCGTGTGTTTGCGTGGGGCCGCCGTTATCGGCCAATCCCCCCAGACTGGGCGCGACGTCGAGAATGTCGCTTGCCACGAACCCGGCGCCGCCTGAGCTGTTACCGATCAAGTTGTTCCCGAGACTCGTCACCGTCCCCCGCACATCGGGACTCTGCGGAGCCGTGTTTCCGGCGACCAGCGTGTTGCGCAGCGTCAACGATCCCCCGAAGACCTCGAATCCGCCCCCCCGACCGGACGCTGAATTGTTGCGGATGGTCACGTTCTGCAGGGTCGCCGATGAGGTGTCGTAAAGGCCTCCGCCCCGGTTGGCGCTCGTGTTCCCGCTGATCGTGACATTGGTGGCGATCAGGGACGTTCCCTCTTGCAGGATTCCGCCCCCGTTGGAGCTCAGGGCGTCGTTATTGCTGATCGTTACCGCCGTCAGAGTGCCGTTGCCGGACGTCGAGATTCGCACCCCACCGGCCGATTCATCCGCGGTGTTGTTGTCGATCGTGACGTCCACCATCGTAATCGTCCCGTCGACAGCCAGGCCGCCACCGGTATTGGCCAGGTTGTTCTGCACGACCACGTCGGTCATCGTCAGGTTTGTTCCGGAAAGCGCCTTGATGCCGCCGCCAGAGCCAATAGGGAATCTTACATCTCCGCCTTGGATGGTCAGGTCCGAGATCGAGACGGTGCCGTTAGTCACTTCGAACATGCGCTCCAGACCGTTGGCATCCAGAATCGTCGCCGAGATGCCGCTTCCCACGATCGTCAGGTCCGCCTCGATGTCGAGGTCTCCCGTCACCGCGTTGGACTCGTCGTCACCGTCAATTGTGAGAAGAAACGTCCCCGGAGGAATGTTTATCGTATCCGCGCCCCCCAGGGCGTTGGCCTCGCGAACCGCGGCGCGAAGCGTGCAGACCCCTCCGGGCGTGGCACAGACACCGTTCCCCGGGGAAGCGTCATCCGCATCACCGGTGTCGTTTACGCTGAAGACAGCGGCACCTGCAGGCGGAGCCAGGCAAATGGATACCAACATGGCAACCACACTCAACAGGGCTGACACGGTCGGTCTGCCTGTTGCGACACTCCAGCTGATACTGATTCGGCCCATCATCTTCTGTTCGCACACACTCGAGCACGGGCTGCCACAGCAACCCGCAGATTACATAAGATTAATGCCAAAGCCGTGGCTAGAATCAGCCTTGGATCACAAAAGTCACCACGGGAAGCGTCAATAGTTTGACGTCATGTCAGCGGGCTGCCATCCAGGTAAGCGCTTATTGCGTATGCAGACAGAACGAACCGGCCGGTTATGGCCGACTCGCGCCTGTGACGGAGTTGATTCTCATGCCAATGGACAGACGGCTTTACCGCAGTAAGCGGCCCAATAGCTTTTGATCTCCGACAAAGATCATTCGTTGACCGCTTTACATTTGGATCCTGCCGGCGAAATGATAAGCTCTTGACAGGCACGGAACGACCCAAAGGCGACATTGGTTCTTTTCATCAGTTCAGGAGTGCGCGCATGAAACCCGGTATTTCCACTTTTCTTTTCTACGGACTGCTGTTAACGATAGTCATGGTCGAGGGTGCTGCCGCCGAGGTCGTGGTGGGCGACCTCAGTGTAAGCTGCGCCGAGGATCCGGCCTGTATCAACCGCCTCCACCCCGACATTCCAATGGTTGCCGAAGCGGACCCCGGTGAGCGCATCGTATTCCACGGCCGGGATGCTTTCGACCTGACTCTCGACCCAGACAAGTTCTCAATTGCAAAGACGATACCTCGGGAGGGTGTCGGCATTGTCCATGCACTGACCGGTCCAGTCTTTATCAACGGCGCCAAAGCGGGTGATGTCTTGGCTGTGACCATCGAGGCTCTAGTTCCCGCTGATGTCGGCTGGACCAAAGCAGGACCGTTTGGGTTCGCCGGCGATCAGTTCGGAACCGAAGAGCGATTTATTGTATGGCGCATCAAAGGCGACTTTGCGGTCAGCGATGCGCTGCCAGGTGTGCGTATTCCAGACGCGAGTTTCCCCGGAGTCGTGACAACTTTACCAAGCAATAAGTTGCTCGCCGAGGTACTGGCGCGAGAAACGCAGCTGCTCGAGTCGGGTGGCGCAGTTATGAACCCTGACCCAGATGAGGCAGAACCGGCAGCACTTTGCGGGCCGGAGGGAACGAACGCGTCGGAGTGCCTGCGAACGATTCCGCCACGTGAGCACGGTGGCAACATGGACATCCGCTACATCACAACTGGCACCACCGTCTATCTTCCGTGCTTCGTCGACGGTTGCGGGCTCGCGGTTGGCGACTTCCACTACGCACAAGGCGACGGAGAGGTGGCAGGCACGGCTATCGAAATGGGCGGCAGAATGACAGTCACCGCTCGCGTAGTCGAGGACCCGCCGAATCTGTCCCGCGGTCCTCACTACGAGGGTCCGTCGTCGGTGCTGAGAATACCGTCTAAGCGCTTTTACGCAGTCACTGGATTTCCACTGAAAGAAGAAGGCAGTATTCCTGCCGACCTTGCGTACCTCGATTCTCCGAAAGTTGAGGGCTTGAGCAATTTATCGGGCGACATCAATCTCGCAGCAAGAAACGCTCTGACTGCCATGATTGATTACATTATGTCTGAGTATGGCTACGACCGCACGCAGGCGTACATGATTGCAAGCATTGCTGTCGACATGCGGATTGGTCAGTTGGTTGACGTTCCGAACGTCGGCGTGACTGCGGTACTGCCTTTGGACATATTTGTAGGACGCGATTAGCGCTTGTTGCGGATGACTCAGATGGCTCCTTCTGGCCGATTGCTGCCCGAGATTTGACCCGAATCCGATCGAAATGAATGTCCACATTGGGCGAACGCAGACTATCAAGGCACAACCCGGTGACACTGCCTGTACGATCAGATGCTGACTACACAGGCTCTAGATCTTAGTTTGTGACTGTCGAAACCAGTCGTAGGTTTGTGCAATTCCTGTCCGTAATGAAGTCTTTGCCCGCCAACCCAACTTAGTCATGCGATCAACATCAAGCAATTTGCGAGGTGTCCCGTCGGGTTTTTCCGTGTCAAACACAAATTTGCCCTGATAACCGACAACTTCAGCGATGATTCCGGCCAGCTCGGAAATTGTCACATCCTCACCCACACCGATGTTGTAGATACCGCTGGTAACCCCGGATTCCATCAGAAATACACAGGCATCGGCAAGATCATCCACATATAGAAATTCGCGCCGGGGTTGACCGGTGCCCCAAATCACGACCTCTGCGGAACCGTCTTGCTTTGCTGCATCGATCTTGTGTATCAACGCCGGCAACACATGACTGCTTTCGAGATCAAAATTGTCGTTTGGCCCGTACAGATTCGTCGGCATCGCTGAAACGTATTCAGTGCCGTATTGCTGATTCAAAGCCTCACACAGTTTGATACCGGCTATCTTTGCAATGGCATAAGGCTCGTTGGTCGGCTCCAGAGGGCCGGTCAACAAATGTTCTTCACGCATCGGCTGTGGGCAATCACGCGGATAGATACAGCTGGAGCCCAGGAACAACATTCTCCTGACCCCGGCCGCATGGGCCGCATGCACAATGTTTGTGGCAATAACCAGGTTCTCGTAAATAAAATCTGCTCGCGCAGTGTTGTTGGCAAGTATGCCGCCGACTTTTGCTGCACCTAGGAAAACATAGTCAGGTTGCTCTGTTGCCATAAATAAATTTACGGCCGCCTGATCCAAGAGATCGAGCTCGGTACGTCGCCGGGTCAGGACATTTTGATAGCCGCCCGCCGCCAGCCGACGCACCAGCGCCGAACCGACCAGGCCGCGATGCCCGGCAACGTATATCTTCTGATCGCTCATCCGGGTGTTTACTCGTGATAGTTAAAAACGGTTATGCCCTCGTCGGACAACATGCGATCGCGACGGGCCAGCTCCAGGTCGCCGCGAACCATGTCGGTGACGAGTTCGTCGAAACTAATCCGGGGCTTCCAACCCAGTTTTTCCCTGGCCTTTGTAGCATCACCCAGCAAGCTATCGACCTCAGTGGGACGAAAGTATCGTGGCTCTACGCGCACAATCGTTTCACCAGCCTTGAAGCCAACGTATTCATTTTGCGCAGCAACCACGGCATGCTCATCAATGCCGCTACCCCGCCACTCCAGCTGCAAGTTTAGTTCCTGAGCTGCCGCATTCACGAAATCCCGAACGCTGTACTGGTGCCCGGTGGCAATCACATAGTCCTCGGCCTTATCCTGTTGCAGCATCAGCCACATGACTTCTATGTAATCACGCGCATGACCCCAATCTCGCTTTGCATCCAGATTGCCAAGCCAAAGACACTCATCAAGTCCGTGTGCGATACGTGCCAGACCGCGTGTGATTTTGCGTGTCACAAAAGTCTCGCCCCTTTTTGGCGATTCATGGTTAAAAAGAATTCCATTGCAAGCATATAAGCCGTAAGCCTCACGATAATTTACCGTGATCCAGTACGCATATAATTTCGCGACTGCATAAGGACTGCGCGGATAGAATGGTGTTGTCTCGCTTTGTGGGGTCTCGAGGACCTTGCCGTAAAGCTCTGAGGTCGACGCTTGATAAAACCTGATGCGCTCACCCATTCCCAGGATTCGTATTGCTTCAAGTATTCGCAGTGCGCCCATGCCATCGGAGTCGGCCGTATATTCCGGCTCCTCGAACGACACGGCGACATGACTCTGGGCCGCGAGATTGTAAATTTCGTCCGGTTGTACCTGTTTGATAACACGCGTCAGACTGCTGGAATCCGTCATGTCACCGTAATGCAGGATGAATCGCCGATCCTGCACATGCGGATCCTGATAAAGATGGTCGATACGCTCTGTGTTGAACGACGACGCCCGCCGCTTGATGCCATGAACTTCGTAACCCTTAGCCAGCAGGAACTCAGCCAGATAGGCTCCATCCTGCCCGGTGACGCCTGTGATCAACGCTTTCTTCATATCCATCCTCTAATCGGGCGACCTTTACGGTCGTTTGCGCTGGCAGCTGCCAGCGTCGGTCTGTGTCATTATACGCACAACACCACGCCATCCGATCACATGATTCCATTACAAGACGACAACCCATCATCGATCAGGCCGCACGTCAATTTCGCACTGATTGGCGCTTGCGCGGCTGCATTTCTGTGGCAACTCTCACTGGGTCCCGACGGGCAAGCCGCAATATTTGCTTATGGAGTTACGCCCGCCATTTTGCTCCAGGGAGCGGAGCCGGTTCCCGGCATGGCGGCGATCCCAGCCGAGCTGACTGTAATGACATCGATGTTTTTGCATGGCGGCTGGATGCACTTTATCGGCAACATGCTTTACCTGTGGGTATTTGGAGACAATGTGGAAGACAGCATGGGCCATGTTCGCTTTGTGCTGTTCTATCTAGTTTGCGGCGTCGCCGCAGCACTTGCCCAGGCCATTCCTGACCCGGGTTCGACAATCCCGATGATCGGTGCCAGCGGAGCGATCTCCGGTGTACTCGGCGCCTACTTATTGCTCTATCCGCATGCCAGAGTCCTGGTGGGGATCCCACTGGGATTTTACCTGCACACGATGAAACTGCGTGCGGGCTGGGTTTTGGGATTGTGGTTCGGCTTGCAGCTTCTTAGCGAGTTGATGACGCCTGCCGGATCAGCGGGCGTTGCGTTCCGCGCACACCTGGGCGGGTTCATTGCCGGCGTTTTGCTCATTCCAATTGTCAAATATCGCCACATCCCACTATTTCGTCCCAAAATGGACTGATGCGTTGCTTGCTATTCATATTGATGGCGCTATTTGCCGGCTCCACGATGGCACAAACACCGGCGGCCGCTATTGATGCTGTATACGAACTCAATAGCAACGCACTAGCCGCTCAAAAACGTATCGACCAACTCTATCGCCAACGCGAACAAATACTCGCCGATATCAATACGATCGAACAAGAGGGCTCTACCTTTGCGCTGCGCAATCGTGAGCTCGAGACAACAATCGCCGAAGTAAACCAAAGTCTGGCAGAGATCGACGCTGACAGGCAGGCAGTAACCGGAACCCAGACCGGAATTATCAAACTCCTGCGAGGGATGATCGACGCGCTGGAGAATTTTATCGAACTAGACCTACCCTTCGAGCTTGAAAACAGGCGTGCCATCGTTGCCAAACTGCGCGCTGATCTCGTAGGTGCCGATATCAGCGTTACGCAAAAATATCAGGCGGTGGTATCTGCCTATCTCAACGAAGTGCGGTTTGGGCACAGCAATTCTGTTTCGCAGGAACGCATCGAAACACCAATGGGTAGTCGCGTGGTTGACGTACTGCGACTTGGTCGGGCCGGACTGTGGTTTGTCACACAAGATGGCACACAAGCAGGTCGCTGGGATACCCACACCAGGCGCTGGATCGATGCTGATACAGATCCACGCGAAGTTAGATCTGGAATTCGAGTTGTACGAGAGACCAGCTCGTCGGCCCTGGTCGCGTTACCTGTACAAATTGAAATCCCGTGATGCGTGCATTGTTTTTGCTGATACTCACTCTGGCTTGCCAGCTTGCGTTGGCATGGACTGCGCCGGACCACCAAAGCCTGGCAACCGCGCAACAGGCCAGAGACACGGATCGTGAGATGCAACAACGCGACCGCCTCGCGGCGGCTCAACGGCGATTGGCAACCGTTCGTAGCCGTGTCAGTAGCGACGACACACGCTTTCGCAGTCTGCAGCGAGAACTCGAAGAGCTCCAGGCAACACGGCTGCGACGGCTGGACAGCCTGGTCATGCAACGTCGCGCCGTCCACGATCTTTACACGACATCGCGTCAGACAGCCGGTGATCTGATTACTATCCTGCGTAACACTACAACCGGGCCGCCAGCGGACAACCTGGAACAGGAGCTGGCTAAACTCGCGGCCAGCAAACGTGCTCTGGATCTGAATGCACTTGCCGGGTTGTGGGAGGCCATGCATCTGACGCTAACTGACACCGCCACCGGGTCGCGGCGTGTGGTTCCCGTGCAAATCGCACCCGGCGAACTGGCGCAAGAGGAAGTTACGCGTATCGGCACGGTCTTGGCCGTTGCTGGCGATCGCGCTGTGGTCTACGACCGCATCGCCGGTGTATACCGTGCTCTACCTCCCGGTGACCGTGAGCATCGGAGACTGACGCTGGCGCTGTCTAAAAATCAGTCAGGTATTAGCACAGCGCCGTTTGTACCCGGCCCGATCAAACACGTTGGACGTGATGCAGTTGCAGAATCGGTGCGTGGATCGGGTCCGATCGGCGTGCTCATTGTCGTACTCGGTGGCATCGGTATCGTAGTGCTGACGGTACGTGCCCTGCTTATCTACCGAATGTTACGTTCCGAAAAACTGACAGGTTCAGACAGCGCCGGTGGACGGCTACGCGCACAACGAGACAGCCATCAGAGCGAGCGCAGCGAGAGCCTGGCTGGATGGCTCAATGCTTTAGTGCGACGTGAAGCACGTAAAGCTCAATGGGGACATACCGTGCTGAGCGTGATTATCGGTGTAGCACCGTTGTTGGGTTTGCTAGGCACTGTGACCGGGATGATCGTGACTTTTCACGCGCTCCGCCTGTATGGCGGCGGTGATCCGATACTAATGGCCGACGGCATCGCACAGGCACTCAGCACGACATTGCTCGGACTGACCGTTGCAATTCCATTGCTGATCGGTCAGCGCTGGCTACTCACTTGGGCGAATCGACATGTACGTCGTTTGGATGCCCAGGCAGTGGCATTGCTTTCCGAATCACGTGGAGCCACATGATGCGCAAACGCCTCATTGTTGCCTTCATGGCTGCCGTGATTGTGAGTGGCGCTCTGTTCTGGTTGATGCAGGGGCTTATACACGCTGGCGATTATGAGGCCAGCGCGCCCACGACGATTACTACACTGGAAAGAATACGTGTGGCGGAAGAGCCACCACCACCACCACCACCATCTCTGGAACAGAAAACCGCGCCACAACGGATGACGCCGCGTCCCCAAGCGGCAACTTTGTCGATAGCGCCGATACGGTTTCCCGCACAAGCAGTGACGGTGCCGGAGCTGGATCTGCCGGTACGAGTGTCGGGCCGGCTGCAGTCTGAAGGATTACTTACCGGCATTGCCGCAGGCGATGCACTGGCGGCGTTCACTCAGGGCGAACAGGGGTTTGAGGGCAAGGATCTCGTTCCTATCAGCAGTGCGAAACCGCGTTATCCGCGGACTGCCGCCGCACGCGAAATCGAAGGCTGGGTCGAAGTGATATTCGTAGTCTCAGGTGACGGGCGTGTGCGCAATGTGCGCGTACTCGATGCCAGCCCGCGCGGCGTATTTGAAGACGCCGCCGTACATGCTATGTCACGTTGGTTGTATGCGCCCTACTACGTAAAAGATGAGGCCGTAGCACGTGAGGCAACGCAAATGTTCCGTTTCCGGCTGGACGATATTCAGGATATCTATCTGTGGGATGACTAGTCGGGCGAAAAAATTACTGCTGCTGCTGCTGATGCTTGTACTAAGCCTCGACGCGACAGCTCAAACGTCACGCACCACGAGTGGGCGAGTCTCACCGGAGGGGCCGTACCAATCCAAAGTACGGTTGCTGGATGAGGACAAACCGGCCGCAGAACTTACTGACGCAGAGCTGCTGCAAAGTTCGGAGTTCGATGCTTACGGACGCGCGCTCATCCTCAGACAGTTGGCACAGCGCGGTATTGCAACCGGTGATACCGCCGCTGCGATCAGTAATTTCGAACAGGCGTTATCGCTCGATAGCCTGTCACCGCTGGCAACTGCGCAAATGCAAGTCAATCTGGGGCAGCTCTACGCACTGACTGGTCGACCCCGGGAAGCCGTTGAGTTTCTTGCCGCCGCCATGGCAACCGATGGTTTTTCTGACCCGCCTCTGATCATGTCACTGGCTAGCGCGTATCTGCAAAACAATCAGCCCGGGGACGCCGCCAGACAGGCCGTGAAAGCCATTGACGCTTCCACTGCGACCCCGCCGCAGGAGTGGCTCGAATTTACCGTCCACTCGTTCTGGAAATCCGGGGAATGGGCCGAGGCTGCAAATTGGCAACTGCAGTTGCTCAATGCTACGCCCGATGACCCCGAACAATGGATACAGCTCGCGGCGCTGTACCGGGCAGCCGGTTTGTCGGCACGTGCGCTGGCTACTTTACAAACTGCCGCTTTGAGTGGCCTCCTTTATTCAGACGAAGACTGGCTGCGCCTCATTCAGATGCACCTGGAATATGGGACACCTGATATGGCCGCGCAATGGCTGCGCCCGTTGGTCGATGCTCGGCCCGATGCACAACGCTGGCAGTGGCTGGGACAAGTCTTGTTGCAATCCGGCGACGAAGTCGCTGCATTGTCGGCATTGAATCGCTGGGCCGAGCTGGATGCGAGGCCCGCCGCATGGCTGGAGGTGGGTCAATTGGCTGCCAGTCTCACCAATCGTGAAGTCGCTGTCACCGCGCTGCGCCGTGCAACTGTGGCCAATGCGGCAGGCGCGGTGCGTGGCCGCGCGCTGTTGTTACTGGGACAGGTAGAACTGGAACGCGGCAGAACAGGTGCGGCACGGCGCGCTTTCAAGCAGGCAGTGGAATACGGGGGTGTCTATCGCGCGGCTACTGAGTGGTTGGATTTCCTGCAGCAATCCACGGGACGCGTACAACCATCAGAAACCGTTGCAGCGCTGGACGGTGCCGACGATCTGGCAATATTGCCGGTCAGCGACGTGTCTGCGGTCGAACCGGTCGCCATCAAGACGGTGCCGTTGCTGCGCGTTTTCACAGCCAGTCGTGCCACCGAGGCGGCGAACCTGACTGAGACGGCGATCGATTTGGCCAGCAAACTTATCCGAACAAGCCGGCGTGAACGTCTGGAGTGGACCGGCCCGCTACACATCGTCGTCAACGGCGACATCTCGGATCCGATACAGGACATTGATGTGCGTGTGGCCGCGCCTATTCGCCGCACGACGCCATCGCGAGGTCAGTTCCGCTCTGGCAGTCTCGACAGCTTTCGCTGCGCCTGGCAACGCTATGAAGGACCCAGGGAAGGACTGGAACAGGCTTGGCGCGACTTGTATGCCCAGACGCTGGCTGCGGGTCTGCAGCCTACACTGGAAGCAAGACAAATAGTCCTACACCGCGGTACTAATCGATCCAATAGCATCGTGGAGCTGCAAATCGGTATTCTCTAACAATGCAATTGACCGGGCGGTCTGGCGCAAGCAAAATTTGCAGCACTTTTCCAAGTGTCAGGGCGATGACAAGAAATAGTCTCTACGCATTCATGGCATCACTGATCGTCCTAAGCTTCGGGTGCGCAACCGGCTCCGGCACCGTGACCGGAAAAGTAGTCGACAAAGAGATAGCCATACAATCAAACCCAGACGCGACCAGTGACACACCAGAGGCGCGCGTGGATACCGGGCCAGTAAAAAAAACCGAACCAGAAGTCGTTGCCGCAAGCTTCGGACGTGGAATAGCCAAAGGTAATGGCATGACCGTTACTTTCATGCACAACGTAACTCGTTACGAAAATGGCAGCGCCGACGGGGTATTTGCGCAGAGTGCTTTGGGTCCAGCGGGCACCCTGGATTTGGAAGTGGACGTCACCTGCGCCTCCCTCGACAGTGTCCAAGGCAAGGGCTGGATTGGCGGCAAAGTCAAACGAAACAATTCAACTAATCCGATCTATGCAAGTAGCATTGGCGCGGAGGCCTGGTTTCGAATTCTTGACCTGGGCCGGGAAATGCAGACAGCCCTAATCAGCTTGGCGACATTCCGCGACCGTGAAATCAAATCGGCAATAGATTTTTGTGAGAAAAAGCCGTGGTCGGATTCTGACCTGCTGGAACTCGACCAGGGCGCGCTGGCGATTTTCCCGTAAACGCCTGCCCGGCGTTAACAGATTTCAAATCCCTCGCTAGCCGTTAGCTCGGAATAAAGCGCAGCAATACGCTGGGTCATCGGTCCGATCCGACCGTTTAAGTATTCAGTATCGTCGATACATGCTACACCGATTATTTCACCCATCGTTCCGGTGCAAAAAACCTCTTGTGCCGCATGAATTTCAGCAACTGATATATCGCGCACCTGTGCTGCTATATTGTGCTTAGCGCACAACTCCAGCACGGCTGTCCGCGTCACGCCTTCCGGACAGGAGTCAGTAAGAGAAGTGAGCACGGTATCGTCACTCACAATGAAAACGTTGGTCGCATTTGTCTCCGCGAGGTAGCCACGCACGTCCAACATCAGTGCATCGTCTGCCTCGGCCCGATTTGCTTCGATTTTTGCCAAAATCGAGTTTAGCTGGTTACAGGAATGAATTTTTTGATCGAGGCATTGCGGCGGAATTCGACGGATGCTCGACGTCTTGAAATATAGGCCCGTTCGGTCATAAACCGGTGGTTTGTGCTCGGCCAGAATGATCAGCGTCGTGCCGGCATTGTTCAAACGCGGATCCAGACCGCTGGTGTACTTCACGCCACGCGTCACCGTGACACGAATGTGTACGCCATCGTGCATCTCATTCGCTTGCAGGGTGCTCCGAATTTCACGTATTATTTTTTCGCGCGATGGAAAGCCCTCGTAGGCCAATGACCGAGCCGATGCGGCCAGGCGATCCAGGTGCTGTTCCAGCCTAAATATGCGGCCGTTATACAGACGCAAACCCTCCCATACACCATCGCCATTTTGCACGGATGAATCGAAGGGGCTGATCGCCGCCTCGGCTCGCGGAACAAGTTTGCCGTTGATGTTGACGTGGATATCGTTATTTCGCTGATCATATTTTTGCAACACCTCAACTGTCTCCTTCTATCGCCTGCAGACGATACTCCGCGATGCGGTCATACAATAACTGGCACTGTTCGAGCACAGCGATTTTTTGCGGGGGAATTTCCGGTGTAGCTGGACGCCAAGGTGCAAAACCGGTCGATTTCTCAACTGCCGCATACCAATAAGGCGCCCAAACGCCGTCGCTATCACGCCGCCCGGCCGGCCAACGCAGCATGTTTTCGCTAAATGGCACATCCAGCGCCGCACACAATGCTCGAAGCATTGCGCCAGGATGTTGTAATACATCTGCCGTATCGATTACTGGCGGTATCTCGGTTTGCGAGCTGCGTACATGTTCGAACAGGCGCAGTTGTTGTGGCAAACCGGTATCGGCCAACTCTGCATTCGGCAGCACCTTAAGCAGTGAAGCGAGCATATTTAAGGGCTTGCGAATCAGGAAACAGTTGCGCACTCCAGCCAGCCAGTCCAATGAAACAGATTCATCCAAGTGATGTGTCATCTGTTTCTGATAATGAATAGCACGCCCGGCAGGCAATGGCGCCTGCAGTCGCTCTACCACAGTGCGCCAGTCGGCAGGCTGAGCGGCAAGGACTTCCTCGCGCCCGGGATGTTGACGCCCTGAGCGGCGGAGAAAGTAGGCATAGAACGGCTCGTCAATTACGACGGTGTCAGATCGATTCTCCCACGCGCGCATGAGTGCCGTGGAAATATTTCTGGGCCCGGACCACATCGCGATCCGCGTGACCTTACGCTGCTCTGTCTTCATCTTCGGCCTCCCGACAGGCATCATGACGCGATTCATGATGCATTCAAAGCAGGCCTTGTTTACTGCTGTCTTGCTGGTGTCCGCTCAGGCGTACGGCCAGGACGGACGCCTGGATACAATAATCGTAACCGGTCAACGTGCGCCGGTCGCTGCACACAGCCAGAGCGTGGCAGCTAGCCAACTCGACGCGTCGGTCATTTCGGCAAGTGCGCACACGCATTTCAATGAGCTGGCCAGCCGCTCGCCGGGTACGTGGGTCAGCCGTGGGAGTGGCCAGGAAAATCTAACAGCAATTCGTTCGCCTGTGTTGACGGGAGCCGGCTCGTGCGGTGCATTCCTGATTCTGGAAGATGGCATTCCGATTAGACCGGCGGGATTCTGCAACGTCAATGAACTGTTCGAAATCAACACAGCGCAGGCCGCGACCGTCGAAATTGCGCGCGGACCGGTCAGTGCAGCCTGGGGTGCGAATGCCTTGCATGGCGCAATCAATGTATTACAAGACAAACCGCGCGACCGCACATTGTTGGTTGGGACCGGCCCTGATGACTTCTATCGGGCTCGTGCAATTGCTCCATTAGCGGCCGGCGGAAGTCTGTTACTCAACATCGACCACGACGGCGGATTCCGTGCGAACTCGGGCTACGATCAGGGTAAGTTCAATTTGTTGTTTGGCGGCCACGGCCTGCCAAGAATCCGTTTTGCAGCAACACGCTTACAGCAGGAGACGGCTGGTTTTGTTGTCGGTGATAACGCCTACCGGAACGAAGCCCTGCGTACGGGCAATCCAAATCCCGAAGCCTTCCGCGATGCCGACGCCCAGCGGCTAAGCGTTAATTGGGCCGGTGATTGGGACTTAACAGCATATGCCCGCCATTCACGGATGCGTTTCCTGCAACACTTTCTACCCGGGCAGCCGCTGGAACAAAATGGTCAACACAGCCTGGGGGTCAACGCCAGCACGTCGCGTGTCTTCAGCGAATGGACTATGCATTGGGGCGTAGATGCCGAACTCGCTCGCGGTCGTCTCACAGAAATCCAAAGCGGCCCAACTATGGGTTCTGATTTTCTGCGCGAAACACGACCACAGGGCGTTCATTACGATTATCAGGCTGATACGGGCATGTTGGGTGTTTGGTGGAGCGGTCTACGTAAAATCAACGACCGGCTGTCGCTACAACTGGCCGGTCGTGTCGAAACACTCCACTACGATTACGACAATCGTGCGACAACCGGAAATCTCCGCGATGACGGAACGCAATGTGGCTTTGGTGGATGCCTCTATAACCGGCCAGCCGATCGCAATGATAGTTTCAGCAACTTTGCGCCTCGTGTCGCCCTGGTAGGTCAGCCGATTCCGGCTATACGCTGGTGGGCTCAGGCTGCCAGTGGCTTTCGTCCGCCACAGGCCACCGAGCTGTACCGGCTGCAACGCGGTCAGGACACTGCTCAACTGGCCAGCGAACGACTGGTTAGTGGCGAAACGGGACTGCGTTATTTCAGGGATCGACTGACACTCGAGGCAGTGGCGTTTGCAATGCAGAAAAAACACTTTATTTTTCGCGATGCAAATGGTCTCAACGTCAGCGACGGCCGCACTTCTCATCATGGCGTGGAAATATCGCTGCGCTGGCAACCGATAGAAGCCATCACTATCGAAATAGACGCCAGTCAGGCTCTGCATCGCTACGATTTTGACCGCAATGCTTCAGGCGGCGAAGTTATCTCCGATGGCGCCGAGATCGACACAGCGCCAGCTCACCTGTCCAACAGTCGTCTGCGATGGCACACGCAAATAGATTCCGAAGTCGAGCTTGAGTGGTTACACACCGGAAGCTACGCCATGGATGCTGCCAACTCTGTGCGTTACCCCGGCCATGACCTCATCAATCTGCGTTATATCCAGCCCCTGACGCGGAATTGGGCGTTACATGTCCGTGTTATGAACCTGGGCGATACCCGTTATGCCGAACGCGCCGACTTCGCGTTTGGCAATCAGCGCTTTTTTCCTGGCCGAGCGCGTAGCCTCTACTTTGACCTGAACTGGCACCCCATAACAAAAAGAACGACACGGGGCCGGCCCAAGCCGACCCGGTGTCGCAAAGACAGCGGGGAACACTGCCAGAGAGACTAATCTGTCTCGAGAGCCACCTTGGTGCCGTCGGTAGTCCCAAACAACCGCACACGTACCTTACGGTCCAGCGCGTAGGCATCGAGATCGGCATCAGTTGACACCGAGCCGGATTCACCGTGCGCATGTACTGCAATGCGGTCCCGTTCCACACCTGCCGCAATAAGCACGTCGCGTACTGATTCAGCGCGTTGCCGGGAAAGGCCATCATTGTAAGATTCATCGCCACGAGGATCGGCATAGCCATCAAGACGTACAGTCATGTCCGGCAACTTGGTCAATAGATCGCCGAGTCTGTTGAGACGCTTGGTGGCGCTGTGGTCAAGCTCGCTGTCTCCGGTTTGGTACAGCACTTCCATCTGCAAACCATCAAATGCTGCACGCTCCAGCAAAAGTCCTGCCATTTCGGCACCCAATTTATCCAGTTCGCCGCGGGTTTCGAACAGACTGCGATTGAGCCGTGCGACACGGTTCTCTGACTCGCCAAGCTCGGTACGTGTTGAACGCAAATCTTTTTCCAGACCAGGGACTTTTGCAGATCGCGCTGCCTGGTCAAAATAATGACCGCCGAGCGCTGCACCAAAAATGGCTCCAACAGGTCCACCGGCAATAGCACCGACCAACGCACCACTGCCCATGCCAATATTTAGCGCCTTTTCATCATCGGCCCGGGCAACGGTCATCGCCATGCCAATCAATACAATAACTATTAGTTTCTTCATGTCGTACCTCTGTCTTCCGACTATTGTCTACGGAATCTATTTCAACCGGGCAAAGAGGCAATACAGAGACTGACTGTGGCCGTGCGGCGACAGATTGTGCGCAATTGTGGCAACTGAAACAGGACTGCGTTCGGCGGACGAAGCAAAGAATGCGTAGCTACATAGTGGAGTGCGATCTTAGAAGTGCCTTGGTTGATTAGCGCGCACTACCTGCTTCGATCAATGGCGGTCGGTCGGTTGGCTCGCCAGGTGTTGCGGTCCAGGCGCAGAACGGCCATAAGCGGTCATTCGCCGAGAAGGAAAAGCCCAGAACCAGGCCGGGCTTATTGATTTGATGTGGGTTGAGCCTACTCCCGGCGTTTCAGCCAACCGAGCAAACCGAGCGTGGAACCGAAAAGCCAAAAAGCGGCGGGAACAGGAATAGGAGCAACAGTCACCATTCCGGGTACAGACGTTGTGTCGAAAACAACGGGGTTCGTCTCGATTAACGGGGTCAGAACGTTCACGAGTTCAAACGTTGTACCCTCGAGTAACACGTTCTCAAAATTTATCGTCGTGTCGCCCGAGCCAACAGCGCGGACACCAAATATTGCCAACGCCCCGGTCCCGGTGGGAGCCGGCGGTTGGTCCCCCTCGGTCAAGTACGTAATGCTGACTCTTCCAAGCGTATTGTCGATAGTCGGCCCTGGAGTCGACGCCGGTATCCCTTTCCCAAAGAATGTAGGACCGCGACCTGTTGAGGTCAAGAACCACTCAGCGTCCAAGCATGGCGCCCCTCGAAAGGTCTCGCAAGACAACTGGCCTCCAAGCGGCTGGAAGGGTTCGAAGTTGAAAAAACTGCTACCAGGAAGATCATTGGGATCGAACAAATTGATTACTGTCGGGTCGTAGACGAGATCGAACTGAAAGAACGTCAGTCCCGGGGATTCGACGCCGCTTACGAATACTTGGGCAAGCGTTTCTTCGCCTACATTCAAGAATATGTCCGGCGGGCTTACTGTAACTGTAGCAGCATGCGCATTGACGGTTACGAAAAGAACACAAAATAGGGCTAATTTCTGCATCGCCGATGCGTATCGCACCGGATTGTCAGACACATACCAATGTTCTTGGGTAAACATAGTCGAGACCCCCCTTTTTTGTAGACCTGCCTATCGGCTGTCAGCACCAATCAAATTACTACCGTGCCCGCTGCGTATCAAGTTGACATAAGCTCCCGCTGGGTTGAACTGCCCAATGTTCGCTTTTGATCGACTCGGCGTGATTATTTGCGAGGCCCCGACCAGACGCGTACCAGCCCTTCCTGTGCAGTCGACGCGATCAACCGCCCATCGCGGCTAAAGATCGCACCACGGGCCAGCCCACGTGCAGCCGATGCGCTGGGACTGTCGCAGTCATAAAGCAACCAGTCGTCAACACGGGCGTCACGATGAAACCACATTGCATGATCGAGACTCGCGACCTGAACATTGCCTTCAATGAAGGAAATACCGTGTGGCATGGTTGCCGTGCCAACCAGACCATAATCGGAAACGTATGCCAACAAAGTCTTGTGTAGTGTTTCTTCATCCGGCAATTTGGCCACGGTGCGAAACCAGATCTGCTGTCGCGGAGGTAGTTTTTCTTCGCTAAGAAAGGCCGGCGTCTGCACCGGCCGGAACTCGAATGGGCGCTGACGCGACACAAAGCGGCTGAGCTTGTCGGGCACTTTGCCGGACCGATGATACTCACTGGCGTCGGGCAGATCTTCCGGACTCGGCACGTCCGGAATCTCATCCTGGTGTTCCACACCCTGCTCCGGCCGCTGAAAAGAAGCCGCCAGATGAAATATTTGCTGGCCGTGCTGGATTGCGACAACGCGGCGACTGGTAAATGAGCGACCGTCCCGGCTCCGGTCGACGTCGTAAACGATAGGCGCATTTACATCGCCCGCACGCAAAAAATATGCGTGCAAAGAGTGTGCCGCGCGATCCTCAACCGTTTGCTGTGCAGCAGACAGTGCCTGCCCCAGTACCTGACCACCGAATACGCGTGGACTGCCGATATCACGACTTTGCCCGCGGAAAAGATTTTTCTCCAGTCGCTCCAATCGCAACAATTCGATCAGATCTTCAAGTGATCCCTTCATCGACACTCCCGTTTACTGGCGTTCATTGTATCGACTCGGCTCGACAGTAGTATTCATTTCATCGAGCCACAAAGAAAAACGCTGCCGCAGTATGTTCCTGTCGGCCCCGGGTTCGAAAGCTTGTTCCGGCGCCGGCTGCCACTCAGTTGGCAGCCTGGCGGTCAGAAAAGCCAGCCCCCGCGCTGTCGCTTCGGCTTCATCGGGTCGTCGCACCACCAGACCCGATAAGTCTGCCAGACCCTGACAGAGCCCGTCATTGTGACTCAGTCCCCCACTCACAACGATGGTTCTAAGATTCGTGGCCCAAGCGATCTGCTCCAGGTTGACCTGCAGCAAGAACAACACGCTTTCCAACACAGCAGTCAAGCAACTGTGATCGTCGCCTTTACCGACAAAACGACTGGCAAAGTCTTCACGCCAGTACGGCGAACCCAAACCTGACTCGCCGTTGAGGAATAGCGGTATTCCGGGCGTCGCAATAGCACTGGCCGCACGGACAACGTCCGCCGGCGATGCTTGGCGCGCGGCTACTGCACTGCCTGCACCGTTTACCGTACCCTCCATTACCCGCATCACCGTGCTTTCGTCGTCCCACACGACGCTGCGCAACAGTCGCGTATTGGCGGGTGCCTGTGCCACCGGCGCAAGTACAAAAGCACCGGTTCCAATATTGATGTAAGCCGTTCCGGCACGCACAGCACCACCGGCGAAGATAGCGGCACCCTGATCGCCGGTGCACACCGTAAGCGGTATCTCAACACCCCTCAGGATGCCAAATCCATGCTTGCTGCTGACACAGGTCGGCAAGCATTCACCTGGGATCCCAAATGCACCGAGCATCTCGTCAGACCAATCCAATGTGTTGACATCCCACAAGAGCGTTCGCGACGCATTGACCGGATCAGCGAGAAATGGCTGATCTGACACAAGATGAAACAACAGGAAACTCGACAACGGCCCCATGGCCAATGTTCCCGCCTGTCGGGCCCGTGCAACAGAGTCAATATTGTCCAAACACCACCGCAGCTTGCTTGCGCCATAGTGCGGCGAACGTACCAATCCGGTGATTTGTTGTACGACTTTCTCTGACGGCGCAAATCGCCGCAATATCTCTATCGCCCGGCGATCCTGCCAGGAAATGACGGGCGACAACGCGGCACCATTTTCACGATCCCAGCAGACTACCGTGGATCGTTGTGTCGCCAATCCGGCCGCCACAATACGGCGTTTGCCCAGGGTCTCGGCAGCCACCGCCGCGATCGCCTCATTAACAGACGACAACAATTGGTCAGGATCATGCTCTACATGATTCTCGCCGGTGCGGCGGGTCGTGACCGGGACGCTGTGTGATGCATACACCTGTCCCTGTCGGTCAAAGGCGATTGCCCGAGTGGACTGGCCGCCCTGGTCTATAGCAAGAACCAGTTCGTCAGACATCGTCTCTTGGCGGTGTGAGAGGAAGTTCCCGTGTGCTGGCGATCGCCGACCGCTCCGGCAGAAATGGCCTCAGGTGGTTGATGACTTTCTCGGCTGTCGCGCGGTACCCGGTAAGTTTGCCACCGTAGACGCTCAAAATATGAGGATGAGTTTCGTTATCCGATCGCAATATAGTTTCGCGTGGGCGATGAAACGCGTGACCTTTCCCTTCGGGCAATACACGCAAGCCGGCAAATGCGCCAATGATGCTGTTGGCTATTGTGCCGCGCAACGCCGGGAAGTAGTACTCAACAACAGAACAGAGGTATGAACGTTCCCGCGGAAATGTCGTAACCGTATCCGGATGACCGCGAAAGCGTATCTCGGTCGTGCCGACCAGAGTATCGTTCTGCCGTGGCATGACAAACACGGCGCGCCCGTCACGCGGGCTTTCTACGTAATAAATCCCACGTTTGAATTGCTGACCGATAACAATATGACTGCCCTGTACCAGCGATATCGCGGGCGCCACTTGTGCGGGCGTAACCCGGGCAAGAACTTCATTAACCCAGGGTCCGGCCGTATTGATCAATATGCCGGCGACGCATTGCTTTTCTGTGTGATCGACGCGGTAACGCACGATATTACCTGCCTCATCGAGTTGCGCTCCCACAAACTCCGCCGGCATCTCATATTGAGCACCCAGTTCCAAAGCCGAATTCATAACTGCGCGAGTCAACAAACGGTCGTCAGTCTGCGCATCCGAGTAGCTGAAAACCGCTTTCAAATCATCCGTCCGTAAACCGTCGAGTGATTGCCAATCACTGCTCGGTATAGTGTGGAAAGAGGCACCCTCGCGGAAACGCCCCAGTACGGCATACAGACTGAGACCGAGGCGCACTAACCACGGCGCGCGGCGGGTCTTCTTATACACAGGGATAATAAACGGCCGCAGCTTCACCAGGCCCGGCGCCAGCTTCAGCAATAGCGCACGTTCGCGCAGGCTCTCCGCAACCAGTCCGAACTGGTAGGTTTCCAAATAACGCAAGCCACCGTGTATGAGCTTGCTCGATTTACTCGAGGTTCCGGCCGCCAACGCGCTCTTTTCCAGCAGTAGCACCGAGTAGCCCGCCGCCGCCGCCGCCTGCGTGATCCCCACCCCATGTATGCCACCACCAATTACGACTATGTCATAACGACAACCAGTCACGGACGCAACTCGCGCTCGAGTCGGCAGGCTTCCATACTCTCCACATATGTTGCGCCACGTCGTGCCAGTTGCCGGGCCTGGTCAGCGCGGGTAATTTCATAGATTACCCAGTCCCAGTTACCCCACCACAGCGGCACGTCCGCCGGTGGCAGGCGACGTTCATTGCAAAACACATATTGCGGCGACAATTGCACGATTTGTGTAATTGCGCGTGCATCATGAGCATCCAGTACAAAGCCGATCGGAAAATCGCTGCACTCACGGACGTATTGCAAGACGCGCCAATCAAACGACACGATGACGAAGTTGTGTTGTCCACCGTGCAGTATTGGCAAGACTGCATCCAGCATGCGGCGTCGCCCAAAGGCACGGAGACTATGACGCTTCAGTTCAACAAACAGCGTAAGACTCTGTCCCGAAAGCGCCGCAAGTGCGTCGGATAAAGAGGGCAAATACTCGCGGTGAAAACTATCGCCAAAGCGATCTGCCTGACCAACACCAACCCGACTGAGTTCCGCCGCAATGCTGGCCGTAATAATTTGGTCGATGCCCGCCGTGCGTAGCAAGGACTCATCGTGCAACAGCACCGGAACCCGGTCGGCAGTCAGCTGTACATCAAATTCCAAATGCTGCACACCACAGGCGACCGCACCCCGCAGTGCGGAGATCGTATTTTCCGGGAAATGCGTCGCATCGCCACGGTGAGCGACTACGACGGGTGCAGTGTCGGGAAGCCCCTGCATGACACGGTGTTCATCCATGCCGCAGCAACGTATCACATTCGTTGCAAACGCAGAAAGATGGCCGGTCTGTCACGGCCGCAAATGCATCCTATTCACAATTACGCAATTGGCAGACCATTAACCAAAACTCCGGCGATGAAATACACTTTCAGAACAGTAGATTATGATGAAAAACTAATACATTCTGAAGCACAGATTTGACGCTTTCCGATCCGCAACACGAGCCGGAATCCTGTACTAAGCTTGGTACATATTTTCTGAACAAGCCACAAAAGTGCCAAATCGCAATCTCGTCTCGCCGGCAACGTTGGCCGAGCATAGCAAGGACCCTGATTGGGTCATTCTCGATTGCCGCTTTGACCTGGCAGATTCGGAAGCGGGATACCTGCAATGGCAACAGGCTCATATTCCGGGGTCTGTATACGCTGATCTCGAACGCCACTTATCGTCACCGGTTACAGAGTCCAGCGGACGTCATCCCCTGCCGGATCCGATCGATTTGGCGGAATGTTTTTCGCAATGGGGGATCGGCGTCAACACGCAGGTCATTGTCTACGACGACAGTAATAGCACAATTGCTGCACGCGGTTGGTGGCTCTTAAAGTGGCTGGGTCATGACAAGGTAGCCGTACTCAATGGCGGTCTGCGGGCCTGGCGCCGATACGGTTTGCCGACGGTCAACAGTACTACCGATCGCAAACCAGCGCACTTTGAGATGCGCTTGCAAAATCAGATGCTGGTTGATGCAGACGAGCTGTCTCGCAGCCTGGAACTCGGACATGTGGTACTCGACGCCAGAGCGGCACCACGCTTTCTTGGAGATACCGAACCCCTGGACAAACGAGCTGGACACATCCCCGGCGCACACAATTATCCATTCGCGGCTAACCTGGATCGCGACGGGCAGTTTTTGCCGGCGTCGGAATTGCGCGTGTACTTTGATGCCGCCATACAAGATGAAACAGCCGATCATGTAATCTGCATGTGCGGTTCCGGCGTCACGGCCTGTCACAACTTGCTCGCCATGGAAATCGCGGGATTACCCGGCGCACGTCTTTACCCTGGCTCGTGGAGCGAATGGTCGCGAGATCCTGAACGAGCGGTTGCAACGGGTCCCGACTGCACAACCTAGTCAACCGCGACGTCCGACATGGCCTGCCGGGCCAGACCCCATTAGAATCCAAACCCTACCCTCTTTCAGCCGTGGCTTTAGCGGGATTCATGCGAATACTCTGCCTCACCTCGATGCGCGCCAGTATTACCAACGTCAGACCGGAGGCGGAGTGGTTTATCGGTTTGCAACGCGGTGGCGCGACAGTAACACTGATGACAGAAGCTGACACCGAGTATGCGCAGCTCGCTCGCGACGCAGGTCTCCGCATTGTCGATTTTCAAAGCAACGGAAAATTAGACAGGCGGGCGATTACGCAAATTCGTGATCAACTGCCGCAAACCGACATAGTCTTTGCAATGACCAACAAGACTATTGCCAATGCTGCGTTTGCAGTGCGTGGCAGCAACGCAAAACTAGTGAGCTACCGCGGTCAGACCGGCAACATCAGTCGCTGGGACCCAAGTTGCTATCTCACACACCTGAATCCTCACGTCGACGCGATCGTGTGTGTGGCCGACGCTGTGCGACGTTCTGTTTCTGCGCAGTTAACCGACCCCAACAAGGCGATCACTATATACAAAGGACATGATCTTGCGTGGTATGACGTTGAAGCCGCAAATCTGTCAGCTATCGGTATTGACGATACTGCGCCAAGAGTGATCTGCGTGAGCAATTATAGGCCGAGGAAAGGTATCGAAACCCTGATAGATGCTTTCGCGCAACTGCAATCCAGTGCTCACCTGATACTTGTTGGTACCGGCACAGACCATGCCAAACTGGCCCGGCGCGCCCTAAAACATATGGATGCATCGCGTTATCACGCGCTGGGATTCCGCGATGACGCGCTGGCCGTTACGGCTGCCGCTGACATTGCTGTACTGCCGGCACTGCGGCGGGAGGGTTTGCCAAAGACCATCATAGAGGCGATGGCCTGTAGCGTGGCGCCGATCGTAACAGACACCGGCGGCAACGCAGAACTGGTCATTGATGGTCAGTGCGGTCTAGTCGTAGAGCCGGGCTCAATTTCGGCGTTGACTAAAGCGCTGCAACTTCTATGTGACGATACTGAGTTACGCAGCCAATTAGGTGGCAAGGCCCGGGAAAGAATCGGTAAAGACTTTCGCATCCAGGACACAATTCAAAAAACACTCAGTCTTTTCGGTACTCTGCTCGGCAAAACTAACGATCAGTCGTCGCGTTGAGTAATCTCGATGAGGTGGTAACCAAATTGCGTCTTGACCGGCCCGTGCACTGCGCCGAGATCTGCGCTAAACACAACCTGATCAAACTCCGGCACCATTTGTCCAGGGCTGAACTGACCTAGATCGCCACCACGCCCACCAGACGGGCATTGTGAGTGCTCTTTCGCAATGTCGGCAAAGTCGGCTCCGCTTTTGATCTGCGTCTTGAGTTCGTTACAGGCGTCTTCATCCGCAACAAGGATATGACGTGCGCTCGCTGTGCTCATTACTGGACCTCAAAAAGAATGTGAATCGCGTCATCCTAAGGGTTTTTTTCAACCAACGCACAATTAGAACAAGGACCCCTGCTCAGGCACGCCCGGGGAGCCCGCAACACGAAGCTTGTCGGCCAGGCCCGATCCGCGGCGCTGCACCCGATTTATCGCCTCTTTGAGCTGCTCTGCCCCGCCATAGATGGCCACACGATGACGCGCGCGCGTAACGGCTGTGTATATCAACTCGCGCCCCAGCAGGTCACTCGTTTTTTCCGGAAGAACCAACGCGACGTCGTCAAATTCTGATCCCTGAGACTTATGTACTGTCATGGCAAAGACGGTTACGTGCCCCGGTAAACGCGGCGTGTGCAGGCTACGTATCCCACCCTGGGTTTCGAACACGACGCGTGGCGCATCATCGTCCTCGTCTCGGATCGTGACCCCGATGTCGCCATTAAACAACTGCAGCATGTAGTCGTTACTGGTCACCATAACGGGTCTGCCGGAATACCAGTTTTCCCGGATATCAATCAGTCCATTATCAAAGAGCAGCTGCTCGGTCAGTTTGTTCAGTCCCGCAACGCCAGTCTGGCCGTGGCGAAACGCACAAAGCAGCCTGAACGATTCAAAACCAGACAGCACCGTCGCGGGATCAGCACCATCGCGAATACTCGTCAGATACTTTCGCAAACCAGCCAGCAACTGTTGTGACAATTGTTCGTATAACTCGGCGATCGTCGCTGCTTCGTGCAGAGTCACATCTGGTAACTTGGGATCCCGCAAAATATCCAGTGCAGCATCGGCGTCGCCGCATCGTATTGCGCCGGCCAGAGTGCCAATACCGCTATCGGCCCCGAAGCGGAAACTATGTGTCAGTCGAGCAACACAGTCCTGCAACGCATGTGTCATCGGTGCGGTGTTTGTCTCGGCGTTCAAATTTTCCACACCAGCCACGAACTTCGGCGAGTAATCTGCTTCAAAGCTACAGATATCACCCAGTACGGACCCGGGTTCGACCGATGAGAGCTGATCTTTATCGCCCAGGAGGATCAAACGGCAGTCATCAGCCAAAGCATCGAGCAGTCGTGCCATTAGCGACACGCCGACCATCGATGCCTCATCCACTACTACTACGTCGTAAGGCAAAGGGTTATCTGCGTGATATCGACTATAGCCAGGACGCAAACCCAATAATCGGTGCAATGTGTAGGCCTCTCGCGGGATGCGCTCACGAGTTTTCGTACTCATTTGCACCGGTATTTCCGCGCGCCGCACGGCATCGCCGGCGCGGGCAGCCGCTTTTCCGGTCGGTGCTGCCAGCGCGACGTTAAGTTTCGGATTCAACTCAAGCAACAACGAGAGTATCCGCACCACAGCTGTTGTCTTTCCGGTTCCTGGCCCGCCAGACACTACGGTCAGTCGTCTCAATGCAGCGATTGCCGCGGCCGTTTTTTGCCCCGTTACGTGTGGGCCCTCAAACAGGTCGCCGATTAACCGAGCAATAGCTGCAGTATCCGGATTTTCCTCCACCCATTGCGCCCGCCGGCGGAGCGCATCCGCTACACGGTTTTCATAGTCCCAATAACGATACAGATAGAGTCGATCATGCGCATCGAGGATTAGTGGCTTGTATTCCCCCGGCGCGCCGGCAAGTCCACTGATGAGCACGGACTCGCGCAGCTCGGCCAGTGGTGCCCCAGCCTGGTCAGCGCCGCTCTCCTGTCGGCGCAAGTCCAGAGCAATGTGTCCCTCGGCCGTCCGACGAAGCAGTCGCTCGACGACACTATCCATTGCGGGACTGATCTGCGTGGCTATTTGTCGCAGAAACTGCGACATGTGTCTGACCAACAGGTCTGTACGATCGGTGGTGTTCACTTGCCAGGCCTCTGGCCAAAGAACAAAAGTTCGAGCCGGCGCATTAGTTCTGCATCGGGCCGATCGTAAAAAACGCCATAACCACTACCGTTGTCCGGCTGCATGCCACGCACAAACAAATAGTAAGCACCACCAAAATGACGATCATAGTCATAGTCCGCCAAGCGCTTTGCAAGGTGGCGGTGCAAAGCAACACTGTAAATAAGGTATTGCAAATAATAATCGTGTCTCGAGATTTCCCGGATGAGACGATCGATACGATAGTCCTCCATCGCGCCGCCCAACCAATTCGATTTGTAGTCGGTCAGGTAGTAACGCCCGTGCGTTTCGAATACAAGATCTATGAAGCCATGCACGAACCCGTCGTCTACGATGAAATCCAGGGTGTTCAGACGTTGTTCGATAGGTGTATCTCTGCCGAAATTTCCCAGCGTCGTGCGTAACGCATCAGCATTGAGTCGCGCTGTCGGGAAATAGAATTCCATTTCGCATACGCGTTGATCGACCGCGACGTCGCAAAGCCGCGTTTTATTCTTGTCCAGATTGGTGGACAACACGTTGACTGCCATCGTGGCAAGCACGTCGGCAAGCGCTGCATCATAGCCATGTTCTCTTAGAACCTGCTGCGCAACCGGCAGGATCTCAGATTGTGTCGCGTCAAATGCGATGTTTTCGAACAAGGCATGCATACATCTGCCGGCTCGCGCGCCGCGCGGAAAGGCGAAGATTCCTTCGGGCTCCACGTCAGCTGACACATCGACACCCTTTCCGGCATCGTAATCCCGCGGTTCCTCAACTACATGACGGGTTAAGGCACTGAAGCTGGAAACCCGCCAGCCTCGTGGTATTTCGTGTTGCAACGCCCTCGGCTCAAGCTTGCTGCGGCCACTGTCTGCTTTTATCAACATCCGCGGCGATGACGCTGGCATGTCTTTTACCGTGACGCTATCACTGGCCAATGTGGCAAGACTAGACGCTATCTCATGGTCATCTGTGGGTCGCTTCAAGCGAGCGACGTCCACCGGTGGCGGCCCGGCCCGATGCAACAACCAGTTGAGACCGGAGCGATCGGAACCAGGCAACAACCCCCACACACCGTAACAAGCCAGTTGTGCGCGCGTTAGGGCAACATAGGTCAGACGCACTTGCTCCGCCAGACGCTCTACTTTCTCCTGCTGCAAGTGAGCGTTTATTCTCTCGCTGCCCAGATCGAGACAAGGTCGATTGTGCTCGTCATGAAATGTGGCTACGTCGAGTTCTCGGGCAGAAAATGCTGACCACAAATAGGGGCAAAATACGACCGGAAACTGCAAGCCTTTGCTCACATGCACAGTCATGATGGTCACGAGGTTTTCGTCGCTTTCCAGTCGCAACAACATCGCCTGATCGGTAGGGCGGTCAATCTTGTGCTGTTCACGCATCCAGATGAGAACTTCGTGGGGCCGCCCGTGGCGGCGACTGGATTCACGCTGTAACAGGTCCGCCAGGTGTAAGATATTGCTGAGGCGTCGCTGTCCGCGCACAAGACCCAGCAATCTGTGTTCCACGCCAAAGTCCCTCATCAGGCGGCGCAACATGCGGGCAAAACCGTGGTGACGCCATAACTCAAGGTAGCTGGCAAAACGGTCTAACAATTCCTGCCACAGATTGTCGTCACGGCCGAGAACATCGATGCCTTGGGCGTCATAACCAAGCACTTCAGTTGTTAAAGCCCCACGCACCATCCGGTGATTGGCCGGTTCGATAACCGCGCTCAAAACCTGATAGAGTTCCTCCGCCTCGAAACTTTGAAAAACGTTTTCATCTGTCCACTGCATGCAGCCGATACCGCGTTTTTCCAGCGCATCCTTCACCAGCCGTCCCTGATTGTGATAATTCACCAAAACGGCTATATCCTTCGCCTGCAGCGTGTCGCCGCCAGACTTCGTGACTCGGTCTTCTTGTATCAATTGCAGCAACGCTGTAATTTCTGTCGCCACCGATTCGGCAACGCTGCTCTCGACATCGCGTCTGTTTGGTGCTTTGCCTTCATGTGACGAGACCTGCCACCATTGCATCGCTGGCTGGACTTTGTCGTCTATGTGCAAACCGGACAGGTCTTTTGCCGCCGCCGACTGATGAAAGTCGATCGCGTCAATAACGAATGGATTGACCGGACGCTCAAACAAATGGTTAATGCTTTCAACCAAAGCCGGCGTCGAACGATAATTCAGCTCAAGTCGATGCCCCCGTGTGGCGTGACGTCGCGCGTCCAGATAAGCGTAGACATCAGCACCACGGAAAGCATAAATAGCTTGCTTGGGGTCGCCAACAAAGAACACAGGCACATCGTCTTGGCAAAAAAGATAATCAAAAATCGAAAACTGCAGCGGATCGGTATCCTGAAACTCGTCGATTAGAGCGGCGGAATACTGCTCTCTTACCGCCTGACGCAAAGCTTTGGCCTGCCCGGTCTGCAATACCACATAAAGCTCACGCAAAAGATCGTCAAAATGCCGGACCCTCATTTCACGTTTTCGACGTGGCAATTCCTTGTCGGCATAGGCAAGCAGGCGTTCACGCATCGCCGCCAAACGGCGTGAAAACTCCGACGAGAGTTGTTGAGCCAAAGTCAACAGTTCCTGAAATTGATCGAGGTATCGATGAGTGACTGGGTCAAATCCTTTTTTGACGCTGCTCTCAACTTTTCTTGAGCCCAGTCTTGCCAATTTCTGCAGCTGGTCCAAGCGAATCTCGCCTGACGCCGACCACTCATCGGCAGCGCGAAAGTCTTCTTTGATCAACTTGTCGCTGTATATATTTTTTTTCAGGCTTTTGTTATGCAACAGCTCGTATAGCTCGTCGCGATAACCCGGCCAATCCTTTTGTGCTTGTTGATAGAGCACAGCAAAAGAAGTCTCGGCATCGACCCCGATGCCCGCTTCGGACGCAGCAATCCTATGTAGCAACGGGCGACTGAAATACGGTGCGAGCTGCTTGTATAGTCGTTCCGGACTGGTATTACGCAACAGGTAGCTTAGCCAAATCGGCGAGCCTTGGGTGGTTTCTGCATGCCAGAAATCGTCGACCAGCTGACGACGAATCGCATCATCGTCTGTAATGAGGTCGGTTTTTGAAGATAACCCAGCCTCAAACGCAGCATCCGACAGCAGCCGTTGGCAAAATCCGTGAATCGTATAAATCGCGGCCTGATCGAATGACTGGAGTGCCCGCACTATCTGGCGCAAAGCAGTTTCCCGGTTTGGGCAGGAAGCATACAATTCCAGTTCTTCTGCTTCACCCTCACCTGTCTCAAATACTGTCTGCATGCGGCGCAGACGACCACGCACTCGTTCCTTTAGTTCGGCCGTTGCCGCGTCCGTAAAACTGACGACGAGAATTTGATCGACGGTAATCGCACTTTCCAACAACAACCGTAAGTAAAGCGAAACGATATTGTAGGTTTTACCTGTACCTGCGTTTGCCTCAACCAGGTTGACTCCACGCAGTGGCACCGTGAGTGCGTCTAATTGCCGATAGTCGCGATGATCGTTCATGACTGGAGGTGTTCGTTCAGCGGTCCATAGACGCGCATAGCGAGTTCGCCAAAATGATCCCAGTCGACACCATTGGAAAAAACCCGGTTGATGTATGGGTTGGAATTATCGCCGTGACTATAAATGTGACGTGTACTGTGATATTTCTTTTTTGCTTCCTCCAACGCCTTTATTGCATCGGCCTTCTCTGCCAATTCACTGACATACACCCATGACGATTCCGAAAAAAATGGCAGACCCTCTTTCATGCCGCGTTCGTACAGTTGCACGAGATCGGTCAGGTAACTACCAGCATCGCGTAATGGAGGCAGTTTCAATGTGCCATCCTCTGCGTACCAATAAGATGTCCGGTCGATCCGGGTTGGTTGAGCGACGTTTAACACAAGGTGCCTGATCCACAATGCCACGCGGTCATGTGCACGCGTCTTGCCAAACCGCCACAAGTACTGTCCCGACTCATGCAACTCACCCAAACGGCCAGTCAACGGTATGTTCTCCTTGCGAAAGTCAATAGTGACCGCATGCGGTTCGTCTTGCGGTCGAAAAGCGGACAAGCCGGCGTGGATAATATTGACTCGCTCCATTAGCTTGCCCAACGTCAAAGCGCCGGCCGGTCCGCTGGGCGCATAACGACTGTTGCGCGCCATTTCCAGTACTTCATCACGACCACGACCGGCCTCACGCAATCGCAACATCCACTCGCCCAGATTCCATTGCTCGAGCTTATTGAGAAAAACAGGATCGTGTGTGTCGACGGGATCAGCGTCGCCGGCATAGGAAATCCCCAGTCGATCTGACATTAGACTCTTCGCAGGATTTTTGAAGAAGCGAATCAGTGCATCGAGGCTGACAGGCCACAAGTCAACATCGTCGCATTCCAGGATGTCGCTGAGAAAGTTGCTTGGCCGCGTTTGCCGATCGGATGGTGTTGCGACGATGTCCGAATAGGTAAAAAGCGACGGATCACTGCCATCGAAATAAACTGGGCTAAAAGCCTGCACGCGGTGCAACGTGATCAATCCGTCACCGACCGGTTTCCGATCAACCGAAACAAATGAACGATTGCAGTAGTCCACCATTTCGCTGACAACTACCGATGGTGGTATCGAAGCATCATCTCTGATTCCACGACCCACATAGCTCATGTAAAAGACGTCGCGCGCATTGAGCAGGCATTCCAAGAAAGCCTGCCGGTCGTCGTCACGGCGTGATCGATCGCCGCGCCGAGGTTTCTTCGCGATCAAATCAAAACCCGCTGGTCGCTCGATACGTGGAAACGTATCGTCATTGAGTCCGATCAAACAGACGACAGGAAACGGAACGCTGCGCATGGGCACAATCCCACAGAATGTCACGCCATGGCCCAGAAATCCGCGTGTCGAGGCACGGGAATCCAGTCGTGTAGTCACCCAGTCAACCACGAGCTTGATATCAATCGCCTCGGTGTGGCCGCCCAGTTCGGCGTACTCCGCGAGCGAGCTGATCGCGTCACGCAGTGTTTGCGCCTCGCCCTCCTGTTCCTCCAACACATGAAAAAACACATCGAGTTGCTCGTGCAACCAATCAGCCCACTCACTTGCGGTGCGTAACTCCTGCAACGCCGACGAAAACATTTTCAGCCGTGACACAAACTCCGCCAACCCGCCGAGATTCAGTGCTGCCGACCCCTCTATGTTGTCGTGTGGCAACACACCTGCAAAAGTCCCGATGTTTTCGCCCGGCAACGCAAAACCGAGTAACAGACGATCCAGCCCACGGCGCCAGCTATGTAACCCCGCATCGTCGCGCCCATACTCGGCGCGACTGCCTGCGTCCAACCCCCAACGAACACCCGTCTCTCGCACCCAGTCTTGAACCTGGGGCAGATCGCTCTCGGCGATACCGAAACGTCGATGTACTGCCGGCAACTCCAAAACCGAGAATACGTGAGTTGCATCAAAGCGAGCCTGTGGCAGATCGAACAGACCCATGAAAGTCTCGATCAAGGGCATGCCACGCCGTGAACTGATGTCGGCGATGTGAAATGGAATCTGATTGGGCGTCGCGAACACCGCATCGATGAACGGCGAGTAAGCATCAATATCCGGTGTCATAACAATAACGTCGGAGGCACTGAGCGTATCGTTATTATCAAATAGCGCCAGCAACTGGTCGTGCAACACTTCCAGCTCACGCGTTATGCCGTGACAGACGTGAATCTGAATCGAGCGATCACCAGGCTGGAGGCTTGCTGTGGCCTGGCCGTCCACGCCCGGGTTACGTAACTCCAGAATCTGTGTTTGTACCGCGTGCAGTAACGTGTCCTCGCCGGGGGATTCAAACGAGGTCTGAGTGACACCGGATTCAATTTCCTCAACGAGATCGAGTAGATCCCTTCCCTGACCACCCCAGGAAGCCAACAACGCGTTACCACTCTCTATATAAAGTGCCTTTTCGTCTGCAATGCCGGCAACGCGTCCAAATGCCCGTTCCGGAACGATATGCGCCCAATGCTCACGACAGGGATTTGATAAGAAAAGTTGAACGTCGATATGCGAGCTAAGCCAGGTCATCACTTCCAGATAGCCCGGCGACAGCAACGGGATCCCGAGCAGACTCACTCTGTCCGGCATGACGGCAGTTACCGCTTCCGAATCCAGTCCGTCCAGTCGGCGGCGCAAACTCATCCAGTCTGGTTCCGGCGTTTCCTGTGCAAGACGACGCCAGAGTTCTTGTTGCCAGCCCGGTTGACCATCGTCGCGCCATTGTTCAATCCAGTCCGGTCTATAGACAATGTATTGATCGAATAATGTCGCCAGCCGCTGTGCCAATTCAAAACGTCGACGGTCATCTTTCGTGTCGCGCCAGTTCAAAAGCTGACAAAACGCAGGATCGCCGCGTACCGAACGCAAGAGCCGGTGCAGACGCCAGGTCATGACGGCTGGTTCGTGCGGAGAATGCTCCGGTACGCCTGGTAACAGGCGGTGAAAGACACGCCAGATAAAACTGCCCGGCAACACGCAGTCGAGATTGGCGCTGATACCGTGTTCTTTTGCGAGGTAGAGCCAAAGCCAGCGCGCTACACCTGGATTCGGAACGATAACTGTTTCGGCTTCGAGGGGGTCTGCAGTAGACACCGCCCTGCTGAGATGCGAGGCGAGGGTTTCCAGTCGATTGCTCTGCAGAACTTTCAGCACGTCAGCGTCAGTCTAACCGATACACTCGTGCTCGTGCCGAAACCGGCTTTGACCGAGCCCCAACGCCGTCCACGCAAAAAAAGGCCGGCAATACGCCGGCCTATTTAGTCAATGCGTGCGCCGGTCAGCGCAAATTAGTTGCCTAGTAACTCGTCGATCAGACTCGGGACCGTCGCTGGCGAGATCCGCGGCGTACGCAGAAAATATGCCTGTGCCTCAATGAATTCGATAGCGCAATTCAATGCGCCCGGGCCCGCAGTACATTGGGTGCTAAACATTCTCCGCCAATTCGGACAGGCATCTACGATACCCGCCATGATTGCCGCCGCGCTGCCCGGAGTCTGAATTTCACTCACCAGTGCCTGAATGGTCAACCGACCCGAGGTGATGCGGCACGTGTCGCCTGCCAGATCGACTACCGGCGGATTGCCATCTTCGGGATGACCTTCCCAATGACAGAAATAGTCGTGAAATGATTCACCTGCCGCCATCGCCAACGCATCAGCGGCGTGACGCCCCAGCACCATGGGAGCGTTGGCTGCATTGAACTGCACCGCCGTCGCCTGCGCTGCAATCTTTGCGTCGACAGGACCACCACCGCCTGCCGATGGATCGATCATGGCTGCGCCCCAATACTCAATCGTCTGGGCAATCAGCGCAGTATCTTCCAGCCCAACGGACGAGCCACCGCCCTCTGGCGTGCAAATGCCATCACAGATACTCGGCACCCAGGCACCGGTGGTTAGATCGGACTCGATCGAACAACCCGCGCCAAAGACACCGTTTGGTTTTATATCACGCCAGGCGCAGACGTCCTCCGTGAAGAACGAACCAGGGCCGAAATCACAAAACAACTGCGTACCGGGATTACCGTCGTTGCAGTCATTGGAAAAATAACAATCGCAAGGTGGCTGGTCGGGGTCAGCCCCGGTCGGACCCGGGGCAAGAAAGAACATGTCCGCCATAAGGCGCAAGTCGACGAAATTTACCAGACCGCTGCCATCGAGGTCAGCGTGCTCATTTGTGGTAAAAAAGTTTTCGGCCATGACCCTCAGGTCGGCAAAATTGATCGCCCCATCGTTGTTGAAATCGGCGTCACACATATTCCCTTTAAAGTCGCTATCAGTATCGCGTTGGGCGTCATTTGCGACCAGCGTGCAATTGTCGGAATTGTCGTCGTAACCGTCTCCATCGGAGTCAAATACATCCTGCGATACGGCGACGGTTGACCACAAAAACATGATCAATATGGAAATGCGAAGGCCTGGTGTATCTCTCATTGCCCACTCTTTTTATTGTAATCTCTTGTGTTCCAATTTTAGCATCACCCGAGCCCGTCAATGCGGCGTTTGACCATAAGTGCCCCATCGGGCTGGAAGTGTTCGCCGCATCGGACTTAATCCGATCAAAGGCCCTCCAATTCCTCAATCGTGCGAGGCCAATCTTTTTTCAGGAGCCGCGACAAAGAACGGTCCGCAAGAATTTTCCCGCCCGTCTGACACCGCGGACAATAGTTAGTCTCGTTACTGACATAACGAATACGTTGCACGCTGGTTTGACAGACCGGACAGGGTTGACCAAACCGGCCGTGCACCGCCATTCCTTCTCTGAATGCCGTGACCCGTGTGGGAAATCCAGTCCCAGTTTTGATTCGCAAGCGATCAGTCCAGGAAGTCAGCACGTTACGGACGGCGTCGAACAAGCGTTGGATCGACTGTTCATCCAGGCCTTGCGTCATTGCCAATGGCGACAACCCGGCAGCATGCAGAATCTCATCGGAATAAGCATTTCCAATACCGCTAAAAAGGCGTGGGTCTGTCAACGCGCGCCTCAATGTGTGGTTGCGCAACTGCAACCGTGATCGAAACTGGTCCAGGTCAGCCTCGATTATTTCCAGACCACCCGGGTTATGATCGGCAAGATTTGCCGCCGCAACTACGTGCAAAGAAGCGCGCTTTTTTGTGCCAGCTTCTGTCACGCGCAAACAACCTGTGTCAAATACAAAGTCGGCGAGGACATTGCGTCCACCGCGACCCGGTCTCTCGCTGTACCACTGCAAACGCCCCGCAATCATCAGATGGATAACCAGCCACTGGCCGGTATCCATTCCAATGGCGATGCGTTTACCCATTCGTTTTATGTCATCAACCACGCTACCGGTTAATTCGCTCAAATCCGGCTTCACGGAGCGCAAAAAGAATGGGCTGCGCAGGTTCACGTTGGTCAAAGATGCGCCACGTATCCGTTTGTGAAGCGCCTCGATGTACAGGGTTATGTCAGGTAATTCGGGCACTTGTTAAGTTCCCATTGCGATTTTGCGCAGATGCTCTACACTAGCGCCTAATAATTAGGCTCGCACCAATATATATTGTGTTCGCCCGACTAAGAACAAATACGTGGAGCGGTGATGAAGAACGAAACAAATGCGCCGCCAAGAGCGCTGATATGTGGGGAATGTTTCCAAAACCAGCGCAAGGCGCAGCTGTCCGGCAAAGATGAGTTTTATTGCGAACATCAGCATGTGTGGGCAATCCGCCGACCTGACGGTGGCTGGCTGCTGAGCACCAATGTATCGCCGGAAGATCATCGCGCATTGCTGGAAGACGCGCGTAGACTACAATCACTCGACGAAATACCTGCCATAGAAAGCGCCGTTCAGAGCGTCCACTAGGACATCCCTCAACGGAATAGCCAGGACCAGGCGGACTGGCGCCCTAGCGACAGCATCGGGTCATTTCACCCAAGGATCAGCCTTTTCTTTTGCTGCGGAATCCTGCATTACGCAACATTGCCTGGCTGCGTCTTAGCTCATCACGGCCATTGTAAAGCAGCATTACGCGAAAGCGTCCTGCTTCTTCGCGAAACCATTCCAGTCGCAACGTCGGTTCCGCGGCCTGAATCTGATCGACAAAGGCCTGCGCGCGATATGGTGCCGAAAAAGTAATCAGTGCCATCTTCGCCTCAACCCTGTAGTCGCGTGGTGCATCAGAGGGCAACGCCGAGGGTCCTCGGCCCAACACATAATCAAGGTGCCGGTGGATGTAGGCGCTATACCAGGCGGCACCATCCGGGATCCGGCGATTCTGGCTGATGCGATGTGGCCCGTAGTTGTAGGCGGCCAAAGCCAAATGCACGTTACCGTCATAACGATTGAGCATTTCTCTCAGATATCGGGCTCCGGCATCTATGTTGGTACAGGGCTCGTAGAGTTGTGAGAGCCGGTAAATACCCAGGTGATTTGCGGTCGTCGGCCATAATATCTGCATAAGACCGTGTGCATTCGCATGGGAACGAGCCTTCACGTCGAAATCGCTTTCTCCACGTGCCACTGCCAGTAACAAGGTCAGGGGCACATCATATGCAATCGCCGCACTTTTGAAACAAGGCTGATGTGGAAAACTTAAGGCCGGCGCCAAACTGGCCTCGGCAATGGAATAATGCTTCCAGGCAGTATCCGACGCCTGTGTTGCGCCCGCCAGCAATAGCAGGACTGTTACAACCGTGCCTGAGTTATTCAATGACTGCCACCGGAAATAGTCAGGCCTGTGGCTTCCTCGATCATGGTAACGTTAACTGCACGTTGTTCTTCCGAGGTATAGCCCACAGCAACGCGATAATTGGTAGCACTGGTCTTGATAACGCGATAGTCCAGACCTGTTACACGTTCCAATCGTCGCGCGAAGGCATTGGCCGATAGCTCGCTGTGGAACGGGTCCCAGACGGGATACCACTCAAGCTCGTCCACGGGTCCGGCTGCTATTGCACTATTGTCGATGGCAGCGGCAGTATCCGGCACAGCGGGCACGCTACTTTGTTCTGGTTGCGGCGCCTTGGTTTGGGCCAGGAATATTTCGGCCAGCGCATTTTCGTCTGGTTCATCGACCGTGGCCGGCGCCGGTGTTACGGGTACAGGTTCAGGCTCCTGCTTGTCGGGTATCGTCGGCAATACAGGTTTTGCGGGTTGTGGTGCCGCTGCGACCGGTTTGGTAATCGGCGCAGGAATCTGAATGGGCTCGGTCCCCAAAATCTCCTTTCTCAGACCGGCATCGCGATTCACAGGCTGCGCCAACGGCACGGGTTGGCCCAGTATGTAGACCAGCATTGCAAATACAGCAGCGCTCCCAAGAAAGAATCCTAGTGTTCTGTTCATCGTATTGCTCCTAAGTCGCTCAGCCGTCGCGCTGCGGCGCGCGGCTGGTGATAGACACGCACGGACTGCCAGGCAACTGCGTCGCCCATTCTGCGCATCGTCGCGTCCATGATTTTCAACCAGGCTGGCGCCGGCACGTTGTGTCGGCGACGTGACCGGCAATTATCGGGAAGTTGGGCCATCAGCCTGTCAAGACGTCCTGTTGCACTCTGACTGCCCGCAGCAAACACGTGGAAGGTCTCAACGCCCGCTCGGGAATCCCATGTAAAAGGGGCTGCAGGCAATCGCACGAGTGCATCACCGAAATCCAGACGATCACGATCGCATCGTGTCGGGTAGATTCGCACCGGACCGGCATCTGCGTGATGACTGATTACATACACGTGTGTTTTTGGTTGACGCTCAAACTCCAGGGCAAAACAAGTACCGGGCTGGATAACCGGATCCTCGCCCAGGTCCCTGGTTGGCCTACTTAATGCGTTACGCTTATCGCAGTCGATCGGATCTGCGGTCGCAATTACTCTTATGGGCGACAACAGTCGCTTCGCAGTCTTGACCGGTGGTTGGGGCAGTGTTCTATGGCTTTCTGCCGCTTTTGCAACAACAATTTCCGTGTGACCAGGTTCACGCGCGACCTCTGCTTTGAGCAACGGGGCGGAAGCGTATGCACTGGCCGCTATTGCCGCCAAATCAGCCGAAGTGGCGACAGGCGTCAGTATCGCCCAAACCTGGTACAAGCTGTCGTCAACTCTGTGTACCCGTGTTTCTAATACCATCGCGCCTTCGGCGCCGACGGGGATTTCGTGTTTGCCTGCAAGATTACCGGCGATTAATGCCGCTGCCCGGTCTCTCGCTGGCTGCACTATCAGTTCATCGTCGCCATTTCGTATGAGATGACAGGCCAGGTCTGCCGCCAGACGTTCAGCCAGTAAATCCGATTGATCGGCAGTAAAAGGCGCCACGCGGTGACCACGGGAACTGTCGGCAACAATTGGCTGGCGTAACGCATCGCGTTGTGTAGACGACAGCTCGCCACGCCATTGGTGTCCAAAGCCACTAATCCATTGCCGCTCGACAATATCAAAGACTCTCAGTTGTATTTCAGCACGGCGAGTGCCGGACGGCTTCGTTTCAATGGCCAGGTAATAACCGCCAGTCGGCGTCGTGGCACAGCTCTCCGGCCCGGTCACACGAACAATATTCAGCCCTGCGGTTTGCATCAGTGCGGAATGCAATGCATCAGCTACAGCCGTTGTCAGGCCGTCGGTGCGTCCGGCAACCTGCTCGCCGTCCAGCGCCGCGATGCGGATCGTCTCACGCTTGAATCGCGGATGTTCGCTGAATGTTTTGGTCAGACCGGGAACCGCTTCACGATCCAACCATTCGCTCAGACTACCGTCGGAAAACCTGGTCCACTCGTGGCCTGCAGTAGCGGCACAACCCGCAGTAAGAAACAAACAGATAAACAATGTCGTGCGCCACATATCTATTTGCTCCCGGCCAGTGCCAGCTTCGCGTCAGCTGTAATGATCAGACTGCCGCTGAAATTGGTCTGTACGAAGCGCTGCAACTGAAGTGTCGTCCCGGCGGGCAACGTCACACCCCAAATCACATCCCGTGCCCGGCCGGCGTGCTGCAGTTCAAACGATTGTGCGACTTCGACCGGTACCGTTTCGAAAACCATTTCATGGTACTGCGCCGGGGTGGCACCGGAAGCAAAGTCGATGCGGCTGCCCATAACGGACATCCGATAAAACGTTTCTCCGTCGATGGCAAACAGACTCACCCTTTGTTGCTCGACCAAACTACGCAAAACCGCGTCAGATTCAAAACTAAGAGAAAGGCCCTGCCGAGCCGGCGGTGCTGTTTGGACGGGCACCGGAGTTGGTACGGCTAATGTGGTCCGTTCAACGACTGGTGCTCGTATTTCACGCGGAACCGGTTTGGGAGCCGCCGCGGGAGTGGGCAAGTTTACCGGTTCTGGCCGCTGGGACCTGACTGGTTTGGCGACTGTTTTGGGTTGCGGTTGTGCGACTTTGGTCAGCGGCTTTGGGCCAGGTGTCGGTTTTGCCTTTGCCGGTGCGGGCCGCGGAATAGGTGCCGGTTGGGGAATTTCAACAACGCGTTTTGTTTCGACTGCCGGTGTCTGGCTCTGCCTTGGTTCGAGCGGAATGCTCTGCACGATGGCAAAGATTGCGACCAGACAAAACGCCAGTATGGCCATGAAGCGCATGACATCGGTCTGTAACTCAGAGTTTTCGAGCTCAGCGGACGCCGCGTATGACAGTTGCCAGGGCATCGCATTCACGCCTCTGGCTCTCCGGATGGGTCTGCGGACATCCCTTCGAGATGACGATTCATCGACGCAAGACTGTCGCGTATGGCTTGCGCATCCTCACGGCCGTGCTTGGTGTAACTGCGCTTGAGTTCGGCCCCGACAGAAATCGTCTTAACCACGCGCATCAGGTAACCGCCTATGCCACCTACAATAGTGGTGGACAGCGCTATCAGAATGCCACCGTCAACCATTCTTTGTAGCACCGCAAAAGCGCCCTCCTCCAACGTTGAGGATGGATCGCCCAATGCGTGCAACAACGCAGTACGCATGCCGATGGCGGTCCAGATCACGCCGACGCCAAAAAACAAGCTGGTCCAAATATCGGCCATGTGATCCATTTGCGCGATGCGGTCGGCCCGGTCATGCGCCGCGACTCGACGACGCAGCTCGCTCAGGGTTTGGATAAACAAAATCAGAAGAATGACGAACACCGGCAGGGAAAGCCCGAGGTTATGATCCACCCATCGGAACCACCCTGGTGCTTCAGTCCCTGCATTGATACCTGATGAGATCAGATCGCCGCGTGCTGCTATGTACAACAGCATCAGACCACCCAAAGCCGCACTGGCGGCGCCACTAGCGACGCCGTTCAGGAACTGATTTCCGTTTTGCGCCCGCATGAACGGACGCTAGTCTGCCGTGCAGGCAGTACAGGTTGCTGCCAGGACCAACTCGGTTTCTTTCAACAACTGGTCCGCACGATAATAACTATCGGGATCGAGTGAGACACGCAGTAGCCCCTGCTCTTTGTCGCTGAGCTCTTCTTCCATACGGGTCAATAGTTCTGCCTGGCGCGGACAGGTGTACGAACAATTGTTGTAGTCACCGGCCAGCGACATGAACTTCACGTTGAAGTAGCGGTTGTAATACGCCTGCGCCTGCCTGCGACTGAGCAACCCGGTGTCGGTAGACCATTCAAGAAACTCACTGAAGGCCTGTTTGTGCCTCGGTTTGGGATCGCCTTCGGCTATTGTCAGCAAACGGTCAAAATAGGCATCGAACAAGGCCACACAGCCATTACTGAGTTGCGCCTTGCTGGTCTCCATCGCTGTACGGAAGTTGTGGCCGCCGGGTAGCGAGCAATCGGGTTGTGGCGTAGTTGCGCAGCCGGAGCTTGCCAAAACAGCCATGCACAGGGGCAGCGCCGCAAGTTTAAATATCTTCATCATTTAACTCCGTTACATCTCGAGGGGGCTGCTATAGGCCTGCTTCACATCGCTCGGTGGCGGGCCCGAAACTGGTGCGGCGCCCTCGAAATCACCAAACAGTATCGATTTCACGCCCTGCACAACTTCCTGCATTTCCGGTGTAATGACGCCGAAAGACTGGTTGAGTTGTTCCAGCAGCGTGGCACGACCGATTTCTTCCTGCGTACGGGCAATCAGGTCGGCTGCTTCATCCATGTCCAGATAGATATCCGCAGCGACGACAGTCAACGATTGCTCGGCGCCGGCGCCGCCATTACTCGCCACGAGATTGTAGTACTGACGAAATCGCTCACTAAGACGCAAACCGGAGCGCCCGCGCATTGCAGGCTGTGCTTTGGCTGCCGCCTGGGGCGTGGTTCCGAGCAGATTTTCCTGTAACGCCCATGGGGTCATTTTTTTGCCCACTTCAGTGCGCAATCGTTTTTCAAGGCTGTTACGCGTACTCGATACGGCACGTTCCATATCCGGCAGCCGTTCGTTCATGACATTGAGCATATCCAGATAGGTTGCACCAAGCTGTTTAGCTATTTGTTCGCAACCGGGGTCGCCTTCAGCGCCGTCGCATTTTGCTTCCAGGAAAAGCTGCTGCTGCTGGTCCAGCTTGCCGATGATGCTTTGTAATCCGCTTTCCATTTCTTCGGCAACCTGGCCGGTGTGGCGGATGTCTTCCAGAACTGTGGTGGGAAATAATCGTATGGTTGGGCCTGTCGCGCTGGCTGACACAGTAGTCGCGGCGACTGAACCCAGCAGGATCAGACCCAGGCTCAGTAGACTACGCGGTCGGCCGCGAAAGGACGATGCGTTTGTCATGAGATTCTCCTTCCGGCGGTTCTTTTTAAAACGGCACAAAAACTAATGCACCGACACTGCATTGGAAGGTATGCGCGAATCGCTGAACTGAACCTGAATGCCGCGTGAATCGTGTTCAGCTTAGACTGAACGATGCGTTAGAAAACTTGAGAAATAGCCTTTAAACTATTGATATAAATAGTCAAAAAAGAACTGGCTGCCAGGGGGTTGGGAGTGAGTTAAACCGCCGGTCAGAGCTGCGCAGCGAGTTGTCGGACGACGTCAATAAAAAAATCTACATCGGCCGGTGTGGTGCGCCAATTGACCAGAGCCGGTCGGAGGGCAACACGGCCCTCGAACAATGTCGTGCCCGCTAACGCGCGACCATCGGCGACGATCGCCGCACCGAGACGACGATTGAGTTCATCCAATTCTCCCTCGCCCCGCTCGCCCGGATTGAAACGAAAACAAACGATATTTAACGGCACCTCAGCCAGACGTTCCAGTTCGGGTGCGGCATCTACCCGTTGCGCCATCTGCTGCGCCAGATCCAGGTGTCTTTCAACCATTTCCCGCACACCGCGGCGACCGTATGCGCGTAAAGTCGCCCATACAGATAACGCCCGTGCACGTCGCGAACTTTCAGGTCCGATAGCTCCAAAGGTAGGCCGGGGATCGTCAGGCTTGGGCAAATAGTCGGCACGATACGTAAATGTGCGGGCCAGTAAATCCGCGTCACGCACAAAAGCAAAACCGCAGTCGTAGGGCACGTTGAGCCACTTGTGGCCGTCGGTGGTTATCGAGTCAGCCCGTTCAACGCCGGCACAAAGGTGTGCGGTTCGTGGCGACACGCGAGCGAATAAACCAAATGCGCCATCGACGTGTAACCAGGCGTTGTAACGTTGCGCGAGATCCGCCATTTGCGAGACAGGATCGAAATCACCCATGTTAACTTCGCCGGCATTGGCAATGATGATCGCCGGTTTGCCGTTTAACGACTTTAATGCGGTCTCCATTGCATCCGCATCGAGACGGCCGGCATCATCGCGACTAAAGCGCTGAATCGCCGAGCGACCGATGCCCAGCATCGACGCTACTTTCAATGAACTGGCGTGAACATAGCCACTGCTAAACACTGGCACCTGGGGCATCGTTTGCATGCCAGCCTCTGACACATCGACACCGTGCTCCTGCCCCCACCATTGGCGGGCACCGGCCAAACAGACATAGTTGGCCATGGTCGCACCGGTTGTCATGATCCCGGTAAGCCGATCGGGCAAATCGAATAATTGACGCAACCAAGCCAGACTCAGCAACTCGAGTTGCACACCCAGTGGCGACGACACCCATGTATAAGCGATCTGATCCATGGCCGTGGCAAGCCAGTCGGCCCCAAGGGCCGCGGGAGTCGTACCACCGGTTACAAAGTGAAAGTAGCGAGGCCCTGACGTCGTCGCTGCCGCATCCGGCGCTTCACGAATTAGCTCGTTCAACGCGACTACAGCACCATCACCATCTTCCGGCAAAGCTCGTTCGAAGCTCCGACTTGCCTCGTCGGCACGTGGACTAATTACCGGTCGTTCATCCACCGTCTCCATATAGACTCGCGCCGCCTCACTTACGGCCTGGATTACGTCGTTTAATTCAAGTCGGTCAGGATTCATGTGGCTCACTGCGACACCTGTGCTTGCTTGGAATGTAAGGGCTTACTTTTTCATCGCATCAGCCACCCACGGCGCGCCGGTTCGATTGCGCGGAAACGCTGTTTCGGGGTAGCTCTTGCCGGCTAGTATATCCTGTCATGTTCTGTTCCTACGCCGTAACAAGGCGTTGCAAATTCCGCCACTGGAATGGCTTGCCGGCCCAGACTCATTTCCGGTAGGGTGTGCGCTTCATTTATGGTCGGGGATTCAGAGATGATCAGGCTTTGCCTCATTATTATTGCCACAGCGTCGATGGCGGCGTGCGCCAAGATCCCGGCCGAGAGTCCGGCGCCAGAACTTGCTACGGATGAAGACAAGACCGTCTATGCGCTGGGGCTGGCCATCGCCCAGAGCCTGGAGCAATACGATCTGAGTGCTAACGAACTGGCGCTGCTCAAATCCGGTCTGACCGACGGCGTTAGCGGCCACGAGACGGCGGTCGATCTGCAGGAGTACAGGGAAAAACTTTCTGAATTTGGGCGGGGTCGCGCACAGGCAGCGATGGAAAGAAATAAAAGCGCCGCGACAGAATACCATGCCAAAATGGCCGCTGAATCCGGGGCCCAAACCTTCGACTCCGGATTGATCATGTTCGAACTTGTTGCCGGTGACGGGCCACAGCCTGCAGCAACTGACACTGTTGAGGTCCATTATCACGGCACACTACCCGACGGAACTGTGTTCGACAGTTCAGTTGAACGAGGCACACCGACCAAATTCCCGCTGAATCGCGTTATCGCCTGCTGGACCGAAGGCGTACAACAGATCAAAGTCGGCGGAAAATCGCGGTTGGTTTGCCCATCAGATATCGCTTACGGCGATCACGGGAAGCCACCCACAATTCCACCCGCAGCGACACTGATATTCGAAGTTGAGCTTTTGGGAATTGGATAACTCACTTTAAGGGGATAGTTATGGGGATTCTTAGTTGGATATTAATGGGACTCATTGTTGGGGCACTGGCAAAGTTCATCATGCCCGGAGATGATCCCGGCGGTATTTTTATTACGATTCTGATCGGCATTGCCGGCGCCTTCGTCGGCGGATTCATCGCTTCGGCAGTAGGTCTGGGCACTGTCACCGGATTCAATCTGGGCAGTATGGTGATCGCTATCGGTGGCGCTTTGCTGCTGTTGTTCGGCTATCGCAAGCTCAAAAAGAGAAAAGGATAAATACATCGAGCTGCCGGCCTTTTGGCCGGCAGCTCCGTTGTTGGACTTGGAATGAGTAGCAACCCACTGCTGGCGCTCAAGGCACTGGGTCAGAGTATCTGGCTGGATTACATCGAACGTGATTTGCTCGATGGCGGTGGTTTGGCGTCGCTGATAAAAAATGACGGTGTCAGCGGAGTTACTTCGAACCCCTCTATTTTCCACAAGGCAATAACTCAAACCGGTCAGTACGACGAAACAATTTCGATGCTAGCCAACCAGGGCGCGGATGCGGATCAGATTTATCTTAACCTGGTGGTTGACGATATCCGGACTGCCGCCGATGTGCTGAGACCAGTGTACGATGCCACCGATGGCTCCGACGGTTACGTCAGTCTTGAGGTATCGCCACATCTTGCACATGACGCCGTTGCGAGTATCGAACAGGGAAGATGGTTATGGCGCCAGGTTGGCCGGTCCAACCTTATGATCAAGATTCCCGGGACACGTGCAGGTCTGGCGGCGATAGAGCGGCTCATTTTCGAAGGCATCAACGTCAACGTCACATTATTGTTCAGCGTCGATCGCTACAAAGACGTGATCGACGCCTATCTGAGCGGTCTTGAAAGTCGCAACCGGGCGCAATTGCCGCTGGACCGTGTAGCCTCGGTGGCTAGTTTCTTTTTGAGCCGCATTGACTCGGCGGTAGATAAAAAGCTTAGCGAGCTCGATCCGGATCTGTGTGGGCGTACGGCAATTGCCAGTGCAAAATCTGCCTATCAGGTATTTTCAGAGGTCGGCGCCAGCGAACGCTGGACAAAGCTCAGCAAAACCGGCGCTCAACCTCAAAGACTGTTGTGGGCCAGCACAAGCACCAAAAACCCGCAGTACAGTGATGTAATGTACGTGGAGAACCTGATTGGGCAGCAGACAGTTAATACGCTGCCGCCCAAAACACTCGATGCTTACCGCGATCATGGGCAACCACAACCGCGAATTGGCAGTGAAGTGGAACTATACAACCAGTCATTAACGAAGCTGGCGAAACTGGGCATAGACCTGCATGCGATCGCAAAGAGTTTGGAGGATGAGGGATTGGAGAAGTTCTCAAATTCATTTGATGCGCTGATGCAGAGCCTCGAAAGTGAACGCGTTCGACTGAGATCCGCATGATAGATCGCGATATTATCGACATACTCGCCTGCCCAACGAGTCACCGGCCACTAAGACCAATACCGCCGAACAAACTCGACACTCTCAATGAACTAATCAAGTCCGGTCGAGCCAGGTACGTCGATGGCGAGAAAATTGAGCAAATCATCGAAGCAGCGCTGATAACCGACAATGGAACGATCATTTATCGAATCGATAATGACATTCCAGTATTGTTGGTCGAGCGTGGAATCGCGGCGCGACAAATCGACGATTACTAGGTTTACCTGAAGCCCGTCACCGGGCGAGCAACTGTCTGCAGTGCCGTTCCGTACCTCGCAGCCTTATATCAACTCGCAAAAAAGCGCTCAATGCCGCCGCAATACCGAACCGACCGGCGGAACATCGGGTAGAATGCTGGGCTGATCAGATCAAGACAGGGGGATTGGGATGAACGGCAGCCAGATTACGATCCGCAGATGGCCCATTGAGGCACTACGCATTTATACGGGCGTTTTCTTCGCCTTCCACGGATTTAACAAACTCACAGGCGACAACCCGTTTAACGTTGCAGGATTTCTGGAAAATGTTAAAGCTGGCAGCTTTGGTTTTTACCAGCCGTTGATCGATTCTGTCTTTATCCCCAACGCCGGTTTGTTTTCCGCCCTGGTCGCCTGGGGCGAGCTGGCCATCGGAATCGCATTAATCTTGGGCGTAGCTACGCGGTATGCCAGTTTCGCCGGCGCCTTCATGTTGGCCAATTTCTGGTTCGCCAAGGGCCAGAGTATTTTTAGCGGCCAAAATCATGACGCCATCTGGGTGGCAATATTTCTCGTATTGGCACTGGTACCGGCCGGCAAGGCCTTTGGTTTGGATAAAAAGCTTTCGGAGCGTTTTGCCTTTCTTGGATAGGCTGCACGAGTGAACCTGTCCATCAGGATTGAGCGGTACACTTATCGCATCCCAGGTCAGGCGACTGCGTATTACTATGGCTACATGAATATGCAATCGTTGCGAACACGCACCGAACTGGCGCTAAAAGAAAAATTCAACGTCGGTGCTTTTCATGACTTTGTACTGACGCAGGGATTGTTGCCCCCGGACTTGCTGGAAAAAGCTGTTATGGAGCGTTTCGTGCCAGAACAGCTTGAGCACCTCGCTCAAAGCGACTAGGCCGATCCCGCCCCAAACCGGCAGGCGCGCAGCCGCCTGCCCGCCGCTATACTATGCGCCTCTGACTTGCCAGAATCAGGATGCCCATCATGACGGAAAAGAAAACATACCCGGTTGATTCCGCTTTCGCCCGACAGGCACACATCGATAGTGACAGTTATCAGAGCATGTACCGTCATTCCATCGAAGATCCAGAATCTTTCTGGGCCACACATGGCAAGTGTGTCGACTGGATGCAGCCGTACACAAAGATCAAGTCTGTTTCCTATGCGCCAAACAACGTCTCAATACGCTGGTATTACGACGGCACATTAAACGCGTCGGTCAATTGTCTGGACCGGCACCTTGAAGAACGTGGCGATCAGACAGCCATCATCTGGGAAGGCGATGATCCGGCAGATGACGAATACATCAGCTATCGTGACCTCTATGGCCGCGTCTGCCGGCTGGCGAACGCAATAAAAGATGCCGGCATTGGCAAAGGCGACACCGTTACCATCTACATGCCGATGATTCCCGAAGCCACGGTAGCCATGCTGGCCTGTGCCCGCATCGGCGCGCCACACTCGGTGGTTTTTGGCGGCTTTTCACCGGATGCCCTGGCCGGGCGCATCGCGGATTGCCATTCAAAACTGGTTATCACGGCGGACGAGGGCATACGGGGTGGAAAAACGATACCGCTCAAGAAAAACGTTGACGAAGCGCTTAGCCGGCCCGATGTCACAACGGTTGAGAATGTCATCGTCGTTAAACGCACCGGCGAAAATATCGATTGGCACAATGGTCGCGACCTTTGGTATCACGACATAGTTGAAACCGCCGCAGAACACTGCGCTCCCGAGGAAATGGATGCCGAAGATCCGTTGTTCATTCTTTACACCTCTGGTTCAACTGGAAAACCCAAGGGCGTGCTGCATACGACAGGTGGCTACATGGTCTACGCTGCCATGACCCACAAATATGTATTCGATTATCACGACGGTGATGTCTACTGGTGTACGGCCGATGTTGGTTGGGTAACTGGCCACAGCTATATCGTATACGGACCATTGGCTAACGGTGCCACCACGGTAATGTTCGAAGGTGTGCCGAATTATCCGGACGCCTCGCGTTTTGGTCAGGTCATCGACAAACATCGTATTACGCAGTTTTATACGGCACCTACTGCCATTCGCGCGCTCATGCAGCTCGGTGACGGCGTCATGGGCAATACGCGCCGGGATAGCCTGAAACTGCTGGGCTCGGTCGGCGAACCAATAAACCCGGAAGCCTGGGAGTGGTATCACCGCGTGATAGGCAACTCCAGTTGTCCAATCGTCGACACGTGGTGGCAAACAGAAACCGGTGGCATTCTCATCACGCCGCTACCCGGTGCAACCGCACTCAAACCGGGTTCGGCTTCGCGTCCCTTTTTTGGCATAAAGCCTGCCATTCTGGATAGCGACGGCAACGAACTTTCCGGTGCAGCTGAAGGGGTGTTGGCCATACTTGACAGCTGGCCTGGTCAGATGCGGACACTCTATGGCGATCATGATCGTTTCGTGGAAACCTATTTCACGACGTTCCCCGGACGTTATTTCGCCGGTGATGGTGCCAGCAGGGATGAAGATGGGTATTACTGGATCACTGGACGCGTCGACGATGTGCTCAACGTATCGGGTCATCGCATGGGAACTGCCGAACTCGAGTCGTCCCTGGTGGCTCATCCGACCGTTGCCGAAGCCGCTGTCGTGGGCTATCCGCATGAGATCAAGGGCCAGGGCATTTATGCCTATGTGACCGTGCAACAAGGAGTGGAGGCCGGCACCGAGCTTGCTGATGAATTGCGTAAATGGGTACGCAAGGATATCGGGCCGATCGCCAAGCCCGATTTGATTCAGTTTGCACCCGGGCTGCCAAAAACACGCTCGGGTAAAATCATGCGGCGTATCCTGCGAAAAATTGCAGAAAACGACTACGGCGATCTGGGCGATACATCAACCCTTGCCGATCCGTCGGTCGTTGATGACCTGATTCGGAATCGCGTTTCCTAGACGAATAATCGTCTCGCCCATCAAGGGAAAAGAAGTTCGCGGCAAGGATGCCGCTCCTACGAGAGCGCTAAGGTCTGGTGATACGGCGGCGCTCGAGCATGTCGCCGCAGCGAGACGACACATCGTTGCCCCTTTCCAGCTGTGTTTTTGCATTATGGGAAATGCATGAATCGTGATGTGTTTAACAGCAAAAAGAAATAGCTTCGTGTTAAATAGCGTCCAGGATGTTCCCGTCCAATACGGACTCCACAATCTCGGTACCTGAAACAGGGCAAACTCATCGTAAGGTGAGGACGCAAAGCCACCGGCCCCCATAACGGGCAGCGGAGCCGCCAGGTAAAAGTCGACGACCATTTCCGGTTAACGGCCAACTCCGGTGCAGAGATTTTCACGACCAGCGTCAGCGCTGATCGTGTGATTGTGCGCCGGACGGAAACTGTTTTAGGAACTGCCGCAAGGCAGAGGTATGGAATCGACACGAGGCATTGTAATGTACAGAAAGAGATCTATTGGTTCGCTCATGGTTTTGGGCGCTTTACTTGGACTGGCCGGTTGCGGCAGCGAAAGCAGCGACAGCAACGGCAACAGCAACGAAGAGCAAACCCCCCCGCCGGCCCAGGGCGAATCACTCACTATCAGTGGCACGGTCACGGATGCACCCATACCGAACGCCACAGTTATGCTTACTGTCGATGGGCAGACCTTCCAGGCCCCTTTAGCTACCGATGCCAACGGCAACTACGAAGTTGACATCGAATCCAGCAACCCAGATGCAATGGTGCTGATGGAAGCCTTTGACCCCAATGGCATAGCACGCTTTAGCGCCTTGCTGGACAATTTTGCCGGCTTGCAGGCTGAAGCTGATGTCAGCGGGCGTGTCGCCGACATGGACATAACCAACATCACGACGGCGCAATACGTACTTGCAACCCGTGCGGCCAGCGACGGGTCTATCGACAATATGGACGAGCTCGGCGACACAGCCGCTCTGGTCGACTCTACTGCAATGCTCGAACTGTCTGCAGCGATCAAACTCGTTGTGGAGAATATCGACGGCGTTACGCTGCCGCCCGAATTCGCCGATACGCAGGAACTGGCCGAGGCGATCGTCGATGGCACGACCACGTTCCTTGACGACGTTGCGACCAGCGCGCCCGGGGCACTTGACCAGGCAATTGATTTGGTCGTCAATGACGGCAACGCCACTATCGAATGGGTACAGGATCGTGTTCCGGGCGTTTACCTGCATCGTGAAGGTACCGAAATCTACGCGTTTTCTGCCGATGGCACCGGCCTGGCAAGCTCCTACGATCGCGATGCAGTGATTGGCTTTCAGTGGTCGGTAAATGACGACGGCAAACTGCTCGTAGTCTATCTGACAGGTAGCAGCGAACACGACGTCGTGACATTACTAAGTCACACCGGAAACGTTCTGAGCATCATGGTTGAGGAAATCGGACCTGGCGACGAAATCGTACACGAGGACACGGCGACCGTTTTGCGCTTTCCTTATGCTGATGGATTCACCAATGACAATGTTCCAGGCAGCTACACGACTATCGGCGAGCCTGGCCACCTGAAAGTGATGCTGACTGATCACACCGGCTACGACCTGGATCTGGTCACAGGCGTTCAGAGCGATATGTTCTTCTGGGAAGTCAGTTCTGACGGCACTCTGTATATCACCAGTCCGACTGACGGAAATACGAGCCAGGCCCGCGTACTGGGTGGCGCCGACGATGGCGGCATGCACTTGCTGGTCACCGAAATTGGTGCCGATGGCCTGGCCGACCACATGAATGTCATAACGGTACGACGAACCGATGTAATCGCCGATACGCCTGACGACGTAGATGCACCGGATCTGACACTCGCCGGCAATGCTTACGCCTTCATTGATGCCGATCAGATTGATGTATTCCACTTTCGCGCTGATGGGGCAGTTCGCCAAATTGGGCAACACACTGGCGCAAACGGCGTGGAACTGGTTGATCGCGGTGGTGAATGGAGCATGGTCGACGATCAGACCATTCGTATCTGGCTGGAAGGTCAGGACCAAGCTGAGGACGCGCATGTGATTTCCGGGCTTGGGACCGATCAAATGCTGGTGCAGACACCAGAAGACATCGCCGCGGGAACTGAACGCCTGGCCACCCGGATCGTACCAGTAGAAGCTGCTGACGTACCAGGTGCTTACTACATCGTCGATGAAAACGGCTCACTTCACAGTGAGTTTGTCGAATTGTCTAGCGACTTCACCGGCCAGTACATGGTCGATGGTGTGCTCGACAGCGTTTTTGACTGGTCGCTGGACGAGCGCGGCGCTATCGTCATTAGTCTGCACTCAGACAACAGTTTCAGTACCGAAACACTGACCTTACGCATGCTTGCGGGCAGCAGCGCGGGCGAGAGTATGCGTTTTGTAGCCGAGTGGCGCGCTAATGGCCTGTTAGTTGCCGATCCGGAGACGGGACGAGCGATAACAGTGCTCGAGGTGCTACGCGAGGGTTGATTTCCTCTTTTCCCCAAACACGGCCGCCTTCGGGCGGCCGTTTTTTTTTGCGCAAGAGAAAGTTGCGCACTTCCCGTACAATCGTCACGTACACACGGGAGACTAACAATGGAAATCAGAGCGCTGGGGAAAGGCGATCTGCCGCAATTGACGGAACTGTTCGATCAGTATCGGGTTTTTTATGAACGACCGTCAGACCGCGCAGCCGTAAAGGCTTTCCTGCGCCAGCGCCTGACACGTGAGGATTCGGCGTTCATCGGCGCCATCGTGCACGACGTGCTGATCGGGTTTACCCAGCTTTATCCCAGCTACACGTCGGTGGGACTCGCACGGCTATGGATTCTAAACGATCTGTACGTCTCCGCGGATGCGCGCAGACGGGGTGTGGGTGCCGCATTGATGCATGCAGCTCAGGAATACGCGGAAATGACTGGCGCGAAAGCGATGGTTTTGTCGACCGCCGTAGACAATCACACGGCTCAGCAACTGTATGAAAAACTCGGTTGGGTTAGAGAAAAGGATTTTTATCAGTACGAGTTGAGTCTTGCTCAGTCGTAGTCCACCTAGAACGAACAGAAATACGCCCAAGCCCGTGCGGTACGCGTCTCTGTTGCCCACGCTGCTAATCATTGCCTGCTCAAGGGAAGCGCCCCTGCCGACTGCTGAAATTGCCACACCTGAGTCCCTCGCAGCGCATAGTAACGAGTTCAGACAAGGCATTGAGGCGGTCGCACCCGGTGTATGGGTCGCCATTGGTTATGGACTGGCGAACTCTATCCTGATCGAAGGCACCGATGGTTTGATTGTCATAGATACCATGGCGAGCCTCCAGACCGGTCGCCGTGTCGCGCAGGAATTTCGCTCACTGTCCGACAAACCGCTGCACGCGATCATTTACACACACAATCACGCCGACCACGTCTTCGGTGCTCAAGCCTTCATAGAAGCACTTGCTGTTGACGATATTCCGGTCGAGATATTTGCGCATGAAACAACCGAAGCGCTGGTTTATCGCGTAGTCAATGTATTCAGACCGATACTGACGGCGCGTTCGTTCCGTATGTTTGGCACACACCTGGACGAACAAGGCCTGATCAATGCAGGAATCGGTAAAAAACTGGAAGTCCACAGCGACAGTGAATTTGGTTTTGTGCCACCGACACGCACGTTCGAGCATGAGTTGCAAACTGAGATCGCCGGTATTGCTTTTCAACTGATTCATGCGCCGGGCGAAACCGATGATCAAATATTTGCATGGCTTCCGGATTTGGGTGTGCTGGCGCCAGGCGACAATTTATACAAAGCGTTCCCCAATCTCTACACCATACGTGGCACACCATATCGGTCACTGCGTAGCTGGGTTGCAAGCCTGGATCGCATGCGCGAATTGCCAGTTGAGTTTTTGATACCTAGTCATACACGGCCCGTCGTAGGCACGACCGAAATTAACAATACATTGACCAACTATCGCGACGCGATTAGCTTTGTGCACGACCAGACGATTCGCCGGATCAATCAGGGACAGACACCCGATCAAATCGCTGAACAACTCAAACTGCCCGCGCATCTGGAACAATCTCCGTTTCTGCAGGAGTTTTATGGCAATGTCGCCTGGTCGGCACGATCGGTGATGGCAGGCAATCTCGGTTGGTTCGATGGTAATCCCACTACGCTGCAACCGTTGCCGGCGAGCGCGCGAGCCGCCCACATCGCAAGTCTGGCCGGCGGTGTCGATGCGTTACGCAATACCGCACAAACCGCACTCGATAACGGCGATACGCAGTGGACACTGGAACTTACCGACTATCTGCTCACGCTGGATCCGAATGACACGCAGGCGATCGACCTGCGGGTTGCCGCACTGGAATCGTTGGGGGGTGCGGCGTCGAACCCGAATGCGCGTCATTACTACCTTAGCAGTGCCCTGGAATACCGTGACAACTTGCGTTTTGATCCGCTTAACCGGCCGACAGACGAAATGCTGGCTGCGATACCTTTGTCCAATATGTTCGAGGCACTGCCGGTCAATCTGCGCGCCGAAAAGATTCTCGACAAAGAACAACGCGTGGGCTTTAGTTTTACTGATTCACCCGAACAATGGACTGTCTGGTTACGTCGTGGGGTTGCGGAAGTTCGTCCCGTGTTACTGGACGATCTCAATATCCATGTACGAACCGATTCACTGGCATTCAAAAAACTGCTAGCCGGAACCAGTCAGCCATTGGTGTCGATGATGCTCGATTTCGATTTCCCGGTGGGCAATTCGCTGGACTTTGTTGCTTTCCTGAACCTGTTCAAAGCCGAAAGGCCGGCACCCGAACCAGCTCCGCTGGCGCAATAGAGTCGATAACTGTGGCCTGGGCCAGTTAAGTCCGCAACTCCAAGTCGTCCTTCACCATTTAGCGCGGCTCGCTTCCTTTTCTCTGTCTCGCACCCTGATTTGCGTACTGGACGGCAGTCAGCAAGGGCTGGGCTGCATCACCCGGCGGTTGCCATCCCTGTCGCTGGGACGCGAACCATGCCGAAGGTGTCGGCGAGTGTGGGCGGGGCGCGGGGTCCGCTACGCCGTGCAGGGAGGGCGCCGTCGGCGATGCGGCTCATCGTCCAATCGACAAACTCCCCCAACCATGCAGTTCTCGCCACCAAGCCTCGCCCGGCCAGCTATACTGTGGAGATCGACCGTGCGTATGCGCGGACTGTTGGGGGACAGGCATCTGGGGAAACCGTATTCACCGGCGTCGTTCGTCTTTGTTACAAATTTTTAGGAGACTCATCATGAGAGGCAGCACCGTCGAACATCAACTCGAAAACTTCATGAACGGCGTCAAAAGACGCAATCCTGGCGAGCCGGAATTTCATCAGGCGGTCGAGGAAGTCGCCGCTACGGTCATTCCCTATACAATCGACCGGCCGATCTATACCGAGTACCAGATTCTAGAGCGCATGGCCGAGCCTGATCGGGTGGTCAGCTTCCGCGTTTGTTGGGAAGACGACGAGAATAAAATCCGCACCCAGCGCGGCTATCGCGTCCAGAACAACAACGCTATCGGACCCTACAAAGGCGGTATCCGCTTCCATCCAAGCGTGACCCAAAGCGTACTCAAATTCCTCGCCTTCGAGCAGACCTTCAAGAACAGCCTGACCGGTTTGCCCATGGGTGGCGGCAAGGGCGGCGCCGATTTCAACCCCAAGGGCAAATCGGACCATGAAGTTATGCGCTTCTGTCAGTCATTCATCACCGAGCTCTATCGCCATATCGGCGAAGACACCGACGTGCCGGCCGGCGACATCGGCGTAGGGGCGCGTGAGATCGGCTATATGTTCGGCCAGTACAAACGCATCACCAATCACTTTGTTGGCGTGCTGACCGGCAAGGGCATGGAGTTTGGCGGCAGCAAGATCCGCACCGAGGCGACCGGTTACGGCACGGTCTACACGATGGAAAACATGCTCGCCATAAGAGGCGAAACCATGGAGGGTAAGACCTGTCTGGTTTCGGGCTCCGGCAACGTCGCCCATTATGCGGTCCAGAAGGTCAACCATCTCGGCGGCAAGGTCGTCACGCTGTCAGATTCGAGCGGTTTCATTCATGACCCCGAGGGCATCGATGCGTCGAAGCTCGATTACATCCACGATCTCAAGCAGGTCCGCCGCGGACGCATCAGCGAGTATGCGAAAGAGTACTCCAGTGCAACCTTTCATGAGGGCAAACGGCCGTGGGGCGTGCCCTGCGATATCGCGCTACCCTGCGCGACGCAGAACGAGATCGACCTCGACGATGCCAAGACATTGATCGCCAACGGCTGCACCGGCGTTTCGGAAGGCGCCAACATGCCGACCGTCAAGGAAGGCGTCGACCATTACATCGACGCCAAGATCATGTTCGCGCCGAGTAAGATGGCCAACGCCGGCGGCGTCGCCGTCTCTGGCCTCGAGATGAGCCAGAACAGCGCCCGTATCTCCTGGTCGGAGGAAGATCTCGAGAAGCTGCTCAAAGACACCATGACCGGTATTCACGAGAGCTGCGTCGAGTACGGTCGGGAAAGCGACACCTATGTCAACTACCTCAGGGGTGCCAATGTCGCCGGCTTCGTCAAGGTGGCCGATGCCATGCTCGCCTACGGCGTCGTCTAGCAGCGGCGTTACTAAGCAACCGATCAACGGCCGGGGCCCCAACCCCCGGCCGTTTTTTTGTGGCGAAAAAGGTTAAATAGGTGTCAGGTTTGTTTTTTCGAAGGAAAAATAAACCTGGCACCCTTTTTTATGGCACCTTATCTTTTTTCTTTCTAGAACTCCCAGATCACCCCGAGAGAAGGAATAATCGGCAGCCAGTTATCAAATTCCTGGATTACAAAAATCGATCCATCCGGATTCGCTTCCACTGAGTAATCCACACAACAACGATTGTCACGCGCGGTTGCATTGGTGAGTTCAAAAAACATGGTCCAGGCCTTGTTTTCTTGCAGAGGCTTACGCCGGGAGATTCGCAAGTCGATACTGAAAAAATCCGGCAAATTCGCGGCATTGCGCGGCCCCAGGACTGCCGCGGCATCGCTGCCACTGCCGACGACCAAGACATCTGTCGTTGGCCAGCCGGCATGGTAATGAGCAACCGCATCGGCACGCCAGAGCCCTCTGTTCCAATTAAGCCCGACATTGAGTGCCCTTTTCTGATCCCAGCTACGCGGCACGTCTCTATCACCAAACGAGTCTTCTACTGACGACACGCTGGCGCCTGCCCACCATCCCAAAGCGCTGTCCGCACGATCCATCTGGAGCAACAATTCAGCACCACGCGCCGTGGCCTCGTCCGGTGCTAGTGCTGTTCGATCCGAGCCGAGCTCGGGCAACAACTCCAGTTGATTGAACAAATTTTCAAACCGTGGGCGCAGTCGATCCATGTGCTTGTGATAAACCTCGAATCTCAACTTCAGGTCGTTACTGAATTTGTGGTCCAAACCAAAAACCGTATGCGCGCTGCGTTGTGCCGGGAAAAACTCAGTTACACCGTCTTCGATTTGCAATTCGTGCACGCCTTGGGCCTGCGAGAACCGTCCCCAGCCCGCACGCAATACCGTGTTGTCAGCGACTGTATACATCAGGCTCAGACGCGGACTGGTCTGCTCATTCTCTGTAGAAGCGACGTAACTCTGCTTGTCCCATCGCAATCCGATCTCGGCGGTCCATTTGGGCGAGAAGCGCCAACGGTTCGTGAGATAAACGCCAACCTGGGCCCCGTCAGGAGCGGTCAAAATATCCAGATTACGCCCACTGCGGCCGGTCAATGCGGCAATCTGATCGTCGTCAAAAAATGCCAGATCACTGCGATACTGATAACGCGCTTCGACCCGCCGCAGGTCTACGCCCCACCGCGCAAGAAACTCTTCAGACGGAGCAAAGCTCCAGTCCTGTTTCAGGTGCAGCGCCTGATAGCGACGGTGATCCATGACGTCGCCACTGGATTCCCCCGGGCGCTCGACCGTGCCCGTGCGAAAATTGTCGGCCTCCACCCAGGCCAGCACGGTACGGTAAGACAGCGAATCGCTTAGATCGTGATTGAGTACGGACCACGCATGCAATGTGCGGTAATCGGCAGCGGCCTGAGTTTCGCGATCCAGTTCGTTCACCGTAATGGCGTCATCGGCGAGCATGACATTGCCGGACAAGCTCAGCGAGTTGCCGATCTGACGCCGGGTTTGTACGAAAAGGTCAAAATACGATGGGCTGCCAATGTCGTTGTTGAAAGCATCGAACAGCAAATCCAGGTTACCGCGTCTGGCGGATACCAACCACTCTCCACGACCATCTGAATAAGAGCCTGCACTCATCGCACCAACATTGAAAAAATCTAGTCCGATTTCGTGATGCGGTCTGGCTGGCGCCGATTGTGGCACTACATCGATAACAGCACTCAGTCGATCACCATACTGAGCAGGAAAACTACCGGTGTAGACTTCCATATCACCGACGACACGTGGATCGAGAGTGCTGAAAATATTCTGGAAATCTTTCAAATGAAACGGTTCAAACAAGGGCACGCCATCGAAGACAACCAGCACTTCGTCCTCTTCGCCACCGCGAATATTCTGCTTGCTAGATAGACCGCTGGCAGCGGCGCCGGGCAAACGACCGATGACACGCAATGGTTCACGACCCGCGGCAACCAACTGATCGATATCATCCCCATCGAGGGCGTTCAATGCACTCGGACTGCGCTCGTGCACCGCGTAACGACTGGCATGTACTACAACGTTTTCGAGACTTGGGCGCGCCAGGACGGGTGGCTCGGAGGCGGGCAGAGCACGAGGGAAATCCGTCGTTTTCGCGCCCTGGACCACCAGTAAGTCGTTGCCGCGACGGCGCAACTCAAGTCCATGGGAGGCCAGGATTTCGCGTAGTAATTCCTCGGGATCTGCAGGCGCCGGCTCTATTGTGACCTGCATCTCCGGTTTGACCAGATCGGTGCTGTAGACAATCGATAGGCCGTCGTCACGAAACGACTCCAGTACTTCAAGCAAGTATCGTCCGGAATAACGCGCAGGCTCCTGTGCATGACTGCCAATCGCGGCCATGCCAGCGAGCAGAACCAACAGACATTGGATCGCTTTCACGCTAGCCCGTATTTCTCCTGCTACTAATTGTGCTTTTCGATAGCCAACACCGTGTCATTGATATGGTACTTGAAACGCGTGGTCGCCAACGCCAAATCCAGTGTTTCCTCCGGCGTGTGCCCCGACAAAGAACCGCGTATACGCGTGCTTGCCGCGGTGTTACGGGTGCGGTCGTCGGCGTATCTTATTTCGCGACCCGTTTCGCGCCCCACCCAGGCAATTAACTCAGACACCTGTCGCCCATCAGTATCGAAATATGGTGCTATGTCATGCATCCAGTCCCAACTGTCATCGTAACTGGCTACAGCCGATCGCTCGACCTGACCATCAGCACTCATGAGCAGTGATTCCCCACGCCCGGCGTGGAAATCCTCAAAAGCCGTGTCCAGCATAACTTCGCCATCCCGCACACGTACGACTGTATGCGACGCATCGACCTGGACTTCAAACTGCGTGCCGATGTCACGAACCACACCGCCAGCGGTAACTACCTCAATGCTCTGACCGCGGTGCCCCACAGTATCGACATAAATTCGCCCCTGATGCAAAGCGAGCAGCCGTGGCGTTTTCAGACGCAATTGCACGCCATGATCCAGGCGCAATGAAATTCCGTTGCTCAATATGATGCCTGCCCGTACCTGATTCCCGGTTCGCACATGCATGTCGCCTGTCAACGTTTCACCCGGTTTTGCGGCATGCCAGAGTCCATCGGATTCAAACTCCAGACCACCTCGATCGAAATGACCGACCGGCCCGGCGAAAACCGGTATCTGCGGGGACTGTGGCCAGAATACGAGCGCAACTCCGATTGCTGAGGCCGCGACCGCAACCGGCACCAAACGGCGTATTACCGATCCGCGCCGTACCCTCGCCTGCCAAACATCATGCACTTCCTTATACACTGCCTCTCTTGCTGCAGCCGTAGGCTCGGGACGGGGCCCGGCCAGTTTCAACAACCGCGCGAGGACCTCATCGTTTGGCGGTTTGTCTGCATGTAAATCTTTCATCTGCTCACTCTGTCAGTTACGGAGTAGGACATCGAGTTCGGTGTGTGCGATTTCGGAAAATCCGTCGCGAAATGACTGACGGGCTCGCGCCAATAACGATTGTGCGGCTTGTTGACTAAGATCCATGCGTGTCGCGATTTCCGCCACCGTCAGACCCTGAACGTATTTCCACTCAAGCACGTTGCCCTGACGCACCGGCAGATAATCCAAAATTGTCTGAATGAGTTGGCCGAGTTGATCACGCTCAACCAGCTTCGTCGGATCGTCGCCGTCACCACTGTCCAGTGATTCGAGCACCGCGCGTACTTCGGCATCGTCAAACGGCAGTTCCCGCGATGCATCACGATTGAGACGCTTGAGGTGATCGCTGATCTCGTTGCGACACAGTCTGCAAAGCCAGGTAAACAACGCGGCTTCACCGCGATACGTGTGCACCCGGGATATCGCCCGGCAAAGCGTCTTCTGCACAATCTCCTTGACAGCATCTTCGTCGTTGCCGATTCGGCTCAACGTAAACCGGTACAGCCGCGGAAAATTGCTATCAAAAAACTCGTCGAATGCCGCCTTCTCGCCTCGCAGCATCCGTTGGGTCAGTAGTTTGTCAGCGTGAATTACAGCCACTGGCGGGTCCTGTGATCCGATTGCACATACTTAGACAGCCTGGGAAACAAAAAACAATCGCGTTGGCGCGATTGATTTGAGGCGATTGCACCGTCAAATGACCGTATAGACCCGTATTGGTGCCCTTGTCCCATAGCATTCGACAGAAGGCGATGTATCCACGACAGCCTGACAGTGTACCGGCTGACAGGCCGCGGGTCTTGGTGATTCAGCTGGGCGGGGAGCTGGAATGCGCGATGACCGTTGGCTGGATCGAGGCGCTGCGGCCCACGGCCGACATCGAAATCGTCGGCCGTATCGAATACTCGGAGATTCTCGGCGCGCTACCTGAGCCTACTTGCTATCACCCGATTACGGCTAACCCGCTGGACCTCTTCCGAACCCGTCTACAATTGAAGGACCGCGATTTCGACCGGGTGCTTTGCCTCAACAACAAACTGGCGTGTCGCATACTCGCGACCGTGTGCATAGCTGAAAAGCGGATACAAACACAGATCGGTCCACCGACCCTGCCGTCCGAAATCGACGCCGTTCTGGCGGTCATATTTGCTCGTTTGGGCGTTGCTGCTCCTAATAGAAACTCAACGTTAACCCTGTCCACACGGACACAAAATATCGCTGACGAAACCTTACGCGGTTTCGGTTTCGACAAGGAACAACAACCACAAATGCTCGCGCCACAAACAGGAACAGAGTCCGCTCTCTCGAGTTGGTCATCAAAGTCGATTCGGTATGATTCGACGTTGCCGGTCATACTGTTGCCGGCCGGCGATGAAATCGAGTTTATCGGTGCCCTGGTTGGCAAGGCCTTTCTTATTCCAACATCTGACTTGTCTTTTCGTGCGGCCCTGATACAGCGATCCTGCCAGCTACTCAGTAACGACCCGCCATCGATCGAGTTGGCAAAATTGATGGGCACGCCGGTAACAAATCTGCGCGCAGCTGCGGTCTGAGCCCCGCCGCTGAGTTAAGTGCCGATTGCCTATCCGGGCTTGTACATATACCGCCGTCTTGTTCTAACGTTTAAACTGACCTGATGCCAAAGATTATCAGACGTATCGCCTGGTTGATTGGAATCGTCGTCGTAGTGGGCCTGTTATTTGCTTATCTGACACGGTCAAAGCCGATTCCCGTAGCTTTAGCTGACGTGGAAACAGCTGAGGTGCGTTCCGTCGTAGCCAATACGCGAGCCGGCACTGTCAAGGCTTGCAATCGGGCGCGGCTGTCTCCACCCATTGGCGGCCAGATCGCGGCCCTGCATGTTCACGAGGGCGATCAGGTTGAAGCCGGGCAAGACCTGTTGGAGTTATGGAACGAAGATCTTGCGGCCGATCTGTTGCTGGCTCAGCGGGATGCCAACGCAGCCGGCGCACGCGCCGAAGAAGCCTGCGTGACCTCTAGCGTCGCCCAACGCGAGGCCAACCGCATCAAACGGCTGCGTCAGAAAGGACTATCGTCGGCCGAGACTGCAGACGCAGCGGACGGTCAGGCGCAGGCCACAAAAGCGGCCTGCAAAGCAGCGCGCGCGCAAACCGCTGTGAGTCAGGCACGTATCGACCATGCGAATGCCGCGTTGGACCGTACAGTTTTGCGTGCACCATTTTCCGGCACGGTCGCAGAAATCAATGGTGAAGTGGGCGAATTTGTCACGCCTTCACCGTTAGGAATCGTCACACCGCCCGCAATTGATTTGATTGACAATTCATGCCTGTACATCGCTGCACCAATCGATGAAGTTGATGCACCAGCCATCCGCGCCGGTATGCCTGCGCGTATTACGCTCGATGCTTTTCCATCACATGATTTCGCCGGGACCGTGCGTCGTGTGGCCCCATACGTGCTCGATCTGGAAAAACAAGCCCGCACCGTCGAGATCGAAGCGGTAATTGATACACCACAGAACAATCTCCTGCCGGGCTATAGCGCCGACATCGAAGTGTTGATCGAAACTCGTGACTCTGTAGTACGCATACCAACGCAGGCAATACTCAGCGGCAATAAAGTGCTTGTCTATGACGCCGCGGAGAGTCTACTTGAGGAACGCGAAATAGAAACCGGTCTATCCAATTGGGAATACACCGAAATAGTCAGCGGCCTGCAAGATGGCGATCGGGTAGTGATTTCAGTAGATCGTGCCGGGGTCGAGGCAGGGGCGCACGTCGCCCCGGAATGAGCCAGTTGTCATGACGATGATTGAGCTGCAATCCGTTGACCGGATCTTTGAGGTCGGCGACGAGCAGGTGCATGCGCTGGATAAGGTCGATCTGCGTATAGCCTCGGGCGAATATCTTTCAATTATGGGGCCCTCGGGATCTGGCAAGTCCACACTACTGAATTTGCTCGGACTGCTGGATCGCCCGACAGCTGGCCATTATTTGCTCGACGGCCGCGATACGACTGAGTTCGGTGACAAGGAACAGGCTGTAACCCGCGGCGAAAAAATCGGCTTTGTCTTTCAGGCATTTCATCTCGTACCGCGACTGTCTGCTGCTGAGAATGTCGAGCTGCCTATGATCCTGGCCGATATTCCGCCGGCACAACGCAAAGAGCGCGTAGCTCACACACTCGACGCCATGGGACTTAGCGATCGTGCCCGGCACCGCCCCGATCAGTTGTCTGGTGGACAACGTCAACGTGTTGCCATTGCACGCGCAACAGTGATGGGCCCGGCGATGCTGCTGGCCGACGAACCGACCGGTAACCTCGATACGCGTTCTGGCGAAGAAGTCGTGGAAGTCCTCGAAGAACTCAACGCCGACGGACTCACGCTGTTGATTGTTACGCATGACCCGGATCTGGGGAAACGCGCGCGTCGACGCATACACATGGTCGACGGGCGGATCGTTGAAGACATCGTGAATGAGGCGGTGGCCACATGAGAACCACCGATATGTTGCATCAATCCTATCTGGCGTTGACTCGCGCCCGAGGACGAACTGCATTGATGCTGTTGGCGATGGCTATCGGTGTAGCCGCCGTGGTCGTGCTTACATCGCTCGGCGAAGGTGCGCGTCGTTTTGTCACGGGCGAATTCGCATCATTGGGCACAAATTTATTGATTGTTATCCCCGGGCGTTCGGAAACGACCGGTGGAGCAGCCGCGATTATTGTCGGTCAGACGCCACGTGATCTCACGCTCGATGACGCCCGTGCCTTGCGTCGTAGTTATGCCGTGGAACGCGTCGCGCCGGTGGTCGTCGGTTCGGCGGCCGTGTCCTGGGGAGGACTGGAGCGTGAAGTCGCTGTCTTCGGCGCAACGGCCGAGATGTTGCCTATTCGGCACTGGGAAATGGGTCAGGGTGTGTTTATTCCCGAGAGTGACTGGGATCGACCTCAATCGGTGTGCGTAATCGGTGAAAAACTTCGTCAGGAAATCTTTGGCAATACTTCTCCTATCGGTGAGTGGTTGCGCGTCGGCGACCGCCGCTTCCGCGTAATTGGCGTGCTGGGTTCCGAGGGCCGCTCCATCGGCATCGATGTGCAAGATATCGTCATCCTGCCGGTGACCTCAGCGATGGTGTTGTTCGATGCACCCTCCCTGTTTCGTATCCTGGTCGAAGCCTCAAGTCGCGATGCAATGACGTCTGCCTCCAGATACATACGCACAACAGTAGCCGGGCGCCACCAGGGGGAAGAGGACATCACTGTCATTACCCAAGATGCTGTACTGGCAACTTTCGACCGCATTTTTGGCGCATTGACGATGACACTTGCCGGCATAGCGGGCATCAGTCTGATCGTCGCTGGCGTGCTGATCATGAACGTGATGCTGGTCGCGGTAAGTCAACGTACCGCAGAAATCGGCTTGCTCAAGGCAATCGGAGCGCCTGGCGGCCAGATAGTGCGTTTGTTTCTGACAGAAGCCGTGTTGCTATCGCTGCTGGGCGCGGCACTCGGTTTGTTAATGGGTTACGGCGGCAGTGCGCTAATTGGGCGGCTCTATCCGTCCTTACCGGTCGGCGCGCCCGGTTGGGCAGTCGTAGCGGCAGTTTTGGTAGCCGTAATATCGGGTTTGGTGTTTGGTAGCCTGCCGGCGCGACGCGCTGCCCAACTTGATCCGGTTATCGCATTGGCCGGCCGATGATCGCGCGCGACTTCATCAAGCTTACCGGCGGTTCGGTGTTTGCACACCGTCTGCGTTCGATGCTGACCACACTGGGTATTGCTATTGGCATCGGTGCCGTAGTGTTGCTGACGTCGATCGGCGAAGGCGTGCATCGCTTTGTGCTGGAGGAATTCACCCAGTTCGGCACAACCATAGTCGCGATTAATCCCGGCAAAGCCACGACTTTTGGTGGCTCAGTTGGTGTATTTGGCACCGTTCGCCCGCTGTCGATTGAGGATGCCACTGCGCTGGAACGTGCGCCCTATGTGCGCAGCGTCGTTGCGTTGACTCAGGGCAATGCAGAAATAGAAGGCCATGAACGGACACGACGTACTACGGTCTATGGCGTTGGTCCCGCATTCCCCGAAACTTTTAGTTTCAACATTGGCGCCGGTACTTTCTTGCCCGACGACGACCCGCGGGCACCACGTGCTTTCGCCGTACTTGGCTCAAAGCTCAAAGATGAACTGTTCGGGAGCTTCAATCCCCTGGGTCAACGCATCCGGGTCGGAGGCGAACGTTATCGGGTCGTTGGTGTAATGGAAGCAAAGGGACAAGTCCTGGGTTTTGATTTGGATGACACTGTGTATATTCCGGTCAATCGCGCACTGCAATTGTTCAACCGGGAAAGTCTGATGGAAATTGACGTGCTCTACCAGGAAGGCGCACCGGTCGAAGAAGTCGTCGCCGCAGTCGAGCGCACACTGATTGCACGCCACGGCGGTGAAGACTTTACGATCACAACACAACAACAAATGATGGATGTACTGGGTGGCGTGCTGGATGTGTTGACGTTTGCCGTCGGTGCACTCGGTGGTATCTCGCTGCTGGTTGGTGGCGTAGGCATACTCACCATCATGACGATCGCGGTGCGTGAGCGAACACCTGAAATCGGACTGCTACGCTCACTGGGTGCGCGACGCGGCCAGGTCTTAGGATTATTTCTCGGCGAGGCAGTACTCCTGTCGGCAATCGGCGGTGTCGCCGGGCTGGTGCTCGGTGCCGGCGGCGCATTCCTGCTACACGTCGTATTGCCAGCACTGCCGGTCCACACGCCAGTTGAATTCGTCGTGATTGCCGAAGCTGTCGCGATAGTGATCGGGCTGATTGCCGGTGTGATGCCGGCGCGACGAGCGGCCCGTCTGGAACCGCTCGAAGCCCTGCGAGAAGGCTGAGTTTTGGGACAGAACTCGTTTGCGGCTAGGCGGCGCCGGGCTCTTCAGTATCTTGAATGCGACCATCGGTGACCAATCGCTGGACCAGGGGCTTGATAGTCAATCCCTGCACAATGATCGAAAACAACACGACCGCATAGGTAATTGTCAATATTGTCGGCTTGTACTCATTCATTGGCAATGACAAAGCAAGCGCTACGGCAATACCACCACGCAGACCACCCCAGGTCAGTATCGGTACAGCGCCCTTTGTGAACGTGTTTCGTCGAGACAAAATGGATATGGGAATGAATACACTGATAAAGCGCGCCGCCAACGTAATTGGTATAGCCAACAACGCCACTTCGATGTGATCTACACCTTTGGCTATCACGAGAACTTCCAGGCCAATCAGCAGGAACAATATCGAGTTCAGTATTTCGTCTAGTAGTGACCAGAATTTTTGTACGTAATCGCGCGTGTTTTCACTGACCGCCGCAGCCATGCCTTTATTGCCGATAAACAAACCCGCTATGACCATCGCGATAGGCCCACTCATGTGAAGCCGCAACGCGATAGCATAGGTCACCATAACTACGGCCAGAGTGACCAATACTTCCAAATTGTGCTCGTCGATGTAATACATCGCACGATATCCGACGTAGCCTGCTATCAGTCCCAACACAGCCCCCCCGATAGCCTCTGTTACGAACAGCTGTGCGATTTCGAATACGCCTGTCTCACCACCATCTGCGCCACCGCCAGCCGCGATTGCGACAACAACGGTAAATACAACGACACCGACACCGTCATTAAAGAGCGACTCACCGGCCATTTTTGCTTCCAGAGTGTCAGGAACGTCGACCGTCTTGAACAAACCCAAAACCGCTACCGGATCGGTCGGGCTGATTAACGCGCCAAATACCAGGGCCCAAATAAACGGCATGTCGCTACCAAACAGATGTAGCAACGCCCAGATCGCGCCACCGATCAGAAAAGTGGAAATCAGAATTCCCATGGTTGCCATTAGCGCAATGGCTTTTGATCTGGATTTGAAAACCGAGAAATCGACATGCATTGCACCGGCAAAAAGCAGAAAGCTCAACATACCGCGCATCACTGTTTCATGAAAATCGATTTGATGTAGAACACCGGTCACTGTGTCCAGGAGATGTGCTGACGGACTCAGCAACTCAATTACGATAACGACCAACGATGCCGCCAGCGCGATCATTACCAGACCGATGGTATGTGGCAGACGCAACACCTGATGATTGATGTAGCCGAATAGCGCTGAAAGACCAATAAGAAAAGCGCCGATCTCGAAAATACTCATATCCAGTCAGCCTTTTTGATCATGTGGAGCCGCGCCGTAACGAGAGAAGCGGGCATCAGACACGCAGCATACGACCTGATATCGGCTATATCCACCCGAGCTTGACGAGCAGGACACTTACAGCCGACGCCTACATTCATAGAGCATCTCGAATCGAAGGGCTTTCGAGCTTTGAGATTTTGGAATAATGACCTCCTGGAAAATCTTAGAGGCGTTTTTCAAATTATTGAGAAAGCGCTTTGCGGACATTATGCGGATCATCCCCCCCACCCTAACCCTCCCCCCGAAGGGTGGAGGGAATAAGAGAGTGCCGGCGTCGGCACAAAACATAATGTGAACGGTGTCACGGCGGCCTACCACTCAAGCCCATACGCTTTCAGACGCGAATCTCCGCAAGCCGGTGATGGGCGCGCGTGCGCCCTGTTTTGGACTTTAGGGTTGCCAACTACGTGACGACAACATCAGAAAAATCAGAGCCCACAACCGCGCAGAACGAACCTGCCGATTCAGCACCCACGCCGACTCAACCTGCCGGTTCTGCGCCAACGCCGACTCAGCCTGCCGATTCAGCACCCACGCCGAATCAACCTGCCGATTCAGCACCCACGCCGACCCAGCCTGCCGGTTCTGCGCCAACGCCGACTCAAAATACCGTCGTGCAATCGATCCGTAGCTGGCTACCTGGACATTGTCAGTCACTTCCCGGTGTATCTCGCGGTATCGCAGTTATCGCAGACAAGGACACACACAATCACCGCGTCATCGCGAGATGGCCAGAGGGGACCAAAGAGACAACGGAAATGATGGCGATGGCCGAAATCGCATTCACAGGACGTAGTGCTGCGAGGCGTATCAAGACCGAATCGGGCCCGGTCGATCGGCTGACCATGCCGATTTTCCATCAGGGCAAGTTTTTGGGCGCCCTGATAGTGGAAGCCGATGGATTGGACTATCCAAATCACAAGAGGTTGCTGGCCAAAATTAATGGTAGTGAGCCACAGAAAACCTCGCCGGAAGAAGCGGCAGGACACCGCATGAGCATCGTGCTCGATCTGCTCGCCACATGTCTCGATACCGAGCGAGCGCAATCGACAGCGATGGCTTTTGTCACGGAGCTTGCTACGCGAACAGGCTGTGACCGGGTGAGCTACGGTCGTGTCAATAGAACAGGTCAAGTGCGCGTTGTCGCGATCTCAAACAGCGCCCGGGTTGCCGAACGCAGCAACCTGGTTCGCGCAATTGAGGCGGCGATGAATGAAACCATCGATCAGGGCACATTGGTGCTCTTCCCCCGGCAAGGCGATATGTTGATGTCCGATCGCGAGCATGTCGCGCTTAGCCGCATGCAGGGTGATTCACAGGTGTTAAGTGTGCCGCTTGCGCACGAGAACAGAATCACCGGTGCACTCACACTGGAACGCCACGGATCAACTCCATTTGGCGCAGGCATAACGGCGTTATGCGAGACCCTGGCTGTAGTCGCGGGACCGATACTCGAACTCAAGCATCGCGATGATCAGCGTATCTTTGGGAAGATTGCGGATTCCGTACAAGGATTTCTGAAAGCGTTGATCGGGCCGCGTCACACAGGACTAAAATTGGCCGCCGTATCATTCGCAATACTCATGACATGGCTGGTGCTGGCCACCGGCACTCACCGGGTCACTGCACCTGCCCAGCTGGAGGGCAGCATTCACCGGGCTGTGGTAGCGCCTCTGGATGGTTTTATAGCCAGCGCTGAAGTGCGTGCGGGCGACACCGTCTCTGCCGGAGATTTATTGAGTCAACTCGATGACAGCGATCTCAAACTTGAGCTGTCAAAGTGGCAAAGCGAATCCGAACAGCTGCGCAAGCAATATCGTGGCGCGTTGGCATCACATGACCGGGCGGAAACGACAATCCTTAGCGCCAGGATCGCACGGGCCGAAGCACAACTCGAGCTTTTGAGTGCGCAGTTGGCGCGAACCGAGCTGCGCGCGCCGTTTGACGGAATTGTTGTTGCTGGCGACCTTAGCCAGTTGCTGGGTTCACCCATACAACGCGGTGACATCTTGTTCGAAGTCGCGCCACTCGATGACTATCGTGTCGTACTCGAAGTCGATGAGCGGGATGTCTCGCGGCTTTCTCCGGGACAAACAGGGCGACTGGCACTCGAAGGCCTGCCGGCGGAAAGGCTTGCAATCGTAGTTGATAATATTACACCGGTTGCAACTGCGCGCGACGGCAGAAACTTCTTTCGCGTGGAGGCACGTGTTGAATCCAACATAGATTTACTGCGGCCCGGCATGGCCGGTATTGCCAAAGTCGACGCCGGCCAGCGCAGACTAATCTGGATCTGGACCCATCGTCTGGCTGATTGGCTACGACTGCGGCTGTGGAAGAGCTTGCCCTGATGACCAGCCCTCTGGACAGCCACGTATGGTATCGCGTCTGCGATCTCAAACCACGACTGCGCCATCATATCCGCGTCCATCGGCATCACTATCGCAAGCAGCGTTGGTACGTTCTGGAGGATCCATCAAGCGGCCGCATCCATCGGCTGGATCAATACGCCTATCAGATTATTTCCTACATGAACGGTGAGCACAACATGGACAGTGTGTGGCTCATGGCCGGCGAAAAACTCGGTGACCGTGCACCAACACAGGACCAGAGTATTCAATTGCTCGGTCAACTACACGCTGCCGATGTATTGCATTGTGATGTTCCACCGGACACGCAGGAGTTGTTTTCGCGATACGAGAAGCAAAACCGCAGTCGATTGTTGCAGGCCTTTCGTTCGCCTTTTTTTCAGCGGATCCCGTTATTGGATCCCGAAACACTGCTGGGCAAATGGATTCCCTACGCCCGCCCCTTCTTCAGTCGCTGGGGCCTGGCCCTGGGGCTCCTGCTGGTACTGTCCGGCGGGATTGCCGCTGCGATGAATTGGCAATCATTGGTCGCCGATGCGCGTACCAGTCTGTTGTCACCGATAAATCTTTTACTACTGTGGCTGGTCTATCCCGTCGTAAAGGCGCTGCATGAGCTTGGGCATGCGTTGGCAGTCAAACATTGGGGCGGAGAAGTACACGATACCGGCGTAATGCTTCTGGTATTTATGCCCGTACCCTATGTCGACGCTTCCACCGCCAATGCATTCGACGACAAGTGGTCGCGTATCGTTGTTTCAGGGGCCGGTATCGCCGTCGAAATGACGTTGGCAGCACTGGCAATGCTTGTGTGGCTGGCAGTAGAACCAGGTGTCGTTCGCACAATCGCGCTCGACGTCATGACCATCGGTGGTATATCGACACTGCTATTCAACGGCAATCCGTTGCTCAAGTTCGATGGTTACTATGTGTTGTCCGACTTGATCGAGATCCCGAATCTTGGATCGCGCTCTTCCCAGTTCTACGGCTATCTGTTCAAACGCTACCTGCTGGGATTGCACAATACACGCAAACCGGTAGTAGGCACTGGCGAGCGCAATTGGTTGCTGGTGTACGGCTTCGCATCGTTTGTATACCGCACCTTCATACTAATCGCCATTTTGTTCTTTGTCGCAGGTATTTCACTAACGCTCGCTGTCGTACTCGGCGCGTGGGGCATCACAGGTCAGATTGTGATTCCGACGGTTCAGAAAATGAACCGTATGCTGCAGGATCCGCAAGTACGAGAACGGCGTGTTCGTGCCGTCGCCGTCAGCCTCACGGTTTTTCTGGTTATTGCAGCTATCTTGTTGACACCGATGCCACATCGATCGATGGCCGAGGGCACCGTGTGGATGGACGAAGATGCCCAAGTACGTACGGGAACTGATTGTTTCGTCGAACGCTTGCTTACAGAAACCGACACAATGGTAACCGCAGGGACACCGCTGGTTGAGTGTTCCGACCCCTTTCTGGATTCACGACTGAAAGTCGTAACAGCACAGCTTCGTGAGTTACAAGCGCGATTGACTATGGAACGTAGTCGCGATGTTGCCAAGGCACAGTTGGTCGAAGACGAAATGTCAGCGATCGAAACACGGTTGGATGACGTCCGCCACCGGACTGCGCAGTTGTTCGTGCGGAGTCCCACAAATGGCGTTTTTGTTATGCCGTCTCCGAGAAACCTACCGGGCCGTTATGTCGAGCAAGGTGAATTGCTGGCCTACGTGATCGACAACGACCGATTGGGTGTTCGCGTTGCTGTCAGCCAACAGGATGTCGGTCTGATACGAGCCGATACGCAGGCCGTCGAGGTTCGTTTGGCCGGTAAAACGGGAACCAGCTTCGACGCAACCGTAAAGCGCCTGCATCCCGGCGCCACCCGGGCATTGCCCAGTGCAGCTTTGGGATCGGCAGGCGGTGGCAAGTTAATTGCAGATCCGGCAGATGACACCGGCCACACCGTGTTGGAACCCGTGTTCTTACTTGATCTGGAGTTCGGCATAGACGCCCCGCATCGTATCAGCGGCAGTCGCGTTTTTGTGCGTTTTGATCACACGCCCACACCGTTGGCGGTACAGTGGTACCGCGACATCCGCCAACTGCTCTTGCGACAACTCGCAGTCTGATGTCAGCGGACTCACCGGTCGCAGTCTTGCGTCCTGGCATAGCGCTCGGTGCATACCCAGAAAATGTTCCGCGTGATGCCGGTCAACTGGACCGCATGGCAGAACGCTTGGTCAGGCGCTGGCGACCTTTGCGCAAGAATCTCCGCCCCGCCCAGCTGCGTGCGTTCGTGGAATTGGTTGATTCAGAGGGTGCTGTTCTTCAACTCAGAGAACACACATTTAATGAACTGGCAGATGAGCTGCGCCAGGACCTTGCGCGGAGCGGTCTGCGCGATAAGTTAGTGGCCCGAAGTTTTGCTCTCGTTCGCGCGGTGGCTGAAGAAAAACTGGGGCTGCGCCACTATGACACTCAACTGATGGCTGGACGCATTCTGCTGGAAGGCGCACTTGCCGAGATGGAAACCGGCGAAGGCAAAACACTGGCTGCCACGTTGCCGGCATGCACTGCTGCGCTAGCGGGCATTCCGGTGCATGTGGTCACGGCGAATGACTATCTGGTGACACGCGATGCTGCTGCGATGGGACCGGTCTACCGCGCCCTCGGCTTGACAGTCGGTGCAATTACCGAAAAAAGCACGCCAGACAGACGACGCACAGCTTATGCGCGCAGTATTACCTACAACACCAGCAAGCAACTGGCGTTCGATTATTTGCGCGACCGCATCGCCATGGGTAAACGACGCGGCTCAGTGCATTTGCGTGTTGAACGTCTCTACAATGAAAATGCTTCGGTCGATCGTCTGATGATGCGTGGACTATGTTTCGCCATCATCGACGAGGCGGATAGCGTGCTAATCGACGAAGCCCGTACACCATTTATTATCGCCAACGAGCGCGACAGCAAACAGCTCGAGGAACAGTGCAGCCAGGCACTGCGGGCAGCGAAATTGCTGGATGAAACGCGTGATTACACGGTGGACATTTCGCATGGCCGAGTGGAGCTGACTACATCGGGTCAGTCAGTGGTTGCAAAAGTGGCACACGAAGTGACCGCCAACGCGCGCACGCGCGAGGCGCTGGTTGAGCAAGCACTGAGTGCCTTGCACCTGTTCCACCGTGACCGTGACTATCTGGTGCGTGATGATCGCATCCAGATCATTGATCCCAACAGCGGACGGGTCATGGAAGATCGAAGTTGGAATCTCGGCCTGCACCAGATGATCGAACTCAAGGAGGGCTGCCCACTCACGGCACCTCGCGACACCCTCGCCCGGCTGACTTTTCAGCGTTTTTTCCGTCGTTATCTGCGGATGTCAGGCATGACTGGCACGGCGCGCGAAGTACAGGATGAGTTGTGGTCAACCTACCGTCTGCCGGTCGTACCATTGCCCACACATAAGTCCAGTCGTCGACAACGGCTACCAGATTTGTTTTCCGCCGGCGCAGAAGAAAAACGGCACGCCATCGTTGCGCGGGCCGGAGAAATTCATGCCATCGGCCGTCCCGTTCTGATCGGTACACGTTCGGTCGCCGAATCCGAACATATCAGTGCGCTCCTGAATGAGGCAGGACTACAACACAAACTGCTCAATGCCCGTCAGGATGCGGCTGAAGCAAGAATCGTTGCCGAGGCCGGTCGTGCTGGCCAGATTACGGTCGCAACTAATATGGCCGGACGTGGTACGGACATTTCTCTCGGTGCAGAGGTGATCAAACTGGGTGGGCTGCACGTCATTGCAACCGAACACAACGACGCGCGTCGCCTCGATCGGCAGTTATACGGCCGCTGTGGCCGCCATGGCGAGCCTGGCAGCTATGAATTTTTTCATTGCCTAGACGACGAGGTCCTTGTGCGGTACTGGCCATCAAAACTACGTCGGCTGCTGCAGTCGGCAAAGAATAGCTGGCTTGCACGAATTATGTTAATCCGTGCAATCGTTTTCTCGCAGAAACGTTGTGAACGGCGTCACCGAAACGAGAGACGTGATTTGGCCATAATGCAGGACCAAATGGACCGCCTGCTGTCGTTCTCTGGACGATCGGAGTGATGTGGCGGCCAGAACTAAGGGAGAGTTCGATTAGTACGCAAACGAAACTGATCTTGGCGACGGCCTTGATGTTGACCGTGCCGTTAGCGGTTGTCGCCGAGACGTTGCCGGAACTCGACTGCATGATAGAGCCATACGTCATTGTTGACGTGGGCAGCCCCGAACACGGTATCGTCAAGGCGATTGAGGTCGATCGAAGCGACACCGTGTCTAAGAACGACATTCTCGTAAAACTGGAAGCCGGTGAGCAGACTGCAGCGGTACGCAAAGCTCGTGCCCGCGCGAATATGCAAGCGGACATAAAGGCTCGCGAGGCTGCGCTGGGCTTTGCCGAACGCAAACAGCAGCGCATGCGCGACCTGTACGCGAGTGAGGCAATCTCCTCGCACCAGCGTGACGAAGTTGAAACCGAACTCAAGATGGCGCAGATGCAACTACGCCAGGCAAAAGATTCCCGTGACCTGGCCCGTATTGAACTTGAGCGTGCCCAGGGCGACCTCGCCAGACGCACCATTCGCAGCCCGATATCCGGGATTATCGTCGAACGCTTTGTTGCACCGGGCGAATACGTGAATGAAAAACCATTACTACGAGTGGCTCAGATGCATCCGCTACGTATCGAGGCCATCGCGCCTGCCACGATGTTTGGCAAGATTGCTCCTGGAATGCGTGCAAAAGTAACGGCCGAAACGCATGATGGAAATGGCTATGTTGCAGAAGTTGCCGTAGTCGACCGCCTGATCGACGCGGCCAGCGGTACGTTTGGTATTCGACTTGAACTGCCTAACTCTGACTACACTATTCCAAGCGGTCTCAATTGCCGTCTGCAAATTGATCAGCGGACACGCGTGAGTGCCGTTTCCACGCCCAAAACTGCAGCAGTAAAACCGGCAACTCCAAAAGCTGCTGCTGCAAAAACTGCCGCAAAAAAACCAGCGCCAGCAAAAGCGGTTGCCGCGAAACCGGCACGCACACAAAAAGCAGCAGCAAGTGTTAGTGAAAATACCAATTCTTGCCAGACCCTCGGCCCGTTCGTTGATGAGAAACAGCTTGATGCACTATTGACAGCACTCGGCGATGACTCCAGTGAGGTTCAACGCCGTGTCGACTCACGCGTATTAGAAAAGGGGTTTTTTGTCCTGACAGAAACAAAGAACTCGATCGATGAGGCGAAATCTTACGGCGTGTCCCTCAAAGAACGAGGCGTCAATGATCTGGCAGTATTGACTCGCCCACCACACAAGGGCCGTTTGTCTCTGGGCTTGTTTAAAACCCGCGCCAATGCACAAGCTCATCAACTCAAGATGGCCGCACTCAGAATCAATACCGAGGTGCTGCCTAGAATCATCCGGACCCGTCAATTCTGGGTTGACCTGAAACTGTCAGCCAACGCGCTGGAACGGAGTCTTTGGAAACAGCTTGCACCACAAGCCGACATAGCAGACTGCTCGACGTCTGATTATGTAATAGCGGGTTCCCGAAAATCTAACTAAAACAAACGGCGAACACCGCGCAGTGAGACGCAATCGAACGCGCAAAACCTTGCTTTTTAATAGGATTGTCTGGATCTTGCCGTGCAGGTCCGGACTCGTGTTGCCCGCAGTCCAGATGCCTGCGACAGGCTGATCGCGTCATTCCGTAGGGAGAGGTATTCGCCATCGGCGTATTTGATAAAACCAGGAAGAAACCGGCACAAAATGCGCCCGTTGTCGAAGAACTGGAGCCTCGCATCCTGTTGTCAGCAGGTATTGAGAGCGCGCTCCTGGGTGATGCATTGGCCAGCGCCGTGGCCGTGGATCATTCGCAGTTCGATCTCCAAAACTCGCTCGTCAGTGTCGAACAACAGAATATTTCCGACACGAGCTCGGTTCGTCAGGAACTGATCTTTGTCGACGCCGCGACTCCCGAATACCAACAACTTGTCCAACAATTGATTGCCGGTGCGGGCGATGGGCGCGACTTCGATGTGATAATCATTGATTCCGGCAGCGACGGAATTACGCAGATTAGTCAGGTGCTGATTGGCTACGATAGTCTTGACGCAATCCATGTTATCTCGCACGGTGCCGACGGTGGTGTGCAACTGGGCAATGCCTGGCTTGACGGCGGCAGTCTGGCTCGTTACGCAGACCTGATCGCCGGTTGGGGCGATGCGCTGGACGCCGACGCGGATCTGCTTTTTTACGGTTGCGATCTGGCCGCCGGCACCGATGGTCAGGATCTGATTGCAGAACTGGCGACGTTGACCGGTGCCGATATTGCTGCCAGTAACGATCTCACCGGTCATACCGAACTGGGTGGCGATTGGGTTCTCGAATACCAGTCCGGTGCTGTCGAGTCTAGTATCGTCGCGGACAGCGTCACCCAGAAAGCCTGGCGTGGTGTGCTATCCAATATCAGCGGCACTATATTCGAAGATGTCGATGGAAATGCGAATCTCGGTGATGCGGTCGGCGTCGCCAATGTCAGCATGATTCTTTACCTGGACGACGGTGACGGCATCATCGATGCCGGCGATTCGTTGGTAACGTCGACTTTGACAAATGGTGCCGGACTGTACGATTTCACGGGACTTTCCGACGCTACCTACTGGGTAGTCGTTGACTCCACCAGTATCGCTCCTACAGACGGTTTCAACGGCGGCTTCAACATCGGAGATGTGTGGGCCGAACAGACCTGGGGCTCAGCCGGTGCGGTGTCCTTTGACGGCGCTTACAATTATCTCGGTGTTTCGGGCGCATTTTATGGCGGCATGCAGGGTGAGGTCTCTGACGACGCATCGGCGCTGACTTCAGCCGAACACGTTACACGCGTAGTCCTTGCCGGTGTCGATGTCACCAATGTCGATTCGGCGTTTAGTTTCAACGCAATCACCCGCACCGGTGATGGTGATGACGATCTGGGCGCCAACCGCTCGATGCAGGGTTCGTTGCGTCAGTTTATTCAGAACTCAAATGCGCTGGTCGGTATCCAGACGAGTGATTTCTCCATATCTACGACCGACTCGAACTACAACCTGACGGGCAACGGTGAATACACCATCCAGGTCGGTGCCGGCGGTTATGCTGCGTTTACCGACACCGTTATTCTCAATGCGACTACTCAGGAAGGCTACAGCGGCGACCCGCTGATCGAGCTCGACGGCACCAACGCGAGTGGATCGACGGCCGGACTGGTATTGCGTACCAACGACAGCACGATCCGGGGATTTATCGTTCACAGCTTCCCCGATGACGGTATCGAGATAGTTGGCAACACGGGATTCGGTGCCAACAACACCGTTCAGAACAACTGGGTCGGTATCGACGCCACGGGTGTGGCGGCGGGCAATGCCGATGACGGAATTATTGTGGCGTTTGCTGCGGCCGGCAACCAGATCGGTGGTACCGGGCTAAACGATGGGAACGTCGTTGCCGGCAACCTAGGTTCCGGTATCGTGTTCCGCAATGTCGGTTCGGATAACAACATCGTTGAGGCCAACTACATCGGTGTCGGGTCGGACGGTGTCACGGCAATTGGCAACCAGGAACACGGCATCAACATTTTTGCTGGTGCGAGCAGCAACCGCGTCGGTGGCGCCGGTGCCGGCAATGTAATTTCCGGCAATGCCCAAAACGGCGTGGACCTGTGGGGCGCGACCACGACCCTGAACATTGTTATTGGCAATTACATAGGCACCGATTACACCGGCACCGTCGCCGTTGGTAACATCCGTGATGGCATACATATCGGTGGCGGCGCATCAAACAACGTCTTTGGCGGCACCGGCCCGGGCGAAGGCAACATCATCTCCGGTAATCTCGACGACGGCATCGAGATTCTGTTGGCCGGGACCTCCAATAACGCCGTTATTGGCAACTATATCGGTACTGACGTCACCGGCGCTGCCCCGCTTGGCAACGGCCGTCATGGTGTAGTGATCTACGACGGTGCGAATAACACCACAATTGGTGGTTCGCTAGCCGGTGCCGGAAATGTTATTTCCGCAAACGGCGATGACGGCATCGTCATCGATGGTAACTGGGGCGTGACTACGGTCAACAATGTCATAGTCGGTAATTTTATCGGTACCGATGCGGGTGGCGCCAACGCATTGGGCAACGCTGAAAACGGTATTTGGTTGCATCAAAACGCCATCGACAACACCATCGGTGGAGCCGCACCCGGCGAGGGCAACGTCATCTCGGGCAACGCTTTTGCCGGAATCGCGATGAGCTTTGCCGACAACCTTAATATCCTCGGTAATTTTATCGGTACAGCAGCCGACGGCGTGTCCGCACTGGGCAACGGCCGTGATGGCATCTGGATCGGCAATTCGGATTTCGTCAATATCGGCGATCCCGGCGCTGGCAATGTCATCGCGGCTAATGGTCACTCCGGTATCCAGGCAGGTTCTGCCGTCCTGACCCAGATCCAGGCGAACTGGATCGGAACCGATCAAAGCGGGACTGTTGCTCTCGGTAATTCCCAGGATGGAATCGAACTGTGGAGTGTTGCCCTTAGTACCATGATTGGTGGCACCGTAGCTGGTCAGGGCAATGTCATTGCTTACAACGACGACTACGGCGTATCCATGAGAGAAACCGTCGGTACCGGTAATTCAATACTGGGCAACTCAATCCATTCCAATGGCTTGCTCGGTATAGAACTGACTGAAAACGGTCCGGTCTTCGGCGTGACGCCCAACGATCCGCTGGATGCCGACACAGCGGGTGCCAACGACCTGCAGAACTATCCCTTGCTGATATCGGCCAACACCGATGAAATTGGCAATGTCTATATCGCGGGTGCCATGCACGCGGCAGCCGGAACGGCCTATCGCGTCGAATTCTTTGCCAACACCGCACAGGATGGCAGCGGTCACGGCGAAGGCGAAACATACCTCGGCTTTGTCGATGTCACGACCGATGGCACGGGCAGCGTCAGCTTCTCTACGGTATTCGGTGCGACGGTAGCCGCCGGGTCGTTTATCACGACAACGGCGACCGCACCGGACGGCAGCACCTCAGAATTCTCAGCCGATGTGGTTTCGCTGGACATGGGCAAACTAGTGGTCGACATCAGCAGCGATGATGTCAATGGCGATGTCTCTTCCATTGCCGCATTGCTGGCAGACCGTGGCATCGACGAACGTATCTCGCTACGCGAAGCAATACTTGCGACCAATGTAACGGCAAACACCGGCGGACCGGATGAGATTCACTTCAACCTGCAACTGGATGATCCGAATCATTTCTATTATCAGAACGACTTCACCGCCGGATCGCTATCGCTGGTGACCAATACGACTGCCGATGATGCTGATATTCTCGACTTCGATCCGGATTATCCCGTTATGGCGCACAGCTGGTACCGGATTCAGCCGACATCTCCGCTAACTATCACCGACACAGTAATCATCGATGGTTACACGCAATCCGGTGCGACACCCAACACTCTCGGCATCGGAACCGATGCAATACTGAAAATTGAGATTAACGGCGATCTATCGGGTAACACCAACGCTTTTGTCGTTAACGCCTCCAGCACCGAACTGCGTGGTCTGGTGATAAACGGTGACTTCAATATCGCCATCGCCGTTAACGCGAGCGATGTCAATGTCTCGGGAAATTATATCGGCACCGACATCACTGGCACACAGGCAGGCACCAATCTGGACATCGGTCTGTACATTAGCACCGGGGCATTCGATAACATTATCGGTGGCGCCACGGCTGCGGATCGCAACGTGATTTCCGGCACAACATCCAATGCAGTCTGGATTCTCAGCCCGACGACTCAGGGCAACACAATCCGCGGCAATTATATCGGCACGAATGCGCTGGGCGACGCCGCGATGGCGAACGCGTCTAGCGGTATCGTGCTTACCGGTGGCACACATAACAACACCATTCAGGATAACGTAATTTCCGGCAACACCACCGGTATTCTCCTCGACGGCAATATCTCAGCACCTGATTCAAACACGATCATCGGCAACCTGATCGGAACTGATGCGACCGGTACGTTAATACTCGCAAACGCTGTCGGAATCTGGCTGCAAAACGGCGTGACCAACACGATGATTGGCGGCACTAATGCTTCTCAGCGCAATGTCGTCTCAGGCAACACAAACGACGGAATTCGGGTCCATGACGCAGGCACTACCGGCAATACTATACTCGGTAACTTTATCGGTACTGATCTCAGCGGCACCGTAGCCCTGGGCAACGGCCAGGCCGGAATTTCGATCAGTAACAACGCCTCCGGGAACACCGTGGGTGGCACGACGCCAGGTGCGGGCAATATCGTCTCCGGGAACTCAAGCGGCATTTCGATTACAAACAGCGCCTCCGCAAATGTCGTGCAAGGCAACTTTATTGGACTGGATGTCACCGGTACTAATGCTCTTGGTAACAACTTGGGTGTATACATTACGACCGGGGCGAATAACAACACGGTTGGTGGTACTGCCGGCGGAGCCGGCAATGTCGTCTCGGGAAATACAGACGGCATTTATATTTCCGATGCCGGTACCACCGGCAACACCGTACAGGGCAACGCGATTGGTACCGATGCCGGTGGCACGATAGATGTCGGCAACAGTGACGATGGTATCGAGATCATCAATGGTGCATCCGGCAACTTGATTGGCGGAACCGCCGTCGGCGCCCGTAACGTCATCTCAGGTAACGATGGCGATGGAGTCTCCATAAGGGGCGCGGGCACAATGGCTAACTTGGTGCACGGCAATTACATCGGTACCGATTCTAGTGGCTCCGCAGCCCTCGGTAACGGCGTCGGAATCAGAATTCAACTAGGGGCTACGAATAACCAGATTGGCGGTACTGTTGCCGGCGCAGGCAACGTGATTTCCGGCAACACCAGCCATGGCGTCGCAATTGCGAATGCCGGCACGACCGGTAACACCGTCGAAGGCAACTACATCGGGACCAATGCGGCAGGCGACGCCGCCATCGCTAACGGCTTCCAGGGTGTGCTGATCAACCAGGCTGCGACGGGTAACATAGTAGGCGGCACAGCGCCTGGCGCGCGCAATGTGATCTCGGGCAACCTGTCGACCGGCGTATATATTCAGAATGCCGGTACGTCCGGCAACCTGGTTCAGGGCAATTATATTGGCACGAATGCGGCCGGCGATGCCGCCATCGGCAACAGTAGCGGTGGCGTCCGTGTCTCTGATTTTGCGACGGACAATACCATTGGCGGAGCCGCGGCCGGCGCGGGCAATCTGATCTCCGGCAACAGCTGGGGCGTGCAGATTTTTACCAATGCGTTCGATAATTTCGTACAGGGTAACCTGATCGGCACCGATTGGACGGGGACGGCTGCGTTGGCCAACACTGGCGTGGGCGTAACCATTCAGACCGGTGCCAATGGCAACACTATCGGCGGCACGCTGGCTGGCGAGGGCAACGTAATTGCCTATAACAGTAGCAGCGGCGTGCAGATTACGACCGACTCTGGCAGCGGCAATTCAATTCTGGGTAACTCAATCCACACAAACAGCGGGCTCGGTATCGAGGTCATGCCCTGGGGCGTCGACGCCAATATCATCGCGCTGAGCTCGGCAGTAACAGACGGTGCGAGCACAATCACGATCGGAGGCACTGTCACCGGCGCCCCGGCCAGCACCACTTACAGAGTCGAATTATTTGCAAATGTTGCGGGCGATCCCAGCGGCAGCGGCGAAGGCGAGATTTACCTTGGTTTCGTTGATGTCGTAACCGATGTCTCGGGTAATGCCACGTTCAGCGTGCCGTTGGCTGCCGTCGTTCCACCAGGTTACATGATTTCCGCAACGGCGACCGCTCCGTTGGATAACACGACCGAATTCGCCGGGAATATCGTTGCGATCTCCCTCCCACCGGTAATCGACCTTGATTTGGACAACAGCTCCGGCGAGACCGGTGCCGATTTCACCACCGGGTTTATCGAGGATGGCGGTCCTGTACTGATTGCCGACGACGACGGCACGCTGACCGATCCCGACACACTGCAGTGGATGACCGTTACCATCACAAACCCGCTTGACGGTGTTTCTGAATTATTGGCTGCGGATATAACAGGTACCAATATCGTTGCGGTCTATGATCCACTCACCGGCATACTGAATTTGTCGGGCGCAGACACCGCTGCACATTATCAGCAGGTGCTGCGTACAGTCACTTACAACAATTCTTCTGACGATCCAACTCTCACGACCCGGATTATCGAATTCATCGCCAATGACGGCGGCAGCTCCAGCAACCTCGCCACCACGACATTGACTATTAGCGCGGTGAACGATGCCCCAGTGCTGGGTGGTGCCAACAACTTGACAGCAATCGGCGAGGACCCAATCAGCAATAGCGGGACGCTCGTCTCGGACCTTTTGGCGGGGCACTTCAGCGATGTCGACGGCGGAGTTTCAGGTATTGCCGTGTTCGCAGTCGATAACACAAACGGTACCTGGCAGTACTCCACCGATGGTGGCAGCAGCTGGTTGGATTTCGGCGCAGTTGATACCAGCTCGGCCCGATTACTGGCAGCGGACGCTAATACCTACGCACGTTTCGTACCGGATCCCGACTGGAACGGTACGGTAGTCAATGGAATTAGCTTCTATGCCTGGGATCAGACAACCGGAACAGCCGGCGGAACCGCCAATCTGACGGGCCTCGAGTCCGTACGCGATGAGTTCAACGTCGTCAACTACGGCAACAACAATGGCACGCAGAACTGGACTTCCAACTGGGCCGAGTTCAGCGACGATGGATCACCGGCTACCGGGAATATCAGCATCACAGGTGGTGGTCTGTATCTCGATAATCAGGATGGCGGCAGCCTCGAGAGTGTTTCTCGGCAACTCGACCTGTCCGGTGCAACGTCGGCAACTTTTTCATTCGACTACAGTGGATATGCGTTCTCGGGAACCGATAGTTTCGCGATAGCGGTTTCCAACGATGGCGGCACGACCTGGCTACAACTCGAGGAAATTGTCTTTGTAGACGACCCGGGAACAAACTTTTCCGGGAGTCGCAGCTTCGATTTGGCCAGCTACCTGAGCCTAACCTCAGACATGGTCATCCGCTTCGAGATTACGTCGGGTCTGGCCGGGCCAGGTCAGCATGTGGCCTTTGATAATGTTGAAGTCTCCTACGACAGCTCCGGGGCAACCGGAGGGGCTACCGCCTTTAGCGCAAGTACCACCAGTAGCAGTATCACAGTTAACGCGGCAAACGATGCCCCGGTATTGACACCGGCAACACCGAGTCTGCCGACGATCAACGAAGATGACATTAACAACAGCGGTATCCTGATCTCCACCCTGCTCGGTGCTTCGGTCAGCGATATCGACAGCGGTTCGCTGC